>ERZ1292625.3323-Hain-H41-01um-R1-3323-length-13276-cov-3_pt1 | contig 13276 bp, 9 predicted proteins | sample MGYA00564400_ERZ1292625 | MGnify/ENA primary metagenome ERZ1292625 (study PRJEB36523, sample SAMEA6512639) | groundwater metagenome | collected 2019-01-08 | study: AquaDiva: Metagenomics assemblies of 32 groundwater samples | reverse complement strand
TGATACGGCTACTGGAGGTCAGAAGGTCGTCACTCTAGAGACTGGCGCGACCATAAGCGCACCCCTGTTCGTAAATGAGGGCGACATCATAAGGATAAATACCGAGACTGGTGAGTATCGGGAGCGAGTCGGAAAGTAGATATTATATGGGTTCTGTTCCGAGGATGCGTAGCTCTGAATGAGTAGAGCGCTTGAACTGATCGGTCGCATCCAAGGAGATGACATTGATGCCCGGGAAGACTATCAGAGTCTCCCTAAAATTCCCTTGCTCGTCTATCTGGATGGGGTGATTATTTATGCTTAGGGAGTTTATCCGTCGTGCTCGTCCTATGAGGGTCATTGTTGTGGAGGATATCGTCGAGCCGTTAAGAGGTTGGAAGACGGCTATCTCAGGACCCTGGAAATAGGGGAGCGAACGCGTTATGGCGTAGCCGATGATCACTATGATAACGACTGCGAGGGCGGCCATTCTGAGAAGCTGAGAGAATCTAGTGCGCGTCAGCGTCATATAGTCTCTCCCGGCAATGGTGTGTTCAGCCCGGCTCCAGATTCCTCGGAGCTTCCGCCCATAACCTCCCTAGGCTTGGAGCCGTTGGCAGGACCGATGACGCCGCGCTCCTCGAGCATGTCCATGAGCTTGGCGGCGCGAGAATAGCCTACGCCGAGTTTTCGCTGTATGTAGGATGTAGAGGCTTTGCCGGCCGTCACGACTGCTTCTCTCGCTGGTTCATACATCTCGTCTTCTTCATCGAATGAATCTCCGCCAACTATCGCATCAAAAGCTGCGCTCGAACCTGCTTCCGGTGTCGTCAGGCTGATTTCGCCCATGATCTCATCCTTGTATTCGTCAGCCAAGTGCTTGACCACCCGCTTGACCTCTGATTCTGATATGAAAGCTGACTGCAGACGTATGGGCTTGGACATTTCGCCGCCAAGATAGAGCATGTCACCGGCTCCTAGGAGTTTTTCAGCACCAGCTTGGTCGAGGATTGTCCTGGAATCGATCTGTGAAGCGACTTGGAGGGCGATGCGCGTCGGCACATTGGCCTTTATGAGGCCGGTTATGACATTGACGGAAGGCCTCTGCGGCGAAATCACCAAATGGATGCCCACAGCACGGCTCATCTGGGCGAGCCTGACTATGGCCGACTCCAGCTCTCTCGGATAGGTCTGCATTATGTCGGCTAGCTCGTCTATCACGATGACGATATATGGCATTATCTCCGGAAGCTTGGCCTTTTCTTCGTCCGTGGGCTTGCCCTTGGACTCCATCTCCTTTATGCGTTCAAGTTCCGGGGACAGGATGGTCTTGTGGTATGACTCTATGTCGCGCACGGCGTTCTTCTCTAGGAGATCATAACGACGGCTCATCTCCTTGGCTGCCCATTTTAGAGCGAGGATGGCTTTCTTCGGGTCGGTTATGACGGGAGTGAGAAGGTGAGGGATCTTATTGTATAGCGTTAGTTCCACACGCTTCGGATCGATCATTATGAACTTCAGGTTTTCGGGCGAGTTGCGATAGAGCAGGGAAGTAATGAGAGCGTGTATCGTCACCGATTTACCTGATCCAGTGGCTCCGGCAATGAGCATGTGGGGCGCCTTCCCAAGGTTATTGAAATGAGCTCTGCCGGATATGTCTTTACCCAAGGACATGAGAAGCGGCTTTTCTGATTCTTGGTAATCAGACGAGCTCAAGAGGGTGCCCAGGCCCACTGTAGTCTTAGCGGTGTTCGGAACTTCTATGCCGACCAGGGATTTGCCGGGTATCGGGGCTTCTATCCTGATCGGGTGGGCCGCCAGGGCCAGGGCGAGGTCGTTGTTGAGGCCCACGATTCTCGAAAGTTTGACGCCCTCGGCCGGCTTAAGAGCATAGCGGGTGACAGATGGTCCGATGGATATCTCATCCATCTCGACCGTGATGCCGAAGTTCTGGAGCGTCCGCTTGATGATGTTCGCGTTCGCTTTGATGTCACCGGTCTCTGGTTTGCCGCGGTCCCTCTCGAGGAGAGATAGGGGAGGCGGGGTGAAAGGCTTGAGGTGAGGCAGGACAGCAGCTGAAGCGAAGTTGCTCTCCTCCTCATCACTGAATGCCAGTTTGCCCGCGCGGACGGCCTTCTTCTTGTCCTGCTCTCTCTTGGCATCAGCTTTGGCATTTTTGGACTCGTCACTGCTCCCATCTTCCTCTGCCGCTCGCACTGCGTCCAGGACAGCTTCCTCTTCCTTCTCATCCATTTCGGTCGGCTTTTTGAGGTCGAGAGTCTTGTTCCTCCCAGTGAACCATGACATGGTCAGTTCCCATTCGAAAAGCATGATTAGCGATACTATGAACACAGCGGCTAGGAGTATTATGGTCGCCCAAGTATCTAACAGCCTCAAAAGGGGAAGGGCGATCCATCGGCCGACTATACCAGCAGCTTGATCCGATATGAGATATATGATGCCGAGGCAGGAGATGAAAAAGAGGATGGCTCCCACGATTCTAGGAGTCTCCACTCGCTTTTTGACCCCCCTTAGAAAGGCGATACCGAGGATTATGGCTATGATAGGTATGAGGAAATAGCCCACTCCCAGGAGGCGGTCCAACAAGTCGAAGAGTTTATTGGCTAGTCCGGCCTTGCCGAAAGCAGCCAAAAGGGACAAAAACGCCACCGCAAAGCAGACGACTGCTAATACGGCTCGCACGACCCCATCCTCCATCTCGCTCCAAAAACTAACTTTCTTCATCAGATCGTTTTCCTTCTTTTTGGCCATGGCACAATAATAACACAATCTCGTGTATGGCACTTGCTTTATGGCTCAAGGCTTATATATAATGGCTCTGTCTGATAGAAAATATTGTCCTTTACTAAAGGACAGAGAGCCATCACTATAAAGGACATATGGACAATCCTAATAACAGCAACGCGGCATTCAATGACCCTTTGAACTGGAAATCCCTTGGTTTCTTTTCGGCTGAGGATTACTTGATTTATATATTCAAAAAGGTCGAGAAGATAACGGCCGCCCTGTATCTGGTATCCGGCCTTCTAAAGGACGATGAGCCCTTAAAGTGGGAATTGAGGGATCACGGCATGGATCTTATCTCGGCGTCCTTTATGGCGTCTAGTTCTATCCCCGGCGATAAGAACATCGTAGTCCAATCGATATTTTCCTCGGCCCTGGAGACTATATCCCTGCTGAATGTCGCCAAGATATCCAATCTAATATCGGAGATGAATCACGCGATTCTGGTAAAGGAAATAGACAATGTCCTATCCCTTTTGCGCGATCGTCTTGCGGAGAACGCGGCCAATGCTGGCTATGTCTTATCGGAGTCGTTCTTCAGGACCCCTACGTTGTTTTCAAGCGGTTTTAAGGCGGATAAAAGGGAAAAGAACCTTCATATGAGCGATACTACTAAGGGTAAGTCTGACACCTCTATAAAGAAGAATCAGCGCCAGGAAGCCATATTAGCCATTCTTCGCGGACAATCGAACCTGACCATAAAAGACTTCTCCAAGATCATAAAAGACTGCAGTGAGAAGACCATACAGCGTGAGCTGTTAGATTTGGTGGCCAAGGGCGTCATAAAGAAGGAGGGTGAGCGTCGTTGGAGTAGATATTCATTGAAATAAGCTGTTTTTAGCCGTTTCGGCGTATTTAAGGGGGGATATTGACTTTCGTGGCTTAATGACATAGAGTTATCCACATTACGTTGTTTTGCGCCGTGGTTTCCGGATGCGCTATAATGCTTTGCAACGAGCGCCCTATCAGTCGTTTGATTAGGCGTTCGTCCCAAGGCGTAAGCCCTGGAAGAACGAACCTTGATAACTGAATATAACTATTAAGTTTGTCAATGTTTGTTTTCAAGTTGCCCACTAAATCTCTCGTTCGGACGTCGATAGTACGGACGCGGGAACGTGGAATTATTATCAGTCTTACTAGGCGATCGCTTCCCGAATATTATAAGTAAGACCGGGAGGTATCGTTAATTATAAAAACATAGATATGAAAAAAGTTCTCTTCGCAACGGGCGTAGCCGTATTGGCTCTTGCTTCGTTCGCTGGAGCTCAGGGCTATAACTTCAGCGCCAATTTGAGCGTTGGATCTACCGGCCCTGCAGTTGTTGCCCTGCAGACAGCTCTTATCACTCAGGGTTTCAACATTCCTGCAATCGCATCTGGTGCTGCCGCCAAGGGTTACTTTGGCTCACAGACCCAGGCTGCAGTTAAGCTTTACCAAGCATCCAAGGGTGTTCCGTCGACAGGTTTCGTAGGTCCTTTGACTCGCGCCGCTCTTAATGGCGGTGTAGTCGTAGCGCCTCCTATGACAGCTTGCCCGGCTGGCTACGTTTGTACGCCTGCCGCTCCTGGTGTAACTCCGGTTAATCCTGGAACATCAGGCATCACGACTCCTGGAGTACCAGGCATCATGACCGTCACTGCTGGCCCTCTCTCAAGCTCAGTCTTGTACGTAGGCCAGAAGATGGTCCCGGTCCTCACGGTACGCGTCCAGGCTCAATACTCTGATCTCGATGTACAGAGCATCACTCTCAACATCGGTAACAACACCGGTATATACAACAAGATCTTCAACACGTTGTACATAACCGATGGTGCTCAGGTCTTGGCCTCCCAGGCAATCAACGGCACGACAGCAGTGCAGAGCGGAACTGAATACCTCTTGGGTATCGCCGGTTTCCACTTCTTCGTTCCGAAGGGCATGTATAAGGATCTCGTCATCAAGGGCGACCTTAACAGCTCTATCGACAGCGCCTACATCTCGTCAACTGGTGCAAACTATCCTGACGGTTCAGGCGTTACCCAGAACACTATCAACACTGTGGCCACAACTGGTTGGGGTCTCGGCGTTGTACAGAATGGAGTCCGCGGTGTGGACGGTGCAGGTTTGAACCTCTACGGTCCTTCCGCTGCTACTGGTATCGTTCAGGCTTTGACGATCAACTCAAGCTTGACGGACAGCGCACAGGCGAACGTTTCGCTTAACTCTTCCTCACCTCTTATCCAGGCGATCCCGGTCAATGATACGACCAATGGTCAGTATCTCGGCCTCCCGGTCCTTGTATTCGATGTGAACGCACAGAATGACACCCTCCACCTCCGCTCAGTCACAGTAAAGATCTATGACACAGCTGGTGGAACCGGATCGGTCGGAGCCGCTTACCTCTTCCAGGGAAGCACCCAGATCGCTTCGGCTTCAGTCTCGAGCGACTCAGCTACGTTCTCTAACATCACTAACGGAACAGCAGGTGCTACCATCCCGGTCAACACCACTCTTCCTTACACGGTCAAAGTTGACGTAACTGGAGTCACGAGCGGCTCATTGGTCCTCAGGGCCGGTGTTGCTACCTCGTCTACAGCTGACCTGACCATCCTCTCATCGAATGATTCGACGGCTACGGTTGCCGGATCAGCCTTGGGCAATGCTCAGACAGTTGCTGCTACAGGTCCTCTCTTTAGCCTCGTTGGAACCCCGACGATCACCAAGACCAACATTTCCGCTGGAAATGCCACGGATACTAACTTCCAGTATCAGGCAACCTTCAACGTGAACATCCAGGCCATTGGTACGAACGTTGAGATCGGTCTCCCGGCTACGACGACTTACTCCGCATTCGGTACGACTACGACAGGTTACAACCTGGCGCAGATCTACGAGAACGGTGTAGCTTCGACGACCAGGTCAGTCACTGCGAACTTCTCGCAGCCGACAAACACGACCCTCACGACGAACACCTTCACGGTTAACCGCAACCAGAGCGTGACTGTTCCGGTGACTTACACCTTCACAGTCCCGTCTCCAGGTGCTAACACATTCGCAGTTCAGATGCAGGGCATCAACTGGGTAGGTGAGAACGGCACAGGTTCTGCAGTTACGACACCTGCTACACCTACAACCTTCATGAACGCGCAGCCAGGTTGGAGGACAGCATCTATCTAACCTACGCGGCTTCGTTCGAAAGAACAGCCACTTAGCTTAGTGTGAAACAAAAACCGCCCTTCGGGGCGGTTTTTGTTTGGGGCAACTAGAAGGCCTAACGCAAAAGATGTATAATTGCCCCATGAAATGCATAAAAGTAGCTATATTTGCGGCGACTCTACTCAGTGTCGGTGCTTATGCGACAGAAGCCCAAGCGAGCCCTATCACTCTGACTCCTCCACATCTATCTATGTATGTCGGAGAGACCAAGACCGTCCAGCTCTCAGGTGGGGGATCTATCTCTTATATCGGAACGAATGGCCGCCCGGACATCGCCGGAGGTTTCCTAAAGGATTCGGTGCTGACAGTGAGCGCCTACTACCCAGGGGAAGGTAACATAAGCGTCTGTTCTTACGTGGAAAGCGCCCTTACCTGCGCATCTCTCAATGTAAGCGTCCTTAAAAAAGCAGAACCGCAATCTGCGGGAGAAGCGAAGATCACGTTCAGCAAGAGCAATGTGACAGTAGACATAGGACAGAGCTTGAATCTGACAGTCGAGGGGTCTCGCAGTGGCGCATATTACATCTCGACAAATAGCAATCCAGAGGCCATATATGTGGGTATATCGGGGAATATCATCACAGTCATCGGTAGCAAGATCGGCGGAGCCAATGTGACTATATGTCAGTATGGAGGTGCTTGCGGGAATATCTATGGATATGTGGCCCCAACAGAAGCCAATAACAAAGCTATCCAGAGCACTCTTCCTCCCGTGCCAGTCCTCACAGCATTTTATGTCGCGTCGAATAACGTGGGCGGAGACTTTGCGAGCGCCGGGGCGACCTTGTCGTTCAAATTCAATACTAGCCACGACATATCGAGCTATACCATGTACGTGGGCGACCAGAAGATATCTGCGACTGGAACAGGCACCGGACCATTCAATGGGACTTATATCGTGACCGGAAAGGAAGCCCTTCCGCTATCTGTAACTCTGGAGTTCACTACCTCGAAAGGAATGACCGGGAACGCCGCTTTTACCATGGGAAGCAAATCAGCAAAGGCTCCGGCGGGAGAGCAGGGGTCTGTGGCAAAATTCTCTAGGAATCTCCAGACGGGTTCGAAGGGCGCCGATGTGAGCTCACTCCAGAGCTATTTGAAGAAGGTCGGCTTATACGACGGGCCGGTCACAGGGACATTCGGCAATCTTACTGAGGCCGCTGTCAAAAAGTATCAGACCAAATACAATCTAAAACCGGTGGGGGTGATCGGTCCGGCTACTCGCGAGATACTGAATAAGGAGATATAAAACCATGACGAATCCTTTTGACGGCAGCTTTCTCAAATTCCTGATGGGTTTCATCGGTATATTGCTATTGAGTTTCGCCGTGCTTTACTTCGCTGGCCAATATCTTCGCTGATATTTTATCTTTTCTTCACTTTTATTTGAACTTTTTTTGAAGGTTCCTTGAACGCCTGCCTGATAGGCTGTGGTTATTATCAATAATCATACGCCTATGAGATCAATTAAGAGGCCTTTTTTTGCCGCTTGCGTCGCCTTGGCGGAAGTTCTTTTGATATTCAGCATATCGGCCCAGCAGGTGCGCGCAGAGGAGTCGGGCACGCACGTTCCAAGGCACATAGAAGAAGATGTCGTTTGGGACATTAGCGGCAGCCCATACATCTTCGAACACGATGTCGATGTGTCCGAGGATTCCACTTTGCGCATTCTCCCGGGAGTAGAGATAAGGATGGCCGACGGAGCACAGCCTGCCTCGCTCGTAGCTTATGGAAAGCTCGATATAGAGGGCACTGCAGAACAGCCAGTCGACATAACGGGGATAGACCGCATATACAGCGGGGGCGGCATCTCTGTCTCTAATGCTCGCCTGCATGACGGGCCGACCATAGTCCTCTTCAGATCGGAAGCCACCCTGGCTTCGACTACTATCTCGGGTGCTAATGGATCGGCATTGCATATAACAGCAAGCTCAGTCGATGGGCGCGGCCTTAAGATTGAGAATAGCTCGGTCAACGGCATATACGTGGCACTAAGTGGCAGTTTCGATGGATTGCCAAGGGTCTCGATACGCGATTCAAGAATAATAGGGAACGCTGTGGCAGTTCATAATAAAAGCGGCGTTATTTTGGATCTGGAGAATAATTGGTGGGGTAAGGCCTCGGGACCCAACGTCTCGGGAGTCAATTCCATCTATGGCCAGGCGTCATATTCTCCCTGGTTGGTGGATGATCCATTCGGCTCCACTTCTTGCTGTTCCAGCTTGCTCTTCATTCCCGGTCTAGAAGGCACCAGGCTCTACAGTGGCTCGAACAGGCTCTGGGAACCCAATATGAATGCCGATGTGCTGAAGCTTTATATGGATGATGAGGGAAGTAGCATAGACAAGAAGATCTTCTCGACTGTTCCAATAGACAAGGCCCTTGGCATAAAGCCTATATACTCGGGTTTCATGGGATTCCTCGGGGATCTGGCCGACGGCGGATATGTGAGCGAAGCAAGAGCCTTCGGATATGACTGGCGCAGGCCTATCCGTGATGTGGTCCTTGGGAATGAGGCAAGGTCTACCACGACGGAAGCTCTCCTTGATGTCGTGACGGCCATGGCCGCCACCTCGAAAACTGGTAAGGTATCGCTGATAGCCCACAGCAACGGCGGTTTGATCGCAAAATATCTGGTCAAGGAGCTCATAGAGTCCGGCAGATCCGATCTCATAGACAAAGTCATATCGGTCGCAGTTCCGTATCTGGGCACACCGGCGGCTTTGGCTGGATTGTTGCACGGAAATGGTCAGTCCATCCTCGGTGGCTTCATACTTTCCAATTCTGTAGCGCGCGGTCTGGGCGAGAATATGCCGAGCGCGTATTCACTGCTTCCATCAGTAGGGTATTTCTCAAAAATGTTCTCTCCCACCATTGCCTTCGCCAGCACCACTATGAGAGGCCTCAATGACGGGACGTATCCGAGGCAGATCGTTTCTCCGTCAGATCAGGCAGATTTTGTGCTGGACAATGGAAGTGCCCGGGTCCGGCCGGCTGTTACGGACCTCGTCAGACCGATCGTAGGTAACGCGAAGCTGTTACATGCGGCCGAGGTTCTGCATGCCATCCTCGATCCTTATCAGTGGCCGGTGCAGATAGCGACCTGGGCGATCGTCGGCTGGAATTCCGATACGCCGACAGGCATACGTTATTCTGAAAAGCAGGGATGCGACGGTATCGTCGGCACACTCTGGTGCCGCGGGGCAGGTTTCGTCTGGAGAGTCGCGAGCTCTCTCATGGGAGATGGTACCGTCTTGTCTCTAAGCGCGGCTCATGATTCTGATCATGCGGCATACGTCGATCTTGGCATGGCCTCATCGAGGGAGGGAAGCCAAGTGGATCATGCGAACATCATGGAGTCGCCAACGGTACAGAAGGTCATAAAAGAAGTGCTCACTGGAATGAGTGACGATGGTGATCGTATCTCCATGCTGTCCGGCGTAACCATAAAAGAGCCTGAGGGCTTAGAGAAAGTGGGTTTTGTGACAGTAGCTGCCCATTCGTCAGTTGAGCTCCACGTTTACGACTCTGAATACCGGCATACCGGCCTCATACTGAAGCCAGAGTCGCTCAGTGCGAACGATTTTGTGGGCGCCGCATATGAGACCGGTATCCCGGGGAGCAGTTTCAGGATAGCGGGGTCAGGGAGCGATCAGCATACATATATCAAGCTTCCTGTGACCAATGGCGAGAAGTATTCGGTGGAGATAAGAGGCCAAGACTATGGCTTTTTCACTTACGATGTTGAGCCATCATCTAGTACCGGTGAAGGTTCTGTCAGGATGAATTATTCCATGGCCCCCTCGAGCCCGCTCATGCTGGCCACCACCACTATAGGCGCGGGCGCTCCAGGCTCGCTCTATGTGGACATAGACGATGATGGGACTCCCGAGTATGAGTCATTGCCTGGAGGCAATGGCCTGCCAGGGAATGCCGTGACCCAGGAAGAGGCCGAAAGGATCGCTCTAGAGCAATCCATCGAAGTCTTGAACAAGACAGACGTGGAGTTCTTGAAGGATGATCCTCGCAGGGAGATCTTCCTAGAGGAGGTCAACAAACTCATACAGGAGAGCACACGAGAAAAGGATGGTCAGCCGGTCATGCAGAACACGCCCGTCCCCGCATCCGAGTCGGCACAAAAAACACCTCCCGTTGGGGGAGGTGTTTTCTGCGAGCCGCGATAGGTATTATTTGAACTCTACCTTTCCGCCAGCTGCTTCTATCTGCTTCTTCAGAGCTTCTGCCTCTTCCTTCTTCATGGCATCCTTGAGGAGAGTAGGGGCGGCGTCGACTAGATCCTTTGCCTCCTTCAGACCGAGGGCGAGGACTTCCTTGACGACCTTGATGACTGCGATCTTCTGGGCACCGGCCTCCTTGAGGTGGACGGCCATAGTGCTCTTCTCTTCGCCCGCTGCCGGAGCTGCTCCTGCTGGAGCGGCGACGGCGACTGCTGCGGCTGACACGCCGAACTTCTTCTCGAACAACTTTACGAGTTCGTTCAGGTCGATGACCGACATCTTCTCGATCGATTCGACGATGGCCTTGAACTTCGCCGGGACTTCTACTGCTGTCTGGTTATTTTCCATATTAGTTTGATAGTTTGATTATTAAGCCTGCTTCTTTGCGATCTGATCGAGAGCCATGACCATGCCCTGTATAGGGGAATTGATCACGTTCACGAACATGCCATACAGAGTCTCGCGAGGAGGGATAGCGGCTATGGCCGTCATCTCTTCCTTGTTCATGTAGGCGGATTCGAAGACGCCGCCGACTATGGTGGCCTTATCTTTGAATTTCTTCTGGAACTCATACACTCCGCGTGCCGGGGCTACGAGATCCGTGCCATAGGCCAGTCCGAATTCTCCGACGAGCGCCGGCATGGTGCCTGCGTACTTGTGGGACTCGAGGGCCTTTTCGACGAGCGTCTTCTTGGCGACGAAATAGGACACGCCGTCCTTCTTCAGGGCCTTGCGCATCGTCGTGGCTTCACCGACCGTGAGGCCGTGGAAGTTCACGAAGACGAGCGACTTGGCGCCGCTCATCGCGACCTTGAGCTTCTCGATGATCTCCTGCTTCTGTGCTTTTGTGCGAGCCATTTTGTTGAGTTTATCTTAAAATAAAAATCGACCATGTTCCGGCCGAAAAACTTAGAGTTTAACCTCGGAAGGTCTTATTGCTGCTCTTATTATAGAGCGCGCCGCCTTCTGTCTTTGGCCTTAACCGTATGCTACAATGCCTGCGCGAAATAATCAATACTCGATCATGGATACACTCACGGCTATTTTCGGCAATCAGGCGAAGGTGCGTATATTACGGCTATTCCTTTTCAATTCCGAAATGCCGTTCTTCCTGTCCGAGATAGTCGAGCGTACGAAGACTGGTAGTGCCGCAGTGAGGAAGGAGCTCTCGACCCTCTTGAAGGCTGGCCTCCTCAAGAAGCGCCTGACCACCAAGGAGATATCTGGGAAGAAGGTTCATGGCCTTTCCTATGCCCTCAATGCCAAGTTTGTCTATATAGATCAGCTCAAGAATTTCCTCACGGTCTCGAGCGTCTCGGCTGACGACTCCCTGCTCAAGAAGTTTAGTAACATCGGCCGCCTCAAGTTGGCCGTCGCTTCCGGCATTTTTATACAGAATTGGGACGCGCGCGTCGATCTTCTCCTAGTCGGAGACGAGCTCGACCTGTCGCGCATAGAGAACATCATAAAGGGCATAGAGGCAGAGATAGGGAAGGAGATCGCCTATTCCGCCTTTGAGACATCAGACTTCGAGTACAGGATGGGCATACATGACAGGGTGGTACGGGACATCCTGGATTATCCACATGTGACCCTTTTGGACCGCCTCGGAGTAGAGCCAAATTAGGCTATAATATAGAGGTTACAAAGTAATTATCAGCTAAATCATAATTCATGATGTTCATTCAGAATTGGGGCGATGTTTTCACTCAGTCGCTCCAGAGCGTGTGGTACGGGGTAGCGGCATTCGTCCCGAACCTCGTAGTCGCCATTATCATATTCGCGATCGGTTGGGTCCTAGCAGCGTTGGTCGAGAGGCTCGTCGATAGCATCCTTAAGGCCCTGAAGCTCGACTCAGCTCTCCGTTCAGCAGGTCTAGAAGACGTCGTGAAGCGCGCAGGACATAACCTGAATTCAGGCATGTTCGTCGGCGTGCTCTGCAAATGGTTCGTCATAGTCGTCTTCCTCATGGCTGCGTTCGATGTCCTCGGACTCTCGCAGGCCAATGAATTCCTGCGCCAGGTCGTCAATTATCTACCGCAGGTCATCGTCGCTGTTCTCGTCCTCCTCATCGGAGCCGTGATCGCGCGTGCCATGCAGAAAGTCGTGGTCGCTAGCGCCAAGGCCGGTCACCTCCATGTTGCCGAGCTTTCCGGACGCGTGACGAAGTGGTCCATCTGGATCTTCGCCATACTCACAGCTCTCTACACTCTCGGGGTCGCTCCGGGCATTATCCAGACTCTCATCACCGCAGTGTTCGCTGGAGGCGCATTGGCCTTCGGTCTAGCCTTCGGTTTGGGCGGACGCGATACAGCTCAGAAGGTCATCGAGAAGACTTCGGCTGCCATTCTGCTCAAGGACTAACTGCCATAGGGTTCCATTCCGGGATTATTCCCATGAATGCAAAGCGGCCTCGAAAGGGGCCGTTTTTGCTATTTGGAAGCTATGCTTTTATATTACAATTCCGACTGCCCTTGCCGCCTCATATCTTCTTGGGAGCTAAAAGTTTTATTGACGAGAACGTTGAATTGGTTCCTTATCAACGTAGGCAAGCCATTTCTGGAAAAGGCCAAAGGCTCAACATCGTTGATTTCAAAATGTTCTAAACATTTAGTCAACGAATTTTCTAGGGCAGAGCGAGTGTCCCTCTGCCATTCAAACTCGGCCAAAATCACCTCATTATTTGTCCACTTGTTGTCCCCATTTCGCCCGTTTTGGCCTAGTAGTTGACTTCTTTTTCACGGCGAGTATACTACTTATCACATCGGAATGATTACAAACACTAATCGCGAATACAGCCGGCCATAAGCCACATCCTGAAGAAGGGCGTGACACGCGGCCGCTTAATGAAGCGGTTTTTCGTTTTTACGGAATGATTGCAATTTTACAATCGAATAAACCTTGGATGGCAGACAGTAACATGCCATCCAGGCAAGTAAGTAAGTAATAAGCAATGTAGGTGTCTGGCTTTTCCGGAGCGACCGGAGGAGCTGGGCGTAGAGAGGTTTTTAAAGTTCCCGATGGGAATTTAAAAAAGGGCGTATAGTGGATGCCTTGGC
>ERZ1292625.3322-Hain-H41-01um-R1-3322-length-13279-cov-4_pt1 | contig 13279 bp, 16 predicted proteins | sample MGYA00564400_ERZ1292625 | MGnify/ENA primary metagenome ERZ1292625 (study PRJEB36523, sample SAMEA6512639) | groundwater metagenome | collected 2019-01-08 | study: AquaDiva: Metagenomics assemblies of 32 groundwater samples | reverse complement strand
CAAAAAACACAACATAATTTCCCTCAGACCTATTGCGGAGCAGGCAACATAAGCAGTATCATACAGCTGAGATCAGGCGAAACGCTACAACAAAAAACACCTGAAATTTGACAAAATAACAAATTCATGTATAATACGTAGTGTTAGTGATCACAAACAAAAACCTTTTACAAACATAAAAAGGAGCGCCAATGAAAGCCAATAACGGCTTAAGTTTTGAGCTGGCATCAACAGCCAATCTTGGGATTCTCAAGATTGATCGGTTGCTAAAAAAGCTCTAACCAACTAATCAGGCATAAGCCCTAGCCCAGTGCCGGGGCTTTTTGCTTAACCATACCAGCGCTGTTTGGGCTATAATATGACTAATGCCCCAAAACCCTAACGCATCAATCAGTGAGACAGATTTTGTAAAACGATATGGCGACACACCAGTCACTAAAGGCGAGGTTACAGCACCCTTGAGTGCTGTATTGCAAATGGAGGCAGCTTTCTGCACCGCCGATCCGGACAAGTTGCAAGACCCAGATTTGCGTGTTAGGTTTTTGGCTGGTTTGGTGGGTGACGAGCTTGACCCAGAAGATCGTTACTTATTAGAAGTAGAAGAAAAGCCATAATTTGAATTAAAGGTGGCGATGCCTGTAGAAAATCAACTTTCCTCAGAACAAACAGCAAGCCTCTATGATCAGTTTTCCGATGTTGAAGTAAACGTTTTTGGAATGACTGGAAGTATCAAGGAGCTTGAGGGTTTCTGCCCAGTTCCGGCTGAGCAGAGAACTCCCGAGGCTATGGATCGCTTCACGGCCAAAGTTTTGGTGACGTCGGGGATTCAAATACCTGAAGAGTTTGCGCATTTGGTCGAGCCGGACGACGCTGAAAAACACTTGCCAAAGCCAAGTATTGAGATTATATCAGCCCAGCTACAGCCAGATCGGGTCAAAAAACCAGAGATCATGCAGAATCCCCAGCAAGAACGACCTGCAAAGCTCAAAATTATGCGTTCACCCGACGAATCCGAATTGGCAGCTGCTGTACACGAACAGGACAGACAAATGCACCTCACAATGCTGGCTCCTCAATTAGAGCTGATCAAACCCGTCCCAGAAGAAGCTGGCAAGGAACCAAAAAGTCTCAAACCCGAGCCAGGGCTCAAGCCTGTGGTAGCCCCCCGACCTCGTAGTACCACCATTCAGTTTATACCCGAACAGCCAAGCCCAACGCCCACCCTTAAGGCGGTACCGGCTATCGAACAACTGGCGCCGCCAAATTTTGAAGAGTCGCCTAGATTACAAATTACCCCAATCGAACAACCACCCACCGAACCTGTATCGCAACCAGTCAAGGCAGTATTGTCCAAGCTCGAAGACCCGCAACCCACTGCCGATGGCCGGATAGAAGAGTTCTTGCTGACGGATCAGACAGAGATCGTGGCAAGCCAGACAGAGACAACACCAAAGGCAGCGATAACCAATACAGACGTCAATACGATTGAAAGCGTCGAAATAGCGCCAGTCGAAATAGCGCTCACCGAACTGATTTTGTCAAAAGCCGCGGACACAGTAGAGCTGTCAGATCAACTAGCTGAACAGACCGAGACCCTTATAGATGACTTACCGCCAACGTTGCAGCAACGTCTAATGGAATATGTCGTAGAAGCAGAAGATCAAACTGGTACAGAGATTATAGAGATCCTGGTTATCGAGATTGCGCCTCTCGCCGATCGCCTCCATGAATTAGCTATGACCGATCAAACCGACAGCGAAGAAGCCATTCAGATCAAGCAAGCCCTAAGCGACTGGCTCGAAGAACTATCAGTGCGTCTTGAAATTGAAACAAACGATATGACTATTACCGAGTTCATAGAGACCATTTGCTCACAGACGTACGGTGCTAAGGCGCCTAAGGCTGATGATTTGATCGACCAAAGTCTCCACGAGCGCAAATATAGGCACAAACCCTTCGACATTACCTCTACCACCAAAACCATAGTCCATGTTGCCGAAGTCCTCGAACAAGGGCTAGCTCGACTAATGGTTCGGACCTGCACAGTGCAAAACCATTAGTGACTGACAAGACTGCTGCCTAGAGTTCGGTTCCAAGCTTCTGCTCAAGTTTGGGAAGGTCTTTGACGACAATATTTTTGCTGGTGATCTCTACCAGTCCTTCGGCCTTGAGCTTGTGCATTTCGCGGCTAATGGTTTCACGCGATAGGCCGGAACGCGCCGCTAAGTCACCCTCGGTGGCTACGATCGTCCAGCTAGACTGGGGCTTAGGCGGTTTAAGGCGGCGGCATTCTACGATTAGCTCATATATTAAGCGGCTATTGGCGGTGCCGGACATCAAGTGCACCATTCGTCCCATCAGACCGTCAACACCATGGTACAAACGGCCTAATAAGTCGAGCATTACGTCTGGGTTGGATTTGATAAACTCCAGTGCATCATTGGGTGGGATAATGCGTAGCTTGGTCTCAGTCTCAGTCTTGAAGAAGTATTTATTAACAGTCTTGTTAATTGGCCATGACATCGGAAAAAAAGCTGGCGGCATAAAGATATTCACAATTACTTCGTCCCCCCTATAGCTTACGTCATACTGCCTGACCCTGCCCTTAATAAGGTATAAGATGTGTTCCGGATCTCCATTAGCGAAGATCAAAATCTGTCCCTTAGGGTAGGTTCGCAGGGGGTAGTTGGAAAAGTGTTTGGCGATCTTCTGTTCTATCTCAAGAGCCATAATGAACAAGTATGACTCGATACACCCAAATCTGCCAAATCTTGATATTATTAACTTATGAGTAGTCGTGCGGTTGCCATAGAGGTCAAGGAGCTTAGAAAGCACTTTGGCTCGTTCACGGCACTCGAAGGTACGACATTTAACGTGTCCAAGGGCGATATATTCGGCTTCTTAGGCCCCAACGGTGCTGGCAAAACGACCACGATCCGTTGCCTGATGGATTTTATACGCGCTGATGGCGGCTCAGCCAAGATTCTGGGCTTGGATTCTGAGCAAGACAGCGTACAGCTCAAGCGCAAAATCGGCTATCTACCGGCCAGCGAACAGTACTACGAAAACTGGTCTGGACAGGAACATATTGAGTTTGTGGCAAAGCTTAGGGGTGTCAAACCGTCATCACCGCTTATTAAGCAGCTTGGGTTTAATCCTAACTCTAAGGTAAAACACCTCTCAACTGGCAATCGCCAGAAGCTGGGGATTATTCTGGCCTTTCTCGGTAACCCCGAAGTGTTGATTATGGACGAACCGACCCGCGGCCTCGACCCGATTCTTCAGAATCAAGTTTATGAAATCCTAACCGAGCACAAGTCCAAGGGCGGCACGGTCTTCATGTCGTCACATAACTTGCCAGAAGTCGCCAAGATTTGTGACAGTGTCGCAGTGATTCGAGAAGGCGCAATTGTTGCCGAAGAGACTATAGAAAGCCTGCGTAACAAGAGCGTTCATCATATCGACGTGACCTTCGAAAAGCCTTTTGTTGATCACAAGACGCTTGAAGGTAACGGCGTTAAGATTGCACATTCTTCCAAATACGGTGTCAGTCTGCGAGTGAAGGGCGACCTCAACCGCACCCTGCGGCTCATCACCAAGCAGCCCGTCAAAGACCTAGAGGTTACTCACGCTAGCTTAGAAGAAATATTCTTGGAGATATATAAGTAATGTTTGACCTGATCAAAGTCACCCTTCGCCAAAGACGCATTGCCCTGATTGCCTATAGCTTGGGCGGCTTGGCGATGATCTGGCTCTATGTGTCGATATATCCGTCAATGCAAGCCCAGATTGGCGACTATACCAAGTTGATAGAATCTATGCCCAAGGGTTTGATGAAAGCCTTTGGGGCTGATGCGGTTACTAATAACTTCGAGGGTTTGATTGGTACTAAGCTATTCGGTTTCGTCTGGCCGCTAATTATGCTCTTCCTAACGGTGTCATTCAGCTGTTCGGCTATCGCTGGCGAAATCGAAAAAACCAGCATGGGTCTATGGCTGTCTGCACCGATTTCGCGTCTCAAGATCTACTGGTCCAAATATATCGCAGTTGGCTTGGCGTTGACCGTGTTCATGGTGCTGACGGTTCTGGCTGTACTGCCTATGGCCGGACTGTATAACATTGACGTCAGCAGCAAGCACATCATGTTGCTGAGTATAGTCGCCGGCTTATTCGCCCTAGCAGTTACCGGCCTGACCTTCTTAGCGTCTAGCTTGTTCTCGGAGAAGAGCCGAGTTTACGCTGTAGTCGGCGCTGGTCTCTTGGTGATGTATGCCATCAATCTGCTAGCCAGCCTCAGCGACAAATTCGTCAATCTCAAGTACGCCTCGTTCTTCTACTATTATAATTCCAACGACTTACTAAGCGGCCGGCCAATTAATCGCGCTAGCCTATTAGTCTTTGGCACTGCCGCAGTGCTAGGTGCGCTAGGTGGGGCAATCGTCTTTCGCCGGCGCGACATCTCAATCTAACTTTGTTCTACGAATCGGCTGGAATGATTGTCTCTATGTAGTTATGTGTGATGTCAGGATTGAATTGCTTGTAGTCGGCGTATTGCAGCTTTGTCGGCGTGAGCTTGAGAACCATGTAATCGCCTTCGTGAATCTTGGTCATCGGCGGCACCCAATGCTTGACACCCTGTGGCTTAACCGCCGCCAGCTTATCGAATAGAATACTGACGTAATCCTCAGCTGGTACTCGTGATAGCTCACCGGCGACCTGAACTGTGGTCTGACTTGCTTCATCGGCCACCGTCAATGATGCAGCTGGATTCTTGGTGATGTTCTGGTACTTGGCTGTGTGAGCACGCGTCGCGAAAAAGAAGTTGAAGTCCTCATCAGCCACATAATATATTGCTGAACCCCAGGGCTTGCTGTCCTCGGATACAGTTGAGAGAACTCCCATAGGATGCTGCTTGAGGAAGTCGTGAACTTTTTTATTCATACTTTTAGCCTAGCACAATTAGTTCCTACACTTACTTTACTGTCAGCAGCTCAATAACATTGTTTAATTCCGGTACTTTGACGGTGCGCATGAAGTCCGCATACAAATCTTCGTCATATGACTTGGTGTAGCTGACCTTGAAACCGGCATCAGTTACATATTGGCTAATAGAATCCTCAGTATGAAAGAAACGGCTTGTTGTCGAGTGCTTGTCAGCCGAACCACCTTTATACATATATGTTGTAAAGTTGGTTACCGGATCAAACTTTGCATCACTTTGCATGACCGCAGAGCATTTTGTAGACCGCACCACCACAAATAACTTTCCGCCTGGCTTGAGCACACGATATAGTTCCGCGAGCGCGCTTATGAGTTCTTGCTTGGGCAAATAATGAAGCACCAGCCGAGCATACACGTAGTCAAAAGTATTGTCTTGGTAGGCTAGCGGCTGACTAACATCTTCAAGCTTGACTTCTATTTGTTGCTCGAGCTTGTTCTTCGCTATATGCTTCTTGGCGAACTCCGCACCCTCTTCGTCAATTGTCGTGGCGATAATATGACGCTTAGGGTTTGCTTGAACCATGCGGATTTCCGCGACACCCCAAGTCGATATGCCTACGCTATATACGCTCAAGTCATCATCGGTTAGGACAGAAATGCCATTGTCTTCGCTGGTTGATGCATGTACTTGCATACAGGTTATTATAGGTCAAGCTTCAGGATTCTGGGTATGGCAAATGGTGCAATAAACGGGGAAAAACCGCGGCCGCAGCTTAATCGTTAGATATTGAACTGCTTGACAACTGCAATCTCCGTACCCCAAGAAACACTACCATGGACAAATTAATCAACACGAATGAGCCAGGATACAGTGCGTTGACCAAGTCAAAGTTTCGCAGTGCAGCTAAGGACAGCATTAGTGAAGCTGCGTATATGAAGTAAAGCGACGCTGTCTCCTCGTAAGGCTTACTGAATGATTTACGAAATGTAGGGAAGAAGCCGCCAATTGCATCTACGCTAGAAATCAGTATAACCGCAAGCAAAGGCCGGTCTGTGATAAACCAGAGAGCTAAAGCTACCGTGGCTATTAAGAGACTTAGCCAATCCACGAAAAGAATATTGGTTTCACCTTTCTTTAGCGAAATAAAGAAAATGCCGATACTTGCTAATGCCGCAAGGCCAGTTAGCCAAGCACCGGCTCCGCCATTATTCACCACCTGAATCGCAAAGGCTATGGCCGAAAGAACTGCCCACACCAACCAGGAGAGCGCATGAGGCTTGGTCTTGCCTTTGACTACATTACGCACATAGGGGAAGTAGCCTACTAGAGCCAAGACTATCGAACCAGCCCCAAGAACTGTTTTTATATCCATGGGCACATCATATCAAAAAGCCATTTTTTGATGAGAAAACTTCAGTTGCAATTATGGTAGCGGCGAGTGGATTTGAACCACTGACCCCAGGCTTATGAGTCCTGTGCTCTAACCACTGAGCTACGCCGCCGCGTCTAGGCCTAAGCCATTGACAGGGGTTAATATAGCACGATTTACATCTGTTGGCCAGGCTTGTCGACTGAACTGACATGAGCCTAGTAGGTGCGTAGCGATAGATAACCAGCTGCTAACAGGCCGATGGTTATAACGACTATACGAATAGCGTGTGTAGAGAATCGTTGTGCCAGCCTCGAGCCAAAATAACCGCCTAGCGCGCAGCCGGCTGCCATAAAACTGCCTGGTACCCAATCGACTAGACCCGTTCTGGCCAGCAGGCCGGCCGAGACTATTGAGATGCTGAAGATTGAGCAGCATTTCAAAGCGTTTATTAAGTGGATATCGTGAATCTGGGCAAAGCCCAAGAACGCCATAATCACAAAGCCAAAGCCTACACCGAAGAAGCCACCATACACAGCTATAGGTAAAAAGGCACAGCCAATTAATAGGACTGGCAATAGGCTTTTGGCTCGGCCTTTTAGGTGACGATGTAAGTGGAAGTGCAAGAATGGCTGGAAGGCGAACAAAATAACGGCCGTCAACATCAAGACCGGCACCAAGGTTTCGAAACGGGCAGAAGACGTGTGCTTAAGGATTGTGGCGCCAATAGCACCACCAATAGCGCAAGGTATTATCAGTAGCGCGTAGGACTTCGGCACCTTGCGCAAGTATTTGCGGTAACCAATAATCGCACCAACCTGACCTGGTATGACAATGAAGTGACTAGTCACATTAGCTACTAGGGGCGATATACCAGTTGCTAACATGACAGGAAACCCGATCAACATGCCGCCACCGGCAATAGCGTTCATAGCACCAACAAGTATCCCAGCCATGAACAGAAGGATATTTTCCATTCTATGAGCGCGATCTGCGTGACAACCAGTATTTTTTGACCAGCCCAACCGTGAATGTCGAGGTGAAAAAGCCAATCACCGGTACTAAGGCGTTGATCCACGGGTTAATATGAACAACGAACTGTAGGTAGATAACCACCACAAAATAAGTCAGTAATGTAATCAAAATCCGCCGCGTCCAGCTAAGTTCCCAAGCTTTGTCAGCTTCGACTCGTTGATTACGAGCCTCAAGCTTGGCCACGCGTTCTTCCAGTGTTAGTTTTTCTGTTTGTTCTTCGCCCATTGTTACAATAATAAGATATGAAACTAGTATTACCAACCCCCGCAGGCTACGTTGTTGCAGTTAGCGGCGGCGTGGACTCGATAGTTTTGCTTGATCTGTTGAATGAAAGGACGCAAGCTGAAGCTGGCTGGAAGCTGGTAGTGGCGCACCTGGATCATGGTATTCGACAAGATTCCAAGGCAGATCGTGAGCTGGTTGAAGCCATTGCCCGTGACTACGGCCTGCCTTTTGTTTATGATTCGATTGGCCTGGGGGCGGGAACTAGCGAAGCAACTGCCCGTAAAGCTAGGTATAAGTTTTTGCATACTGTAGCTAAAGCTAGCGGTGCGCGCGGGATCATTATGGCGCACCACCAAGACGATGTGTTAGAAACGGCTATCATCAACATTCTGCGCGGCAGCGGCCGCAAAGGTTTGACATCACTAAGTAGCCGCCCGGACGTTGTGCGGCCGCTGCTGCATGTTCGCAAAAGCGAACTTCTAGATTACGCCAAAGCCCATAACCTCAAATGGCGCGAAGACAGCACCAACCAAGACGAGACATATCTGCGTAACTATGTGCGCCACAAGTTGCTGCCGCGTTTCGATTCCAAAGCACGGGCTAAACTCCTGGACAGTATCAATAATCTGCGAACCACCAATAATGAGCTCGATACTTTACTTGTTAACCAATTGCATTTTCAATCTGTTAAAGGTAGCCTGGATCGGGCTTGGTTTAATCATTTACCACATGATGTGGCGCGCGAAGTAATGGCTGCTTGGCTAAGAGCGCATAAGCTTGCTGGGTTTGATAGCAAAACCTTAGAAAGACTAGTCGTAGCGGCCAAAGTTTCATCGGTTGGCAAGAGCTATCCGATTCAAGCCGGTGCTGCCATGAAGGTATCAAATAAGTATTTGGCACTCCAGGGAGCAGAGCGCTAGGCAAATCCAGCCCTCGGAGTTATAATTGATTTCTATGGATAAGAAACCTCACTTACCAAATCGCAAGCAACCAGTTGGCAAACATCGCAACATGAAGAACGCCGGTTTTGTCGGGCTAATGGTCTTGTTCGGCCTGATCATCTTCGCGGCTTACAATCAGCCCAGCACCCTCAAGGAGATTTCTTCTACAACTGCCATCAACGATAGCAATGCCGGTAAGTACAGCAAAATAGTTGTCGACAACGACCAGCTGCTCATCACACCCAAAGGTGAGACCAAACCAACGCTCAAGACTGTCGTTGACGCTAATTCCAGCCTAAAAGAACAGGGCTTCAAGACGAACAAAGTCGCTATTAGTTATAAGTCGCGCGCTAGTGGTAACTCAGCTCTACTTGGTCTAGCCGGTTCAATCATTCCCGTCCTGATCATTGCCGGTGTGCTGTACTTCATGCTCAAGAGTGCTCAAGGCCAAGGCAATCAGGCATTAAGCTTCGGCAAAAGCCGCGCCCGCCTATATGGCAACGAAAAAGAGAAGGTAACCTTCAAGGAAATCGCTGGTAGCGATGAAGCCAAGCAAGATCTCGAAGAAGTCGTAGAGTTCCTCAAGTTTCCTAAGAAGTTTGCTAGTATGGGTGCTCGTATACCTAAGGGCGTACTGCTAATCGGTCCTCCCGGAACCGGTAAAACCTTGCTATCAAGGGCGGTCGCCGGTGAAGCCAATGTACCATTCTTCAGTATCTCTGGTTCGGAATTCGTCGAAATGTTTGTCGGTGTTGGTGCTTCACGTGTCCGTGATCTCTTCGCCAAGGCCAAGAAGAACGCCCCTTGTATTATCTTCGTCGACGAAATCGATGCCGTCGGCCGTCGCCGTGGTTCCGGTATGGGTGGTGGACATGATGAGAGAGAGCAGACTCTGAACCAGATCTTAGTCGAAATGGACGGCTTCGAGCAAGGCGAGAACGTGATTGTTCTGGCTGCTACCAACCGTGCTGATGTACTTGATCCAGCTTTGTTACGTCCGGGACGTTTTGACCGTCGCGTCAACATTGGTCTGCCTGATCGCAAAGACCGCGAAGCTATTCTCAAAGTCCACTTCGAGAAGAAGCCCCTGGCCAAGAACGCTGATCTCGATGCTTTGGCTGCCAAGGCGGCCGGTAGTTCTGGTGCTGACCTGGCTAACATCGCTAATGAATCAGCCATCATTGCTGCTCGCAACTCGCATAACGAAATCACTCAAGAAGACGTCACCGAAGCCTTCGAACGCGTTGCTATCGGGCCAGAACGCAAGAGCAAGATTATGACCGAAAAGGACAAGGTGACTACCGCTTATCACGAAGCTGGCCACGCCCTAGTTGGACATGTTCTGCCCGACAGTGACCCAGTCCACAAAGTTACTATTATTCCGCGCGGTGGCACCGGCGGCGTAACCTGGTTCATTCCGCCAGAGGATCGAACCTTCGTTTCGCTAATTCAGTTCAAGGACATGTTGGCTCGCGGCCTTGGCGGCCGTATCGCTGAAGAAGTCGTGCTTGGCCGCGACCACATTACCACCGGTGCCGGCAATGACTTACAACATGCTGCCGAACTGGCCCGCGACATGATCATCAATCAAGGTATGGGGCAAAAGCTGCGCGACCAGGTCTTCCACGTCGAAGGCGGCATGATGATTGATCGCCTAGTTCACGAACGCGATTACTCCGAAGACACCGCCAAAGTTATCGACCAAGAAGTCGAGAGCCTAATCACCGAAGCTGCTAACCGCGCCCGCTCGGTTATCAAAGCTAATCTGCACAAACTCGAAGAGCTAAAGAACCACTTGCTAGAAAAAGAAACCGTTGACGCCGACGAAGTTCTAGAAGTCCTAAAAGGCTCTAAACTTCCATCCGCCGCTGCTTTATACCAGTGGGTGAATGAACCCTACCGCGCCCGCCAAAAAACCCAAACTAATTAGCATCAGCAATGCTGCGGCTCTATTGGTTGCTACGGCGTTTGCTGGCCAACTACTAGGGTTTTTGCGTACCAAGCTAGTCAATAGTAACTTCCCAACCACTGGACCTCATAGTACTGACGCTTACTTCGCAGCTTTCAACCTACCAGACCTGTTCTTCTTCACGCTTGCTGCCGGTGCACTTGGCGTGGCCTTCATGCCTGTGTTGTCGGATCGTATGTACAAGGGCGACCGCAGGGGTATGTGGGAACTATCAGCATCACTAATGAACCTGCTAGCAATTGTAATGTTCTTTGTTGGCTTATTTATGTTGATTTTTGCTAGGCCGTTGATCCATTACATTGTGGCGCCTGGTTTGGGCCCAGAGCAGCTTGATATAGCAACTAGAATTATGCAATTACTGGCCTTCAACCCCCTTTTATTTAGTATCTCCGGTGTGATGACCAGTGTTCAACAGACCATGGGTCGTTTCTTCTTCTTCGCTGTTGCGCCGCTGTTTTATAACCTAACTATCATTATCAGCATCTATGCCTTCAAGGATAATCTCGGTCTAGTTGGGCTTGGAGTCGGTGCGCTAATCGGGGCTATTGTCCAGCTGATTGTTGTAACGCTGGGGATGTGGAAGACGGGTTTTCGTTGGCACTCGCGTATTAAGTGGAAGAACAAGGACCTTCACACCGTTCTGTACAATTTGCCGCCACGAGCGCTTGACCAGGGCATGGATCAAGTCGGCAACATTGTTGAAACGCACATCGCCAGCCGACTCGGCTCCGGCAGTGTAACTTACTTCAACAATGCTTTTATACTGAGCACAGCCCCTATTCTATTAATTGGCACAGCTATTTCGACGGCGGCCTTCCCGCGCCTTAATGCTCGCCTTAGCCAAGGCCGGCCTGACTTATTCCGCAAAGACTTCCTAATGGTACTTAGAGCCATGATTTGGATAAGTGCCCCAATGGTAATAATTGCTTACTTTGCACGTGGTTACCTGGCGCGTATGATTTATTCCAATGGCAGCCCGCAGATTGCGACTATCTTCGGCTTCTTGACGCTGGCGATTTTCTTCAGGATTCAGTATTCACTAATATCGCGCTGGTTCTACGCCCAAAAAGACACCGTTACGCCACTAATGGTGTCGCTATTTACGATCGCTCTTAACGTCTTCCTGGCCATAACTTTGGCTCGTCCAGATGCTTATGGCGTAGCAGGCTTGGCACTCGCCCAATCAATTGTGGCCATGATTGAGGTGTTTATTCTGTCTGGCATTATGCTGAAGCGTGATTATCGTCTATTTGACGCCCAGTTCTGGGGTGGGGTGTGGCGAATTTTTGCTGTTACGGGCTTTAGTGTAGTAGCCTGCTTCATTATGATTTCGCTCTACCCATTAGGTATAAATGATCGAGGCATCGTTACCCTGGGCAGTAAGCTGGTGTTCATCACACTCGTGACCATGGCTACCCACATTGGTGTCTCGGCCTTGTTTGGACTCGAAGAGGTTCGCCCAATATTTATTCGCTTGCGCAAACTTATCTTTAAGCCAATCAAGTTCTAGCTGCATAAACGCAGCAATGTAATTTTTACGTATTTAATAAATATTTAATATTTTTTATCGAGGCTCGGAGTATAATTACGATTATGCTGCAGATGCTTGAGGAAACACCATCAACTTATCAGTTAGAAGATCACGATCTGATTTTTGCCGAACCTGACAATCAGTATGTTCTGCGCGTTAGAGACATGCCGAGAAGTGATCGGCCACGCGAGAAGATGCTTCAGACTGGCGCTAACAACCTAACAGTAGCCGAGCTAATTGCTATAGTCTGGGGCGTCGGCAGCCGTAAAGAAGATGTGCTAGCTATGGCTAGTCGCACACTGCGGGAATACGGCGAAAAGACCATCAGCAAAGAGCTAAGCCCGCAGCGACTTAGTGAAATTGCCGACATACCGCTGAATAAGGCTTGTCAAATCATCGCCAGCCTAGAACTTGGCCGGCGCTTCTATGCCAAACAAGATGGTCGACCGGTTCATGTTAGAAATGCCAAACAAGCTTATCGATCACTCAAGGACATTGGCTACAGCCAGAAGGAACAACTACGCGGGCTATACCTCAATAGTCGCTACCAGGTTATCCACGACGAAATAATCTCGGTCGGCAGCCTGACCTCCAATATTGTGCACCCGCGAGAAGTGTTTCAACCGGCAATTGAACGTTCAGCCGTAGCCGTCATTCTGGCACATAACCATCCTTCGGGGCGCTTGGAGCCAAGTGACGCTGATATAAGCATCACTAAGCAATTAAGTTCAGCTGGCCAAGTTCTTGGTATCGAACTGCTTGACCATTTGGTTGTAACACCCGGCAAGTATATAAGCATAATGGAGGTTATCAATGGCAACTAGTGTCACCTATAGTCTACAACCCCAAGACACCATATTAATACACGGTTTCGGCCAGCCGTCGCTGTTACATGATTACGTTGACGACACTACTAATATGGACATGGACGCCATGATTGCCTCGGGCGATTGCTTCGTAACTCTAGCCAGCATGCTCGACGAGATATCAGAACTCATGGATACCGAACCAGAAGTTGCCAAGCCCCAACTCGAACAAGTCGTCCGCACACTGCTATACATGCAGCGTTTCTACAAGCCAGTTCGCAAGTACCCCAAGCGCTATTAATCACGCTCCAAGGCTCGGGCGGTTCGGGTTTATCTATGCCACCCCTGTCATAATCTGGCGATGACCTATATAATAGCTGAACATGCAACAAGACCATATTCGCAATTTTTGTATTATTGCGCACATTGACCACGGCAAATCAACCTTAGCCGATCGCTTG
>ERZ1292625.3317-Hain-H41-01um-R1-3317-length-13295-cov-6_pt1 | contig 13295 bp, 13 predicted proteins | sample MGYA00564400_ERZ1292625 | MGnify/ENA primary metagenome ERZ1292625 (study PRJEB36523, sample SAMEA6512639) | groundwater metagenome | collected 2019-01-08 | study: AquaDiva: Metagenomics assemblies of 32 groundwater samples | reverse complement strand
TGTCACTAAAAACCTGATAGCTGAAATCATTGGATATTTTGAGGCCTGAAATTGTCATTTAGGTGATGAGAAATGGCAGAGGTAATAAAATCAAGGGGTTAGAAAATTTACTTGCAATCAGGGATATAAAGGAGTAAATAAAGGATATGTCAGGATTGAATTATAATAAATGTAGGATTGAGAGATTATCGGCTCAAAGCATTAAAGCAATCATACAAGCGAACCTCCGCAAGCCACGGCAAATAGAGGGATAAAAAGAAAGGGAAAGAGACGGAAACCGGCAAGACCACGCCGCAACTCATGTAAACCGAACACAAAGCCATGAGGGAAGAAGGATTCAGACAAGGGATACAGAACCCTGGAAGATGAGCTGAAACCAGAACAGTTTTTTTCTATCACCAGCCATTGATTAGTTGATAAGAATTAGAATATATAAATAATTGAATATATATATTTAAACCTTATGAGCATCTTTACAAGCTCATGCTTCCTCAGTCTCAATACTCCATCAGTATCTCTAAAACCCTCTTGACATACTCACAGATAAGGAGTATATAAGCTGTATGGGTACTGACACACTTCTTGACAAAAAGCGGAAAATAGATGTTTCTGAAGCCCTAAAACTCCGCCTACAAAAAAACTGGACTTACCAAGAAATAGGGGACAAATACAACTGCACTAAACAAGCCGTCCATGACGCACTGAAGCCATTTACTGCCCTTATACAATCCCCGGAGGCAATCCAAGCATACCAAGATAACAAAGCTCAGATATTAACGAGTGTGGAAATGGAGCTTGTCAAGAACCTTCTTGACCCTGCGAAACTAAAGGACGCATCTTTAAACAACACAGCCTACTCCTTCAACACTGTACACGCTGCGGGGCGTTTAGAACGTAACCAGTCATCATCGATAATCGACCTCCGTCTCTCCCCAGACCAGCTCCAAAGGATGATGGAAGCAGCTCAGGCAACAGTGATAGATGTCACGCCAAAGGTAGATTGACATGCACCTACAAGATGCCACACATATAATTACGTATAACTATATGGCATTTATTCAATGATTACATACAAGTTTACATAATAAATCTTATGCGACACTGGAGTTGAGAGAATAAGTAGGATTATATGAGTAAAAAAAGGTAAGGGTAGGGGGGGGTAGGAGGGGCATACCCCTATGTATATATAAGTATCTCCCCTCTCGTAATAGCACAAATATAAAAAGGGTTTTAGGGAGGGATGGCTGGTGGTTGATCCTATTTCAGCAATACAGTTGGCTCATAACAATCTGCTTGCATATTGTATTTTGCAGATGGACAATTATGAGGCGGTTGGACACCACCAGTTAATAGCAAGGGCCTTGCAACGGGTAGAGGCTGGGAAGTGTAAAAGGTTGATTGTTTCGATGCCTCCAAGACACGGGAAAAGCCTTTTATGTTCTCAGTTCTTCCCTGCTTGGTATTTAGGAAGAAACCCGGATAAATATATTATTACATCTACTTATGCTCAGGAGTTAGCAGAAGACTGGGGTCGAAAAATAAGAGATCAGTTAAAAGACCAGGTGCATAAGGTTGTTTTCCCTGGATGCCGACTACGGGATGATTCAGCAGCAGCAAACAGATTGATGACAGAGAAGGGCGGCGCTTATTTCGCCGTTGGCGCCGGAGGTGCTATAACTGGAAGGGGTGCACATCTACTTTTAATAGACGATCCGATAAAAGGACGTGAAGAGGCAGATAGTGACACAATGCGGAAAAAGATTAAAGACTGGTATACCTCAGTTGCCTATACACGGTTGATGCCGGAAGGAGCTGTTGTTATTATCCAGACCAGATGGCATGAAGATGATTTAGCAGGGTGGTTGTTATCAGAGCATAAACATGAAGACTGGGAAGTTTTGAGCCTCCCTGCTATAAACAGAGAGGATGGTGCTGCGCTTTGGCCTAATGCCTACCCGATAGAGACATTGAGACGGATACAAAAGGCCATCGGCCCTCGTGACTGGTCTGCGTTGTATATGCAAGAACCCGTACCGGATACAGGTGAATATTTCAGGGAGGATTGGTTCAAAACGTATGATATTGTTCCAGATGGATTGCGCATTTATGGTGTTTCGGATTATGCGGTCACGCCTGATGGTGGGGATTACACAGAGCATGGTATTTTTGGGATAGATGCAGAGAAAAATATTTTTGTCCTTGATTGGTGGTCAGGTCGGACACAAGCCAATGTTTGGATTGACATACAAATTGATTATATGGCAGAGTATGAACCTGTAGGATGGATTGGTGAAATGGGTGCTATAAAAAGGGCTATTGAACCCTTTTTGATGGACAGAATGAATGAACGGGGAGTGTATTGTAATATGCAGTGGATGTCATCAATCACTGCTAAAGAGATACGACTTAGAGGATTCCAAGCTATGGCCGCTATGGGGAAAGTATATTTCCCTCGAAAGCTATGGGCCGATGAAGTTAAATCCCAATTATTAAGGTTCCCTGCCGGGAAACATGATGATAAGGTTGATGTCTGCGGGTTGGTTGCAAGAGCGATTGAAGGAATAACCCCAGGGGACTATTCTTTATCTGGTTATTCCCAGAAAGGGTTAAAAGAGAGATATAGACCAACAAGATCAAGGCGCATTTCATGGATGGGGAGGTAAAAAGTGAGTGATTTATTGTCAAAGATGGAGTCAGATGAGTTTACCAAGGAAGTATACGCCAGATACAAAAGGGCTAAAGATGCACAGTCTGAATGGCGGGATGTAGCAAAAAGCGATTATAATTTTGTAGCTGGTCATCAGTGGGATGACAAAGATATCGCAAAGCTGGAGAGTGAAGGTCGTCCAATAATCACTTTTAACAGGTGCAATACTATTGTTTCGGCAATCCTTGGTATGGAGGCAAACCAACGGCAAGAAACAACTTTTATACCAAGAGAACATTCAGACACAGGGATATCGGATGCGACAGATGCTATAACAGACTGGGCAAGGGAATACGCGGGAATAGCAACAGAGGAAGCCCAAGCCTTTGAAGATATGCTGACATGCGGGCTTGGATGGACATATTCATGTATGGATTATGATATAGATTTGGATGGGAAAATCATACAAGAAAGAATTGACCCGGTTGAAATGTTTTATGACCCTTCTGCGATAAAACGTAATCTTTCAGATGCAAGATGGGTGGGACGCGCAAGGCGGATGAGTCGTGAAGAGATAACAGAAAGATGGCCTGACGCGGAGTTGAAGACAGAAAACCCGGAAGCCTTAGATGACGTACAGTTTTTAACATGGAACAACCCCGCAGATAGATATAAAGATGATGACAACCCTTCCCCTAACAAGGCAGGGTACACAATCATACATATACAATGGTATGAAGCCTCACCTATATATAGGGCGCAAGACCCTACGACCGGGAAGCTTATAGAATTAACTGTTGACGAATACAAAGAAGTTAAAGAAATGTTGACAATGGGCGGCGCAAAGGTCATAAAACAACAAAAAAGAACCTTTCACCAAGCATTTATAGGTGGGGGCGTTTTACTGGAGAGGTCTTTATGCCCAAGTGATACAAGGTTCACATATAATGCGATAACAGGGAAAAGGGATCATGTTCATGGTTCTTTCTATGGGATTGTCCGGCTAATGAAAGACCCTCAAAAGTGGGCGAACAAGTTTTTTTCTCAAGTCCTTGATATTATCAATTCCAATTCCAAGGGTGGGATTATCGCAGAGGAGGGTGCGTTTGCAGACCAACGCAAGGCAGAAGAGGACTGGGCAAAGTCAGATTCAATAATCTATGTCCGCGCTGGGGCGATAGCCGCAGGGAAAATCCAAAACAAACCTATAGCTCCATATCCACAAGGGATTGACCGATTGATGCACTTTGCAATAGATAGTTTATACCAGGTAACGGGTGTCAATATGGAATTTTTAGGGCTTGCAGATAGAGAGCAGGCAAATGTCCTTGAAGAGAATAGAAAACGGTCAGGATATACTATCCTTGCGCCTTACTTTGACAGTTTGCGTAATTATCGAAAATCATCAGGGATATTGCTTCTTGAAATGATACAGAAATATATGCCGGAAGAAAGGATGAAGGAGGTTCTCGCACCAGAATATCATAATTATATACAGGCAATAAAAACGCTTGATTTAAAATCAATAAATGTGGTTGTTACGGAATCACCACAGAGCGATAACAACAAGGCTATTACATGGATGATGTTGAACCAGATAATACCAGTTCTATTGAAGATGAATATTCCTATCCCCCCAGAAGTGCTTGAATATAGCCCACTTCCAGCTCCTCTTGTAGAAAAATGGAAACAATTATTAGCAGGACAGCAGCAAGACCCAATGAAACAGATACAGCAACAAATGGGGCAACAAAAAGGTCGGGCGGAAATACAGGAAACACAATCTAAGGCACAGTTAAACCAAGCCAAGGCATTAAATGAGCAGATGCAGGCCATGAGGCCACAAAATACAATAGGAGGGATGTAAATGGAAGAAATCCAGCAATTAGAAATGACAAAGGAAGAGATACAAATGATGGAAACAGGAGAGGGGGATGTATCTACACCAGATATTACACCAGAACCAACCCCTGTTCAGAGCCTCGATGTGGAACCAGAACCAACCCCTGACCCTGCCACACAGAAAACAGTCCCATTAGCAGCGCTCCACGAAGCGCGGACTGAGATAAAAGAATTAAAATCAAGACTTGGTGCAGTAGACCAACTCAAGCTCCAGTTTGAGGAATTAAGGAAAGCAAATACCCCTCCACCAGAGCCAGTACCAGATTACAACGATGACCCGTTTGGGTATACAAAACACCAGCTGGAGCAACAGGCGCAGACGCAGCAAAGTATCTTACAAAGGATGCAGCAGAATGAGACAATCCACCAGCAGCAGCAACTTATAAGTACAGTCGGGACAATGGAGAACGAATTTAAGCAGACACATCAGGATTATCCAGAGGCCTTTAATTTTATTAAAGAGTTAAGAAGGGCTGAGTTGGAAGAATACGGGATAACAGACCAAGATACCGTTATTAAAGACTTGAATGCGTCCGCCGCCAATATAACCTTGACAGCATTAAGACAAAATAAAAATCCAGCAGAAGTTATTTATAACCTTGCTAAAAGATATGGATATAAAGGGCCAGCCATCCCTGTCCCGCCTCCACCACCATCAAAGCTGCTTGATATTGTAGAAAAGGGCCAGCAAATTGCGGGAAAAACATTATCAACAGGTGGGCAGGGGCCAGATACACTTACAGCGGAATCACTACTGACTATGGAAGGTGATGAGTTTGACCGTAACTGGGAAAAACTTTTTGGTAAGCGTTAAAAAAAAGATTGACATTTAAGTAGAAGTGTGTATATTGGAATTATACGGGCGCTAAACCCGCATTTTAGCACATAATCAGTTTTATCTCCCAACTTCCTGGGTTAGTGGAAGGTTTATCGCGGTCTCATGCGTAACGAGACAAACGAAAGACCTACAAAAACCACTAATTCAGGAGGTGTCAAATGGCAACAACACAGTTCGGCGTTAATCACCCCCTGGCAGTCAAGCTTTGGTCAAAAAAGTTATTCCAGGAAGCAATGAAAGCAACCTGGGTAAGCAAGTTCACGGGGAAAAATTCGTCTTCTATCGTTCAGATTCTTGATGATACACAGAAGGAAGCTGGCGATAAGATAACCTATGGGCTTAGGATGCTTTTGACCGGAGATGGTGTCCAGGGAGATGCAACACTTGAGGGCAACGAAGAAGCCCTTAGTTTTTACTCAGACTCACTTCTTATAAATCAACTCCGTCATGCAGTTCGTTCTGACGGGAAAATGACAGAGCAGAGAGTTCCGTATTCCATGAGGGAAGAGGCCCGCCAAGGACTTACTGATTGGCTTGCTGATAGAGTAGATACTGCTTTCTTTAACCAGATAGCAGGGAATACCAATATCAGCGACACAAAATACACTGGCAACAATGCCGCTGTTGCAACGGACACCGCGCACTGGCTTTATGCAACCGCATCTACTGGTGAAGGTTCTCTTTCTGCATCTTCAGTTTTCTCCCTTACACTTATTGACAGGGCCGTTATTACGGCGAAAACCACCTCTCCACAGATGCGTCCTGTTAAGGTGAATGGTGAAAACAAGTATGTCATGTTCATCCATCCATACCAGCACTATCAGTTGAGGACAAACACCAACACCGCGCAGTACATGGACATCCAGAAGGCAGCTTTACAGGGCGGGCAGATAAGCAAAAACCCTATATACACTGGAGCTATTGCAGAATACAACGGTGTTGTACTCCATGAGTCAACGAGAGTGCCTTGGGGAACCGTGGCGCAAGATGCAAATAGCAAGACGACTATAGGGGTTACATCTGTTGGGCGTGCAATCCTTTGTGGGGCGCAAGCATCAGTGTTGGGATTCGGACAGGATACCAGTTCGGAAACATCGGTAACCTGGCGCGAGGAAATGTTCGATTACGGGAATCAGCTTGGCGTAGGAGCAGGTCTAATCTATGGAATGAAAAAGTCAGTGTTTAACAGCAAGGACTTCTCAACCATAGTTGTATCCAGCTTCAGCCCTGCACCATAACTTAAGGAGGTGACACAATGGCAACTTTAGCAGCAAGTCAAGCAGCCAGCGGTGTAGCTCCAAGAGCTATACATGCTGGGGTTAATTCAGTGTATGCAGTCTACTCTCTAACTGCAACGCTTTCAGCAGGAGACATCATCCAGATGTGCAAGCTCCCTGATAATGCAAGAATTGTAAGAACATCCCTTGGGGTCAGTGGATATCTGGGCGACTTAAAGCTGAATGTAGGGACAAGGTCTGACCCCGATGCCTTTATCGCATCAGCTACCGCAACTGCGGCTGTATTGCACAGGGATAACGTGGCAACAGGGCCGGGGACTGTTCTTGACATCTCAGACGATGCGTCAACACGGTACACTATGATTGAAATAGCTGTATCGGACAGCGCAAGCTCTTCCGGTAGTAATGCCGGGTCGATCAGGTTGGTAGTTGAATATCAGTTAGACCAGTAAGGTGTAGGGGGAGGGGAACCTCCCCCTTTTTTTATCCAGTCAAAGAATGACGGAGGGATGATGAGTAAGGCATTACAGCAGGGGATAGCCTTTCATAAGCAAGGCAGGCTTGAAGAAGCAGAACGACACTATATAGAAGCACTTAACGAGTTCTTTGACAATCAGGAAGCACTATACCTTTTAGGGACGGTGTATTTTCAGCAAGGTCGATCAGGGATTGCGGCGCAATTATTCTTGAGAAGCCTGCAATTAAACCCGAAGCATTTTGAATCTCTTAATAATTTAGGTAATTGTTACAAGAACGTGAATAAGGAAGCAGAGGCAAGAAGCCATTTTGAGAGAGCATTGCATGTTAAGGGCAAGAGCAACCAGGAATATGCTGATATATGGAACAACCTTTCAACATTATATATCAATGCAGGAAATCCAAAAGAAGGGGTCAGATACGCAAAGAAAGCTCTTGAATTAAAGCCTGACCATGCAGATGCTAACTGGAATTATGCTTTGTTGATGTTAGAACAAGGCCAATATGCAGAGGGATTTGACAAGTATGAGTGGGGATTTAAAACAAAAAATAGATTGTTTCGGTCTTATGGGAATGATGTCCCTGTATGGGACGGTAGCAAAGAAAAAATAGTTGTTGTATGGGGAGAACAGGGGATAGGGGATGAGATTTTATTTGCTTCAATGATCCCAGACCTGATTAGAGACAGCAAGCAGGTAATATTTGAATGTCATCCCCGATTAGTTAATCTCTTTAAGCATTCGTTCCCCGGACTCGCTATTTATGGGACTCGAAAGGATACTTACATTAATTGGGTACATAATCATTCTAACATGGAAGCCAAGATAGCCATTGGAGACTTGGGCCGATATTACCGCAGACAAGTAGCAGACTTCCCAAAACATGAAGGGTATTTAAAACCTAATCCAGATAGGGCGACACACTACAAAAAGAAATTGGCAAAACTTGGCAATAAATTAAAGATCGGGATTTCATGGACTGGTGGCTATGTCAAGACCCGCAAGGATTTCCGGTCAATACCATTGGAAATGTGGGAACCTATACTCAGGCAAGATGCAGATTTTATTTCGCTGCAATATACACCGGAGGCCTATAATAGCATAGCGGACATTGAGGACAGGCTGGATGTTAAAATACACCATTGGCCATCAGCAGTGCAGAATACGGATTACGCAGAGGCCGCAGCATTAGTCTCAGAGCTTGATTTGATAATTACAGTAAATACATCAATACATCATCTTGCAGGCGCGCTTGAAAAAGAATGCTGGACATTAACCCCCAAAGGTAAGGCTTGGCGATATTGGTCTCCAGATACAGATAATTCAACAATCCCTTGGTATCCAGCCTGTAGGCAATACCAACAGGAGAATAGTGGCGATTGGGCTAAAGTATTAAGTAACGTAACAAAGGACTTAGAGGCCAGACTATGCGTATAAACTTTTGCACTCGTGCAAATGAAACGATGGCCTCTTATCGGTATCATTGTCAGATACCCGCAAGGGAGCTCGGCAAATTAGGGCATGAGGTATCTATCGGAGAAGTAGATTCCACCGCCAAGGTTGTTATTTTCAACAAACATTTTGATTACAATGAACATGAAACACTGTTGGAGTGTAGAAGGAAAGGGATTAAAACCGTTTTCCATTGTTGCGATAATCACTTCTCTACAAAACATAGAGAATATTATCGGAAAATGCTCAGAGATGCCGACATAATATTGGCACCAACTGAAGAGATGGCAAAGGTCATAAAAGGTGAAATTGGACGTGATGCTGTGGTTATCCCTGACCCTTATGAATTGGAAGAAAAGAGTCCATCATTTAAACCGGAAGGAGACCAATTAAGGCTGTTATGGTTCGGGCATCATTCAAATATTGATAGTCTTTTGGATGCGTGGCCGATATTGGAAGGGCATTTTGTCGCAGTTATGACAGACCCATGCGTTAAAATAAATGGGAAGCCTGTTATCCCCTGGTCAATAGAAAAATTAAGAGAGGTATTAGATAAGACAGATATTGTGATTATACCGTCAAAGCAGAATGATAGAAAGACGGTTAAATCACCGAACCGATTAATAGAAACTGTTAGGCAGGGTAAGTTTGTGGTATCCGATCCTATCCCCTCATACGAACCGTTTGGCGCTTGGATGTGTGTCAATGGGATTAAAGAGGGGTTGCAATGGGTGAAGGATAACCCTGAGAAAATAGAGAACAGAATTGCAGAAGCACAGACCTATATAAAAAATATACATTCGCCGGAAAGGATTGGTTTGCTATGGGAAGCGGGATTAAAAAATTAAATCTCGGTTGTGGCAAGAAGCTCCTGCCGGGGTATATCAATATAGATTTATACGGAAATCCTGATATTGTTTCAGATATAAAAGTCTTGCCATTTAACGATGAAGAGGTTGACGAAATCCTTGCAGTCCATGTCTTTGAGCACTTTTATTTAAAAGAAGTTCCAGATGTACTAAAAGAATGGAAACGAGTATTAAAGCCAAGAGGGATGCTGGTTCTTGAACTGCCATGTTTTAATAAGGTTGCTCAGTGGCTACAGGTACAACCTCTTAAACCTCAAATGACAATGTGGGCAATGTATGGAGACCCTTCAACGCATCATAGTGAAGCAGACCTGCATAAATGGTTATGGTCGGTTGAACAGATTACGGATTGTCTTAGTTTCTACAAATTTGAAAGCATAAGATATGAAGACCCTTGTTACCATGTTAAGGATAGGGATATGAGGATAACCGCGATCAATGGCACTCTTCTGTAAAGAGGATATCCAAGGCAAGGATACACTTTATTGTTTTTTCTCGGGTCATGGGACATTCGATAAAGAGGGAATGAAGTATGAGTGGGAGAAAACTGCAAAAGATATAGAGGCAGACAAAATATTCTTTTGTAACAAGCCGAGAGCTTGGTATCAGGATGTTATTAGAGAAGTTTACAAAAAGATAGAGAAGTTTGGGGAAGGGAAAAAGATAGTAACAATAGGGGCCTCAATGGGAGGGTATGCCTCTCTACTTTTTGGACACCTGTTTAACGGGAAAAGTATAACCTTTAGCCCTCAAACTATTTTAAAACCAAATGATTTTGATATGAGATGGAAAAAGAGTTTACAGGTCATATCGCAATTTACAGGATATAAAGAATATCTTGATTTATCTTTTATAGAAGGGATGCAGCATCATATTTATTATGGGGTAAATTGCAAAGAGGATGTGTTCCAAGCAGAAAGATTATGTAATGTTTCGTTGCATCCTATAGATTACCCCGACCATGACATAGCAAAATACTTGAAAGGACAGGGGAGATTAAAAGAGATAGTTCTGGAGATGGCATGAAACAGATATTTGAATTATTAAAAGACCTTGAATACCGAGGATTTTATGGGGACGTTAATATCAAGTTCCGCAAAGGGTATCCAGTCCATATAGTAGAATCAAAATCAATCCTGATAACCGAAGAACGGGGGATAGAAAATGAGCAAAATAAAGGTGAACATCAAAGATGATATAGTTTTTTTTGATTATGGGACAAGGATGAGAATCTGTTAATAAGAAGTTGGATAGCCGCTAAGTGGGAGCACTGTAAAGAAAAGCATGGATTACCAGTAAATAATTTCTGGAAAATAACCGAAGAACGGGGAGGAGAGGATGAAAGACACAATTTCAAAAAGGATTGATGCAGTAACGGAGATACAGACAGAATATTTGGGAGCGGTTCTTCCTATCCCAAAAAGCGTCAAAATTGAATTGACGAGTCGGTGTAATTTCCAATGTACGTTTTGTGCAAACCGTCATAGAGATAGGCACGGATTGGCAGACATGGATTGGAAACTATATACAAAAGTTGTCAATGAGATGGCAGATGCAGGGGTAAAGGAATTAGGTGTGTTCTATATAGGGGAGTCGTTTATGTGTGACTGGCTGCCGGAGGCAATCAGTTACGCAAAAAGAGCAGGGATTCCGTATGTATTTTTGACCACAAATGGCTTTTATGCTACCCCGCACAATGTTGAAGCAGTGATGAAGGCAGGGTTGGATAGTTTGAAATTTTCGCTGAATAATTCAGACCCTAATCAGTTTAGACAGGTGACAGGTATGGCAGCATCAGGTTTTGAAAGGGTTTTAGACCATATCAAATCGGCTTCCAAAATAAGGAATGACAATAGTTACAAGACAAGGATATATGCCAGTTCGATTAAATATGATGGTATACAGCAGAGTAACATGGAAAAGGTTGTAGAACGCATCCGTCCGTATGTAGATGAACATTATTGGCTTCCTCTTTATACCTTTGGAGATCAGGCCAAAATGGAAGGTGGAGAAACGGTAGGCGGCAATCCGGGGCGGTTGGATGCTATGAGGCCACCGATGCCATGTTGGGCAGTGTTTAAAGAAGGGCATATAACGCATGACGGGAAATTGTCGGCATGTTGCTTTGATAGTGATGATAAATGGACAATGGCTGATTTGAACCAAGTTAGATTTACAGAAGGGTGGAATAGCTTGTCATATCAAATTTTGAGACAGGCCCATCTTAAAAAAGATGTGCATGGTACACCATGTGAGGGATGTATACACGGGGTGAAGAATTGAGGCGCAGGCAGGCATTAGCGCAAAAAAAGATTGACGGGTCGTCTAACGGTAGGACATTTGATTTTGGCTCAAACGATGGAGGTTCGATTCCTCCCCCGTCAGCCATTTTCCAATGCCCTCATTGTGAGAAGAATTATAAAAAGAAGATGTACTTAAATAATCATTTGCGGAGCCACAAGAATGACATTAGCCGAGTTAAAAACACAGATTGAAGGTGACTTGCACCGGACGGATATTTCAGCGCAAGTATCTACTGCTATCTCTGGGGCGATAGCCCATTATTCGAGAGAAAGATTCTGGTTTTTGGAAGGGCAAGCGACTATCTCTGCCTCGGCAAGTCAGACATGGTATACGGCCCCTACGGACTTGAAAGCCTTTGATACGGTTTTAGCAACGGTTAATGGTGCATTAACGCCGTTAATACATACTCACTATGCTGAGATAGCAGAAAAAGATACAGGAGATTATACTGGTATCCCCTCGGAGTATGCGTATTATCAAGACCAGTTGCGTTTTTACCCTGTACCGGATGCTGCCTATATAATCACAATAAATTACCACAAAAAGCTGTCAGACCTTTCCGCAGGTGGGTCAAATTCATGGACAACGGATGGCAGTGACCTAATTAGATTCAGGGCAGAATGGGATATTTATCAGAATTATCTGAAAGCCCCTGAAAATGCTATGGTGGTAAAACAGTCAGAGATGGATGCGTATATGTCATTGCTTAGAGAGAATACAGGGAGATTAGCAGTAGGACGGCTTCGTAAAAGTGATTGGTAGGAGGTAGGAATGAGTGATATATCCTTATGGTCTAATTCGGCTGGTGGGAATACCTCTGCATCCCCTAACGGCTTCCCGGAAGGGATGATGCCGTCAGGTGTAAACGATGGGATGCGTGAAACTATGGCATCGGTTCGCCGGTTTGGTGAAGATGTTGAATGGTTTAACTGGGGGTATACCCCAACCTTTGCAACCACCGCCTCCTTTACTTTAGCTGGTGATAAGAGTGGAATATTCCACGTCAGCCGCCGAGTAAAGGCTTTTGATGGTGGATCAACACTCTATGGGTCTATCAGCGATGTTACATTTAGTGCGAATACAAGAGTGTCGGTTAATTTAGATTCAGGGCAATTATCGTCCAGCCTATCTTCAATAGCAGTAGGGATATTATCTTTTTCAAATCAGTCCATCCCGAAAAGCATAAATACCCATGTGTCAAGTGCGACATTTGCAATGTCAGCAACAAATGCCGCATCTGCTTCTTACGCCGCATCTGCTTCTTACGCCGCATCTGCTTCTTACGCCGCATCTGCTTCTTATGCCGCATCTGCTTCTTCAGTTACAACCAATGCTAACCTGACAGGGCATATAACGTCAGTGGGGAATGCCGCTGTCCTTGGCTCCTTCACGATAGCACAATTAAATACTGCTGTATCTGATGCAGATATAGCTCCTATTGCCTCCCCTGTCTTCACTACTCAGATTACCACCCCTAAAATAGTAACTGCCTCTGGAAATCTGGTAATCTTGCCAGCTTCATACATTGCAACTTTAGGTGACGGGACGGCACCCTCTCCCACGCTGTTT
>ERZ1292625.3314-Hain-H41-01um-R1-3314-length-13314-cov-5_pt1 | contig 13314 bp, 6 predicted proteins | sample MGYA00564400_ERZ1292625 | MGnify/ENA primary metagenome ERZ1292625 (study PRJEB36523, sample SAMEA6512639) | groundwater metagenome | collected 2019-01-08 | study: AquaDiva: Metagenomics assemblies of 32 groundwater samples | reverse complement strand
TGTTTTTGCTCAACCAGACCATAAATTTTTGTGTTTCGTAATTCAAGAATAATTATTTAATACTAACGAAAACACCCGCCCTGATGATACCGTCGGGGCGGGTGTTTTTTAATTTCTAAATATACTCTATAAGCCAAACAATGCTTTTAGAGCGCTCCAAATATTTGCTGAAGGTGGCGGTTCTGGAGCAGGTTCTGGAGCAGGTCCTGGAGCCGGAGGTACATATACTTCTACTGGAGGAGGAATACAGCCTGTTACGCATCCGCTTCCGTCATATTGATATCCGTTATTACATGTTCCGAAGTTGGCAGCCGTCATACATGTGGTTGATGTAGTCGGTGTGCCTGGAGCGCAACCGTTAATTGCAGGGTCCCAATACGATGGTGATGGACAATATGTTGACGATGTATTGGTTGTTGACGCGTCATATTTACACGAATTAGTTGCGAAGTCCCAATATGCGGGCGGTGGACAGTATGTTGAAGTATCTGTACTTGCGCTGCCACAATCTGCGGGGCATGAACTAGTTGTTTCGTATGAATTACAAACATTGTTTCCACAATAACCACTAGATGATGTCGTAATAGTGTTAGTAGTAGCATTGTTTCCAGTATATCCGCTTTCACAACTGCTTGGAGCGCCAAGCGATAGATTTGTAAGACTGACAGTAGCTCCTGAAGGGTCTCCCTGATGACAGTTGTAATAATCCGCTTCACACCAAACAGTATATCCCGTAGGAGCACTGTTTATCGTAGCGTTAGGATAGAAACATCTGCTCATACTGCCTGATACTGTACCAGAGCTACCGCAGTCGCTTGGACATGAACTTGATGTCTCGGAAGAACCGCATGCATTATCTCCGCAGTATCCTGAAGTTGTTGTATTTGAATAATATGAAGTACATCCTGGAATAGAACTTGCTGAACAAGATTGAATCGTCCGTGTTCCCACTTGAACATATTGGTTCATAGCGCTGTTAAATCGCACGCTTGGACTCTCTGGCATTATGTGACATCCGGGAATAATATCTTGCAGTGTTGAACATTCGCCATCTGAAGATGGATATGTTGTAGTTGGGTATACGGGATAAGTATTAGGTTGAGCGGCGCCAGAACAATCAGGGATACCAAAATTCTGCCAGTTTGAACTTGCGTCATTGCCCGCTCCTGACTTCCATCCAAACTTACTTTGCGGGATAGTTTTACACTGCGCTTCTATACCAGCAATATAATTTGTGTACTCTGCGTCTGTCCTGTTTAGAATTGACGAGGATGACGAACCGCCATCGCTAAAGTACCATGTGTGATTAGCCCAGTTTGAAGATGTAGGATACGCGGGAACAGTACCTGTTATATTTCCATTCTGACACTCTGTTATGGAACGATATTTGTATGGATTACTGCAACCAGTAATACTTCTTAATTCACATCTGGTTGTACTTGGGTTGTATTCATACCCTTCAAAATAAGCGTCGCATGTTACAGGCGGAATAAACCCGCCCTTACATTCACCAAATGCCTGACAGCCATTAGAGTCTGTAATTATGTTTCTAGGTTGTCCGTCTGGACACGGAGCCGGATACATCGTGGCAATATCAGGACATTGATATTTCTGACCAATAATTCTGCACGCGCCAAATGCCGTACATCCATTATTGTCTATAAATTTATCTCTATATTCTCCGGCATTAGGACACGACATATCAACAACAGAATAATCAGGACACTGGAAGTTCTCCTGCTTACACTTGCCGAATGGTCCGAGGTATGATCCTGGAGGACATGATGGCGCTATATTATAAGAGACACATCTGTTTTCTCTGAAATCAAAATAACCGTCTTGACCACAATCAACTTTAGGTTGATTGAGTAGCTTATTCGTAGTGGAAGTGGATGTAATGTCTTGCGCGCAGAATCCTCTCTCTTTATTCCAGCGCGAACCAAATGGACACTGTGTGAAATCCGTAGGCGCTCTGTAGTAAGGGTCCTGTATACATCCATTGACACTGAAGTCAAAGTATTTTCCAGGACCACAATTATAATCTTTTTTTACATTAAAATCATCATTAAATATTACTGGCTCATGGAAGAATCCCTGACATTCTGGAATATTTGAATTATTTTGACAATATGTTTCACAGCTCTTTGGGTCGTTACACTCTCCAAATAACGGATTATTTTGCTTTTCACGCCCTAAGTCAAACTCAATTTGTTTTTGCTGTGAAATATAATCGTCCTGAATTCTTTCTTTTTGATGTCTAAACTCCTGGTCAATAAATTGTTTCTGAATCTGCTGACATGAATTGTCGCACCACGGGTCAAGCGTAAGTCTTTTGTTAAACATCTCAAGACGAGCGTTATGTTCTTCGTTTAGTCGCGCAAGATCTGTCTGTTGTTTTTCTTTAAAAAGTTCTTTTCGTTCATTAAAGTTTTCATACGGAATGGAGTTGACTTGTTGCCAAAATTCTTCATCTGCTTGCCTTCGCGCGCGATCAAGCTGGTGTGATAACTCCCTTTCACTATAATCAACGGCTTGACGTTTTACCTCAAGCTTGCGTTCTTCTTCAAAACGAAGCTTCTCCATTGCTTGTCTTTTAAACTGCATCGCTTCGCCGAACCCTTTATCTCTTTGTCCGATGTCATTGATAGTAGACCGCGGTATATTACTGAACTTTGTGTTAAATCTGTCAAACTGTTCTGGATTGTCGACATTCTTCATATAATCGCGATACTGTGTAACCCCATGGTCCAAAAACTTCTCCGCCAAGTCAGCCGGAAGAAAATTCTCACCGGAGAATTGCTTGTACACTTCAAAGTCACGTGGGTCAAGTGTGCCGATTCTGTCAAGATATTTATCTCCTTCTTGTCTAAATTTATTTTCAAGCTCAAAGCGCATCTTGTCTTCAAGCTGGTCAATCTGGCTCAAAAATTCAGCTTTTGATGGGTCACTTCTTACTTGCGCTTCAAACTCCTGCATCATTTTCATAACTTTTGGGTCTCCAGGCCTTTCCTCTAAAATCCTTTCAAGTTCCTGGAATTTAGCAATTTGAGATTGAGACTCTGGGTCAGTAAAGCGCGCCGTAAATTCTTTAACACTTCTATCTCTTATGTCATCCATTCTTTGTTTTATCTCGGGACGATCTTCAAACACGACACGACTTGCAAGTTGTTCCGCAAGTACCATATCGTTGAAATTCTCACCAGAAAGATGTCCGATATAATTTTCAAGAACATCAGGTTGTTTAAACTCGCTCATCTTCTTTTCAAATTTTGAAATGGCAAACTCTTTTACTTCTTCAATTTTCTTTAATATCTCTGGTGAAATACCATCAAGTGATTTAAGATCATCTAAGAAACTCAACTGTCTTGTCTCATCTCCATAATTGAATTTATTATATTGTTCAAAGCGTTCTGCGCGGTCTTCTTCAGGCAATGACGCTATATCACGGTTAAAGAATTTAAGTGTGTTCTCTTGCGCAAGTTCAATAGCTCCTCGCACGCCTTTAGGCGCTTGCCCTTCTAAACGCTTCAGCACCTCAAGATTTTTTAAATGCTTGAATTCACTTCCATCTTGTTTATCCGCGACTCTTATAATCCTTTCTGCAATCTTTTCTGAATTGTCTTCTTCAACCGTACCAATGACATCGCCAAAATGTTCCAATGCTTTGTTTTTTGTTTCTGAGATTTTTACAAAGACATTTTCAATTTTATCGCTTGCATCCGGATTTTCTTCTTTCTCTTTTATGACATCTCTCTCAATAGATTCAAGAACTTTTTGATATTTGAATTGTTTGTCAGTCAAATTATTTAGAAGCGTATTTACGGCTTCTGGGTCCGTCTCTTTTCTTTCCTTAAGAGCTTCCGCGACATTATTTACATTTTCCAATCGTCCTTCAAAACGCGCCATTGACGCGTTTATAGTGTCTGGATTTACATCAGTAAATCCACGTTCATCAATTAACTGCTTAAGCTCCGAAAGTTCTTGGTTTGCGTGCTGTATTTTAAGCTCGGCATCGGCTACGGGGTCGGTCTCAAAAATCTCCCGCATTGTCCAACCAAAACGCTTAAATACATGGAACGCGCTTCCTGGAAGCACGTTTGCTTCCACTGCTTCAAGGTCTTCCGTAGTAACCCTTTCGTCTAGGGCAACATCAGCTGGAAGCTCTTCGTCTTCAACTTCAACCGCTTTCTCTTCAGAGACTACGGTTATGTCTGTTGCAACTCCAGTATCCTCTTCAGCCGCAAAAACACTGTCTATATTCAATGCGAATAAAAAAAGACATCCTAAAATGACAAGTCCAATGGAGACTAAATTTCTTTTCATAAAATATGAAAAAGTATTTATATTTATATACATATTAAAAATGTGAAACTTTTCTCAAAGTTTGTAAATAATGCTGATAATAATTGACTAATAAGGTTATTATCACATTATATTACTTAACAAACTATTAACTTATCCACATTTTTTATAATTTTGCCAAAAATCGTTGTTTATATCCGATGAGAAGCAAAGCATCTCGGCAATAATCACTTGGAAGCATTGCTTCCAAGTGATTATTCGGGGTATTTATTTCCAATCAAAAACAAGAATTTTGTTTTTTCCAAACCGTTTTACCTCTACTTTTTGTCTTTCACGCCATTTTAAGTCACGCGAATTATCTCAATAGGGATGGTTATGTACTATGAATTACGAAACACAAAAATTTAGGTCCTCGGGTCGCAAAATCTCTTTGTTTTTAAAATGTTTTTGCTCAACCAGACCATAAATTTTTGTGTTTCGTAATTCAAGATATAATGTAGTATGACTTTTTATATTTCTGAATTTTTCTAATTTGATGATTGTTTAATTTTCTTCTTGCCATTTTTATATTAAAACAAAATCCCTAGGGATTTATTTTCCATGGCACTTCTTGAATTTTTTACCAGAACCACAGTAGCAAGGGTTATTCCGGCCTATCTTTTCGCCAGTTGGTGTATGAGTCTTTTCAGAAGTAATTACTTCTGTCTTTATCTTTGGCTCTAGCGCTTGTTTTGCTAGAATGCTACCTGATTTATGTACTTCCCGTACTTTTTGCATTTCTTGCGTAAAAGTATTTCCGCCTATATTTGGTAAAAGTCTTAATATATTATCATCTATGGACTCCTCCATATTTTTAAATAATTTCAATCCTTCCCTCTTATATTCTATAAGAGGGTCTCTTTGTCCATAGGCACGCAAATTAACACTTCCTCTTGTGTAATCCATCACTTCTAAATGCTCTACCCAAAGCATATCTATAACCTGTAGCGTCAATTTTCTAAATGCATTTAGAAACCGCTCTTCGCCAAGTTGCTCAATCTTTCCTTCTATTATCTTTTTCATTCCATCGTCGCCAGAAATTAGCTCATCAAGTTCATTTTTTATATCATCAGGAGCACCGAGCATTATATTCTTTCTTCTGTTATACACAGCGGAGCGCTGTTGATTCATAACATCATCATATTCAAGAATATGCTTTCGCGCGTCAAAGTTAAATCCTTCAATTTTTGTCTGCGCGCTTTCAAGAGCGCGCGTTATAAGAGAGTTTTGTATCGGCTCATCCTCTGCTATACCAAAACGTCCCATCATTTTCTTTATCATATCAGACGCAAAAACACGCATAAGTGAATCCTCAAGAGAAACAAAAAACTGTGTTTCTCCCTCGTCTCCTTGCCTTCCTGAACGCCCCCTTAGCTGATTGTCAATTCTCCTTGCTTCATGCCGTTCAGTGCCAAGTACAAACAAACCGCCTAGCTTTTTAACTTCTTCGTATTTTTCTTTAGACCCAGGGTTACCGCCAAGCTTAATATCCACCCCTCGTCCGGCCATGTTTGTGGCAATAGTAACCCTTCCTCTTATTCCTGCTTGCGCGATAACTTCACCTTCTTGCTCATGCTTTTTCGCGTTCAAAACTTCATGAGGTATTCCTTCGCGCGTCAGATACGCGCTTAAAAGTTCGTTTTTCTCAATTGACGCGGTGCCTATAAGCACTGGTTGACCTTTTTCATTAAGTTCTTTAACAGTTCTTGCGATAGCTTTAAACTTACCCTTTTCAGTCTGAAAAATGAGGTCCCCGTTATCAATCCTTTTTGTCTCCGCGTTTGTAGGAACAGCTATGGTATGAAGTCCATATACACTATAAAACTCCTCCTCTGACGTTAGTGCTGTCCCCGTCATGCCAGAAAGTTTGTCATACATTCTAAAGTAATTTTGGAATGTAATGGATGCAAATGTTCTAGATTCTCTCTGCACTTCTACTCCTTCCTTTGCTTCTATTGCTTGATGAAGTCCTTCTGACCATCGTCTGCCTGGTTGGAGGCGTCCCGTAAACTCGTCCACTATTACAATCTCACCATCTTTGATTACATAATCCTTATTCTTTTCAAATAAAGCTTTCGCGCGAACCGCGGTTTCTAAATGATGCACAAATTTAATTCCCTTTTCTGTATAAATGTTATCAATACCTAAAATCTTTTCCGCTTTTTCTATACCATCGTCAGTGAGCGATGCCGCGCGCATTTTTTCATCAACAGTAAAATCTTTATCTTTATTCATTTGACCCGCAATCTTAGAAAATTGCGCGTATAAATCGCCAGATTCCGCAGCTGGAGCTGAAATAATGAGAGGTGTTCTTGCTTCGTCTATCAATATAGAGTCTATCTCGTCAACTATCGCAAAATTATGCCCCCTTTGGCGAAGATTTGCCGGCTCAAATTCAATATTGTCCCTCAAGAAGTCAAAGCCAAATTCATTGTTTGTACCGTATGTAATGTCAGCAGCATAAGCTTCTTTTCTTGACACCGGACGCAAAAATTCATCAACAACCTTGAAAGAACCTGTTTCGTCACGCTTTTGGTCTAATTCTTTATGTTCTGGGTCGTATATAAAAGAAGCCTCGTGGTTAATAACACCAACAGAAAGACCTAGGAAATTATAAATCTGCCCCATCCATACGGCGTCACGCTTTGAGAGATAGTCGTTTACTGTAATCACATGTGCGCCTTTGCCAGATAACGCGTTTAAATACGCAGGGAGAGTTGCAACTAAGGTCTTTCCTTCTCCAGTTCTCATTTCCGCGATATTTCCTTGGTGCATTACAATACCTCCAATTAACTGAACATCGAAATGTCTTTGTCCTAAATTACGCTTTGCGGCTTCACGCACCACCGCATAAGCCTCTGGCAATAGCTCATCAAGTGTTTGCCCTTTTGAAATCCTTTCTTTAAATTCTATTGTTTTATTTTTTAGCTCACTATCTGAAAGCATAGAAATACTACCATCAAAAGAGTTTACTCGTAGGACAATAGGCCATATGGCTTTAAGAGCTTTTTTGTTTTCGTCTCCAAATAGTTTTTTTAATGAAAACATATAATAAATAAGTTTTAGAAACTTTATTTTACCACAAAAACAAAGGACTCTCAATGAGAGTCCTTTGTTTTTCGAAATTTCTGAAAAATAAATTATTTTCGTCGTCGAGCTTTTCGCTTTGGAGCAGCTTTTCTTTTAGCTGGTTTCCTCTTAGCAGCTTTTCTTTTAGCTGGTTTTCGCTTTGCTGCTTTTCTTTTTGTTGTTCGTTTCTTTGCTGGGGATTTAGCAGCTGCTTTTTTTCTTCTTTTTGCCATATTATTTTAATTGCTCAATTACAATTATATTGCCCTGAATTACAAAATAAATTTATAACTCAAAAGCGTTAGTAACAAAACAACAACAACTTCCGACCAATGCTTTCATTTTTAAAATTTATTTTTTAAAAATTAAAAATAAAAATGTTGCGTGTGTTTACTCATATTATCTAATACAAAAAAAGTTAAAACAATATTTTTTTGAAAAAAGTGTGGATAACTTTTGTACGAAAATTTTTCAGATTTTGCTACGGGACAAGTTTATAATTTATAATTTTTAAAATTCTCCTACAAAAACGACTTCTGGAATAATTTTTATTTTTATTTTTTCGTATATCTTTTCTGCAATATTATCAGTAAAGTTTTTTATTTCTTTTGCAGTTGCTCCGCCAAAATTTACAACGACAAGAGGTTGTCTTTCAAACAAACATATATTACCCTTTTTGAATCCATTTAAACCTAATTCATTGTCCAAAATCCAAGCAATTAAAAGCTTCTTATTGCTATTATCCACAGTAAACATATAGATATCGGGGATTTCATTTTTTAACCTTGAAGCTTCTTCATTTGAGATAATCGGATTCTTAAAAAAAGAGCCAGCTGTACCGAACATTTCAAGATTTGGAAATTTATCTTTTCTTATTATTCCTATTGCCTTGCGAACTTCTTTAAGTGTTGGTACGCCAGTATAAGTATCAAAATGTTTTTTTATGTCTTTATAAGAAAGATTCAGCTTTCTTTCTTTTTTTAATTTAAAGCAAACTTTGGTCACAATATAATTTTTTCCTCTTGGTTTTTTAAATATACTGTCTCTGTAACCAAATTCGCACTTAGTTTTTTTCAAAACAATTGTTTTTAAGTTTTGTGCATCAAATACTTCAACTGAAGTTACTACATTTTTGATTTCAGTTCCATATGCGCCAATATTTTGCACTACACTTGCGCCAACCGTGCCTGGAATAAAAGAGAGGTTCTCTATTCCATATAATTGTTTTTTAACAGACAGTTCAACTACATTATCCCAATCCTCTCCTGCGAAGGCAGAAATTAAAACACTATCTCCATCTTCTTTAAATGACATTCCATTTATTTCAATCTTTATTACTAAACCTTTAAACCCATTGTCAGATACTAAAATATTCGAGCCGCCACCTAATACAAAAATCGGTATATTATTTTCTCTGCTAAAACTAACTGCCTCTTTAAGTTCATCCACCGAAGAAACTCTACAAAAATAATCAGCATTTCCGCCAACTTTAAATGTTGTAAATGGTTTAAGAAGTATATTCTGCTCTATTTTTATCCCGTACGAAGTCACGGGCACCTTTTCTTTATCTTGAGATTTATTATTAAAAATCATCCAAATTTTAACTTATTTTATATTTTATTTTTAAATATCCGTCCGTGTCCTACTTCGTACGGGATTCATAATATAATTGATTCCATCAAATTATGACCGGCGAGAGCGAGCTCCAATAAAAGTCTATGTGAGTGCCGACGCCGGTCATAGCTTGAAACAATCAATTATTATAATAATACATTTATTATATCAAAAAACGATATGCGCAGCCAGCAATGGCATAACAAGGACATTCACAGATATAAATCAAAACAACACCCCAATGTCACGGCTATAATCCACATATCTGTAACTCACACAAAGGGTTACCCTTTATGTGAAATGTGATTGATTTTTGCATTTTCCTATATCCACAGTCTCCAGTTTTAAGGTTTTTATGGCGCTATGCCATATTTCCACTCTATGATGCCGTAGTCTAGATGCGGTGGCGCGTTTGCGCCGGTTAGGAAGTAGCTTCTAAAATTAGCCATATCGTTAGCGAACGCGGGGCCTGTTCGTATCTTATAAATAGCCGTAAAGTAATTTTCGCCTTGAACTGGATTTGAAAGAGTGTCATCGTTTTGCGTGCTATCAGCGCTCGAACCAAGCGAGTGACCATTTACAATGGTTGAACTGGCGATAGTGCCTTTATACACATCCCCATATCTGCTATTCCCACTTATTGAAGATGATAAATATGTGCACACTCCGCTTGTTTGTGTGTAATATCCGCCGGAAATATAACTTGAAGTTTCATCGGTGCAGTAATATCCTATTGAGAGGAGGCTCGTGCTGTTTCGCGCGCGAGGTGTTCCGTTTATGGCATTACCGCCGATATCTGCGCCATTTTTTGTATAAGTATTGTTACTTGCCCAATTAGTTGAATCCACTCCTGATGTATCCTTGTCAATTCGTTCCATTGATTTATAATCTGAACTGGCGGTTCCAGCGCACCACGCGCCTGAACATGAGGAGGTGATTGGCGTACTATCAAGTGTTGTTGAGGCTTGATTGCCAAGCGAATGAACCACGCTTAACTGTTCCGTGGTATTTGAAAGCCCGTAAGAAAATGTGACCGCCAAGTCTGCGGAAACGTTTGTTGCGGTATCGTCGCCTCGTTCTATTAAATAGAATCCGTTAGCCACGATTGTATTTGATAAATTTATATAAGGCACTTCATCGTTTGCCACGATAATCACGTTTGATAAGTCAATTGTGTAACCAGTTCTGTTATACAACTCTATCCACTCATCAGCGGATGATGAAGCGGTTCCTGACCACGCTATTTCATTTATTACTATTGGCATTGTGTATATTTCTACAGATTGTGACGAAGATGTAGCGCTATTGCCCGCACTATCATACGCCACTAGTGTCATAGAATATGTACCGTTTGATAATGTTTGCGATGAGGTGGTTGATGTTGTTGTGGCGATAGATGTTCCATCTTTTATGATTGAATAATAAGATATATCTGTTGATGTTGATGTCCAATATAAATTCAATGTGTCTCCACCAGAGAGACACATGCTTGTTACAAGAGAATTATCACACTGTAAAATACTAAAAGAGCTTAGTGATGGAGATGTTGTATCTACTACTACAGAAATTTCCGTTTGATCTGATGCTAAATTGTTAGAATTAGTCGCGACAAACTTTATTGTTGTTGTTACTTCAGTAAAATTAGAAAGTGTTAGTTCCCATTCCTCACCACTATCGGCTGTAGTTGTAGCGCTAGAATAATCGCTTGAAATTACAAGCGTGGATGATGCCGTTCCTGAAAATGTAATAGTGGATGTCGCGAAATATAGCCCGGAACTTGATGGTGATATTATTGATGGAGAATCTGGAGCTATATTTTCAAATACATTTGTAGTTTCTGTTGTTTCAATTACTTCCGATGTTTTTACTCCACCTCCGCCACCTCCGAAAAATGGCGTGTTTGCAGGAATTATTTCGGATTCATAAATCTCCATAGGTGTTTTTTCGGTTGTGGTTGATGTTTCCGTGTTTAGATTATATTGTCGTTCAATGTCTTTATCTCCAACGATTACTTCGTCATTTTTTTCCATATCTTCAACTTTTGGTTCTATCTCAACGACAATAGGTTTTGTTTTTACGATAAGTTTTACGGGTTCTTGGGGAGAATCCAGAGCTTTTACGACAATCGCTGTATGATTCAGGTCTAAATTATTTATGAATGGCAATATGGAAAAGAAATTAGCGATAGCGCCGGTAATACCTGAAACAGATTTCGCTATTTTGTCTTTTGCATTTTGCGCGACAATCTTTACGCCAACAATAGCATTGTCAGTAAAATTAACTACATTTAAAACAACAATTTTGGGACTTTTCTTAATAGTTTGAACCATTGATTCCTGTGAGTCAGGAACCAATGGTTCAAGCGATTCCGGATTTTCTTTATATTTTTCAACTTCTTTAAAAAATAAATCTATAATGCTCGCGCCTACAAGAACAGCTTTTGGGAAGAGGTGGTCTATGTAGGATGGGAGGACAAAAGCTTTGTTATCAATAGACATACCAATACCTTCAATTTTTTTCTTAACTTCAGATAAATAAATTTGTTTCTTTGCGTCATATAAAATAGTCACCTCATCTTTATCTAACATAATTAAATTATCTATATTCGGTTCTTCATAATCATCATTATTAATAGTATCAGCAGAAAAAAAGCTAGAATTAGAATAATCTGCCATATACTCAAAAGCGTCTTGTATTTTATTAAAATTCATCAAAGTATTCTTTTCCAAAAACAATTTCTCCGCGACTAACAATGTGTTGCTATTGCTATATTCTTTGGCATAGTCTTCATAAGGCGAGCTAGTATCTCCAAACATACCAGAATGCGGGTCATTCCTTGTATGGTCAGGCACGGATAAATCTTCAATCAGGTGTAATATATGCCCAAGTGTCACAAATGCTTCTTTTTCATCTCCATCTATATATGAATGCAACGCTCTCTGCCAAGTCCTGTTGCCGTATTGGCTCCCATAAGCAGACTGATATTCTTGATTCACCACCCACTCAACAGACGGCAGGAGTTTCATCGGAGCTAAACTCTCGCCTTGAGCAAGTCCTTCTTCTTTAGACAAATTTCCAAAGTTACTCCCATCCCAGCCCATTTTGTGTATTGGATCATAAAAGTGGTTTATCCATCTTGCTGGTTTGTCTTCATTTTCAGCTCCTTCTTTCATCCAATCAACCTCATTTTGTGAAAATGTATGTTCTTTTTCCAGCAAGTTATATAATTCTGCCATCTCCTTGGTGAGATCGGGATGCGTGTTGTTTGGAGAGTACGCGAATGACGCGTGAGAAACTCCAGACAAAAACAATAAAACGATAGTTAAGATAACTATTTTTGGTTTTGTCTTATTTTTAGGCATGTTTATATTTCCAATATTTTCCAAACTTTGGAGTATGGGTTGAAGAAGAATACGACAGGGGAAGATATAATTCCAAATTCCTCAGTCTTTGCTGTATAGTGATAATATTCTTTATCTTTACTTATACTTTCGCCTCCATCCTTTCTTAAAGTTTTTAATTCATTTAACCATATTGACAAATTATTTTGATCAGCCATATTGAGTGCCTCAAACCACTTCTTCTGCTCATCCAACACAAAATATTTGCTCGCCAAATCAAAATCTTTTTTTTCAAGAGCTTGCAAGAACATAGCCCATGTTTCCTCCGGAGTATCCCCGCCATAAGTATCATTTCTGTATTGTTCTTTAATAGATTCTTCCCATTTTGTATAATTTTTATCCGCTTTCCAACTTTTATAAACACCAAATAACTGGGGACTAAGCAACGCAAAATAAACTATAATCAAAACACCGATTATAATACCAGTAATTTTTAATCTTTTCTTATTTATCTTATTTAAAAATCTCATATAATCTCAGCAAGTCAGCAAGGTCCGACCTTGCTGAGGACAAATCATTATTGATTTTCATCCTATATTGCTTGCTTCTGTAAATCTTCCATCGCGCGTTCATAACGCGATTCTGGGCTAAAGTAGACGGCAATAAAGGCGATTGCGACACTTCCTACCACAATCGCCATAAATCCAATAAAAAATCGTAAACTCGTCTTATTAAATAATTTCATTCTTGGATTATAACAACAATCAATTTAATTTGTTACATAAAGGGCTACCCTTTATGGGGATAACTTCTGTTCCTCCTTCTTAAACGGCAATCCTAAAGCTTTAAAATACTCCTTTGCTTCTTCTTTATTTTTAGCGCTTGTAACTATAGTTATAGCAAATCCAAATACATTCTTTAAATCTTCATCAGAAGTCTCGGGGAAGAT
>ERZ1292625.3313-Hain-H41-01um-R1-3313-length-13314-cov-28_pt1 | contig 13314 bp, 19 predicted proteins | sample MGYA00564400_ERZ1292625 | MGnify/ENA primary metagenome ERZ1292625 (study PRJEB36523, sample SAMEA6512639) | groundwater metagenome | collected 2019-01-08 | study: AquaDiva: Metagenomics assemblies of 32 groundwater samples | reverse complement strand
TAAGGATCAAGAAATAAATACGAACTGGTTGATTCTGGAGCATTGTGCTTAAACAATTTACCCCTTGTATTCGCTTCGGTATCACTCGATACAAACGTATTACCAACAGCCGTTATTTGTGTAGAGCCCGTACCGCAAAGAATAGGATTCTTGGTATTCACAGTTCCATCAAATGTATCCCATGAGGTTGAACCTATATCAAAGCGGTTGCCTACTATCGCCAAGGCGGTTCCGCTTCCCATATACACACCTATTTTTGAGAAGTTTACGAAGTCATTATCTCTTAAGGAAGTAGCTTTCGCCTGTCCAGAGGTATCATAATAATTATAGGAGCATGTATCGAATATATTGGAATCTATCACAGCCTTTATTACCCTGCTGGTCCCAGATACACCTGTATGGAGTATTCCGTAATAATTATTTTTGAATTTACATTCTTTTATTATAGGATTATCAATATCTCCCAGGGAGCCATTAGCATTAAAACGAACCGCATATTGAGAACTTCCTGGCGTTCCATCGTTTTCAATCCACAATCTTTCAAGTTTTAAACCATCAACATTGCCAGCTATGTCAATACCTTTCCCAGCATCATCTGTACACATTATTTGTAAATCATTCAGATGAACCGATACTGTACCATTAACATAGATAGCCTTGTCTGTTCCGGCATAAGTAAGTATCGTTTCCTTGCTAGTATTATTGGTGTCTTTGCTTATCACACCGTTGATATTCACACTTTTATCAATAGTAAACGCATTAATAGGAAAGTTACCAGAAGGTATTGCAATATTCTGTATTCCTGCATTTATCGCCGCAGTCAAATAGATTATATTGTTTGCGGCGCTTACCGTGGAAAATCCCCACCACTGCGGATGCACTTCTTTTACATAAAGCGGATTAAGCGTAACGTCATTTGTGGTGAATCCATCAAATACCAATCCATCGTGCGCGATAAAATTGCCTTGAATTGCTAACGTCGCGGCAGATTTAATGAATTTGCCCGCTCTTGATACTTCTACAGTAATATTTGATGTAATTGTAGTGTTTGTTCCTATTGTTTGAGCATCTCTTATTTCCAATATTGCAGGATTTGTATTACCGATGGCCGTTGCCGCCGCCCATACAGAAGAATAATCAGATGCATCGTATCGGCTACCATCTCTATTACCAATATAGATATTATCGTATGTTTTATAAGGCGCACCCGCGGAAGTCGTAACAACAAATTTATACCAACCATCGCCATAACAAGTATACCGGCCTAGAGTATCTAATGTTATCGGGCTGGATGCTCCATTAGCCAAGACAGTTGTTTTGCTCTTGGTCGTCCAAACATCCTTGCCTGTAGATAAACCTGCACTATAACAATACACTTTACCACCAGACAAAGGATTCCCGCTTGAATCGTGAAATCCATTCACAAGGAAATCAATCTGCGTGGCTGTGTTAGCCGGATACGCACTGCTTATAAAAAATATTAATCCCGACAAAGCAAGTGTGATTATTATTGATATTCTTAAACTTTTAATCATTTTAATTCCTCATTGCCGGTACAAAACAAGTAGATTCGTTTACTTCTCTGCTATCACCAAGAGCATAAAAGAATGCCTCTTCCGCATCCCTTCTAATGGACTCTCTATCAGAAAGCTTGCGCCCATATTTATAACTCATTGAATATGCCAGTTGAAGTGTTACGGCATTTACAAATTTAACATCGAAGTCAATAGCTGTCTTTGTTGTATCAAAATCCCTTATACGCCTTTCCTCAAGATAATGCAAAACCATGTCTGTATCTGCTGGCTGAGGCCATAGATAAACATGGGGCGTCGGTTTTTTAACAAACACCAGCATTGTAGGCGTACCTGTTGTTGTTTTATCGGCCATGTCAAAATATTCGTCTATTACTACGATATCAAGAGGAGTGTCTGTGCTTCCATCCCTTATAAACGCTTTTCTGATATTCGTTACCGATACGGCTAAATCAAAATCACCTATTGCATTATACGTTGCGCCTTTTACCCATGTCGTACCACCCGTGCCAGTCTTCTTCCAAGTAGATGTATAATTTGCCCCTGTAATAGGTTTGTTATCGTTTGTAGCCACACCACTAAGAATACAAGTATAGGTTTCACTGTCTGTGCCTAATTTCTTGCTGGACGCCGTAAATGTTTTTTGACTCCATTGTTGTAACCATACCATCATGCCTCTTGTTTGCAAGGCTTTCATTACAGCATTTAATCTTACATTTGCAAAATCTATCTGAGACGGTGAGGGTTCTTCGCTTTCCCCGACAACACTAAGCATTTGTAAGGCATCTTTAATAATATCGTATCGTTTAACCGTCCAATCGCTTGATGTGTCTGCTGTTGAATAAATAGCGAATGTTTCGGCTGCGGTCAATGGTGTGGCATCAGATGTTTTAAAGAATACATGACCTTCAAAATCGTCGTCAATTTCTGAGGGCGTGACATAATATACGGATTCAGTCCCTGCAACTACTACAATTTCTGTGACTCCTGTAGTCGTCCAATCCGTGCTTATTGTTCCATCTTTTTCGATTACCTTGATTGATACGGTCTTGCCCGATCCAAAACCATGGGCAAAAATGGGTGTGCGTATATTGAATCGTTCGGAAGATGTCCAGGGCGTGGCATCATTGGTTTTCCAGATTACAGCGAATTTTGTCCCTATTGCGAAATCGGTTAAATCTACTTGGTAGGTTGATTCCCCTGCGGTCGAGTCTATTACCCTTTCGGTAACGTCAGTAGAGGTAAAATCACTGATAGCATTGCCGTCTTCATCCAGAAGCATATAGCTTACGGTCTTACCACTACCAAAGCCATGAACACTTATCAGCATTACTAATCCCTTCTAAAAGGTTTTTCTCGTATTCTTTTCTTCAAATGTTTCTGTGGGTCATAATCATCTAAACAATCCGAGCAAACGATGGCATTTGTATCAGCCTCTTTGTGTAATTCATTTCTTAAAAAATCAAATCCGCATCTGTCACACTCTCTTTTGTATGTACCTTGAACATACCTATTTTTAGGATATTGTCGCATTAATAACCTATATCTAATACAACTGAATATGTGTCTGTACCAGAATGTCCCTGTGTAGTAAATAATAAATCTCCGGTACTTGTCCCAGCAGAGGGGTCTTTCAACCCTCCAATTTGAGTGAAATCATAATATCCAGTTCCAGCAAGAGTAAGTATTAAATCGTCTGTTGCATGGTCAAATAATACCTGAACAGCCATCCCGTTGATAGCAAACCATGCTTTATTTATAACAATTGCAGTGGGTGATCCTGGCAATGTTGATATGTCTATTTTTTGTACCGCACTTTCTCCTGTTCCGTCTGAAAGATTTGTAAATGCAAATTGTGCACTTTTATTTCCTGTCCATAATGTTTTCGATGATACTGTATCTGTGGCATAAACAAGCGATGGTATCGTTAGTAACAAACAAATACAAAACAATATTAATCTATTCATATTTCCCTCAATAGGGGAGGGGAGTTCCCCCTCCCCCGTTAGGTCAAATTAATCTAATGAAGTTGGTACAAGAACAGCCGATTTATCCACAGCGCTTACACTGTAATTCTCATAAGAGAACAAACTGCCTGGATCGACAGAAGGCGTACTAGAACCCACATTCGAATGATACTTATTACCTACTAAAAAGCCCGTGCATGCGCTATTCAAATCCACCGCAATTGTTGCAGATTTCTGGTTTCTCAAAAAATTATCCTTGATTAACAAATTAGTTGCTACTGCACCTGAAGGATTACTTATTGTTGCGCTACCATAATTACCATCAATCCAGCAATCACTTATAACCAATTGTGAGGCAGTATCGGAAATATTAATTGCCGCCTGCGGACTTGCTGTGTTTGCAACAACTTTTAATTTGTTTATTACAGTCGCAGCAGAAGTACCTACATCTATAGCCATATTGCATTGCCCTGCACTATCAGATTGTAAGATTTCACAATCCTCAAGCGTGGTATAATTAGCATCAATGTCTATACCTGTAGAAACACTGCCCGCTCCTGTCATATCAAAATACAAATTTTTGAATGTGTTGTTATTTGCCGTGACATGGATTTTGGTCGTATTCGTTCCCCATGTAAATGTCGGTCTATTAGAACCCACACCAAGCCCAACAATAGCAACCCCGGCATTACTCATGGTTATAGACGTATTGCCCATATCCTCGGTATGACTAGGCATTACAAAGACGATATCACCATGATTAGCCGTAATCTTATTACTTAATACATAAGTAACAGTCGCAAATGGCCTTTCAGGAGAATCACCTTTATTGCTATTACTGGCATTTGCAGTACCAGAACCTACCCAATACACATTACCTGAATATGTGTTGAGTATCGGCATACCTCTAATGCTTATGCCGTTCGGAAATCCTTTGGGATATACCGACAATTCAGCAAATGCGGCTGTCGTAAGGCAACAAACTATCACTATAGAGGCAATTAATTTTCTAACCATTGTATTACCTCCTAAGCTCCAGCATTGCCATAGATACATCTTGGGTCGCCCCAAGTAGGTACACACCTCATTACGACTTTGAACTTTGCATTCTCTGAATCAAAATCATTGTCCCTGGTAAACCTGGCCTTTTTGTTCCAGTAATAAATCAATCCATTTGGCACGTCAGTTAATATGAACCATGCGTCAGGGTCAGTCAAGAAGTGGTTGACAAAGTAAGGAACTCTACCTTTGGCCGGGTTCACTGCATTGGTCGAGTCGTCCGGATTAAGCGTAGAAAATAACAATGTCGTGGCTGACCAGTCCAATTCATTGGGTATAACTAATTTCTTGACCATTACCGGGAATATATTGCCAGCATCGTCAACATAATCGCCAATGTCAATCAATGCCTGTTCAAATGATGTCGGAGATAGGTCGGCATGGTTTGTCGGCCTGTTCTTAAACGTACCGCCACGATAAAGCACATGCGCCGTTGAACACAGCGTTTGTCCGTCTCCACCAGTATATGAAGTATTAAAAGCCCTATTCAGTATATTGGCAGGAAGCGTATTTTCGGTATATGCAGCAGACCTTGCCAACAACGTAGGAACCTGGTTAATCTTATCGTACTGGTCAAATTCGTACATTTCCTCTGTTACGATAGCACCCAAGCCGTATGTGGTATGAGTTGCGTTTGTCTTTGCACCTTGATACATAGTATCATAAGTGACTCCTTGACCTTGTGCCTTTTCTGTTAATAGACCAAATCCAGTCAAACCCAAAATATGTTCTGTGAGTTTAGTGGATTGTCTATATTCGAAACCACTTTCCGCCCATTCCTGTTTGTACTTTGGATATTCCAATCCAAAAAGTATTTCTAGCCCAGGTTCGAGCAGTTCACCAAAATTTCCTGTATTAATAAGCATAATTTATCTCCTTATACACCAGCAGAACCCGCGCCCTTATAACGATGCTCGTTGAAAATTACTTCCAAGTCGCAATGTTCGCCGAAATCGTTATTAGATTCGCTTATCTTCCCAAGAATTAAAAACTGCGCCGTAGTCGTATCAACTGTAGAACTCAATTCATGACCAGATAGCTTTGTGGTTGTGCTACCACTACCCGCCACATGGTCAGCTGAAAGACCTACATCAGCAGCAGCAACAGTCCCGCCAGTTTGCTGTTGTATTCCAAACACAATAAATGGATCATCATACACCAATATTTTCTTCCCAGCCGCACTTGCTGAATCATCTATGTATTCAGCCGCAACGCCTATCACGGCAGTTGCATCGCCTGCTTCTGCAACACCTACTGTGCCAGCAGAATCAAGTTCTACAAGATCGCCTTGATATATTGTTGCCCCGGTAGTTACTGTATAGCCGTTAGCCCTTATTTCGCCACCACACAAGTGGCGAATAGGCCAACAACCTTTTGGAGCATCTACGTTAGCCATAATTTACCTCCTAAACTTCGACTAATGTTTCTTTCGGTTCATAAGTTTGAATTCCCACCTTTTTAAGTTCATCCTTTGCTTGTCTCTTTGGATCAATTGTGCGTTTTGCGTAATACTCATCTCTACTTTTTGCCATTTCCTCTGGCATGCGCATTACGATTAATTCTCGAAATCTTGTTGTCCCATCAAGATTCTTACTATCATCTATTGTTGCAATATGCTCCATTTTCTTGGAGAGTTCCTTGTCCACAATCCAGCCCTCAGCCAATTTCTTTTGTATATTACCTGTCTGCATTGTGTTGCAGGATCGATACCTAAATCCTGGTATTTTTAATTCCTCCGGTATCTCTATTCGGCTTGCAGGTTTCCACGGCGTGGTAACCTTGTGTTTTGGTTTTTGCACTACTTCTTGGGTAGTGTTGGTATTTTCATTATCAGGGGTGCCTTCCTCGGTTGTTTCGATGATATAACCACCCTCGCCATGTTTAACAACCTTTCCTTTTATATTGGCCTGCCTTCTTTTGTAGGAAGCGTCACCCTCTGTTTTGAATGGTTTATTATCGGTATCGAATATGAAAGCCATAAATTATACCTTCTTTCTTTTTAATAGAATTAATTGTTTTTGTGCGAAATATTTCTTATTAGCGTCTGGGTCGTTCGGGAATAGGTTTTTAGCGATATGCAATTCATCTGCTGTTAATTCGGTTTTTATATCTGTCTTTTTATCATCGCCCCCACCAACACCTTCGACTGGAGGCGAAGCCCTGTTTTTCCTCTTATATCCGAACCGTGTCTCTACCCTTCTCCTTACTTCCTGTAATCGTTCTTTAGGAGAACCTTCAAACGATTCAGATAGTGTTCTGTCAAGTCCAATTGCCATAGCGACCATGTCCTGGTCATAATCAGAGGATTCAGGATTAAACCATTCAGTATTTGTTTCAAAATCATCAAATACTTTATTAACTGTAGCGGAAACCACTTCTTTTTTTACTATTTCCCTGACATCTTTTTCTTTTATGGTTTCTTTATTCTGTGACGCTGAATACATTTTTTCCCGAAGATCGTCAATCCTGTCCTCTATATCAGCCGCTTTCTCATGATCTCCATTTTTAATAAGTTCCCTTTTTTGTACTCTTAAATCCTGCAATTCCTTTTTGATATTCTGTGGAGAATCAGGGGAATTTGAATTTTTAAAGACCTCCATAATCTCGGTATTATATTTACGCATAGACTCTAAATCTTTTTGCAATTCATCGTTTCTGCGTTTGGCCTCTTTGGCCTCATAATAAATTTCATTCCATCTCTTACTACCAACGGGGGGTTCGTTTTTATGCTCTTCCTTTTCCTCCGGAGATTTTCCCTCTTCTTCTTTCTCTTCTTTTTTGGCTTCAACATGGTCTTGCAGACTAGCCGGTGTCTGTTCTACAACTGCTTGCGGCATTTTACACCTCCTTGAAATTGTCCATAAACGAAAAAAGCCCAGATTGATGATTTATTGGTAGCTGAAACAATCAATACCAAACATCAATCCGGGCTTCTAATACTAAAACTACTAGATAGAAACTAAGCGAATTTTATTCTATTTTAAGTTGTTTTCACATTGCCATATACAACTGGCTGCCTACATATTTTAACTTTCCCATTATTACTGTTCTGTGTTGCAATACCAAATACTTCAGAATCATAACAATTAGACGGAATAACTATTTCTCCATCTGTATTAACACAGCCAATATCACCAAATACCAATTATCTGTATCTTCTGGAAAATCACTTGCAGATAGTTTTTCAATATTCTCTGGCTCTGCCTTCTTTGACTTCAAAAAAGAAGGAATAGCAACTACGCTTATCGCCAACCCACTCAAATATTTTAAGAAACTACGCCTTGTCGTTTTCATTATTTCCTCTAAATACCAATGTCGGAGAAACCTTTACATCTGAAACCCCGCCATTTCTGCAATTTATCTCAGACATTATTTGTCCGGTAAATCTAACACCTACATACTCTCTTTTCTGTAAGAAGTCAAGTACAATCTTACCAGATTCTAAAATTTCTTTATCACCTTGATTTGTCATATCGCCCCTGTATTAATGGAAGCAATTTTATAGTTATTACTCCATCTTCTTTTCTTTCGATTATTAATATTTGACCAACCAATTCTTTCATTCCAAACTCACGGAATAAACAACCACTATATTTTATGCCTTCGATCTCAATAACATCACTGTAAGGATCGTATGGCTTGACATCTAATGTTTGTAAGTTATCCATTTAAAATTAATCGCCTTTCCTGCTGAATCTTTTATATACGTGAGTTTGCAATTATCTTTATATTTCCTTGTTGTCTTGCCATTATCAAGATATTCTATATATCGTTTGTCATCTTTGTGTTCACCAATATCAAATATTTTTCCTTGTGTGACTTCTTTAAAAGCAGACTTGTCCTTTGGATTATCAAATTTTTCTGCTAATATATTTATTCCGGGCTCAAGTAATTCTTGAAAATTATCATCACTAACAATTCTATCAAGGTCTGCAATTATTAGACCTTTATGTTCTTTTCCATCAACATATTCTCCAATAGCACATGCCGCTTGCCCCATAGATATTTTAGACTTTTTCTTACCCATAATTATTTTCCTTTTAAATATTGTTTGTTGTGATTTATTATCCATTTCCGATAAGAGCCAATAAATCCTCTTGGGTCATAATAATATATTCCTTGCCATTTCTGGTGAATCTAGAACCAGAATATTTTCCCCAATAAACTTTATCACCAACTTTTACAATATCAACTTCATTACCAACAGCAACAACCTCTCCTTCTGTAGCTAGCTCTCCTTCTAATTCTCTCCGCCTTCTATCCTGTATTACTTCTGGTACATATATACTGCCTATTTTTTCAACCTCTTCTTTTTTTACAGAATCTTTTTGCTTAACAATAATTCTTGACATTAATGGTTTGATATCTAACATCCATTCTCCTTGATTTAATAATTTTTTCGTGGGCAGACTATTAAGTATTTCATAAAATTTTCTTACACTAACTGAAATATCTCTCTCTTAATCCGGGTTCAATTATATTGTTAACTTTTTGTTGATAGATTTCTTTATACCTTTTTCTTAGAAAAATTCTACAAAATAATATAAAAACTTCATCTTTAGAAATAAGAAATAGCCGAATTAATTGAAACAACAGAAAGCAAACTAAAATTAAAAAACTACATATTGGATAAGTAATTAACATTTACCCTCCTTTTTTAATAATTTTTTAAATTGAATACTGAATGTAAAATAGTAATAATGGCTAGGCTTACCATAATTAAATTCCATACTTGTATCGTCAGTATATCTCTCTATATCAATTTTTAATCTAAAATTATTTATAGTCATAATCAATGCAAATCTTTTCACAAAACCATTTATACTCGATTTATAACTTATACCATTAGGAATTATTTGACCTGCATCAATTTTAGGAATGATTTTATTCCACCATTTATGTTTTAATCTTCGTTCAATTCTATCTCTGTCTATTTGCTCACCAACGCCAGAACTGACTAAGTCCACCAAATTAGATTTTCCAAAATCCCTTGTATTGATAGCCATTATTTTCTCTTTTCGATATATAATTTAATACATTGAGAATCCGTATCAAATTTTACTCCAACAATCAAGGACGTTGGAATATGTAAATCGTCTCTAAGGTGTTCTTTTGTTATAACAAATTCCTGTCTGAAAATTTTTTCATTTCTATTTTCCATTACTCACCTTTTTCGTTTATACATTTAATAATAAAATCTGCCTCTTTAAGACGACCCTGGTTAGATTCAAAATCTTCCTTAGAACCCAGCGCCATAACTTCCAAAAGTCCCTTGCGTTCATTTACAAGATCAAGCATTAGATGTTTCGTACATGGGTGGCATTTCCATTCCAGGAACTCCTCCTGTGTCGGTTCCATTCATACTCTCCTGTGGTTTATTCTCAACAAGATATTGCATTGAAAGGTGCTCCCTCTCATGTTCTTCTAATAACTTCTTACCATGCGGTGTCAATTGTTCAAACCATACACTTGATTTAAAAGAATCATGTGAATCCATATGACGTAAATGGTCTTGCTCTGGTAATGCATGTACTCCCTTATCCATTAAGATACTTGCATGTTCTTCTTCTGGAGTCATATCAGGCAATTCTTGTGGCTTAGGCTTAGGAATTTCAATATCGTTTATTTCATTAGCTTCAAATAGTTTTTTGGTTATTTTGTATTGAAATTCCTGGTCTTGTGCAAGTAATGGATTTGTTGTCCCTATTTCATAAGCAGTTTTTGCCTTAACTAATTTTTCTGCCCTTGATGTTATGCTGGGATCACTTACCGGAATCACATCAATTCTGTTCGCAAAATCCATTTTACCCGAAAATTCATATTGTGTTTCGTCTGCAGAGGAATCTTGCACCATGAAATATATTTCATCGGGCAAATGGAAGCTATTCAACAATGATATTTTTTTAAGTTCTTTTTTAAATGAACGATGATTGCGCTTGTGTATTACCGAAAAGACTTTCATCCCTTGTTCCATTACAGCAAGCATAGTTGTTGCCGTTGTATCTGATGGTGGTAATTTACCAAGCAATGAATCAGACACAGAACTGATTTCTTTGCTGTATTGTTGTAGCAGTCCAAGTACAGCAAACAATACTGTAGATGGAGCTTCTGCCTTAAACTGAAATATATCTTTTGCGAAATCAGAAGAATTTGCATCCACTTCAACAAATTCCCCCAACTTTGCCCTTATTTGTCCCTTTTTAAGGCCGCTACGTTTATTAATAAATCCACTCAAACCTAAAACATTTGCCAGTGTGCCGGAATCTATAAGCTGGTTTAGAATAGTGTTTGCGGATTCATTCAACCCTTCCATAAACACGCCGAAACCAAAACCACACCACGATTCAGGATTCGGAATGAATGGATATGATGTAAAATATTCAAATACTATCTGCTTGCCTGTAAGCGGGTCTTTATCCCATCTTTCAGCAATAGATAGAACAAGGGCGGTGTCGTATTCTATTGTTACGATATAAGGTTCAAGTATTCCATCTTCGTCTATATCTAACAAGCGATGTTGTTCTAGTATTAGGATCTGCTCTTCTGTTTCTGCGGGCGGTTTCTCTCCTGTAGCCTTGTCAACGCTGTTTGGTATATTAGAATCAATCGTATGTGAATCTGTCTTGGTTGATTTTAAATCCTTTGCTTCTTCATTATAAATGCCAAGCTTTACCCTTTTTTTAACTTCATTTAACGAGATATTAAAATAATGTGTTTTTCTTGTCGCATCTTCTAGTCTGCGACAACGATAAGGAGCTACAAAAGATGATATATCTAAAAGACGACTTGTTATTCTTCCAAGTAAAGCATCGTAATATGTTTTCTTTACCGCCACACCATAAATAGACTGAATTATAAAAGCATTATCGGCCTCTTCTTCCCATTCTTCCATCTCTTCTGTAAGTTGATAATTGAGATATTTTGAACCTCTTTTGGCAGCATCCATGCTTTCCTTTTTACCATCAGTAGAAAAGCATTTTGCTATTTCTCTTGATGCAAATAAAGCATCATATGCCCTGGCGTGGTATTGCATAACAGCCGTGCCAAGTAATGGAATATGAACATTAGAACAATCTTCCCACGGGAATGTCTTTTCGTCTCTGAATCCAGTAAATAATTTATACCATTCAGCCCCTCGTTTCATCCATTCCGAACGAGACTGAATATCTCTTTCAAACTCATCCTTTACGAGAGTTCCTATTTTGGTAAGTTTGTCTTTGCTTAGTGTTTTAAGGTCTATCATTTATTTTAAATAATCCTCCCACTTTTTAAAATCCTGCGGGGTTGATACATTAAAGATTCGTTTAAGTAATTTTTCCATTTTATATATAATAACCCATAATCGCCATTTACTGGAAACCCTGCTTTATCATACTCTGTTGCATGTTCTGAGTATTCTTTTTTTAAAAATTCGGCTATTTTTTCTTTAGCCACATTAATATGCCCAATATCATATGCTATTTTGTACAGCCCTGGGTGTAGTAATTCTCCGGCAATAGGCGTATTTCCCAGAAAGTATTTTATTGTACTTATCAAATTAATATCCTGTCATTTTATTTCTAATAGGAGCACCGGCACATTCGTAATCATCGTCATCGTCATAAGAATCTGGAATTTTCCTGAAATCATTATCGTTAACGCTAAACATCATTGCCAAAACATCGGTTTTGTTTGTACTTTCCCCACCAAGGACTTTCCTGAGTTCTTTTTTCCCAATAATAGCACGTTTTGCTTTAGTGTTATCTGCCTTTATTGTAAGCAATTCGTTTGTTAATTCTTCGTCATCGGGAATGCTTATTGTTTTATTTTGGAATCGGTCTCTTAAACCATAAATATCTTCTGTTCTTTTATTCACATATAAATCATCTCTTATGGCCGTATTTCGATTGTCACAAGAAATCATTCTCCAACCAAGTTCTTTTTGTAATTGGCCTATTACAGCCCAACCTAGCCCATTAACATCACCTGCCATAGCATCGGCTTCGTCTTTAAGAAAATTGTTTCTTGCCCATTGCACTACTTTATTGCTGTCTGATTCTTTATTTATTACAAAGCCAAAATCTTTTACATTACCGCCACGTCTTGAACCAATAACAGAAGGGTCGCCGCCGCCGCCCACATCAAAACCTTTAATTAGTGGGTCGTCTTTTGTCCAGGCTAGTTCTCTAATTTTAGCATCTTCAATCCAGTCCGCGGGGAAGAGAGTATCGGTATCGGTTAGAGGAGGCAGACCAAGAACTGATATTCTGTAAGGATTAGAATTTTTGCCACCATATTTATTCTCCATATCGATATGGAGTTGTTTATTTACTACAATTTCACTTTCCTCCGAATTCCACCTAAGCTTAATCCATTGATCGTTGTCTTTCTTTTGTGTTTCTATTGCATATCCGCGGCTTCTTTTGGGATTAAAGATAATGACCATGAAATTGACAGCGCCAGTCATGGTATCTTCGAAGTCCTTGAATACAGAATCTTCGATATGGGAAGCTTCGTCAATTATAAATACTAAATATTTTTCATGTCTACCGCTAATTGCTGCGTGTTGTGTGTCTTGTCCCTGTGCCTGTTTTTTGGACACAATTGCTTCCATGAACCACTTCGGATGTGCGGGGTCTTTACACGATGCCTTTTCACTTTGAATATCAAACATTTTCGTGATGACGGTTTCGTGTTCGTCTGGATCATTTGAGGCTTTTCGTGCAAGATATGCAATGTCTTTGAATTCAGTCCAGAACACATTTTTAAGCTGTACT
>ERZ1292625.3310-Hain-H41-01um-R1-3310-length-13318-cov-11_pt1 | contig 13318 bp, 20 predicted proteins | sample MGYA00564400_ERZ1292625 | MGnify/ENA primary metagenome ERZ1292625 (study PRJEB36523, sample SAMEA6512639) | groundwater metagenome | collected 2019-01-08 | study: AquaDiva: Metagenomics assemblies of 32 groundwater samples | reverse complement strand
GAAGAATTTGTCAGCTTGGATGAGACTAAGGCGGCCAGAAAGGCGAAGACTGTTATCGATGGCTTTGGCGACGATTCGGGGCGGGAGAATGCCAGCGCCTATGTCATGGTCCAGAACGCTTCGATAATGGCAGTGACTTTTGGGATCACTCACCCGCTTTTGACACGGATTGGGGCCTCGACCCGCTATATAAACTGGGGGGAAAAGGAAAAGGGGAGATATTTGTACAAGGAGTTGGATTTTGGAGAGAACCTGGAAGCAAAACATGTTTATGAGGGGGCGATGGAGCTTTGTTTTGGGACCTATCAGTTGTTGTGGCAGCCGGTTTGGGATTATGTAGTCGCCAGTAATCCTCGTGAAGGGGGGATGAGTGAGGCGGCTTATCTGGCCGCCGTTCGCGGCAAGGTGTGTGACAACCTGAAGGGGCTGTTGCCTTTGGCGGCATTAACAAACTTTGGTTTACATGGGGATTTTCGGGCTTTGAGTGAATTGATCATGAATCTGCGGGCGGAGGAAAATGAGGAAATGCAAAAGATGGGGGACGCGATGGCGGTGGAATTGGCCAAAGTGAATCCGGAATTTATAGCGGTGGTCGACAACGAACACGGTTTGGCCTGGACGGAGTACAAGCGGGAGCGGGAGGCCTATTTAGCCGGAAATTCTCGGCTGGGGGCGATGCCGGGGGAAGGTAATAAAAAGCCGGGGATCGACTTATTGAAAGTATCGACGCGGCAGTTTTTGTATACCGCCGCCAAAGCTTTTCTGAACAGTCAGAATCCAAATGCGGACAAGGGAGAGCTGAACCGAAGGGCGGAGAGGATGGTCAAGAGCGGGGAGATGGAAGTGATGCTACGGACTTTGGGTAAAATGCGGACGAACCGGCGTCATGAATTACCAGACTTCTTGCGCAAAGTGGTTCTTTCTATCCGTTTCAGACAGATTTCTTTTGGCAGTCTGAAGGATCTGTTCCGCCACCGCCGAATTTTATGGCGAACCAAACCGGATTTCTCCGGTCAGAATGGTTGTCATATTCCCAAAGATATCGCGGCCATGGGGGGAGAAGTTTTAACTAAATATAGTACGGTTCAGAAAATGATGGCGGAGACGGTTACCTGGATGCGGGGGCGGGCCGGGGAGGAAAAAGCCAGATACTTGCTGACTCAGGGGATGTTAACCACCTTTGACGTCGATTGTGACTTGGTCGAGGGCTATTGGATTAGTGAATTGCGGTCAATTGCCAGCGGTTTTGAGGAATACCGTTGGTTTGCCCAGGAATTGTGGCGGGCGATGGAGAGGAAAATGCCGGCGCTAATGGTATTGGGGTCATTCACCAATTTGGATGACTATCCACTAGGGAGGATCAAGGAAGCGGTCAGACAGGACCTGACGGGAAGATAAATATGATATAAGTATGAAGTTATGAACAGGATAAATATGTTAGCCGGCCACTTGCTGACCATTGAGGGCGGGGACGGGTCGGGCAAGACCGATCAGGTGAAGCTGTTAGCGTATCGGTTGACCAATCTAGGACGCAAGTTCCATATTTGGGATTTTCCTCAATATGCCAGCGGCGGTTTTGGGGCGAGAATTGCCGGGCGGATGTTGGCGGGCAAATATGGGCCGTTGATGGAAATTCCAACCTATCTGGCGGCCCTGCCTTTTGTTTTTGATCGCCTGAGTGTCAGAGACGAAATGAGCCAATTTATGCGGGAAGGCGGGGTGGCTATTTGTAATCGTTTTACCGATTCGAATTTGGGCCATGGCGGCGCCAAATGTGCGACGGTGGAAGAAGCTAGACTCTTTATTGATGAATTTGAGCAGTTTGAATATGGAGAGATGAGGTTGCCGCTGCCGGACATTTCTTTTTATTTGGCGACGGATGCGGAATTGTCGAAAGAATTGGTTTTGAAAAAGTCGGGGCGCGAATATCTAGGTGGGGCGGTGATGACCGATGAAGCCGAGATGGATTTGGAGCACCAGACGAAAACGCGGGCAATGTATGAATATCTGTGTGCCAGCAGACCAAGATTTGCCAGAATCGAGTGTATGACTGCTCCGGGGCAGATTGACACGCGGGAGGCAATCCACGAGAGACTTTGGGAGGAGTTAAACCGGCGCTTCGTCGTGTAACTTACTTGACGGGTAATGTTCAGATGTGATATCGTGATATCACTATGACCATGACGGTGATTCGGTTACCAGAGGAAGAATTGGAAATCTATCGTATTTTGGCCGCCGAGAGGGGCTTGAGTTTGGCTGAATATTTTCGGATCGCGGCCAGAAAGGAAGCGGGCTTGGCGAAGAAGATAAAAACGTCTAAATTCGGATTAAAAGATTTGGGAACAAAAATTGTTTTTCGCGGTGGTCCCAGACGAGGGAGCGTTGACCACGATCGCTATTACTACGAAAGAGAGGTTTCCAATTTATCTAAATGAAAGTTTTTGTTGATACGAGTGGTTTTATCGCTCTGGTAATGGGGGGGGATCAGTTTCATATCGCGGCGGAAGCCTGGTGGGCGGCAAATGAAAATGGCTTGGTTACCAGCAATTTGGTCTTGATCGAATTAATGGGTTGGTTGAGATATATGGCTGGGGCTAAATTTGCCAGAAAGGTGGCCAGGACAATTTTGGAAAATACCCAGATGAAGATTGAAAGGATAACGGCACTTGATGAAAAGGCGGCGTTTGGGCTGTTTGATAAGATTTCCGGTCGGGGCCTATCGATGGTGGACTGTACCTCTTATGTCGTGACGAGAAGGTTGGGAATAAAAACGGTTTTTGGTTTTGATACTGATTTTTCTCGTAATGGTTTTGAGTTAGTTCCGAAATGATTTTTGACGGGAGGGCGGCGGCAAAAAAAATTGAGGCGGAGCTTTTGGCTTCCGGACGGTTGGCGGGCAAAAGCCTCTTGATTTTGCAATGTGACGGAAGTGACAAAGAAAGCACCTACGTCAGATTGAAGAGGGAGATGGGGGAGAGGCTGGGGGTAAAAGTTAAGGTCGAGGTATTAAGTAATAAAGATGAAGTTAGCGAAAGACTCCGGGCGGTCGATGAAGATGGTGTCCTGGTTCAGCTACCGATTCTGGGGGCGGGTCGGGAGGAGACAGAAGAGATATTGACCGCTATTCCGGTAGAAAAAGACGTTGACGGCCTGAATACCCGAAGTGATTTCAAACCGGCGGCGATACTGGCCGTTCTCCGGCTATTAAAGGAAGCCGGAGTTGGACTAGGCAGGCGGATCGCTGTGGTTGGGGCCGAAGGGATGGCGGGGCGCCGGTTGATGCGGGATCTGGGAGGGGCCGGTTATTCTTGTTTGGGATTTGATCTGGGGGATAACCTGAAGGGATTACTGGTCTGCGACACGATTGTTTCAGCCACAGGAACGGTGGGGTTAATTACGGCGGAAATGGTGCGCGAAGGGGTGGTGGCGATTGATTTGGGTTTTCCGAAGGGGGAGTTTGAGTCGAAAGTGGCCGAGAAAGCTTCTTTTTTTACGCCCGTGCCCGGCGGCGTGGGGCCGCTGACGATCGTCTGCCTTTACGAAAACTTGGCCAGAGTCTAGCTGGCCTATAGTTGACTTTCAAGGCTGTTTTTTGTACAATTCTCCCCAATCTCTGAACTGTCACCTCCCGCACTTTAAAGCCGCGGGAATCGCGGTGGTTGGGGAGGTTCTTTCACAAGTCAAGATTCAGAATTTTTATGACTACCTCCCCTTAGAAGGAGGAGAAAGTGAGTTGGTAATGAAACATCGCACCTGGCTTGGTTGGTTGCTGTTGGTGGTGTTTGTGGTATCGGCCTGCGCTCCGGCAGCGATTGGCGACATCACTGGTAAAAGCGCCATGACTTTGATCTATGACAAGACCTATGAGACGGTTAGTTTTGCCTGGTCTTTGACCGGCTGGCTGCTCGGCTTGTCGTTTGCTGCCGCTCTTGCCATTCTTGTTTATATCAAACTGGAATCAGGCAAGGGGGCTGTGGGAACTTTCCTGTTTGTGGGTGTCTCGACCATTTTCCTGTTTGGCGCATTTGGGAAAGAATGGGCAAAGGTCGATGCGACTCACGCGGTTGAGGTTGGCGCCGAGCGGGCCAAAACCCGCAAGGCGAACCAATATAAGGAAAAGCTCCATATTCCAGTCACTAAAACGGTGCTGGAAACGCGGGCTTGCGCCCAACGCAACAATGCGTCGTCCGGTTGTCGGTACGAATGGACGTATGATTGGAATTACCAAACAACGTGCACCACGACAACTGACGACAAGGGCAATTCGACAACAGATTGCACGACAACCCACGACACAATGCATGTGCCGCATTTCACGGAGGAATGGCGGGCGAATGCTTATTTCGCCATGCCGGACGAGTACTTGCTCAATAAAGTCGGCGAGGACTCTGGTACCGGTCTACAGAAGTCCGAAGTGGCGAACAATCCTGTTCGTTACTATACGGACTGGCAGGCGCCAGAGAATTATGACGCCTACTGGTTCGGTGGAGAACGTCCGAACGGTTTTGACTATGTCATCCCCGACGAGTGGAAGGCGATGGACGCCAGCCTGAAGGCAGGGCGGCCATACATCATCACCGCTTGGCATGACTACGTCAACTGGGTGTTTGTGACGGCCGATTCCAACAATCTGGTGACGATCTCGTCGCAGGTTGAGAAATATCTGTCGGCCGGTTTGCTGCCCCAGGTCAACATGATCTACTCCCGTTTCGGGACGGCTAATGCCGCCTTCGCGGCGGATTACGACTTCGTTCAGTTTGCGGGCGGCCTGCAGCCGGCGGATTATTACGCCTGGCAAGATGCGGCCAGCCTCTATTCTTTGAACGTGGGGCCGGGCTTGCAGGGCTCGATGGTCATCTGGTTTGTTCCGGCGAATACCGTCGACAATCCGGATGCTTGGATTCAGGCGGCCAAGGCTTATCTGTCTCAGAAGGAACAGTGGGATTTCTACATGGCGCCCAAAAACCTGATCCTGATCGGTTGCGGCGTTGATACGCCGACCAATACGATTAGTTTCTGTCGGATGGAGACGGGTATGCCGAGCGGGAACATCGACATTCGTTACATGATTGATCACGTCTCGGGTGTGCCGTTCACGCCACAGGGCGTTTTTGGCACGATGAACCCAACAGCAGTAGCTGACGCCAACGGTTTTTACGCGTCCAAGATGGATGTACCGGCCGATGGCATGCTCTCGGCACTGTTTGCCCCTGAACCCAATGGCTTTAAGCGGGTCAAGATGGCCTCGCTCGACTGGCTGAAGACCGACATCAAGTTGGATAAGCCAGACATCGAGTGGGCAGTATCGACAGAATCCGCCAGTGCCCGTTCGATCTCGGGCTGGCTCAACCTCATTGGCCTCTTGCTGGCGTTTGGCATCGGCCTGGCGACATTTGGTCTGAAAACCAATAGTAGTCGCTAGTAGCGACAAAGGAGAAAACGTAAATGAAAAACAAGAAGTTGGTTTACCTGCTTGCGATGCTCTCGATCGTGTTGTCCGCCTGTGTGCAAAGTCCCGCGGGTAGGTTCACTTCGGTGGGTTATCGGCAGGTGCTCGTCTTCAAGCAATATTACGCCGACACTTATCCGTTGGAGACGAAATACTCCGCCGCTTTTAACGAGTGGTGGGCGTATGTCGACAACGGCCTGGGGCAGCTGAAGGACATGAAGTTTTTGTCCGATAACTGCTACAGTAATGTCGGCAAGGTGCTCGAGGATGCCACGATTGGCATTTACGACACTGGCGCCAATCCGGACGGTTCCGGCAACGGGATTCTCAATCCCAGTTCGATGATTTCGGCGCTGGTGACGAATAATCTCTATCCGGCCAACGCGGATCGCTGTAGCGAGATGTTGCAGGAAACACTGGTGCAGGTTGAGAAAATTCGACAGACCGGTTACGAGAAGCAGGTAAACTTCATCGAGATCCGCCGGACAGTGAAGAATCAGTATGATGGCACCATCGACACGGCGGTTCAACGGCGGTTGCTCGATCAATACGGCGTTGAGTTTGTCGCCTATATGAACGATCAGCTGACTAAGAACGGTGTCGAACCGTTTCCGGCTGATTTCATCGGCTTTCCAACCAGTGGTGTGGAAGTTCACACGAAATCACGCCAGTGGTGCGATTACTATAGTGATATCGCGGCCGGTGTGACGAAACCCGGCACTGCGGGGATGGCCAAAGAAATGTATGGCGCGGCCTGGATTGGTCCAGAGCAGGGTGGTGAATGCACTTTGACTCGTCAGGCGGCCTGGGAATTTACCAGTCGGTCCTTTCTGTCGAAGGCAACCAGTAGCGCCGTGAGTTGCGGTGAGGGTGCCCCGAGCTTGTCGGGTGGCGTGGATGAAAACTGCGATGAGGTCACTAACGACCCCAATGCACCAACAAACACGCCTTAATTGAATCTTGACAAAATAGTGCCCCGACGTATAACGTCGGGGCCTCGTCTTTAGGGCTTGAAACTTGAGTCTTAAAAACGGGGACAATAAAGGAATGCACTTTAAATTCGGGATGGAGAATTTCCCAGGGTCAAATAGTGACTTAGGGGAGGTTTTTTCATTCTTTTAATGGAGGTATCCCATGAAACCATTTGAATTTGATGTCGAGCGTTTGGCGAATGTAAAGGGGATGAATTATGATCTGGCCTTTAAATTGGTCAAGGTTTATCCAACACCGGCAGACTTGCTTGGGCTGGATGCGGCGGTCCTACTTTTGACCATCAAGGGGATGACTCTTGAGGCGGCCGATGGCGCCTTGGTCTACGCTCACGTTTTAAGAAAGCAGGACAAAGAGGCGGGCGTTGTCGTCGGTCCTGTCTCGATCGCCAGCCTGCAAGCCCTTTACGACAAGGCCATCAATGCCTGGTTAGAGAAGGGTATGATTTTCACCGGGCCTTCGTTGGTGAGGATTGGGGGAGTCGATCTCTGGGTCAAGGCGGAGAAGCGATATTTTATTATCTCCCTCCAAGACGGCCAGGATCTTAGCTCGTACAAAGTAACGGGTGTGACGAGCTTAGTGAATGCTCTGTCCACGATGGGTCGGCGACAATGGCAGTTGCCACTCGACGGAGTACTTCGGGGATTGATCAGTTTTGTCGAAAGCTACGAGACTGATCGGCTCTGAGGACGCATTTGAAAGAGCGGGGTGCAAGCCCCGCTTTTTTTGTGGCTAGTAACCATTTACTTATCTGAAAAGTTAAATTGCATGTTGACAAGCATTTAACTTTGTGTTATAGATTTAGTTATGACTTATGTATTGACCGTTTCTTCCCAAGGCCAAATTGTCATTCCGGTAAAAGTGCGAAGGGCGATGGGGCTGACGGCTGGGAAGAAGGTGAAATTACGTTTAGAGGAAAGGCTGAGCGTGCCGACGGCGATCATTGAGCCGGGTAAGGTGGATTGGATCGAGCGGACTGCGGGCATAGCCAAAGGCATTTATGGTGACGTAGATAAATATATAGAAAAGGAGAGGGCTTCCTGGGACAAAACGGACAGGTCCTGACTTATGAAGAAAATTGCCCTGGATTCAATGGTTTTTATCTATCATTTTGAACAAACGCCTGCCTTTTGTGGGCGGGTCAGAGAGATATTGCTGGCCGCAAGAGAAGGTGAATCGAAGTTGATTACGTCGGTCATTTCGGTAGTTGAGGCACTGGTCGCTCCGAAATATAGTCAGTTGCCGGAAGTTGTCAGAGGAATAAAGCAGTTTTTTGAGGAAGCCGAGTTTCTTGAGGTGATTGATTTGGGTGAGCAAATTGCTTTTGAAGCGGCGCGACTGCGGAGAGAAAACAAGTCTCTTCGGACACCGGATGCAATACAATTGGCGACGGCGATAATTGGCGGGGCGGACGTTTTTATAACCAACGACCGGAAACTTCGGAATTTGAAATTTGGTTCAATGAAGGTTCAGATGATCTGATGAGGTTATAATCTTGACGATGATGATAAAGGCAGAGAGGTCGATGTACCCTGATTTGGAAGACTTGTTAGTTGGGGGAAAATTGCTGAAAAAAATTAGGAATATTGGCTGGTGGGGGGCGAGAACGAGGTGGGGAGATGGTAGGGTTTGTGAACAAGATGGTCGACGGGTTGAGGCTGGATATGTTATAATTCCGTAAAGTTATCAGAAACCACTTCGGCAATCTTCCTGAAAGGCCGAATGTGGATAGGGAAGATGAAATAATATGGCGGTAAAAGCAAGAGTATCAGCAGAGGAACTATTTGAGGCGGGCGCCCATTTCGGCCATCAGGTCAAGCGCTGGAATCCCAAGATGAAGAAATACATCTGGGGGAAGAAAGCCGGTATTCACATTTTTGATTTGGAGAAGACGACAGCCAAAATCGATGAGGCTTGTGACGCCCTGACGAAACTGGCCAGTGAAGGCAAGAATATCGTTTTTGTCGGCACGAAGCGTCAGGCGAAAGAGATCGTCAAGGCCGTGGCGATTGAAAATAAGGTTGGTTATGTTACTGAGCGTTGGTTGGGGGGCATCATCACCAACTGGAAACAGGTCAAGACGAGAATCGACAAGATGCTTGACCTGAAAAAGAAGCGAGAAGCGGGTGAGTTGAAGAAATACACCAAGAAAGAACAGATTCTTTTTGACCGACAGATTTCTCGTTTGGAGAAGTTTCTGGGAGGATTGGCCGATTTGAAAACCGCTCCGGAAGTGCTCGTGATTGTCGATACTCACAAAGAGAGATCGGCGGTTCGAGAGGGGACAAACAAGAACTTGCCAATTTTCGGTTTGGTCGATAGCAACGGCAACCCTGATCCGATCAAGTATCCCGTGCCTATGAATGATGACGCTACCAAGGCGATTGAAATTGTGGTCAAATTGTTTGGCCAGGCGATTGCGCTGGGAAAGGCTGGGAAAATAGAAGAGTAAAATATAAGAAGATGCTGGACAAAATTAAACAACTGCGAGAAAAGACCGGCGCCGGGGTGATGGATGCCAAGAGGGCCCTCGAAGAAGCCAAGGGTGACATGGCCAAGGCCGAGGAGCTGATTGCCCAGAGAGGCTTAACCAAAGCGGCCAACAAGGCGGACAGAGAAGTGAAGAGCGGTCGGGTCTACGCCTATATTCACAGTACCGGCCGGGTTGGGGCGATGGTGGAGGTTGCTTGCGAGACCGACTTTGTCGCGAAGACCGAGGATTTCACCACGCTGTGCAAAGAGATTGCCATGCAGGTGGCGTCGATGGACCCAGCCGATGTCGAGGAGTTACTGAAGCAGGATTACATCCGCGACGGGGGCAAAAAGATTGACGACTTGATCAAGGCGCTGATTGCCAAGACGGGTGAGAATATCAAGATCATCCGCTTCGTCCGCTTCGCGCTGTAATTTCCGCTTGCTGGAGATGGTATATTGATAGTATGGCGAAAAAGGGAGAGCCGGTTACCAGGGAAGAGATGGTTGGTCTTTTTACTGATTTTCGGAAAGATATCCGGAAAGACATGGTCGAGGTTGTCTTTGATTTTCATAGAGAGGTTCAGGAACCGATGACGGAGGAGATATTGGATAGACTGGGAAGTGTAGAGAAGAGGTTGGGTGGCGTAGAGAAGAGGTTGGGTGGCGTAGAGAAGAAAGTTGGTGGTTTGGAGAAGAGGGTGGGGGGGGTGGAGCTTAACTTGGGGAATAAAATAGACAAACTGGAACGAAAACTGGACCAGGTAACTGACCATCAGGCAAGATTGTTGGATAATCACGAGGGAAGGATTGGCAGGATAGAGGCGGTTATTTAATATGGAACAGCACGAACTGATCAGGAAACTGCACACGAACTTGGACAAAGTGATGGCGGTGGTTGCCGGCGATATGGCGACCATAAGAACGGGAAAGGCCAAGCCGGACCTGGTTTCGGGGATAGAAGTGCTGGCTTATGGTCAGCGGATGAAACTGTTTGAGCTGGCCAGTGTGACGGCGCCGGATGCGAATCTGATTGTTATTGCGCCCTGGGACAGGAGCGTGATCCGGGATATTGAGAAGGCGATTATGGGCAGTGAACTCCAGCTGACCCCGAGCGTTTCGGGGGTTCTGATTCGAATCAACATTCCGGCCCTGACGACCGAGAGGCGCAACGATTTCGTCAAGCTGCTCCATCAGAAGGTGGAAAGCGGTCGGGTGATGGCCAGGCAGGCGCGGTTGGAGATCAAGGAAGAAATTGACCATCTCAAAGGCAAACCGGGCGTTTCCGAGGATGATATTGACCGGCTTCTGGAACAGCTCCAGAAGGTGCTGGACGAATACATGGGCAAGATCGAGGAAATGGGGAAAAAGAAGGAAGGAGAAATTTTAGTCATATGATGACCAAAGAGTTGTATTCGGCTTTGTTGTCGAGGGAGAAGTTTGACGAGCTACTGGACAAAATGGGGATAGTTGAGCCGGAGAAAAGAGAGGCGGAGTGGCAGTCGCTAAGGGAATTTTTCCTTATTGAAATTATGCGCAGTGTGGTTATGGGAATGGCGGAAACGGAAAAGTTGAAGTTGGAGGCAGGTCTGAATCCGGAGAACGAAGATGACCGAAAAAAATATTATCAGCGGGTGGATGAATATATTTTGGCAAAAAAATTAAGCAAGGAGAGAATGACCGAAGTCTTGAAAGAGGCAGTTGAGGCGGCTTACAATGATTATGCGGATAAAGTAAAACAAAAATAATGGAAGGACCAGGGCGAGAGAGAGGTAAACCAGAGGTTAAAAGGGGGACGGGCCGCTTTCTCGATAACGTTACCCAAGCGGCGGAAGTCGGGGGAGCTTTGGGTGCCGGGGCGGTGGCGGCTTGGCTGGCTAACTATCAGGTAGATATTCCCATGGCGCTGACAATTGGTGCCGGGGCAATGGTGGCTGTTGGTTCGGTTATGACTGGTTTGGAAGTTGCCAGGCAGGCGGCATTTCGCGCTGATTCGGAGAGACGGATGAAAGAGACTTTTTCCCGGGAGCCAGACAAGTACGTGCCGCTTCCGGTTGATGCGGATGGGGTGATAAGAAGGTTGGAGCAAGGAAAGAAATAGGTTAGAATAGGGGAATGGTGCAGTTAGTGATTTTTTTGGCGATCCTGTCTGTCTTGGTCTTAGTCCATGAGTGGGGGCATTACATTTTTGCCAAGATTTTCGGGGTAAAGGTCGATGAATTTGGTTTCGGTTTGCCGCCGCGGGCGAGAACATTGTTTACCCGGAAGGGAACTCTTTTCAGTCTCAATTGGTTACCAATTGGCGGTTTTGTCAAGCTATATGGTGAGGAGTATTCGAAAGGTGACGAACTCTTGGCGGGGGAAAACGGGCGATTTTATGACCAACCGGCTCGGGCTAGGGCGGTCATCCTGACGGCCGGGGTGATGATGAACTTTTTGCTGGGAATTGGGCTTTTTGCCGCGGTCTATTCATTTGTTGGGATTCCGGTCAAGACCGAGCGGGTCAGGATTGTCGAGGTGGTGGTTGATAGTCCGGCCGCGGCGGCAGGGCTGGCGATAGATGAAAGGGTGGTGGAGTTTCGTTTCGGGGAAAAGACAGAAAGGATTACCGGCACGACCCAGTTGGTGAAGCTGGTGACGGAGAGGGCGGGCAATGAGGTTGGTCTTTTGGTGGTAGATAGGGCTGGTAATGAGAGGCTGGTCAAAGTGACACCGAGAAAGGATCCGCCGGAGGGCCAGGGCGCCTTGGGGGTGGTTCTCTCGAATGTTGAACTGACGAAATATCCCTGGTGGCAGATGCCTTTTCGGGGGGCGGTAGTTGGTTTGTCCGAGGCGATTGCCTGGGGGCGGGATATTGCTGGGGGCTTAGGGAAGATGGTGTATGGTTTGGTGACGGGGAAAGGGGTTCCCAAAGATTTGGCCGGGCCGGTGGGAATTTATCAGGTTAGCGGCCAGGTGATCAAACAGGGAGTTCTGGCGACCATCCAGTTTATTGGCATCCTGTCGGTCAACCTGGCGGTCCTCAACATTTTGCCCTTTCCGGCGCTGGATGGCGGCCGGCTGATCTTTTTGGGGGTAGAGAAGCTGATTGGCAAGAAAAGAAAGAATTTGGTGGAGGGTTACGTCAATACCGCCGGGATGGTTTTCCTGCTCTCGGTGATGGCGCTGATCACGGTCAGAGATATTTGGCGGTTAATTGTAAAATGAAAGGATGATAGAGCCGGAGTGTTTGTTTTGCAAAATTGCCGCCGGGGAGGAGAAGGGTGAGGTGGTTTGGGAGAACGATGAATTCGTGGCGATCAAGAACAAATATCCGTTGGCAGCGGTCCATTTGCTAGTCATGCCTAAAGACCATATTTCCAAGGCGGGCCATTTTATAGGCTCGACAGCGGCGGACTTTTGGAGTAAAATAATGGGAGCCGTTTTTAGTGTCATCCGTCAGGAGGGCTTAGATAAAAAAGGCTATAAATTAGTCAGTAACGGCGCCGGATACAACCACTTTGACCACGAACATATTCATGTGTTGGGGGGAACAGCGGAGGAACCGGCCGGAAAAACGTAAAGGAAGCGAGGTGTTTATTTAATGGCTCTCGTAGTCAAGAAAAAACAAGGTCAAAACCAACAGCAGTTAATCAACGAATTTCGGCGCTTAACTTGGGAGGATGAAGGCTTGGAAAAAGTCAAAGAAGTGGCGATGCATGGTTTTCAAAAGCCGTCTTTGGTGCGGAAGGTAAGAAATGACCGACTCAAAAAAGACCGGATGAAGATTAGGCGGCGGAACAAACGGGCCGCTCGTGGCGGTAAGTAGGATATAGTAAAGATATGCTCATTGATCAAATCAAGACGGAAATCGTCAAGGCCCAAAAGGAACAGAATGCAAAACTGCTCGGTGTCTTAAGGCTTTTGGTTTCGGAACTGAATTACAAAGCGATTGATGCTGGCGCGTTAACGGATGAACTGGTGGTTGGCGTTCTTCAGAAAGAGGCGAAGAAACGCCAGGAGTCGATCGATATCTACATGAAGGTGGGGGATGTGGCGCGGACTGATGCTGAGAAATATGAGTTGGAGATCATCGCTACCTATTTGCCGAAGATGCTGGGGGAGGCGGAGGTCGAGGCGGAGGTTGATAAGATCGCGGCGGAGTCACCGTTACGGGGTGGCCAATTGGTGGGCGTCGTCATGGGGAAACTGCGGGGCAAGGCTGACGGGGGCTTGGTCGCTAAAATCGTCAACCATAAGTATGGTAAGTAAGAAGAAGGTCCTGTCCTTGGACTTGGAGGTGAAGGCGGATAGCCGCTATCGTTTCAATCGCAAGAAGATTCGGGAGTCGGTGGCCAAGCTGTTGACCGAACAGAATATCAAGCAAAAGGTGGAGTTGTCCCTAATGGTGGTCGGGGAGCGAAAAAT
>ERZ1292625.3309-Hain-H41-01um-R1-3309-length-13319-cov-25_pt1 | contig 13319 bp, 11 predicted proteins | sample MGYA00564400_ERZ1292625 | MGnify/ENA primary metagenome ERZ1292625 (study PRJEB36523, sample SAMEA6512639) | groundwater metagenome | collected 2019-01-08 | study: AquaDiva: Metagenomics assemblies of 32 groundwater samples | reverse complement strand
TCATCTCTCCTCCACCTCTCCTTCCCGAAGCTCAGTGTCCCCGGTCAGCGGTTTGACGATCAACGTAAACGCCTTGCCGTCTCCGTCGCGCAGATGAATAAATGCCTTCTCCACCCACCCGTCGGGCGTAAAGAGGATGTAGGGATCATCGGGATGGCTGCCCGCCTTCACGTCCTTGAACGTCGTCTGGCCCGAGAGGCTGCTCTCCGTGGAGAGAGCGGATTGCAGTTTTTTAAATTCCGCCGTCTTTTCCGACGTGATGGTCAGGGCCTCGGCCCAGTAGCGGCCGCCCTGGATATCGAACCGCAGCCGGTAAACCGCCTTTTTTGCCTGGGCCTCATCACGCAGAAAACGGACCATGCCCGTGAGATGCCGGGCGCTCCGCTTCAGGTTCGCGCCCGTCATCTCGCCGAGGGTGGGAATGACGAGAGCGATCATGATTCCCAGCACCACGATCACCACCGCAAGCTCAATGAGCGTGAAGCCCTTTGATTGCGGATTGCGGATTGCGGATTGCGGATTTTGATTCCTTCCTTGAATCCGAAATCCAAAATCCAAAATCCAAAATTGACTCTGCATCTTACTCGATCTTCCAGCTCTCTATGTCGGCATTGTTCCCCTCGCCGCCGGGTTCGTTGTCGGCGCCATAGGAAGTGAGCTCGTATTCCCTGCCTTCGCTGCCCGGGGCGATATAGACGTAGTCCCTCCCCCAGGGGTCTTTGGGTATCCTTGCAGGCTTGAGATAACCACCTTCCCTCCATTTGTTCGGGATACGGCCGGTCTCCGGTTTTTTGATCAGGGCGTCCAGCCCCTGGTCCGTTGCCGGATAGAAGGCGTTGTCCAGCTTGAAGGCGTCGAGCGCGCCTTCGAGCGCCCGTATCTGCGTCTTGGCCGCGCTGATCCTCGCCTTTTCCTCCTGTCCCAGCACCCGGGGAAGCACGAGACCCGCGAGGAGACCGAGGATAATGACGACGACCATGATCTCAATGAGCGTAAATCCTCTCTGATTTTTCATAGCAATCTCCTTTCAACAAACTTGATGAAGTCGTAAAAACTAAAAATCCACCGCTGAGGCGCTGAGACGCTGAGAAGAACATATTGAAATTAAGGAGCTTTTCTCTGTGCCTCCGCGTCTCTGCGGTTAGAAAAATGGCTTTTTACGAGACCATCAAACTTGACGGAACGTTCCTTTTATATTTTATTCCGCAATCCACACTCCGCAATTTCCCTCTCACCTCACCGCCGAGCTCATCTCAAGGATCGGCAGCATGATGGCAATGACGATAAACCCGACGATCGCGCCCATCACGAGAATGATCACCGGCTCCACCAGGGACATGAGCGCCGTCATACGCGCCTCCACGGTGCGGTCGAAGGAGTCGGATACTTTGAGCAGCATCTTTTCGAGCTCTCCGCTCTTCTCCCCCACGGACACCATCTGCACCACCACGGGCGGGAACAGTCCACTACGTCTCAGCGGATCGGCAATGGATTCACCCTCGCGCACGTTCTCCCTCGCCCGCTGCACCGCGGCGGCGAGCACGGTATTGCCGATGACGCTCTGGACGATGTCGAGCGCCGTCAGGGCCGGTACGCCGCTTTGAAGGAGCGTTCCGAGGGTCCGCGTGAACCGGGACACGGCGATCATCCTGATGAGCGTGCCGAACACCGGCAGCTTGAGGAGCCTGCTGTCCAGCGCCGCACCGCCTGCCGGCGTGTTGAAGTATCTCCTGAGATAGTATCCCGCGCCTCCCAGAACGATCACGATGAGCCACCAGAAGGACGAGACAAACTTCACGGTCCCCAGGAGCGCCAGGGTGATGAAGGGCAGCTGCTGCTTCATGTCCTCGAACATGCCGACCACCCGGGGCAGCACGAAGCTGAAGAGGAAAAAGAGCACGCCGATGCCGATGACGGTCATGAGCGCCGGATAGGCGAGGGCCGCCGCGAGCCTGCCGCGGAACCTCACCTGTTCCTCGAGAAAATCGGCGAGCCGGTCGAGGGTGATCTCGAGCGTCCCGCTCGCCTCTCCGGCAGAGACCATGTTGACGTAGAGCTGGGAAAAGGCCTTGGGGTTCGCCTTGAGCGCGTCGGCAAGGGAGGCGCCCTCGCGCACCGAATCGCGCACCGACGAGAGCGCCGCCTTGAGCCCCGCTTTTTCTTCCTGCTCCACAAGCACGCTGAGCGCCTCCATGAGCGGAAGCCCCGCGGAGAGGAGCGTGGCGAGCTGGCGCGTGGCGTTCGCGAGGTCCGTAAGCCGCACCCGGCCGGCGCCGAAGCTGAATTCCCTTGCCTTGCCGGCGCGGACCGATCCGCCCTCCTGGATCTCGAGAACGATGATCCCGTCTTTTTTGAGCCTCGCTTTGACCGCCTTGAAGCTCTCCCCGTCGAGGACGCCGGAGACCTTCTTGCCCTGGGCGGAAACGCCTTTGTATTCGTAGACTGGCATGATTTAAAAAACGTCGAACGGTTACGGTTACGATGCCCGTTGCGGAATTCGGTTACGTCATTCGTGTGGCGACGCTTCACGTTACCGACCCACGATACGGGCTTCGTTACCGACCGACGCTCACCGTTATCCTCACGCTTCTTTCTGCGTCACTCTCACCACTTCATCCACCGAGGTGATCCCTTTGAGCACTTTCCCTGCGCCGTCCTGCCGGAGCGTCCTCATTCCTTTCTTCACGGCAAGGGCCTTGATCGTTGCCGCATCGGCATTCTTCATGAGCAGCTGGCGTATCTCGTCGTCCATGATGAGCTGTTCGTAAATGGCGGTGCGGCCGAGATAGCCGGTGCGGGAGCAGGCATCACATCCTTTGGCACGGTACGCCGTGGGGCTCTCCGTGCCGGGCGACAATTCAAGCTCCGTCAGCTCAACCGGGGTAAGCCGATACTGTTCGCGGCACTGCGTACAGAGTACGCGCACGAGCCGCTGCGCAAGGATGGCCATGACGGACGACGAAATCAGAAAGGGCTCGATCTTCATGTCCAGCAGTCGAGTGACTGCGCCTGCGGCGTCGTTGGTGTGGAGCGTGGAGAAGACCAGGTGGCCGGTCAGCGCCGCCTGGATAGCGATCTCGGCGGTCTCGGAATCGCGGATCTCGCCCACGAGGATCACGTCCGGGTCCTGCCGGAGCACCGAGCGGAGCCCGGCGGCAAAGGTAAGGTTGATCTTGGGGTTGACCTGGATCTGGCCGATGCCCTTGAGCTGGTATTCGATGGGGTCTTCGATGGTGATGATGTTCTTGTCGGGCGCATTGATCTTCGAGAGCGCGCCATAGAGCGTCGTGGTCTTGCCGCTTCCCGTCGGTCCCGTGACGAGGATGATGCCGTGGGGCCGCAAAATGAGCTCCAGGAAGCGCGTGAGGTTATCGCCGGAAAAGCCGATCTCCTCGAGCGGGAGCAGGGCGCTCTCGCGGTAGAGGAGCCGGAGCACGATCCGCTCGCCGAAGGCCGTGGGCACGATGGAGACGCGGATGTCAACGTCCTTTCCGCCGATCTTGATCCGCATGCCGCCGTCCTGGGGGAGCCGCTTCTCGGCGATGTTCAATCCCGCCATGATCTTCACGCGCGACGAAATGCTCGCCTGGAAGCGCTTCTGGATCGTGAGGATGTTGTAAAGAATGCCGTCGATGCGGAACCGGGCCATCACTTCCTTTTCGTAGGGCTCGATATGGATGTCGCTTGCCCGATCGCGGATTGCCTGGGACAGCAGCGAGTTCACGAGCCGGATGATGGGCGCGTCGTCGGTGGCTTCCAGCAGGTCCGCGGGCTCTTCCAGCTCCGCTGCGAGGAAGGACAGGTCTTCCTCCTCCATCTCCTGGGCCGTGTCTTCGGCCTTGTTCATGTCGGCGCTGTGGAGGCGGTTGACGGCGTCGAGGATCTTTTCCGACGGAGTGAGACAGAGGGAAATATCGGCGTCGAGAAGGACGCGCAGGTCGTCAACGGTGGAAAGGACAAGGGGCTCGGACGTGGCGGCGATAACGGCCCCGTTCTCCCGCCGGAGGGGAAGAACCATGGCCTTTTTCGCGTACGTAATGGGAACTTTCAGGGCAAGCTCGCCGTCGATCTCTCCGAGATCGGACTGGAACGGCAAGCCAAGCTGTGCGCCGAGCGCCTTGAGCACGTCCTCTTCTGTTACGAAGTTCAAGCGCGTAAGGAGCGTGCCGATCCTTCCACCCCGTTTTTTCTGGAGGTCGAGCGCCTTCTTGAGCCTCTCCGGGGAAAGCCCTGCGTCCGCGAGTATCTCGCCGAGCAGTCGTCTCACCGCGCTCCCTCCGCCGGTGCAGCGGGTTTCTCCGAAGGCAAGGCACTTGAAACAGGAAGCGCCGCGGCGTCCGCGCCCGACCCGTCGGTCTTTGCTTTTTCAGCCGGGGGCTCCGGAACCGGCTCGACGCCTTTCTTCTCGAAGCGCTGGTCCTTCCGGAAATCCTCCTGCGACTCGCTCTTTCTGTGTGTGATATCGGCGGCGTCCTGCTCGTTCTTGATGATGTACGGCGTGATGAAGATCATGAGGTTCGTCTTCTCGATCTTCGTGGTCTTGTACTTGAAGAACCATCCCAGGATCGGGATGTCGCCGAGGAGCGGTACTTTGCTCGCCGTGGACGTCACGTTGTCCCTGATGAGCCCGCCGATCACCATGGTCTCACGGTCCTTGATCACGACCGTGGTGCTCGCGGAACGCTTGCTTGTCGTGGGGCCGTCCGCGCTGGTCGCCGCGCTCTCGACCACGTTCGAGATCTCCTGATAGATCTCGAGCCGCACGCTGTCGTCCGAGGTGATCTGGGGCGTGATCTTGAGGTTGATCCCCACGTCCTTCCGCTCAATGGTGGTCAGGATCGAAGCGCCGCCTGTGGCCGCGGACTGGGACTGGCCGGTCTTGAAAGGAACGTTTTCTCCCACCATGATCTCGGCCTTCTGATTGTCGGTCGTCAGGATGTTCGGGGTGGAGAGCACGTTCACGTTGGCGTCGGTCTGAAGGGCCCGCAGCAGGGCGCCGATGTTCAGGAACGTCATATTGTTGTATGTGAAGGTCCCCTTCACCGCGCCGACCGCAAGGCCGTTGAAGTTGGCGAAGGCCGCGGGTCCCTGGACCGTGGCGGGCACGATGCCGCCAAAGTTCGTGCCGCCGACCGCGGTGATCTTGTTGTTGTCGATACCCGACATTGTCTGGAACTCGAACCCCAGCTCGCGCGACTTGGACAGCCCCATCTCGATGATGGCGGCCTCCACATACACCTGACGGCGCCTGATGTCGAGCTTCTTGAGCACGTCCTTCACGGTCTCATAATCGATGGGTGAAGCAACGATAATGAGTGAGTTCGTAGCTTTGTCCGACGTGATGGTGACCGCGCCTTCGAGGATAGTCGACGGCCCGGCGGGCTGGGCGCCTCCCGCAGGAGGGACCGGCAACCGTGACACGAGCGAGGACATGACCTTGGCAATGTCCTCGGCATTCGCGTGCCTGAGGGGATACACATTGATCTTGCCCTTGCCCTCGGGCGCAGGCACGTCGAGGGCGCGGATCAGGCTTTCGATCTTCCTTATATTATGGACGGAGTCGGTGATGATAAGGGAGTTCGTCGCGGGGTATGCGATCAAATTGCCGTCCTTGCTGATGAGCGGCGTAAGGGTGCGCGAGATGTCCTGGGGATTGACGTATGCCATGCGAATGAGCTTGGTCACGAACCCCTCGCCCCGCATGTCGCCGTCGGGGATCACCTTGAGCCCGCTCTGCCGGGCAGCGGCCGTAGTGATGATGCGGATGACCTTCCCGTCTTCCACCGCAGTGAAACCCTTGATCTCGAGGGCCGAGAGAAACACCTGATACGCCTCGGCCGGGGAGATCCGGGTCGGCGTCATGAGCGTCACCTTGCCCGTGACGCGCTCGTCGATGATGAAATTCTTCCTCGTGAGCTCGCTCATCACCTTGATGAGAGCGGGGATTTCGATATTATTGAAGTTCAGGGTGATAAAATCCTGTCCCGGTCTGTACTTTTGGAGGTCGATCTGGTCTGAAGGCTGGGCCGGCGCGGTCGGAGCCGCGCTCTGAGAAGAGGAAGGCGCCGGGGAAACGAGCAGAAGCCCCGCCAGGAGCAGGGGCGCGAGTTTTTTCACTATCAACCTCCAAAAGATTTTCGATGCTCTGGAAAAGGGTAATATGAATCGGGGAACCGGAGAAACGGTGAACCGGAGAAAGGGGGACTGCTTTTCTCAATTCTCCGATTCTCCCCGTCTCCGCGTCGCCGATTCATTCTCATGTACTACCTTATCTCATAATTCAGCGTCTGGCGCTGGGGGCCGCGCATGATATCAATGGAGATGCTCTTCTCTTCCTTCAGGCCCTGGTAGAACTGGAAAAACTTGCCCGGATCGTCCACGTCCTGGGAATTTATACGTTGAATGACGTCGCCGTTCTGAAGGCCGATCCGTTCGTAGAGGCTGCCCGGCGCGATCTCGCTGATCCGGAAGCCCACGGTCTTTCCCTGCTCCGTGTAGGGCAGCGCCCTCGCCTGGGTCAGCATCTGATTCAGGTTCTCCGTGCTCGCGGCAACAGTCTGCTGGTCCACCATCCATTTGCCTTCGGAGACTTTCCTGACGCCGCCGGGGGCCGGCATGCCGGGCTTTGACACGCTCACGATCCTGGTGTCGTCCACCACCTGGAGGTCGAAGGTCCCGCCTCCTTCCCGCTTGATGGTGATCTTGTCGCGGAGCACCTTGATGATGCGGGAATTGTCGGGCAGCTTCTCGTTCATGCGGTAAAACGTCTGCACGCCCGCGGCGTCCTGGAGCACTGCGCCGGCGAAGCTTTCCCCTTCCACGGTCCCCACGAGGACGAAGGCCGACGGTTCCGATGCGGCAGTGCCGCCCGATGGTCCCTTGCCGTCGCCGAACAACCCCCGTTCGAGAATGGAGTTGTAGTCGCTCAATTCGCGGCGGGGCTCGATGCCGGGCCGCGCCTGTTCCAGGGGCGTGGTGAACCGGGGGGCCGCGTCCAGGCTCCGGCCGATGACGGCATCCACCGTGTCGGCCAGGAAATACGCCGACAGGGTCAGCAGCGCGGTAAGCGCCAGGGTGAATATTTTTTTATCTTCTTTCATAAGTGATTTTTTCCTACCTACCACATACTGTTTACTGCCTCCTACCTACTGTATACTGCGTCATTGCTTCATCCTGATCACATCGCCCTTGGAGAACCCCATGCCGCTCACGATGGCGGCCTTGGACACTTTTTCGAGGACCTGGGTGACCATGATCTCCCCGGCGAGCGTTTCTTCCTTGCCGAGGGACTCGCCCGTGCCCGGGTCGATCAGCTCTTCGCCCGCGCGGTACACCAGAAACTTCATGCCCGACTGCATATTGGCGGTCGCGCCGGCGTTGATGTACACCGTGCTCCCGTCGGCCTTCAGCACCGTGCCGCTCCAGGGGATGTTGGCCATCTCGGCCGATATTTCATCCACCAGCCTGTTGATGGCCTTGCGCATGGCCTTGCCGACCTTGGTATCGTCGAGGGACGTGCCGCCGGAGACGACGAAGAGCGAGACGCCCGCATTGGCTTCCTCGCCCTCGGCCGAGAGGGCCTTTACGATCTTGCCCGTCGTCGTGTCAATGAGCTGCACGTCGATGACGACGCGCGCCGCGCTCTTCTTTCCGCCTGCAAGAAAGAACACGTTCACGCCTTCCACCTTTTCTCCGAACTCCGTCACGGCGCCGACGACAATGACGTTCACGCCGATCATCTGGCCGGTCTTGGCAGCGGATTGGGCCGTCATCATGCCCGTCTGGCCCAGGGCCTGCTCCTTCAGGACCTTGTCCATCTCGGCCCGGGTATAGACGTCGAACATGCCGCTTTTGGCAAGCGCCGTCTCGAGCATCTTCGTCGCTCCGGCACCCACGGTCCTGGCGCCCGCGCCGGGATAGGACTTGTTGACCATATTGGAATAGGCGTTCATCGCGTCTGCCCAGACATTGGCGTTGCCGCCCGCCGTGGTGCTTACGCCCGAGAACTCATCGCGGAAGTCCACCACCGCAAGACGGTACTTGGGGCTCTTCATCGCCCCTGCGGCATGGACCGGCGCCGACCCTGAAACGAGAATGATTCCCGCAAGCAAAAAGAGTGAAAAACCAAGTCTTCTCATCACTGCCTCCTTATGGATGTGTGTATCCGTAAAAGACCTTAACCGCATAAAAAAATTATACTCGTATAGCCGCCGGTTGTCAATTATGAACATTACGGGCCACAGCATATTTCGGAAGGGCCCCAGGCGGCGCCCGCGACATGCCGGTGAGGATGCTACGGGGAAAATCACACTGCCATGAGATCACAACTAAAAAAAGGGCGCCCCGAAAACCGGGACACCCTTTTATTGTGTTTACTATACGGGCCGTGCCGTTCTTAGAATTTATGACATGTGCTGCACTGATATTTCTCTACGTGTTCCTTGTGACCGCTGGCGCCGGGCCAGGTCTTCGAGCTGTGGCAGTCGTTGCACAGGTCGCTCTGCGGTTTCACGAGACCTGTCGGTTCCTTGGTATGGCAGTTTGTGCATACCATGGCGGCCGTGCCTTCGAAATCGCCGTCCTTGGCGTGTTTGCTATGGAAACTTTCCCATGACAAGGTCTTGGCTTCGTGACAAAGCGTGCAGTTCTTGACCTTTGCCGGCCAGACATGGTAGCCCAGTTTGTCGAACGGCAACATCAAGGAACCATCGGGGGTCGTTCCACTCCCGTTGTGGCACTCCGCGCATTTCGGGGCCTTCGCTTTCGGATCCACGCCGTGCGTAATCAGCATCTCGGCGTCAACACTGACGAGCGAGTAGCCGCCGGTCAGGCCCTGCTCGGCCATGCCTTTCTGGACCGCATCGTCGAAATAGCCGGTCATGAACATCCAGCTGATCATCGGCGCGATGATCTGGCCGCTCGTGTGCAAGGGCATGATCGAAGTGTGGCGTTTGATCGGAACGATCTTTGAATTGGTGCCGAAGAATCCGCCGTTTGCCTTGGCCATCGTGTAAACGCCCTGGGCGTTCGGCGTAATGGTTTCTCCGACGTTGTAGACATAGGAGGTCCCGTTAAACCAGACGTAATCGGGCTTCACGTTGGAAGCCTTCACTTCCTCTCCGACAAAACCGCCCTGCCCGTTGCAAAATGCAGGGTTCCAGACAGGATATCTCCAGTCACGGGACATCTCGGTTGCGCCGCCCTTGCCGAACGTACGGATATGGCAGACCTGGCAGGCAACCCGGCCCTGGTTCGCATGACGGTTCAACGTCGTATAATTGGCCACAGACGACGGATGCGGAGAAGCAGGATGGCACTGGGTGCAGGTCGGGTTCGGAGCTTCTGTCTGGCGGAGATCGATGCCGCGACCGCCGATCTTGTGGGACGTGGCTTTATGACAGGAAGTGCATTTGAGGTTCGCGCCCGACGCGGACATGTGGAAATCCTGGTCAACGGTCGGGGCCGCGGAGTTCACCCCCATGTCCCCGCGTTTGGTCCAGTCGCCGCCGCCTGCTTTCGCATGGCAGCGAAGACAGGAGGCCTTGGTGGGCCTGTGGACGTTCTGGGCGAGGCTTACCAACGTCGTGCCCGCGGGCATTGCAGCGTAATCAGGCTCGGTTACATAGTCTCCATCGGCTTCCTGAAGACCGTAGTAATACGTTTTCGTCTGGCCGAGGACGTTCTGGACCGTGATGCCGTTCGGGTCCGTGACGAATTTCCGTTTGTACGTGTCACTATGGCACATCAGGCAGTCAACGTCCGCTTCCACCGGCGCATGCGGGGCATTTCCGTCGGAACGCACGTGACAATTGAAGCAGGCGGCCTTTGAAGACATTGCATAGGTACAGAAGGTGTTGATGCCTTTTATAGCCTTGCCGAGCACTGCGCCGCCCCCGTTCGTCACGTTCGGGGTCGGGCCGGACCATTTCATATGGAGCGTGCCCAGCATCTCCTTGGCGGCGTTCGTGTGGCACGTAGTACAGGTGGACGGGCCGTTATACGACGTAATCGACTGGTGCTGCGTAATTGCCGCGGAACTGGTTCCGGCGAAGGCGATTACTGCGAGCATAGCTACTGCAATTAATGCAAAGTGAACCTTTTTCATGCTTCTCTCCTTTTCTGATCGCGTTGTTTTGGTACGTTTTTCCTCGGCACATGCGTCACATTGGGATAACCCGGTTGTCACCTCCTTCCCATACCCGTACCATGCTCGTAATTGTGCCGCCCTCGTAACGGTCGTGACTCTTGAGGCGCTGGTCGGTCACGCTAAAGGGTTTACTAAGAGGCTATTGAAAATAAAAAAGCCTTCCTAAACCGGGTGCATCGTGCACACCCGTTTAAGAAGGCCTCGTGACCTTCATTAAATAATGACTGTCGTCGCGAACAGTCGATTACAAAAAGGTATTAAATTGTTGACTCATTACTACAGCAATAATTATGCCTTTTTGCATACTCAAAAGTATCAAGGAATTGCAACTTATAAGTTTACGCTATGTTGCGCAGAAACGCTCATCTGAAAACTATGTTGCGCAGAAATGCTCATCTGATGACAAAATTTGCCGCACAGGTCGGTGACAACATTTCTACTCATTGGACAGAAAATGTTTGCTCAGGAAAGCCGTGGTGTCGCCGGAGGGTTTTGAAGCGCTCTCTCTGCTGGTCTGGAATTACGGGGAAGCGAAAAACTTCGCGTAAAAATTTTCGCCCGTTCAGGGCAGGCTGTGAACAGGTCCCTTACGATTGTCCGATGACGTCGGCAAGCGGCGGCCCGCGTGACACAAGCTTTTCCAGTTTCCGGACCCCCTGGGACCCGCTGGGCACGATAAGGGTATCTTTTACCTCGATGAGGCTGCGGGAATCAGGGTTGAAAACCATCTTTTCGTCGGCCTTTTTGACGCCGACAATGATCACCCCGGTTTCCTTGCGAAAGCCGGCGCTAAGCAGGTTTTCGCCCACGAGAGAAAAATGAGCAGCAGCGCGAGGAGAGAAATTTTCAGTTGTCCGATGGGGTTCATGTGCTCTTCATCGTCCCCGGCGGGCCGGGGGCGTCATGCCGTGCCGGCGGGGAGCTCCTGTATGAAAAAGAGAAAGGCCATCCCCGGCCGGCGGGATGCCTCGGTGGCGACGAAATGGATGCTCGAAAAGGAGTATCCCCGGGCAGTCCACTCGTTCAGGATCTTCTCGATCTCTTCGTCGGTCACCATGCTCGTTTCAACAACCTTGTACATCATAAGGGTTATTATAGATGAAGGCGGAGGATTTTTCAATAAAACAGATGCCGTTCATTCCAGAGGGATTACAAAGCGCGCATGACCCCCACAACTTTTCCGAGGATATGGAAATCGCCACGGACGACGTAGAGGGGCTCCATCGCCTTATTTTCCGGCTGCAGACGAATACGGCCGACCTCCGGAAAAAACCGTTTGACCGTTGCCTCGCCGTCCACCAGCGCCACGACGATCTCGCCGGGCTGCGCCGTGGACTGCTGCCGGACCAGGACCGTATCGCCATCGAGAATATGGGCGTCGACCATGCTTTCGCCTTTCACCGTGAGGGCAAAGAGGCGCTGCGCCGCCTTGAGGGAAAAGAGGGACAAATCTACGGCAACCTCGCCCTCCCGGTTCTCCGGGGACAGCACCGGCTGACCTGCCGCGACCCTGCCGATGAGCGGGACCGTTGACACAGGCCGTTCTCCTTCATGGAGGAATATGCCCCTCGACTTGCCGCGCTCCCGCAGGATAAGTCCGTTCCTCTCGAGAGCGGCGAGATGGCCCTCGACGCCGTTGGTGGAACGGATGCCGAATTGCTCGCCGATCTCCCGCATGGTCGGAGGGACGCCTCGCGCGCGGATGACGCCGCGGATGAACTCGTAAATCGACTGCTGACGTTCGGTGATGCTGTTTTTCATAGAAACCCCTTTTTGCCACGAATTGACACGAATGGGCACGAATGAAAACCATGCGTTAAAAAATATCGTGCTTTTGCCTTTTTCGCGAACATTCGCGTTCATTCGCGGCCAACAGTTTTATCCTTTCATTCCGCAATCCGAAATCCGCATTCCGCAATTCTCAATACTTCCTGTCCCCCCTCGGCCTCCACGCAGGGGAAATGACCCGCTCGTGGCACTGCCGCTCCGCAAGGGAGCCCCAGGTGACGGTGAAATCGCCGTATTTGTCGTTGATCGTATCCATCGCTTCGGCGGCGAACTTCCGTTTCCGTTCTTCCTCGAACAGCGGGACCTGCACACTATTGCGTTCGAGGCCCGACACGCTTATGCCCACGAGCCTCACCGGCTGCTGAAGCTTGATGTTCCGGAAGATGCTCAGAGCGGCAGCGTAAATATCCAGTCCATGGCTCACGGCATGGCGCAGCTGCTTCTGTTTCGAGAACGTATGGAAATCGGCGTACCGGAGGCTCAGACACACGGTCCGCCCGCAGTACGACCCCCGCCGGAGCCTGCGTCCCACCTTTTCCGCGAGCTGGAGAATGTGGCGCTCGATCATGGCCGTATCCGCGCAGTCTTCATCGAGGGTCATGCTGTGCCCCACGGACTTTGCCTCCTCCCGTTCCTGCGCATCGAGCGTCACCACCGGATCGTCATCGATGCCCAGCCCCATGTCGCGAAGCCGCTCCCCGATGATCCCGAACCGCGCCGTAAGCTTCCCGAGGGGCGTGCGGCCCAGTTCCCCGCAGGTTTGAATGCCCATGGCCGCGAGGCTCTGCGTCAGGTTCGGTCCGATGCCGCAGAGCTCCTTTACCCGCAGGTCCTCGAGCGCCGCGGCCACGTCGTCGGGGGCAATGAGAACGAGACCGTCGGGCTTCTGCATATCGCTGCCGAGCTTGGCCAGAAGCTTGTTCGGCGCGACGCCGACGGAGCAGGTGAGCCCGGTCTCCGCCCACGTCCGCTCCTTTATCGCGATGGCGATCCTCACGGGGTCGCCGAAGAGCGCTTCGCATCCCGTTACGTCGAGGAACGCCTCGTCGATGGAAAACAGTTCGACGAGGGGGGTGAACTCTTTCCATAGGTCGATGAGACGCTCGCAGGCATGGGAGTACTTGGCCGAGTCCGCCGGGACGAGGATGATCTCAGGGCACCGGCGCCTCGCCTCCCAGTACAGCATTCCCGTCTTGACGCCGGAGGCCCGCGCCTCGTACGACGGCGAAAGGATGACGCCCCGCTCTTTCGAGCCGATAACGGCCATCGGCTTTCCCCGGAGCGCCGGGTCCGCCCGCTGCTCCACGGAAGCGAAAAAAGCGTTCATGTCGATGTGGATTATGCTTTGCATAATTATTGCGGATTTCGGATTGCGGAATGCGGA
>ERZ1292625.3308-Hain-H41-01um-R1-3308-length-13321-cov-45_pt1 | contig 13321 bp, 11 predicted proteins | sample MGYA00564400_ERZ1292625 | MGnify/ENA primary metagenome ERZ1292625 (study PRJEB36523, sample SAMEA6512639) | groundwater metagenome | collected 2019-01-08 | study: AquaDiva: Metagenomics assemblies of 32 groundwater samples | reverse complement strand
AAAAAGGGAGAGTTTTTTGATTATGAATCAAAATATAGCGAGTCGGGTGCGGATGAAATTGTTCCAGCTAGAATTTCAAAGAAGCTAACAAAGATAGTTCAAGAACTTTCAATTAAAGTTCATCAAATAATCGGTGCCAAAGGATTTTCAAGAGTAGATTTTATTTTAAAAGAAAATAAATACCCTGTTATTTTGGAAATAAACACTATTCCCGGTCTTACCCCCATGTCTCTTTTGCCAAAGGCAGCCAAAGCATACGGTTTAAGTTATTCGGAGTTACTTGATAGAATAATTAAATACTCTGTTTATGAATAAAATTTTTAAAAAGTGGGTTATTCACCCAATAAAAAGAAGAGTTGCTAAATATTATCTTTGGTTTTTAAGAAAATTTACTTCCATTAAGGTTATAGGAATTACGGGAAGTGCCGGAAAAACAACAACTAAAGAAATGCTGGCTTCAATTTTGAAACTTGACGAAAAAACAGTATATTCCTTTGCGAACATAGATCCTGTTTATAACATTCCGACAACAATTCTTAAGTGTACTTTGAGTACGAAGTATCTGATTTTGGAGATGGGTGTTGAATATCCGGGAGAAATGGATTTTTATCTTTGGCTGGCACAACCCGATATCGGAGTTATCACCAATATTTTTCCAACACATACGGAATTTTTGAAAGACATAGAAGGAGTTTTGGAAGAAAAAAGTAAACTTATTAAATCTTTATCTAAAAACAGCTTTGCTGTTTTGAATGAATCGGATTCCCGATTGAAATCTTTGGTTAATAAAACAAAAGCCAAAATTATTTGGTTTAATGGAGAAAATTCCGATGCCGCAAGAAAAGTAGCCGAGGTTTTTGGAGTTTCTCCGGAAAATATTAAAAAAGGGTTAAAAAATTTTGACAGACCAAAACACAGATATGAGATTATTATACACAAGTCCGGAGCTATTATATTTGACGATAGTTATAACAGTAATCCCGAGGCGCTTCTCGTGACTCTAAAGAAATTTAATGAACTTGCAGGCAACCGTATTAAAATTGCAGTTTTAGGAGATATGCTTGAGCTTGGTAAATTAGAAAAATCTGAACATATTAGAATTGGAAATGAGGTTAAAAAATATAATTTTGAGAAAGTTTTTGGTGTAGGAAAATCAGTTAAATACATTACCTCAAAAATATATGACGATGCTTTAGACGTTTTACCTGAACTTAAAACCATGCTAAAAAAAGATATTTATATTTTAATTAAAGGTTCAAGGTCAATCGGTTTGGATCGGCTGGTTGAGAAACTGTTATAATAATAAACATACTTTATGGAAACAACCCGTTTTATGCCGCTTATTTTGGGATTGGTTATCTTTTCCTTCCTAGTAACCTCCATTTTAGTTGTTCCTTTTATAAGTCTTTTATATAAATTGAGGCTAACAAGAAGAAAGGAAGCGCCCAAAAACGGGAAAGTGCCTCTTTTTGATAAATTGCATGATATCAAAGCGGGTACTCCTGTCGGAGGCGGAATTCTTCTTATAGTTTTAGTTTGTCTTCTTTTTGCGGTGCTTTTTCCCATATCTCAGCGAATGGGAGTCTTTATTCAAACGGCCTATAAATTAAAAGAAGAGCTATTTATAATCTTTTTTACTTTTATTTCATTTGGAATATTGGGGGGAGTTGATGATCTTATCAAAACTTTTGGAAGACCAACGCGGGGGGTATTGGGTCTTGCCTTCGGGTTAACCAGAAAACAAAAATTTATCCTTCAATGGATTTTGGGATTAGTCATCGGATACTTAATTTATAAAAATCTTGGCGTTCACATTCTTTATGTTCCTCTTTTTGGCAAACTTCTTGATCTTGGGTTTTGGTATGTTCCTTTTGCGGCCTTTGTTATAGTATCTTTTACTAACGCTTTTAATATCACCGATGGTTTGGATGGTCTTTCCTGCGGGTTACTGATGATCTGTCTTATTGTTTTTATCGTCATTTCGGCCAGTATGCTTGATACTCCACTTTCAATGTTTATTGCCCTCTGGCTTGGAGCCTTGATTGCCTATCTTTACTTTAACGTCTGGCCCGCAAGACTTTTTCTCGGAGACGGAGGAGCACTTGCTTTTGGAGCCATGCTTGCTGTAGTCGGACTTTTAACAGGAAAGATAATTGCAGTTGTTATTGTTGGAGGGATATTTGTTATTGAGATTGCATCATCAGCAATACAAATCATTGGCCGAAAGTTATTTAAAAGGGGTATTTTTCCGCTTGCGCCGATTCATCATACTTTTTTGGCAATTGGCTGGGAAGAACCTAAAATTGTTATGCGTGCCTGGCTGGCGGGAGTTATTTTCGCCATCTTCGGCCTCTGGCTGACTACAATATAAATATATTCAAGTACACCCCAGGGGTGTACTTTCGGTCAGATGTCGTTGCATAGCGGCACTATATTCTGTTTTTGCCATCTTCGGACTCTGGTTAACCACGATTTGATATATACTTAATCTGTGAAAAGGGTGGGTTTAAGAAACCAAAAACAGAAAGTTGACAAAAAACTGTTTTTGGCAACCGTTCTTCTGGTTATTATCGGTTTAATTGCTGTTTTGGATGCATCGGCTCCCCAAGCCATCAGTGTTTTTGGAGATAAATATTACCTTTTTAAAAATCAACTTCTTTGGGGTGGAATTGGTTTTATTATCTTTCTTATTTCTTCTAAAATTAATTACAAGTTTTGGGAAAAACTAGCTACCCCCCTTTTTTTCTTAGTTTTAGTTTCTTTGGTTTTGGTTTTGATTCCGGGTATCGGTGCTAAATTTCTTGGTGCCCGACGTTGGATATCAGTCGACTTCGTATTTTTTCAGCCTTCCGAATTTGCAAAGTTCGGTTTGATTCTTTTTATGGCAAAATTCATGTCCAAAAAAGAAGCGTCAATATTATATTTTTTTCCTTTGGTTTTAATTTCGTTTTTAATTATGCTTGAACCGGATTTGGGAACAACAATGATAATTGTTCTCACGGGTGCCGTTCAGATCTTTGCTTCTCAAATTAATCTTTTGCATTATTCGGGTGTTGGAATTTTGGGAAGTCTTGTGGTTTTTGGTTTGATAATACTTTCTCCTTACAGGAAAGACAGATTACTTACGTTCCTGGAGCAGAGTTCGGATCCTTTAGGAAAGTCATACCATATCAGGCAAATTCTTTTGGGACTTGGGTCCGGCGGGCTCTTGGGGGTTGGGCTTGGAGCATCAAAACAGAAATTTCTTTTTTTGCCGGAAGCTTCAACCGACTCCATATTTGCAGTCATTGCCGAAGAAATCGGTTTTATAGGAGCTTTGGGTTTGATGATTTTGTTTGGATTTTATATTTTCAGAGCTTTAAGAATTGCAAAATATGCTCCGGATGATTTTTCAAGATATTTGGCTTTGGGAATTGCTTCGTGGGTAGGGATCCAAGTTGTCTTAAACATAGCTTCAATGACGGCTCTTGTTCCTTTAACCGGAATTCCCCTTCCTTTTATTTCGTATGGAGGCTCATCCCTTATCATGCTTATGTTTGCAACTGGTATACTTCTTAATATATCTAAACATACATGAAAAAAGTACTTTTGACCGGAGGTCATGCGGTCACAACAGCAATTTCCGTGATAGAGGAACTTATAAGAAGGTATGGTAAAGAGGGTATTGATATAAGTTGGATTGGAGTTAGGTTTCCTGTAGAAGGAAAAAAAATAAACGGAATTGAACTTAAAGTATTTCCGGAAATAAAAATTAAATCATATCTTATAAAGCTTCCTGTGGGTTTTATCCGAGCCGTTTATTTTATTTTAAAGATAAAGCCCGACATTACCCTTTCTTTTGGTGGTTTTGCCGCTTTTCCTGTGGTTTTTGCATCAGCGCTTTTCGGGATCCCGGTTTTAATCCACGAACAAACAGCAAGTTTGGGTTTTGCGAATAAACTTTCAAGTATTTTTGCCAAAGAAATACTTCTTGCAAAAGAAGTGGGAAATCCGGTGATGACTCAGATTTGCGATGTTCAGCCAAAAACTGTATTGGGAAACCCTCCGGTTATTTTTGTTATGGGGGGATCTCGCGGTTCGGAAAGGATAAATGATGCTGTATTTTCAGTTCTCCCCAAACTTTTAGACAAATACCGGGTAATTCACCTCACCGGAGAATCCGACTGTGAAAGATTCGAAGGAATGGGTAGCAAAAAAAACTACAGATGTTTTTCTTTCGTTTCTCCGTTGCAAATAGATAATCTTTATAGGGAAAGCGATATTGTTGTTTCCCGAAGCGGAGCAAACACAGTAGCGGAATTAATGGTTGTCAAGCGCCCGGCAATTTTAATTCCCATTCCCTGGTCGCATCTGAATGAACAGGGGGAAAATGCCAAATTAGCCCAAAAATTCGGTCTTGCCAGGATTTTAAAGCAGGAAGATCTTTCGGGTGAAAGACTTCTTTTCGAAATTGATTCGCTAATAAAAGATTGGAGCATAATTGTTTCGAATATTAAATCAAAGCATTCGGGCGATCTCTCCGCCTCGTCTAAAGTAGTAGATGTCTTAACAAAATATTTAAAGTGAAATATATAAGGATTGGAATTTATATACTGCTTGTTTTCTTTTTGTTTTTCCCTTTTTTCATTTTGCCCCGAATTATAAAAATTAAAAACATTGAGTGCTACAATCAATACGGACTGTGTTCCAATGAGTTTTTGACTAAAGTAAATCCCGTTTTGGGTGAGAGTTTTTATTCAGCAAAGAAAAAAATAACCGATGAATTTAAAAAGACAAAATTAATAGAGAATTATTCGTTTAGAATAAAATTGCCTTTCACGCTTCGGATTGACTTAATACTTAAAAAGGCCAAATATGCTCTGCAGAACAATATTATCCACGAGACGGTTGTCTTAGACGACAAAGGTGTAATTTTGGAAAAAGTAGAGACGACGAACCTTCCTTACATCTTAACCGTCGATAATTTTCCAAATCTCGGAGAGCCTGTTGAGAGCAAAAAAACTTTTGCTCTTGAAATTATTTATGGAATATATTATCTGTATCAGGTAAAAAGCGGGGAGATAGTGAACGATAGCCTAGAAGTAAAAATTCCGGAAGCGGGAAAAGTTATTTTTCCTTTGGTTGGAGAAAAAGATATACTACTGGGAAGCATGAAACTAATTCTTTCCCGATTGAATCAAGAGGAAAATTCTCCTAAAATAGGAAAAGTCAAGGAAATCGATTTAAGATATAAAAATCCGGTTATAAGATTTTACTGAAAACATCAAATATGAATAGAACGAAAATTATTTCAGGTATAGAACTGGGCTCTTCAAAAGTAACAACTTTAATTGCTCAAGTTGTGAAAGAAGAGAATCTTATGGAACAATCGGTGAATGTGATGGGAGTGGCAACATCCCCATCGAAAGGAATAAAAAAAGGACAGATTGTAAATATTGATGAGGCGGTTGAAGCGACAATTTCTTCGGTTGAGGCCGCCGAAAGAATGGCCGGGTATAATCTCAATTCGGCTTTTATTTCTTTGGGCGGTGCGAATATTCATTCTCAAAATTCCCATGGAGTTGTGGCCGTGTCGGATCAAAATGGAGAGATTACGGAAGACGACGTTGATCGGGTAATAGATGCGGCGAGGGCTATTTCAATCCCTCAATCCAGGGAAGTCATTCACGTCATTCCAAGAGAATTTATTGTTGATGGAGAAAGCGGTGTCAAAGATCCTACCGGAATGAGCGGAGTTAGACTTGAAGTTGAGACACACATCATAACAGCTTCTGATGCGGCTATGAAAAATTTAAGAAAAGCCGTTAAGGAGGTAGGAATTGAAGTAAGCGAGTTTGTTTTTACGGGTCTTGCATCGAGCGAGTCGGTATTGACTTCAACGGAAAAAGAACTGGGTTGTGTTTTGGTTGATATTGGGGGAGGAACAACATCCCTTTCCGTTTTTGTTGAAGGAGCCCCTATTTATTCATCGGTTATACCAATCGGAGCCAAAAACGTAACAAATGATTTAGCTATTGGCTTAAGAGTCTCGCTCGAAGATGCCGAAAAAATCAAACTGCTTCTCTCTGACGAAAAAAAAATAAAAAAGGAGGACGAAGACGAACTAGATCTTGTCGAATTGGGACTTTCCGATATTAAAAAGATTTCCAAAAAAACCTTGGTTGAGGGAATAATTAAACCCCGTTTAAACGAAATATTTTCAATAGTGAAACTTGAACTGGATAGGGAAGGTTTGGGTAATAGAGTTCCTTCCGGCGTAATTATTACAGGCGGTGGAGCACAAACTATTGGTGTTTTGGAATCTGCCAAAAGAGTTACTCTCCTTTCGGCCAGAATCGGGAAACCGCAAGGTTTAACCGGATTGATTGATGATATTCTTGATCCTTCATACGCAACCGTTAGCGGTCTTGCTCTTTATGGGGCCAGATTTGGTCTTACTGAACCCTTGACATCGTTTACAAAAAGGATAAAACTACCAACCAAAGGAGTACTGGGTAAGTTTTTTGGTATAATTAAAGATCTTCTGCCCTAAAATGTGATAAACTGCCCCAAAGTTTAAAATATGGGACTAGTTAAACCGGACAGCGCAAGAATTGCAAAAATAAAAGTTGTTGGTATTGGTGGTGGTGGAGGAAACGCAATTTCCTCGATGATTGAAAACGGAGTAGTTGCCGGAGTAGAGTTTATTTCGGTCAACACAGACGCCCAAGTACTCCTTAACAGCAAGGCTCCGACCAAGCTTCAAATAGGAGAAAAATTAACCAAAGGACTTGGAGTTGGAGGAAATCCTGAAATGGGAGAACAAGCCGCTGAAGAATCGGCCGAGAAATTAAAAGATTTGTTTATTGATACCGATATGGTTTTTGTGACCGCAGGAATGGGCGGAGGAACAGGCACGGGAGCGGCGCCTGTTATTGCAAAGCTTGCAAAAGATGCAGGAGCTTTGACTGTTGCAATTGTGACGAAACCCTTTGCTTTTGAAGGAACAAGACGTCAGATTGTTGCTGAAGAAGGAGTGGAAAAACTAACAAAAGTTGTTGATACCTCAATAGTAATTCCAAACCAAAGACTTATGGATGTCATTGATCGAAAAATGACCCTTCTTGAAGCATTTAAAGTAGTTGACGGGGTTTTGGGTCAGGCGGTTCACGGAATTGCAGAAATTATAACAACCCCTGGTCTTGTAAATGTTGATTTTGCCGATGTAAAAACAATTATGGTCAATGCAGGAACAGCACTTCTTGGAATTGGAACCGGAGTTGGAGAAAATAGAGCTCAAATGGCGGCGCGTGCCGCAATTTCTTCTCCGCTTCTTGATATATCAATAGAAGGAGCCCGCGGAGTCTTGTTTAATATTGCGGGTGGTGCTGACTTAACCATGTTTGAGGTAGATGAGGCAGCTAAGATAATATCATCGGCAGCCGATACAGACGCCAATATTATTTTCGGTGCAGTTGTTAAAGAAGATCTTGTCGATCAGGTAAGAATTACGGTTATTGCAACAGGATTTGATCAAACCAGATCCCGTATTGCCCAGATGACAAAAAGTCCGAGACTTCCTTCCATTCAGGGGGTTGTTAGTGAAACTCCAAAAGAAGAAATTAAAACGGAGGAGAATAAAGAAGAAGAGGTGTTCCAGGAAAACGGACAAGACGACGACACGTTTGGAGAAAAGTTTGAAATTCCGGCCTTTTTGCGTAAAATACATTAAAAGATGGCAGAAGAATTAAATAGTAGGATTAGGAGAGGTGATAAAGATTTTCAAGATGCGGCCTTTACTATCTCGAAAATTTGACAACACAGTTCTGAAAAAGTTGGAATTATAGATCCTTGTGGTCGACGACAACGAAATAAACATAAAGCGTGGCGAGAAAGGACGGCAGGTTTAATTAGCCAAAATCCCGAACCCTTACACAAATAAAATCCTACTTAGTACACCCCTGGTGTGTACTTTGGTTTTTTACGGTAAACTGCTAGAATAAGAACGATGTATAAACTATCTCCTTCAGATTTCGCCTACCTATATGAAGAGTGCAAACTTTGCTACTATCTAAAAATTAAACATGGTATCTATCAGCCATCAATGCCCATGCCGGGAGTTTTTTCGGCAATTAATACCCGCCTTCAAAGTACACTGATAGGAAAAGATTTAAGTATTTTGGCCAAAGACCTTCCGGAAGGAAAAGTAATTTTCCAAGAAGGTTGGGTTGATTCTAAACCGATTTCGGAGACAGAAGCATATATTAAAGGTAAATACGATCTCTTGTTGGAAAGACCTGATAAAACATATCTTTTGGTTGATTTAAAGATCAGTCAGCCGCATGACGATAAAATAGAAAAATATAAGACCCAACTTAATGCCTATAAGTTTGCCTTAGAAAATCCCAAATTCGGAAAAGCCTATAAAATAACAAAAATAGGCCTTCTGATTTTTTATCCCGAAAGCGTCTCATTTAAAGATGGTGAAGCCTTACTTCATTTCCCCCCCAAATGGCTGGAAGTTCCTCTTGACGAAAAAGGATTTATTGCTTTTATTAAGGAAATAAATAAGCTTCTTGGGGGAGAAACTCCCTCCGAAAGTAAAACCTGCAAATGGTGCCAGTATCGGCATGTGGGTGAAACACTTTCTCATTTAAAAGAAGAACCCGTCCAAGACGAGATTCCGTTTTAAAATGATAAAAAACTATTTTGATTTGGTTGATCCGAAACCTGATTTTCCAAAGATGGAGAAGGATCTTTTGGATAAGTGGTACAAAGAGGGGATAGTTAAGAAATATTTAACGAAAAACAATTCTTCAAAGAAGAATTTTTCATTTTTGGATGGGCCTATCACTGCAAATAATCCGATGGGTGTTCATCATGCTTGGGGAAGAACTTATAAAGACCTTTGGCAGAGATATAAAAATATGCAAGGGTTTAAAGAAAGGTTTCAAAACGGTTTTGATTGTCAGGGCCTTTGGGTTGAGGTTGAAGTAGAAAAAGAACTTGGTTTTAAAAGCAAAAAAGATATAGAAAAATTTGGAGTTGCCGAATTTGTTCAAAAGTGTCGTGATCGGGTTAACAAATACTCCACTATTCAAACTGAACAGTCAAAAAGATTAGGGTACTTCATGGACTGGGATAATTCCTATTACACAATGAGCGATGAAAATAACTACGCAATTTGGAATTTCTTGAAAAGGTGCAACGATATGGGACTGATTTATAAAGGCCATGATGTGGTTGCATGGTGTCCAAGGTGCGAAACAGCAATTTCACAGCATGAGATGCTGACGGAGGATTATAAAGAAATAATTCACGACTCGATATTTATAGAATATCCCTTGACCGGTAGAATAAACACATATTTACTGGTTTGGACCACGACTCCTTGGACCTTGCCCGGAAATGTCGCAGTTGCCGTGGATCCGAATAAAGAATATGTTGAAACTGACGGGGGATATGTTCTCATAAAAGAAGCAGCAGAAAGACTAAAATTAAAAGTTAAAAAGACATTTAAAGGAAAAGAACTTGTTGGTTTGAATTACAGTTCTCCTTTTGACAATTTACCCAGAGTTAAAAAGACTTTGGGGGATTATAAACACAGGATTATTGCAACCGATTCCTTAATTCTTCCTGTTTCGTCAAATGAAGGAACCGGCTTGATTCATGTTGCTTGCGGTCAGGGATCAGAAGATTATCAATTAGGTAAAAAAGAGAATCTTCCTGTTATTGAGCTTATTAACGACGAAGCATACTACCTTAAGGGAATGGATGAATTTTCGTGTCAGAGTGCCAAAAAACACCCGGAAATTATTATTGATTATTTAAAAGCTAAAGATTCTCTTTTTGATACCCAAAAATATACTCACAGGTATCCTGCCTGCTGGAGATGCAAAACTGAACTTGTCTGGAAAGTAACCGACGAATGGTACATTGCAATGGACGAAGGAACCCCTTCCTTAAGAGAAAAGATGGTTGAGGTAACTAAAAAAATCAAATGGCTTCCTGAATTTGGACTGGAGCGTGAACTTGACTGGCTTAAAAACATGCATGACTGGATGATTTCAAAGAAAAACAGGTACTGGGGACTAGCTCTTCCTATATGGGAATGTTTGAAATGCCATAATTTTGAAATTATCGGATCGTTTGATGAACTGAAAGAGGAAGCTAAGGAAGGTTGGGATAAATTTGAAGGACACACTCCCCATAAACCATGGATAGATGAAGTAAAGATAAAATGTTCTAAATGCGGAGAGGTTGTATCCCGAATAGACGATGTGGGAAATCCCTGGCTTGATGCAGGAATTATTCCTTATTCAACTATTGGTGAAAACGAATGGAAAAATTGGCTACCAGCCGATTTTATTACCGAAAGCTTTCCCGGACAATTTAAAAACTGGTTCTATTCACTGATTGCAATGAGTTCGGTACTTGAAAATATGGAGCCTTTTAAAACTGTACTTGGATTCGGAACTTTATTTGGTGAAGATGGACGTGCTATGCATAAAAGCTGGGGAAATTCAATTGAGTTTAATGAAGGGGCGGACAAAATAGGAGTTGATGTAATGCGCTGGATGTATGCCAGAGCTAATCCCGCAGACAATATGATCTTTGGCTATAAAATTGCAGATGAGGTAAGACGCAGGTTTCATTTAAAACTTTGGAATATATATAACTTTTTTGTAACTTATGCAAACTTGGATGGATGGTCCCCCTCCGCCAAGGCTATGGGGGATAAAAAGCCTAAATTATCAGTTCTTGATGAGTGGATACTTGTAAGGCTTAATCAAACTACTATTTTAGCTACAGAAGGCCTTGATAAATTTGATGCTTTTACCGCCTCAGATCAAATTGACAAGTTTGTCGATGATTTATCACTTTGGTATATAAGAAGGTCGCGTAGCAGAGTGGGCCCTGCAGCGGAAAGCAAAGAGGACAAGAACGCATTCTACCATACTACACACTATATACTACATACTACTGCCCTGTTACTTGCCCCTTTTACACCTTTTTTGTCAGATGTAATTTATAAAAACCTGACCAAAGAAGAATCGATACATCTTTCGGCATGGCCACAAGGAGAGATATTAAGTAATAAAGATATAAAGATATTAAGTGAAATGCAGAGGGTTAGAGAAATTGTTGAAAAGGCACATGCGATAAGAAAAGAAAAAGCCATTTCCGTAAAACAGGCTCTTTTGTCATTTTCTACAACCGAAAAACCGGTTTCCGGAAATCTTGAATATTTACTTAAAGAAGAAATAAACGTAAAGAAAATTGTCTGGAATTCAAAGACGGATGAATTTGATACAAAAATAACCCCTGAACTTGAAGAAGAAGCAAAAGCAAGAGATTTGATGAGGAAAATTCAGGGAGAAAGAAAAAACATGGGACTTAATCTGACTCAAAAGATAAATGTATCAAACGTCTGGGTTCCGACGGATGCAAAACTTAAGAATTGGTTAATGCGAAAAGCTCAAGTCAAGAGTATTTCAGAAGGCGAATTCAATGTCAAGAAGATCCAGATTTGATACCTATTTTGTCTTTGCAATCGGTTTTTTAATTGCAATGTCCGTAGTTTCTTTAAGATCCGTTTACCCTTCATATTTTCCGGGTTATTTTTTCTTAATCCTTCTTGGAATTTTCCTATTTATTATCTTTTCTTTTTTGGACTTTGATATTATCTCCCTTTTTTACAAACATTTTTATACGGGAAGCATAATTTTATTAATTATTACTTTGGTTGTAGGTGGAGTAACCAGAGGGGTTGTAAGATGGATTTCGCTAGGGACATTAACCCTGCAAGCCGCAGAAATAATAAAACCATTCTTATTAATATTTTTTGCGAATTATCTGTACAAGGAAAGATTAAACTCCGGAGGCATTATTAAAACCATTTTCTTAATGGTAGTTCCCGTTATTTTAATTTTTATTCAGCCTTCTTTAGGGGTTTCATTTCTTCTTTCTTTAGGTTTTATCGGGGTTCTTTTAGCATCGGAAATAAAGAAAATAAACTTTGCCTACCTGATTGTTTCCGCCCTAATTATAATGCCGGTTGTTTTCAGTTTTCTTGCCCCGTATCAAAAATCAAGAGTGATCTCTTTTATCAATCCGTATTCCGATCCGTATGGAACAGGCTATAACAGTATTCAATCGCAAATTGCGGTAGGGAACGGGAGGTTTTTGGGAAGGGGGTTGGGAAAAGGAATCCAGACACAACTTTCCTTTCTCCCTGAAAAACAGACCGATTTCATTTTTGCAGCCATTTCGGAAGAAATGGGATTTATAGGATCAGGTCTTACTCTCGTTGCCTTTTTTATTCTTTTCTGGAGAATTACTGTTTTCATGAATAATGCAGTCAATCCTCAGGCAAGAGCATATCTTTCAGGTATTTTTATGATGCTTCTTTTCCAGACGGTAATTCATATTGGGATGAATATGGGACTTTTTCCGATAACCGGGGTGCCTCTCCCTCTTGTTTCGGCGGGAGGTTCATCTTTTGTATCGACCATGATTGCCTTAGGTATTGCTCTTGGAGCGCGGAGGCGGTAAAATATGACTCATGGATTACGCAGTACTTAGAATCAAAGGTCACCAATACAAAGTTTCAGAAGGACAGGAGATCTTGGTTGACAGAATCGGAGACGCCAAACTTGAGGTTGACGTCCTTCTTATTTCGAAAGACGGTAAGGTTAAGGTTGGAAAACCTTTTGTAAAAGATGCAAAAGTAACAATTAAAGTATTGGGTGAAGAAAAGGGAGAAAAGATAGACGTTTATAAGTATAAGTCCAAATCCCGCTATAGAAGGCATACCGGTTTTAGGTCCCAATTAACCAGACTTCTAATCGAAAAAATCATTTAATTGTGGTCAGTCAACACACGTTTTTGAATCTAATCTGCATATCTAATATAATTCGTAATTAGGAAATGACTCAAAAGGAATTTTCAAAGGTCTGGATAGATATCGGCAAGAAGTTTTATAACAGCATTCAAGAACACTCCGCGATTTAATCGCGGAGATGAATTGAACGCTGATATGTCATCCTCGTTTGGACGAGGAAACCACGGGCTTAAGCCCGTGGAGGATGTCATGAGGATTATTTTGATGAAAACGTAAGATTAAGGTTGTTGACACTGGATATAGATTCCAGAATCGAGCCTGTCGCATTTAACCCTTTTGATATTAATGATAAATACGATTCACTTGCCTCAGAGATCAAAAAACACGGGATTATTCTAACATTGTAAATTTTTCACTTTATTCCACCCTCGAAATCTCAAATCCCACTCCCGAGGTGGGAATGGTATTGCAGCACTTGCAAGTTTGCAAAACTTGACC
>ERZ1292625.2938-Hain-H41-01um-R1-2938-length-14664-cov-9_pt1 | contig 13321 bp, 10 predicted proteins | sample MGYA00564400_ERZ1292625 | MGnify/ENA primary metagenome ERZ1292625 (study PRJEB36523, sample SAMEA6512639) | groundwater metagenome | collected 2019-01-08 | study: AquaDiva: Metagenomics assemblies of 32 groundwater samples | reverse complement strand
TCCTCCGCAGGAGCGAACGAAGCAACTACATTCTTTCCTTCATCATCCAGATGGACAGAGAGATATTTTAACCGTGCATTTTCCTGCATCGTGGCCTGTTATGTATTGGGTGTATGAGGTTTCACAAAAAGATACCGATCATCACTATAACCATCCATACCGGAAAGTATTTACGAAACAATGGAATAATATCCCCTTTTTTCTTCTTTCATGACATGAATGCCAGATACAAGGTACCAGCACAAACACTGAGTTTTGTCATAAATCCTTCATATTTCTTTCATCAAACTTTCATATTCACTCATTAAACTCCTCCTTGTAATTCATATTAAGGAGAAAACAATGTATTGCTTGATTAAAGAATGGCCCAATAAAATGGCAACTCTAATGACTGAAGATGGTGTTGTGCTATGGACATTCAGTAATGTAGAAGAAGCACGTAAAGTCTGGAACACCTGGTGCTCGCTCCAGAAGGACAGAATTGCAAACCAGATCGGGTATCTCGACAAATCCGGCCTATCTGAATAATCAGGACAGAATATTTAATATTTCCTGATACCCGTCATTTTCCTGATCTTTAATGATCAGTCCTATTTTTTTCACTTTTTAACTTGTTTCCTGCGGTTATTTTCCCTAACTGCAAATAAAGTTCTTAGAATAAGCATCTTGGTCATTAATCCCAGGTTGATCTAATATGGACTTTACTTTCTCTTCATCGCGCCACCCGCATCAAGAAACAGACAAAACAGTTTTAAGCAGCGTCGCGGATAAATCCGGATTACCACCAGGCACATTGATACATATCGGTGAGAAGCATGTATCCCAATGTAAAATTTCGGTCACACAATACAATGCCGACGCATTGATACGGCATGAAATTACTTCGATTGCAGAATTGCAGCAATTAAGAAATACTGGACTGATTACATGGGTTAATGTCGATGGGTTGAGTGATATCCATATTGTGGAAAATATCGGCCAGGAATTAAATATCCATCCCCTGGTACTGGAAGATATTTTGAGCACGCACCAGCGTCCCAAGCTGGAGGAATATGAGGATTTTCTTTATCTGGTCATCAAAGGCATTGACATCAACCCCGGGAAAGATTTTAGCCTGCAGTATGAGCAAATCAGTATCCTGCTATTGGCCAATCACGTCATCACCTTTAAAGAAAAAGCCGATAACACATTTGACCCTATTCACAGCCATCTCCAGAATCGTAACAGCCGGTTGCGGCAATTCGGCAGCGATTACCTGGCGTACGCTATTCTCGACACTATTGTTGACGAATATTTTGTTGTGGAAGACAGCCTGGATGATGTGATTGATCCTCTGGAAGACAATATATTGTTCAACTCCAGTAAAGAAATGCTGCAAACCGTCCAACAGATACGACGCAGTTTGATTTCCATGAAACGCAACATCTCCCCCTTGCGTGAGTTACTGGCAACCATCCAGCGCGCAGACACGCCCTTATTACAGGAAAAAACCCTTCGTTATTACGGGGATGTTTATGATCATGTGCTGCGCGTTACCGATGCACTCGAATCTTACCGGGAAAGAATTTCTGCCATGCACGACATTTATCTTTCCAGCATCAGTAACAAAATGAATGAAACCATGAAAATCCTGACCATTTTTGCATCCATTTTTATACCGTTGACGTTTATCGCCGGCGTTTACGGCATGAACTTTGAATATATGCCGGAACTGAAATGGCGCTGGGCTTATCCCGCTTTGTGGGTGATTTTTATTGCTATTGGCGTAAGTCTATTAGTTTTCTTTAAAAAGAAAAAATGGATGTGAGTTTTTTTATTTGCACAAATGGTAGTAACTATTGCTCCAGCACGAATTATTTATAGAGATCTTCGCAAAACTCATAATTTCTGAAGAAGCCTTATAACTCCTCATTTTTGGTCGATGACTAGGCGATATTTTTGTGATTTCTTAACAAGAAGATTGAAAAGTAATCATCTTGATGCACTTAATCTACTCAGAAGACACATTTCACCTGTGATCGCTGTGTGAATAGGCTGTTATAGTTTTGGTAATCTTTTTGAGTTGTATGCCATGGCTTGTAACGTATGCTAAGCATGCGCTTTGGCCAGTCCCCTGTAATGCAGAACTTTACTGCCAAACCAGCGCACTTGGCTGCCAAAGGTACGTTCTACAACAAAGCGGACTTTGGTAATCAGGCCATTGCGTTGTAATTGCCGCTGCGCAGCGGTTTGTTCTTTACTGCTTTATCCTGAATGCCATTTCTAATGCCACGGCTTACATGGCCTCGCGGTGTTTCTGACTACAATAAGCTTTGTCGACATGAACCCGGGTACCCGGTTTAATCTCTGCTTTGTCGAGCAAAGTTAATAGAGGTTTGCTGTCATGCTGATTAGCAGCGGTAGTTTCAACGGCTGGCACCAATCCGTTGTTATCGACCAAGGTGTGATGCTTGTAGCCAAAAACAGACTTGCCACCTTTCTTGATCCAACGTGCCTCAGTGTCTACACCTAGTTGAATCACTTCTAATAACGCGCATGACTGTTTTCGCTTCATCTTCATCATCCCGGTCTTCCCGATCATCAACCACTTCATACGATGGCTGCTTGGTCTTCACTTTGTGCGGACTTTGCGTGATACTGGCGTCTACATGGCAACCTTTGGTCACAATGATGTTATGCACATTAATTTGCCGGTTGATCTGTTCCAGCAAGCCATCCCGTGCGTGAGCTACTGTCAATCGGGCTCTGAAACGTGACAATACTGAATGATCGGGAACATCATCTTCCAGATTCAAACCCAAAAACCGCATTACGTGTAGATTCGCGTTTGCCATGTCTTCAACGGATCACTGAGACCTCCATTCCATAGGCCTACTAACAGCATTTTGAATAGCAGCAAACTTGGATAGGCAGGGCGACCTGCGGCATCAGATGTGGATGCATAATGCTGAGCGATTACTTTTTCTATCAGTGCCCAGTCAATCAGCTGATCAATTTGATTGAGAAAGTTTCCTTTGCGGGTGCGGCGAGTGACATCAAAATATAAAAAACTCATATAATATTATTCAACGATATGATTTTAAAAGAGATCATATCGCACTTCTTAGTGAAATTCGCTTCTGACCGTGTAAAGCTCTCCTTATTTTTAACAGCTTATTCTAATGGCTTCCATTAGAATATCCTCCTAATGGAAAATCTAGGTTAAAACTGTACGGAAAATCTGGAAATTCTGCTAATGGATCATTTTGATCTGATCTACTAAGGTTAGAAAGATTACTATTTGTCATTACGGTATCATTTTTCTTTTAGGGTAGATCCGGGAATATAAACTGAACAATCAGAATTTCTGGAAAGTCGAAACTGATGTCAGACTCGCAGTGCTTGCTCAAATTGCTCCTGATATATATGTCGAAAAACCAAATACATTTTCTGTCTGCAAGAATATGATTAATCTAAGTATAATAGATTTGTAATGAACGAGAATATTGAAAATGTAGAGATTTATTTGCCCGAAACTGATCCACTTGAGGGGGCTAGTCTACTCTCATTATCCATGGGCAAGGCATTGAGCTTGGCTCGCAATCGTCTTCTCGATCGCTCTCTTCGTAATAAGCTCATTAATACGCCGCTACATTCGGTCAAAGCACGTCAGATCCGCATTTTCGATGAGGTAACCGATCAGGTCTTTGCCCATTTAAAGTCTAAAAATCACTTTACCTTCTTACCAGGCAAAGGTGTCAAATCCAGCGAGGAAGAGGATGAAGAAGTTTGGATTCCGTCTGGCGACGACCCGGAACGCCACACTGACAACAAGCTTCAGACGCAGCTGACACCAGAGGGTCTACAAAAACGCCTCTTGAGCTTATTCTATGAAGGGCAGACGCTGGAGGAAGAACAGGGCGTTAACACCCTGTTCCTAGCCCTCGGGTTCCTTGAATGGCGTGAAGCCAACGTTTCAGACACTGCTCGATATGCGCCGTTGGTTCTTTTACCGGTCGAGCTGTCTCGCGCTGGTTCCAAGGATCGTTTTAAGCTGCTCATTCGTGATGAAGATTTGATCACTAATATTAGCTTGCAGGCTTGGATCAAGGATCAATTTGGAATTGCTCTTCCTGATATCCCTGAAACTGACGATTGGCAGCTGTCTACCTACTTTGATGATGTGACAAGGGCTGTTGAAGGTCAGAAGAATTGGATCGTTCATCCGAACGAGATCCTTCTCGGTTTTTTCTCTTTCTCAAAGTTCCTTCTCTGGCGAGATCTAAATCCTGAGAATTGGCTTAATGTGGACGGTCTGCTCGATAACCCAATTCTGAAGAAGCTGCTGTTGCGAGACGATGATGATAATAGCCCGCTAGATAATGATGTACCACTCCTTTCGGATGGAGCGCGTATTGACGAGATTTGGTCTCCTATGGAACTCGTCCATATTACCGACGCGGATAGTTCTCAAACAATTGCTATTCAAGAAGTGATGGCCGGTAAAAATCTAGTGATCCAGGGTCCTCCAGGAACCGGTAAATCACAGACGATCACCAACATAATCGCCGGTGCAGTTCATCGCGGAAAGCGAGTTCTATTCATTGCCGAGAAAGTGGCTGCTCTGGACGTGGTTCATGATCGATTGGTCAAAAAAAACTGGGGCCAATCTGTCTAGAGTTGCACAGCCGAAAATCTTCGAAGAGTCAAGTTCTTGATCAGATTAAGCAAGGACAAAAGGCGGCTCCACCCCCCAATTGGTCCGATCGCGCGATCAATGAGTTGATCGAAACCCAAAGGCGGCTGAGAAACTACTCGGATCGATTACATCGTGCCGAGCCAGGACGTTTCTCTCGCTTCCAGCTAATGGGAAAGATAAGTCTGCTAAAGGGGCGTGGGGTACCAACACCTGATTTTATGAATCCGGTTGCTGTTAAATGGATGCAGGATGAATTTACGCATAACGGTCGGAAAGTTCAGCAAATTGCTGATCGTCTGGCTATCAGTGGAATTCCAGCGCACCATCCGTGGCGAGGTGTTGGCATCCAAAGCCCTGACGTTTTGACCCGTGACCGGCTTCGACCAATTGTTGCGCGTTGCCTTGATAAGGCAAAAGTGCTTACGGATATCGCAGCCAAGGTAAGTGATGAATTGACTCTTGATGCTGATCCAACTATGGAAACAACCAAGTTGTGGATCAAGGTACTTCAGTTATTGTCAGATCGGCCAGCGATATATGACGCGATTATTAAGCACGAAGGTATTTTCGAAACCATTGATTTGCTCGAGAACATTACATCTCTGGGTCTTGAGCATCGTCAAGCAAGAGGTATTGCAAACGAAGTATTCCGACCAGAGGCATTAAAAGATGATTGGATTAAGACTCGAAGGCACTTAGCTGCACATGGTGAATCCTTTTTCCGGATTTTTTATTCGGACTACCGTAAGGCAATTGCTGACCTCAAAGGCGTTTGGAAGGGCGACTTTCCTAGGACTCATCGCGAACGATTGTCACGAGTTGAAGCTCTAATTGACCAACAACGCCTCGAAATAGAGATTGAAAAAGCGAATCCGCAACTTGCGCCGCTCCTCAGGGATTACTGGAAGAGCTTGGATACAGATTGGGAAAGTCTGAAGGCTTTTGTCACATGGTTACGTCAAGCTAAAGCAATTGAATCCGATCTATCTGTTGTGCAATCTGTACGTTTGATTGATACGAAAATCGCTCAAATCCTCCATACTCAGCTGTCAGATGCCGTCGATTCAGCGATCAAGGCCTTTGATGATGCATGTTACTCGCTCAACCTTGATTGTGAAGCCGCATTTGGCTTCGAACACCTTGTTTCAGTTCCGATATCGCGCCTGTTAGAAACAGCTATTCAATGGTCAGATACTTTTGAACAGATAGTGGATTGGACAACAGTCCGTGATGATCTTGCATGGCTAAGGTCAATTGAATTAAATGAACTGGCAGATAGGGCCTTTGACGGCAGGATAACCGCTGATCAGTTCGAGTCTGTCTTTATGATCTCAGCCTATGAGGCTATGTGGATTGATCTCCGATCAAAGGACCCTGAGCTGGAAAAGATTCTGGGGGATGAGCTTAACCGCTTGGTTAACCGTTTCCGGAACGCCGATGTTGATCGAATTGCGCTGGCCTCCGATCAGGTAGCACGGACACATATCGATAGACATCCAACGGGTGCATCAGGTGCGACAGGCATTTTGGCTGATGAGATGAAAAAGTCTCGTAACCTTATGCCAGTACGTAAGCTCATGCTTAAAGCTGGTGATGCTATCCAATGCTTCAAACCGGTTTTCCTGATGAGCCCGCTTTCAGTTGCGCAATACCTTCAACCGGGCGCGCTCGAGTTTGATATTCTCTTAATCGACGAGGCCAGTCAGGTACGCCCAGAAGATGCACTTGGTGCCATTGCACGTTGCAAGCAACTGGTGGTTGTCGGTGATGATCGTCAGTTGCCTCCGACCAATTTCTTCAACCGAATGATCAACGACGATGCTTTGAGTGAAGAGGATGACAATGATGAAACCGAGGGCAATGTTCACCGAGCTCCAGTCAAGGATGTCGAAAGTATACTTAATCTGTGTTCACGCTTTCCAAGTAGGATGCTCAAATGGCACTATCGGAGTGAACATCCGGCCTTGATCGCGACTTCGAATCGCAATTTTTATGGCGGTGAGCTGATGCTTCCTCCGTCAGTGGTTGCTCGAACGTCAGATGGGGACACGGGCCTGATCTTCCGCGCCGTACCTGAAGGTGGCTATGAACGTGGCAAGACTGCACGCAATGAGGTGGAAGCGGATCTCATTGCCCAAGCTGCATTAAAGCATGCCCAGGAACACCCCGATCTGTCACTTGGAATCGGCACTTTCTCAGTCGCTCAGCGCGATTGTATCCGCGATCAGATTGATGATCTGTCACGAAAACACCCAGAACTCGACACTTTGATCAGACCTAAAGAAGGTCGCGAACCGCTTTTCGTTAAAAACCTAGAAAACATCCAAGGTGATGAACGTGACGTGATCTTCATTTCCGTCGGTTATGGTCGTGATGCGAACGGCAAACTTACCCAGAATTTTGGGCCTGTCGGACGAGAGGGAGGTGAACGTCGCCTTAATGTTCTTATCACCCGAGCTCGTAAACGCTGCGAGGTTTTCTCCTCTATTGTCGCCGAAGACATCAAGTTGGATAGTGTAGGTAAACCTGGCATTCGTGCTCTGAAAGAATTTCTGAAGCTGGCTAAGGATGGCTATGCTGCTATCGCAATGAAAACTGACCATGGCTTTGACAGCCCATTTGAAGAAGCGGTTGCAGTGGCTATTAGGCAGCTGGGTTATGATGTCCAGCCCCAAGTGGGGATGGCAGGTTTTTTCATCGATCTTGCTGTCATTGATCCTCGTGATGATGGCCGATATCTAATGGGCATTGAGTGCGATGGAGCAGCCTATCATTCATCTCGTTACTCACGTGACCGTGATCGATTAAGGCAGGCGATTCTAGAAAGTCGTGGATGGAAGATCCATCGCATTTGGTCGACGGATTGGTTCTATAAACCAGAGCGTGAGACCCAGAAGCTCAAAGAGGTTATCGAGCGTGCTTTGAGCAATCTACCCTTTGCTGATTTAGATACTTTGCCCGAGAATTTTGCGTCTGAAGCAATACCGATTGCACCGAAAGAACTAGCGGTGCAATCTGCTGGTTCCGATGAGCTGATCGGTCGAATAAGTAAACGTCTTCCTCAGTACAGGCTTGCCAACTTTAATGTCCACTTTAAACCAATTTTACCTCAGGAACTGTCTGTTGATCAGCTGGCGTATTGGACGACCAAAATTGTCGCGATTGAGCAACCTATACATAGTGATGAAGTGGCGCGGCGCTTAGCCATTTGCTGCGGGAAGCAGAAGGCGGGGCGACAAATCCAAGAGGCGACTCTCAAAGGGTTGATTGCTGCTAAGAGAAAAGGTGAACTAATTGAAGATGGGGACTTTTGGTCTCTTGCCTCAGGAGATGAGCCTAGCCCACGCGACCGTTCTCACCTCGAGAGCAGCGATACCGTTAGGAAACCAGCGCTCATTGCACCATCCGAATATGAAGCAGCCGGCATATTTGCCTTGCAACAGAATCTTGCACTAGAACGTGAAGAACTACTGGTTGAGATTGCTCGTTTACTTGGTTTTGCACGCATCGGACCAGATATTCGAATGGTAATTGAATCGGTCATTGATCAGCGGTTAACCAAGAAGACTGAACAGGACCATCTAGGGCGTTTTCGTATTGCTGAAAGCTGAAATTTAGACTCTGTTGACAACAGTAGACCCCATGAGCCACATCCCCGTCCAGACGTTATGCTAACCTATAGTTCAGCGGCTTGTCATCCTGCAAAATACGATGGTAGACCTGATTCTTTAATCTTTTTCGCTATGAATGACTAATTGCGCAAAAGGTATTGTCCATTGCTGCTGATTACATACTTCAACAGCACACCGCTGCAATGCCCGCACAATGGCGTAATATTCTCCGGCGGCTGCGCCATCAAAGGTGGCGATAATTTTATAGTCCAGCGATGAGGTATTGGCTTTTGCGAAGTGAACCGCCAAATCCTTTAACGAGCCGCCATAAATTTCCTGAAGCAATCCCTGCCGAATCCCTGCGCACATCATTTCAGGCACTTCCGTTGTACATTTCGCCTGATGTTTATAATCGATGCCAAAATCACTGATTGCGATAAAACCTTGTGAGAAATTCCTCGGATTGGCTGCCAGGAAATGGGCGATGGTATAAGTCCGGGGCATTGTGCCATTGGCTAAAGACAGCACAATATTCTCAAGGGTAATGCATTTGACCATTCCATAAGTGCTGTCCGAAAGCATGACATAGTCGCCCACTTTGCACGGAAACCAGGGTTCGTTTTCAGCATAAGGGCGGGAAACGTAGTCAGCTAATTCCGCCAGCGTCAATCTCAACTCCAATTCCGGCAACATCGGATTAATCAGTTTGGTGTAGTAATTCAGACTTTCCACTTGCATGAGAATGCCATTATAGATAATGCATTCACCCTCCCTGACCGAGCCTGTATTGAGCAATATCCTTAATTCATTGACATAATTGGGAATAGAGCTCTTAAGTAACCAGACCATACTGAGCAGAAGCAATACGGTGATGCCGATCAGCACCTGATCATTACGTACACTCAGCACATAGAACACAGCCGCGATTGCCAGCGCTCCCATCAAGAAATGATAAAAGAGCGTAACAATGCGCTGATAATAGGTTCTCTTCTCTTCTGCTTTACGTTCGCTGATCCAATTCAGAGACTTCAACAGCAACAACATGGAGAAATAAACCGCCATAAAAGCGGCCAGCGCCATCAGCAGCGTAGCGCCACGCCCTGCCGCAAATTGTTGGATATGCTCACCGACAGAAATTTCCTTGGCCGTTTGAGATTTAATCATCTCATCCAGTTGTAACTGTGCGACTTCCAGAAGATGCCTGTTTTCTTCCCGTTGATCCTGCCATTTTTTATCGATGCGCTCAAATTCCACCAAGGCTTCCTTCTCAAGCCCTTGCCTGTTGATCACTGATATATGTTTAAGCACTTCATCAATATCACTCATTTGTGATTGATAGAAACTGATCTTTTTCTGCAGGCTGTCCAGCTTACGTTTATTCTCTGTCAACTGGCGCAGCTCGCTCATGATCGGCTGCACGATTTCCAGCAAATCCTTCTGCCAATCAAATTCCTTTTGCTCTGCTGCATCCCCTTTACTTAATTCCAGACCGGCGGTCAGTATCATCTCAAATGAGGATTCCTGTTCAACAATGGCATCACTTAACGCATTTAACTCCGCCTGAAGCCTAGTTTTTTCCTGCCCTGTTTTTGCTTTCATCAATAAGTGCAATTTGGCTTCGATTTCTTTCTTCTGCAGCTTGATGTTCTTGATAATGTCATTTAATTTGACGACAGCCAGTTCTTTTTGTAATTCCTGTTCATTGGCATGACTATTGGTCACAGAAATTGTCATACCGAACAAAAAGATTACAAACCAATGAATAACGAATTTAATTTTCATATCACCCCGAATAAACATCCTGATGGCCATCACCGGTCTATTGTTCCTTGTCGCTTTTACCAAAGAAATGTTCAACTTCCGCCAATTCCCGCGTGCGTTTCATGGGAGGCAAGCTTTGCCATATTTGCTTGCCGTAGGCTTTGGTCGTCAGGCGTGGATCGCAAATCATCAAGACACCCCGGTCCGCTTCATCCCGGATCAAACGGCCAGCGCCTTGTTTCAAATTAATCACTGCACGGGGTAATTGGTACTCCATAAAGGCATTGCGCCCCTCGCTATTAATTTTTTCAATACGCGCTGAAAGCACCGGATCATCGGGAGGCGCAAAGGGAAGCTTGTCAATGATCACCAGTGACAATGCTTCGCCGCGCACATCCACGCCTTCCCAGAAAGATTGGCTGCCGATCAGGATGGCATTATCCAGCTCACGAAAACGCTCCAGCATGTAAGAACGTGAACCCTGCCCCTGAAGCAATAAGGGAAATTCAAATTGCTCCGCTGATTTCAATTGTTCATAAACACGTTGCATCGCACGCAAGCTGGTACACAAGAAAAAAGCGCGCCCCCGGCTGGCTCGTAACACTGGAAGCGCGGCCTGTACGACATGATCCGTATAAGTTTTATGATGCGGTTCAGGTAGGCCAACAGGCACATAAAGCAGCGCCTGTTCAGCAAAATTAAACGGGCTTTCCCAGCAAACTGTTTGCGCGGCAGTCAATCCCATTTCGTCATTGTAATGGGCAAAATTCTTTTTAACCGATAATGTGGCCGAGGTAAAAATCCAGGCGCGCGGCGATGACACCATTTGCCGCTGGAAAATTTCAGCGATCGACAAAGGTGTCGCATTCAGTTGTAACGCCTGGTTATAGACTTCAATCCAGCGCACATAGCCTTCCGTCTCAGCTTCATCACGCCAGCGTTTAATCAGATTCAAATGATTATTTGCACGCTGCCAGCAATTCTCCAAACCCTCAGATCGCTCAGCCTGACTTTCCAGCAGTTTTGTCAGTGAATTCAGATTCTCGAGTAGCTTATCCAGCGCATCGTTAAAATCTGTGTTTTGCGTTATTGCTGCCAACGATAAACGTGTGTTGTCTGCTGCGATGGTCAGGCGTAAATCGCGCGCTGCTTTTTCCATAGCCGCAATCGCATTGGGCAGCTCCGTGAAATCTCCCGCAGCCTGAATCGCCTCCACTTTGGCATCGCGTGCGAGATCCAGCAACTGACTGGTGCTGATGGATTCACCAAAAAACAGGCTGGCTGTTTCCGGCAATTGATGAGCTTCGTCAAAAATGACCGTATTACAGGCAGGCAGTAGTTCTGATAGCCCTTCATCGCGCAGCATGACATCTGCAAAAAACAAGTGGTGATTAACCACCACCACATCGGCTGACAAAGCTTGCTTTCTCGCCTCCATCACAAAACATTTTTTGTAACTGGGGCATTCTGAACCCAGGCAGCTATCGCGTGTTGAAGTGACTTGCTGCCAGATGGCCGCATGCTCAGGAACCTCACTAAGCCCGCTCTTATCGCCATTTTTACTGGTATTGGCATAACGTTCTATTTGTTGCAGGTACTGGATTTCATCCCGATTGATAAAACTGAGGTGTGTGTCTTGCAAACTTCTTTCCAGATGATAATGGCAAATATAATTGGCGCGGCCTTTTAATAAAGCAACCGTTACCGGCACTTTAAGCGCCGCGCGCACATTAGGAATATCGCGTTTAAAAAGCTGATCCTGTAATGTTTTTGTTCCCGTGGAAATAATAACCTTACCACCCGCCAGTAAAGCAGGCACCAGATACGCCAGCGTCTTGCCCGTTCCCGTACCTGCTTCAGCAACCAGAATCTGATGCTTTGCGATGGTGTCAGCAATGGCTTGCGCCATCTCCAGTTGCTGAGAACGCATGCGGAATCCTGTAATATGGCGGGAAAGAACGCCATCAGATGAAAAGATTGAATCAATATCAAACATAAAAGGATACCGGCAGTTCAAACCAGCTTATACTTTGACTTCGCTTTTGCTGGTACTCACGCCTTCTGGAATTGATCAGGACAGGATATTTTGTATCGCATCATCATACGGGATGCAAATCTTCTGTGATTATACTGCTGTCTATGAATATGTTCGATCTTTAGCTGGACTAAATACCGATTCTCTTCATAGCAGCAATGGTTTATATAGAAACCCGGTATGGCTGCTCATTCTTGAGCATTTTAAGGAATCAGACCGGGTTTATTTTTCTTAGCGCAAACATTTCTTCGATAGATAACCTGCCAGGAGAAATAGTACAATGCCCTATTGACTTGAAATAATGGAAACAAGGATCAGCGCCTTTAGTATGAATTTGCACTCTCCTATCACAATAACCTCGTAATGAATATATCAATCAGCCAAAAAATACGGAATATATTCATTCTGCTTTTATTGCTCACTGCCCCATTAACTGGATTGGGTGATGAATTACCTGTCAAGCCACAAGGTGAGCAAAAACCAGTGATCAAACCGCAAAAGAAACCGGTATTGATCGAGGCTGATCGCATTACGGGTTATTACAAGCAGGAAATAGAAGCGACTGGTAATGCCGAGTTACACCATGGCGACAACATACTCACTGCTGACCACATGAAATATTTTCAAGTGACTGAAGATGCAGAAGTTAAGGGAGACGCCCGCTTGGACAGGCCTAAGGATATTTTGCAGGGAAAGGATCTGCACATCAATCTACAAACCGAAGAAGGCCGTCTATCAGAACCACGTTATTATATGAAAGAAGGAAAAGGACGCGGTGCCGGCGATCTCTTGTTATTTGAAGGCAAAAATAACTATCGATTGAAAGAAGCCAATTACACCACTTGCCCTGAAGGTAACCATGACTGGTATATACGCGCAAAAGAACTGGAAGTTGATAACAAAAAAGAAGTAGGCACAGCGCGTCATGTCAGTATTATGTTTAAAGACACTCCGATATTGTATTCACCCTGGATCGACTTTTCATTCAGCGGAAAACGCAAAACCGGCTTGCTGACACCTCTCCTAGGCTATAACGTAAAAACCGGATTTGATGTTGCCCTTCCGGTTTATTTTAATATTGCGCCCAATATCGATGCCACCATCGCGCCACGAATTATGACCATGCGTGGTTTCATGCTGAGTAACGAGTTACGGTATATGGGCAATAAAATGAACGGCAACTTGCTGTTTGATATTCTGCCCAACGATATCAATACCAATCAAACCCGCTGGGGT
>ERZ1292625.3306-Hain-H41-01um-R1-3306-length-13324-cov-9_pt1 | contig 13324 bp, 17 predicted proteins | sample MGYA00564400_ERZ1292625 | MGnify/ENA primary metagenome ERZ1292625 (study PRJEB36523, sample SAMEA6512639) | groundwater metagenome | collected 2019-01-08 | study: AquaDiva: Metagenomics assemblies of 32 groundwater samples | reverse complement strand
GTCTCGCTTCGCGACTCCGCACTTTCGCGACGAACCGTCACGAATAATGCGGGCTAGCAGGCTGCGGAAAAACCCGGTTGGCATGCGAAAACTCAGATGGTCCACATCGAGTGGCATAGCAGAAGCAGACCCCGCAGGATGCGAAACATCACTGGAAGGGATTGCCGGAGCAGTACCGGAGGTCAGACACGCTGGCGGAGATGGGTTCGCCGACCGCATCGCAAGCAACGATAGGGATAGTAGCCGATCAGGAAGAAGAAAAAATCCAACAGGCCTTGGCGGCGGGAACGTTTCGTATACCCTGAACATTTGCCGCAATACGACATCTTACGCTCTCACGTGTCGAACATCCGGTCCACTGCTTCCAACGGCCTGGATTGGAAGGAAAGATCCTACTGAAACATCCTAGGGCCATGCAAGTCTAATTTGCACGACGTGTCCGTCGTCACTCGGCCACGGCTGTCGTCTCAACGTGACACAATCTCGGTCGGTCGATCAGGTGTGCGGACGGGCCATACAAGGAAGTGTGCCGGACTCAGACCGGCTAGGTTCGACGGCGGAGACGAAACCGGTAGACGCAAATGGTGCAGCGAAACGGATAGAACCCGATGAGGTGCATAAAAAAATCCCGCCAACCATGACGGGTCACTCGCTTGGCCTCACCTGAACACATTGGACAATAGACCATGGACTGTTGCGGCGCGCCTTTCTCCGTCGCATCGGGTAAGATGACCGAGGTGCGCGGGGACGTGAGTGTGAATCAGTTTGCTACGGGGACGCAAGTCCCATCGAGGGAGGCCGGCCAGCGACATGAAGCGGTCCACACCATCCCGCCGGTCTGGAGCCGAACCTCCGCTCTGGTCCATCGCGGCCGCAGCCGGCGTGATCGTCCTCACCCCGATGTTGCTGTATTCCCTTGCGCCGGAAGGGCCGATTCGCGAAGGTGATACCGTCTTCTCCAGCGGAGCCCACAAGGTATCGCTCTTTGCACCTGACCGCTACCGGCAGGCCGGCTACGAGGCGACCTGCATGCTCGATCCGAAAGACCCGCTCATTGTGACCCATTCCCCCTCAGAAGATGAGTCGGGCGAGATCATCATCGCCAAGGTCCAAGGCAAAAGCACGATCGAGTGGCCGTTTTGCCCGCCGCAAGCTGAGCTCCTCGTCAAACGACACCACATCACTCAACAACCCAGCATCCTTCTGGACATACGGGACGGACTCCTGCGCCTGTTCAAACCTTCGTAGCGATAGAACCCTCCTCGCCGGGCGTTACGCCTTGAGCAAGGACGCATAGTGCTGACGAAACTTGGCCACTTTGGGCCCGACGACATAGGCGCAGTAGCCCTCAAACGGGTTCCGTGCAAAATATTCCTGGTGATAGGCTTCAGCCTCATACCACCGGGTCGCCGGCACCACTTCGGTCACAATCGGATGGGGATAGACGCGCTCGCGCGTGACGGCAGCAATCACCTCCTGAGCAATCTGCTGCTGCTCCGGGGAATGATAAAAGATGCCGGATCGATACTGCGTTCCGATATCGTTGCCCTGCCGATTGAGCGTCGTCGGATCATGAATCACGAAAAATACGCTCAAGAGATCACGATACGTCACCAGCCGCGGATCGAACGTGATCCGCACGGCCTCTGCATGCCCCGTACGCCCGCTACACACCTGCTCATATGTGGGGGCATCCACCTGCCCGCCGATATATCCCGACTCGACCGACTGCACCCCCTTCACCTGGTCGTACACTGCTTCAAGACACCAGAAACAGCCCCCTGCCAATGTGGCAATCTCCGTCGCTTCCTGCCCCATATCCCACCTCGTCGTTGCCCCACTCTGCAGGCTAGGCCTGCCCTCCATTCCACCACTCCCGCCCTTCACGCTTCAACAGAGCCTCTGCCTCCGGTGGCCCCCAGCTTCCACTCGGGTAATTCGGGAACGATGCCGGTCCGGGAAGGGACTTCCACACGTCGAGAATCGTTTGCACGACAGCCCAACCCAGTTCGATATTGTCCGCGCGCTGGAAGAGCGTCGCATCCCCGGCCATGGCATCGTGCAAGAGGGTCTCATAACCGGTCTGGGGGGCGTTGCCGAAATAATCGGCATACTGGAAGTCCATGTCCACCGTGCCGATCCGCACGGTCGGTCCGGGCACCTTGGCATCGAAACGCAGGGAAATGCCTTCATCAGGCTGGATGCGAATCACCAGCACGTTCGGAACCAATCGATCGACCTGCGTTTTTCTGAACAACATAAACGGCGCCCGCTTAAACTGGACCACGATTTCGGTCAACCGCCTGGTCATCCGCTTCCCGGTCCGGAGATAAAACGGGACCCCGGCCCAGCGCCAGTTATCGATGAAGAGCTTCATTGCGACATAGGTCTCGGTCATCGACTCAGACCCCACATGCGGCTCCGACCGATACCCCACCACCGCCTTCCCGTCTGACGTACCCGGGCCATACTGCCCGAACGCAACAAACCGCAGCACGTCCAGCGAGCTCAGCGGGACGACCCCGCGCAACACCTTGGCCTTTTCGTCGCGTACGGCATCGGCGGCAAAGGAGTTGGGCGGTTCCATCGCCAGAAAGCAAAGCAGTTGCAGCAGGTGATTCGGCACCATATCCCGCAACGCGCCGGCCTGTTCATAATAGCGGCCCCGATGCTCCACCCCGAGACTCTCTGCGACGGTGATTTGCACATGGTCGATGTATTGGCGATTCCAGACCGGCTCGAAGATGCCGTTGGCAAACCGGAAGACCAGAATATTCTGCACCGTCTCTTTCCCGAGATAGTGATCGATCCGGTAGATCTGCCGTTCTTGCAAGACCCGTTGGAGCTCGTGGTTCAGCGCCCGCGCCGATTCCAGGTCGTGTCCGAACGGTTTTTCGATGACGACGCGACGCCACGTGCCCTCACGTTCGACCGTCAGGCCATACTCTCCCAGATGCGTCACGATTTGCCCGAACAGACCGGGGATGGTGGCCATATAAAAAATATAGTTACCCTGGGTACCCGCGGACGCATCGACCTGCTGCAGCAACTCGTTCAGCCGTCGATAGGTGGCGCCCTCTTGGAAATCCCCGGCCAGGTAATGCACGCGTTCCGACAACGCCTGCCAGACCGATCGATCCACGGTCGCCGGCAGATAGTCACCCATCACCCGATCCAACTTCTCGCGAAACTCCGCCGTTGTCATCTCGGGACGGTCCAACCCTACGATAGCGAACCCCTCCGGCAGAAAATGGCCGGCCATGAGATTGTAGACCGCCGGAATCAGTTTCCGCTTCGCCAGGTCACCATCGATCCCGAAGATGACCATGACGCAAGGAGTGCGCAGCTGGGGGAGGTCCATCAGAGGTTCCGTGCTCATCGCCCTGGCCGTTCAAATAGCATGGGGCATCCTGCCTGATCCCTGCTGCAACCGCAACCTCCTCAGCGGGCTCATGTAGGCGCCCGGCCTGCCTCGTGATACTCATGGAAGGGACGATACGCCCGACCACCGGACAGGCGCACCCAACATGCCGCTGCCATCTCCTCTGTCACCTGCTCTTCCTCTCCGGGTCCCGCTTCGTGGATTGAGACCATGGAAGACCTTCGCCGCACTCTGCGGCATGCTGGCCATGATGGCTGGCGCCGGATTCGTGAGCGGCACGACGCCTCAGCTCACCTCCCGGGATGTGCGCATCGAAATTCCAGCCGAGAGTCTGTTCGGCTCCCTGCCGGTCAACCGGGGTCTCACGGTTTCGATTCACGTCCCTGAACCAACGGTCCTTCGAGGGGACACACTCGTCGCCGTCTTTGAAACTCCGTCCTCCACGCCCTACGTGGTCCCGTTGGAAATCGATCACACCCGGCATCACTATTCCGCCACCGTCGACCTCGGTCGGCTGTCAGGCACCATGGGCACTCCCCCGAAAGCGACTGCTCTTCAGGTGCTCATCGGCCGCCGACAGGGGTTACACGTGGAAGCCCTTGTGCGCCGCACGGTCGTCGTCACCCTTGCGATTCCGGGATACGCCGATCACCGGTCAGGCCGGGCGGATCTCGCCAACCAGATGGCCAATGGTTCAGGGCCTCTTCGACATCAATCCGCAGACCTGGCGTTGTTGGACGGACAAGTTGAAGAAGAGGAATTAGTCGGGAACGGAGGACTGCCACGGCAGGAAGGCTATTGGAAGATGCTGCAGGGACTGATCCATAAAGGGATGCCGGATGGAGCGGCCACTCGGCGCGGGAGAGAGATCGGCAGGATGCCAGGCATCGGGTTTCGGCTGTATGCCAACGGCGAGGCTCAGTTGATCGAGGTCGAACGTAGTTCAGGGGATGTGGAACTCGATCAGGCGGCCGTGTTGGCCGTCGTCAACGCCCATCCCTTTCCTCCGTTTCCGCCCGGAACCAGCGACACCCACGTCGATGTGCATGTCGATATCCCCGGCCTTCCCCGTTAACGGCACCGGGTCTCACCGGACCCCGGACGCGCTAATTGTTGTGCGTCCGTTTCAGCCAGTCGATAAAGCGCTGGAGCCTCGTATGCTCCTCGTCGTGCACGTGCACAAACACCAGTCCAAAGCCTGTGGCATTCGTCCAGCGCACCTCGGCGACCTCGACCGTCATGGGCTCATACGGAGCCGGAAACTCGACGTGGAGGGAGAGACAGGCCCGTGCGGGGAGCGACTCCTCGCTCACGACATGGCAACCTTCATTGGAAAGACTTGTGACCAACCCGCTTCCGGCAATGGCCTTACCCGAAAACGTGAGCGGCACTTCGATTTCATAGCGGGGACTATCGCGACGCTCCACATGTGCCTTTCAAAAGATGAGTGATCTGGACTCGATCCATAAAATGTCCGGAAATGGATACGCTGTTCCGCTCCCGAAATCAACCGTGCTGCCCGGGGTATCACGAGCCTGCGCACCGGCCCTCTTGCCGCTCCGATCCTCAACGACCAGTCCGTCGGCGTATCGTAAAGGATACGAAGCCGTATCTCTTTTGCCAGCCTGAATCACCCCGCCCATCGCTGAAACAACCAGGCGCCCTTGAACCACCGGGATATCCAGTCCGGCATGCCACCCACACCCTGAAAGCCGGTTCCTGCTTCGGCTGGCATGAGGGTTGCTCACTAGAACGGTAGCAGTCTGCTCGACCAGGATGGAGACCTCAGAAGGAGACGTCCCATGGAGCACCTATCGGAGATTGTGATGACCGTCATTGCCTTCGCAGCCTTGATCGGGCAGTGGATGACCGACCTCCACACATGCCTAACAGGAACCGCCCCACAAGCCCCGAAGCACAATGAGACCGCCTCCCTCCCCATGCAAGGACTCTGAGGTCAGGACGATTTCCCATGCGCTTCAGCATCCAGATCTCGACCCGTCGAATACCTGCCGCCAGGATCCTGGCTCTCGTCACCCTTGTCCTCCTCCCCTTTCCTGTGAGCATCCCCCTGGCGCTGTGGCTGACAGGCCGGCGCCATTTTCCCGACAGTCCTGAGCTGCCGCCCCCTCCCCAGGACAAGATATCCTAACCCGGATTATTCATGAATGCCGCCGCGAGGCGTTCGAGACGGAAGCCCGCCGAGGCTGCTCGCATGTGAGGCCGACGCAGGCGTACTCGCAGTCCGTCGAGGAGGCCGAACGAGAACAGCCTCGCCGGGCGAGAGGATCGGACGCCGGAGCAGGTATTCATGAATAGTCCGGGTTAAGGGTTTCCCCGGCCCCACGGATTGCCGGGGGATAGTCCGGAGCAGTCCCGCTAAAGTTCGGGGAAAACCCTGCCGAAAAGGCCTATACGCCCTCAGGAACGAGGGCCAAGGCAAGGAGGCCTTCTTATGAACACGGACCTTCGTTCATCCACACGGGTCGCAGTGGCCTACCCTGTTCGTCTGTCGGGCGACTCGATGATCGGCCAGGGAACCCTCATCAACCTCTCCGGACCTGGCTGCGCGGTTGAAACCACGTTGCCCGTCCAACCGGGTGACTACCTCGAACTCCATGTGATGGCGCCGGACCAGGCGCGACCGCTCACGGTGGGCCTCGCAAAAGTTCGGTGGGCCACCGAGAAAAAAGCCGGAATCGAATTTATCCGGGTGCGTCGGGATGAGCAGAGCCGCCTGCAACGCCTGATCGGCCAGGTGCTCGAAGAGTCGGCCATGGAAGCCAACACGAACGGGCGCGAACTGACCGCTGCCTAATCAGAAGACATCGGCGCAATTCAGCGAAGAGCGCGACAGGATAAGAAGTCGGGAGATGCGGGGGATAGAGTTCAGTGCCCTGCCGGATCCTTGGCGGGATTGGCCATCCGCTTGACGATAATTCTCCGGCCTACGGTCATGAGGGTGAAGGACGTCGCAAACGCGATCGGGACGAAGATCGCCGTCGCCACATTCGCATTCTTCAGCCAGCCCATCTCGTAACAGGCCTTCAGCACATAACTTCCCAAGCCCGTCAGGTAATAGGTAATCACAATCACCGAGAGACTCTCGACCGTGCGCTGCAGGATCGCCTGGGCCCGCGTGGTGGAGTCCACACTGATCAGCAGCTTCATGTTCTGATCCTGCAATTGGATGTTCTGCTCCTGCAACCGCAGTTCGATATGCGTCCGAAGCACCGCCACCGTCGCTTCAAAATCCTTCTCCATGGCATCGATACGCCGGAGCAACTGCTGGTAGCCCTCGGTGACGCCGGTAATTTTCCAGCTCACATACTCTGAGATCTGCCGGAGCGGTGGATAGGGTCGCTCCTGCAACGCCGCGAGATTGCTCTGCACGATGCGGTCGTACGGCACCGAAGCGGAGAGCCTGTACCGCATCGACTCCGCCAGCCGGCTCACCTGTAGAAGATCCTGGGTCAGGACCGTCAGCCATTTCTGCATGGTGGGCGGGGTCGTTCCGCCGAGCTGTTCGATCAAGACGGCCCGCTGATAGAGATGGCGCTGCTCATAGTCATGGATTTGATCGACGGCGCGTGAAAACGCTTTCATCGGCAGCATGACGAGATGGTAATAGTTCTCGATGGCGACGATCGTATCCACGATTTTGGCGACCTGTTGCCGAAGCGCTTGTTCGGAGGTCGAGCAGATCAGGTACCGTTCCCGGTCGAACTCGTCCGGCGTGAAACTGGTGACGGCCACGATGTCGTCGCCCAAGATGCGGCTGCCGTACACCATCGCGCCGGGGAGCCGGGCAGGGAGTTCTGCTTCAAGCGGCAATTCCTGCGGCAGGAACAGCAGATCGAGCGCGTTCACGCGGATGCCGAGCGGGCACAGCGGCATCATGTAGCCGGGAAACGTGATCGGCCCGAAATCGAGCGGGGTGGTCGCGTCACGAACGACATGCCACACCTGGTAACTGTAATACTCCGTGTGGGCTTCCCACACGACGACGAGACGGTCACCGTTGGGCGCGACTTTAAACCCGTAGCCGAACCGGTCTTCGATGGCCCCTTCGGAAATCTCCAGGGCCTGCAACAGATGCTGAAACTCCCGGCGGCTATTGGGGCGTTCCACCGGCGGGTTGGCCATCCGATACGCCACATGGTGAATATGGGCCGGAACCCCGAGCCACTGCGGGAGATACTGTTTATTGGATTGATGGATCCGGTTCAAAAATCCCGGCGGGCGGGAATCTGTTCCGGAAGGCTCCACGTGATCCGTCATAACACCCGGCGCTCCGAATGAAACCAAAGGAAGGCGCGTCTTGAATCCACCCCCACCAGGCCTGCTTCAGAATGAAGTGGGTACCGCAGCCGTGCCACCGCGGCGACAGAAACGTCCCCGTCACTACTCATCTTCCTCTTCAATGTCTTCGATGCCTTCGTAGCTCACATCCCCTTCATGAATGGATGTCGCCATCTTTTCACAGGCCGACTCAATGATCTCTTCAGCCTCTTCGGGCGAATCGGCCGAAATCAAAAACTTCACGGTAATTCCAAAGCGCTGGTTCACAATCGTACTCCTTCGGCGAATTAGGGGGCAGAAAGTCTGTCACCTGCTGTGGCTCAATACCATAAGCTCCCGCGTATTGTCACCCTTCTGTCTCACCCCAGGGAAACAGAACCCGGGCGAATGGGACGACCCGCCCCCAGGAAACGGGTCCGACGGTTGTTGATGGGGACGCTCGCAACGGTTTTAGGGCTGTGGGCAACAGATCCGGCTTGGAGGGAAAACAATGCGGAATCGGGAGCGGGAAGGGCAAGTGGCGCCGGCTGCGCGGCGGCTGGAAACCTGGTCCCGACGCCCACTCACGGGAAGGCGCCGGGACCGCTCGCTTATTTGCGCAGCAACATGTGGCCGCGCCGATTCTGTTGATGGCAGAGCTCGTCGTGGTCGGCGCAGAAGGGGCGATCCTTGCCGTACGAGACAATCGCCACCTGCTTCGCGTTGACGCCCAGATCGACCAGGAAACTCTTCGCCGCCTTGGCTCGTTTTTCGCCGAGCACGAGGTTGTAATCGTGAGTCCCGCGCTCATCGCAGTGCCCGGAGATCTTGAGCAGCGCCTTGGGATTCTCCTTGAGCCAATCGGCATTGGTGGTCAGCGAAACCACGCCGTCGTTGTCCGACACGCTGTATCGGTCATATCCGTAGAACACGTCCTTCAGCCCGGCTTCCATGGCCGCGGCTTCTTCCCGTCGAATCTCGGCATACCACTTCTCATCACGATCGACCGGCATCAACATGTTGCCGATGTTACTCCGGCTGAGTCGCTCTTCCCCGGAAATCTGGCCGTTCACCAGCGGCGAGAAGCCACGCAACGCCCCGCCCTCCGGCTCGGTCATCCCGTCTTGCCGGCCGAGGGAAGGATACTGTCCATCTCGCGCACCGTCGCGCTTCGCATACTCGCTCCCGGAACGGCCCTCCTGAGACATGGACTGATCATCGGAGCCCGACTGAAACCACTTCATATTGCTACAGCCTGGTGCCGCCAACAGAACCATCGCCATTCCGCCCATCATCAGTTGCGATGCGCCACGGTACTTCATGAACCTTACTCCTTCACGCTGGGGTGTAACGTCTGCCTGACGTTACAAATATAGCATCCGTAATTGGCCTCCCCGGCTCAGGCGCCAACAGCACAAAACTCTCATATGTTACATGCTGTTACGATTTCCTCCTCCGGGAGACTCCTCTCCCTGCCATCGAAAAAGTCCCTTGATTCGCGACTTTCCGAGCAGTCGTGTCCGTGGCTACACGAATGCGACGCACATGGGAAAGGGCACGGGTGGTGTGCGTGGAAGTGCTGCGAAGCGGAGCAATGCAGAGGAATTCAGTTCATAGGAGTGGGGATCGACTTAGTGCGCTCTGCCGAAGAAGCGGACGAAGCGGCTCTGGTTGGTGCGCCCGGAGGGACTTGAACCCCCAACCCTCGGATCCGAAGGCGGACAAAGTGAGCCAGAGACTGACAGTGATCGGGGAGGACAGATGGATATTTTCTCTTTATAGAACAAAGGCTTTACTGCAAATCGATGGGGATCAGTGGTGATGGAGGTATACCTGCAATCGTGTCCAAAACCGGGACCGAACCGTGACCAAAATATCTTCCACAACTCCCAATCAGCGGCTAGGAAGGGTTAGGGCGAATGGGACTTGAACGCCCCACTTCTTACAAACTCAGTCCCTGCATATAGCCCGGCAGTAGAAATGTGTTCGCTCTAAAAAAAGTTATTAGTTTCAATGCATCAATCCGCTCAACCTTGTAGTTGGCGGCATGTAAGTTTTCATGATTGAGGTCAAACACAAAGAACTTGTCAACCTCCGCAGGCACATCAACTGAAGTGAGATGTGCTTCTCCGCTCTTTACCTGTACATAAGCACGTTTGCCTTCCGAGTTTCGCAGTACAAATTCTGTAAGGGGGGTTGAGCGTTTGGCTGTGCTTGGTACGAGGTACCACCCCAATTCAGCTTGCAGATAAATGGCTACCAAATCCTCTAAATCGTCGTGCCCCATAGCGGAAAGTGAAACTTTTCCAGATTTGAGAGGAGAATCTTCAATTGCCTCGCCGGTCAACTTCTCCCAAATGGAAAGGCTCATGTGAATGGCCGAATCTCGTTCCCTCTGAATTTGAGAGATGGCGGAGCCGCGCCCGGCAAAGGCATTTTTGACAGGACCAGGAACTGTATCGGCAGGCCCAACCCTGCGCCATCGGCATTTTCTCACCTGATAAAGGTCGAACTCTTCAAACTTACCTGTGTTTTGGTATCTCCATGGGCCTTCTATTTTACCCACCCAGTAGATATCGCCCTTAGCGCGGCACCAAACAAAATCGCCCTCCTGCATGATGTCAGCTAAACAACTGTGCGCAGAACGTGCTGCACGACCATTCTTGGGATCCTTTGTCAGTGCCTCCCCATATTCCTTAGGGACTTGTAGATTGTCAGCCAGTGAGTCGCATTCCCAGCCAATACCCACCCAACCATTGTCGAAACAAAATTCTCTTGCTCGATCGACTTTATGATGGTCCTTCTCAAAATCCTCCCGGCCTGATTTCAAAGGCATTTTCCAGACTCTTCTGTCATCTATTCCCATGCTACCCTCCGAACATCACCGCCCCTGGTGGTTTCACAGCTTGCTCGAGGGCTCTACGACCGTTGACTACCCACAGCGACTGGCAGGGAGTAGTGAGCAAAACCATGCAAGAGAGGACCTAATCAGAGCGATCACAATCGTAGCTGCAGCGAGCCATAAACAAAAACCATTTGGCGAGCTAAACAGGAGGAAGTTGTCTTCTCTTGGCTGGGCTAGCTAACGCAGCGAGTACCTTGGCAATCGTCGCTCGGAGAGCTCTATCATTTGGCCACGCAACAATATCTGCGTGCCTTGAACTGGAATCCTCATCTGGCTTTACTTTTAGCATATTGTCATTTATTTGAGCCTCAGAGAGATTACCGCTACCAATAACGAAACCTCTCGAAGGCTCTACCTTCTCGGCCGCTAGCGCCCAAATTTGGTCCTCTGAAAGGTTATAAATCCGGAAGACAGAAAGTTGCAGATTAGATGCGGGCGGGAGGAAAGCGCCATGCCTCACGGTGCCATCAGCTCTTATCACCCTGAACCAAGAACCTAGATACAGTTTCTGATAAATCGATATCCTGGCTTGACATGATTACTGTAAGACTTTGGCGATATCCCTAAGAATTCCGGCAGGAATGCCGTCATCCATATATCTCGTGCCATAACTGCGCTCAGGACCAAAAATCCCAGAGCAGGAAAGTGCTCCCTTGCCGTTGAAGCTAACGACAAACATAAGCCATTTGTGTGCATACCATTCTAGACCGAGATACCCATCCGGTTCCGTGATTACTTCTGGCAAAGGAATTGTGGCGGGCAATTTTCCCAAGAAAGCGCGTGCCTCCTGAAAGGCGGTTTCAGGAATGGGTGCCGCGCCTTCGCCATTCCAATTCTCTGTTAAATAACGTTTTGGCGATCCCAGGAGACCATCAATTGCATCGCGCCTCCTAATCTCTGAAGCAAGCCGCTCCCATTGACAGCTTGCTTCTTCGTGCGGCGTGACGTTGAAATCCTTCTGACTACTCTTACTAGAGCAAGCAAAAAGATCGTATACAGCCTGTGGATACGCTGTCGGCCTACTCATTCGTACACCTTAACGGTTTTTTCGGTGATGCTGTCGAAGAATATCAGATTCTTAAAATCTCTCAAGTGATCTAGTGTTGCCCACGCTTCCTCATCGCCTGCAAAAACTTTCTCTCTGAACACATCAATATCAAGGAGTACGGCTATTTCCGAAGGGCTAGGTTGAAAGTGCTGGGTAATAATAGCGACGCATTGTGCCTTCTCGTCCGGAACCACTATCCGCGAGAAGAACCCTCCTAACACCTGAGGTAAAGCTTTTGGCACAATGGGGACGTAATTGAGGTACTGGTCAAAGTCAATGTGAGGCCCGGGCAATGTTAGCTTGTTAATGTACCTAACCGCTACTCTTGTGATGGTCTCAGGGCGAACATGATCCGAATAAATTTTCCAGACCCTGTTGCCTTCCTGCCTCAGCTTTGACCAGTCCTGATAAGGAGGGAGTCTACTGAAGGTTAGGCCGCTTGATGTAGCCTGAATTACTTGGCTGCTATCAGCACTTGTATATCTAAAACCAAGGGGCTTTGAACTTGTTTCTTCTGAATGCGACGCTCCCAATTCGACCTTATACTGAAAGCGCTGAATAGTTTTCTTATCTGGGTACTGGCTACGGAAGCTTTCGTCCAAGCCGGCGAGATGGTTAATTTCACGAGCTTTGGCCGGCAGTGTAACCCGTATATCTATCAATGCTTCGGTAATGGGAGCTCTAGAGAGATGCTGTTGCTTAGCCATGTAACCCCGCAGTATACAGACTTCTCATCCTATTATCCTATCCAGACTATTGCGTTCGTCAAACCGGCCGGAATTGTCCGGCGTGTACGGCGGCATTGCACTTCCATGGGTTGAGGGTCAATCAGCGTGGGAATACCGCGCCGCCAAAATTCGATAACTCATGATGTCGGAAATTTCAATATCTAGAATCCGGCGATTTATGACCACTGAAATATAATCATCGTAGGCGCGAATCACGAAGCTCACATCCCGGATCCTTTTCACAGGTTCAAACGATCACTGTTTCCTAGGCCTTCAACCCAAGACCACGAGCGGAGCAGAAAGGTCTGTTCCTCAGAGAACCAAATGAGAAGACTCGTCCTACTTTGACCATATAGATCAAGTGAAGCGGGGGCTGCGCCCCCGATCCCCCCGGCCGTCCGGTCCACGGGACCCGGAACGGCCGGCGGGCCTCGTTGGGCGGAAGGCTCCGCACTGACAATTCTCCCAGGTCTCAGCCTCCATTTTTCTTCTCTTTGGGTGTGACCAAAAGAGTCCACAGACCGGCGGCCAAGCTGACGCATCGCCGCCTCCTCATCCTGAAACGACGAGCCGTCCTCTATTTGCCCCAGCCAAAGCGGTCCCTGATTCCGAGGTGACGCGATCGTTCTTGCGGTTCTCATCGAATCAGCGGCCGCCACCATCCAGCATCAACGGCCACCAATACGTATGCCCTTCAGGCACGCCCTCCGGCAATTCACATCGGCTTCCCTGCGCACGTTTGTCTGAAAGGGACAAATTATTGCCTGAGTCAGCGTCCTCGCCTGCGGTCCCGACACAATCGCATGACGAGAGCTTTCAGAATTGAGGCTCAAACATATTGGAATATCGGCCCATTGCGCCGATGGCCTCTCCGGCCATGTCCTCACAGCTCCACCGGAAGGAAGAGGGCATTGGGATTGCTTTAGAGCCTGTTGCTCAAACCTATGATCGAACCCGCTGGTAAGCAGAAATGGATTCGT
>ERZ1292625.3305-Hain-H41-01um-R1-3305-length-13332-cov-5_pt1 | contig 13332 bp, 10 predicted proteins | sample MGYA00564400_ERZ1292625 | MGnify/ENA primary metagenome ERZ1292625 (study PRJEB36523, sample SAMEA6512639) | groundwater metagenome | collected 2019-01-08 | study: AquaDiva: Metagenomics assemblies of 32 groundwater samples | reverse complement strand
CATATGCGTAAGCATGTTGTTCGTGATAATCAATTTGCCCGACATAAGGAGGTGAACAAAAAATACCTGTTATTTTTTGTTTTTTTAGAATTTTAAAAAACTCTGGATTTTGCTTTTCTATTTTCTCAAAAATATTTACAGCTCTTGAATCACCAGTTAATACAGAATAATGAACGGGTTTACGTAATCTTTTAAATTCTCTGATTCTGTTCAAAGTATCAAGCGCATAACGATTGAGCATGCTTGTTATAGAAAAAAGAGGCTTGCAGATTTTTTTATGCTTATAACAATAATAAGTTGTGAGCTGTGGTTCTTTTAATGTCGCCAAATCACTATGTGTTGTTGCTCGACATGATCTAATTGTTCGACTTAGAATAAGAGCAAGGATTTTTCGTGTTTTAACATCCTTTTCTTGTTTTATTGTTTTAAATACATGGTTGATTTCAATACGAACGTTATTCATAAACCAAACATCAAGGAAAGAATCTGACTTATCTTGTTTTAATTTAATTGAGTATTTTTTGAGCAATTTCTGATAAATAGGTAGAAATTCACGCTCTTTTTCGACAGAAAATTTCTTTTCATCAAAACTTCCTTGATTGATTTTGTATTTGAAGTCAGAGCCGGGGAAATGCACCAAATTAAATTTAGCAAGTTCAGCTAAAAGTTCATTTTCAAAATCTTGAATTTTATTGTCGTGCTCAAAAGAATCAAGGGAAGCCATCAATTTCTTAATTGCCTTCTGTAAGTATTCGTCATCATAATGAATTGCCTTACAACTAGAAATCATGCAGTTAAATTCCGAAACATCTATACCCACAGAATGAATACCCATTTCAATTGATTGAATAATTGTTGTTCCTGAACCTAAAAATGGATCAAGTATAATATCACCTTTTTTAAAATAGGCTTCTTTTTTAAAATCATCAGTATGATTATCTATAAAATATTCAACAAGTTGTGGAATATATTTTCCTTTATATGGATGAAGTCTATGAACATGTTTTGTGGTATCTACTTCTCTTAAATTATCAAAAGAAAGAGTCCAGTTTAAATCATTCCCTAAATTCTTTTTCCAACTTACTTCTCTTTTACCATTATATGAATCATAATATTTCTTTAAATCATTCAAATCAACCATAGTCGAACCGTTCTCTCCATGTTTTTTTACTTTTCCATATTGGACAAGATAAGAAATATTAGTCGGTAAAACTTCTTTTTCAAGAAAATCTGATGCCCATTTTGATGCTTCGGGAATAGTTACTAATGACATAAAATATATTATAACTTAATAAAAGTTAAGTAACAAATTAGATTTTTTGTTTGTTTTTGATTAAATTCCCCATAACTAAAAAGCCCCCAATTGGGGGCTTTTTAGTTATGCCTTAGGTTCTTCGCCTTTTGGGGGCTCTTCTTTGAAGTCAGCGTCGCGAGTGGGCTATTTAATTACCAATTGCAAACCAAGGCCTTTTGTAACTTTTTGAAGAAAAGAGAGGGTGGGGTTAATTTTACCAGTTTCAAAACGGGCAAGAGCGGATTGGGTTATACCAATTTTTTTAGCAAATTTTCTCTGAGTCATACCTTTCTTGTTTCTTGAAATTATAAGAGCACGGATTATTTGAATCTCCGGTTGCATTTCAGCATAGGCTTTTCTGACTCCAGACCTTTTAAATGCTTCTTTTTTGAATTGTGCTAATGTTTTCATAAATCTATGATAGCATATATGGTATCTTAATGCAAGTACTTTAATCTGTTAATAACTAATTCCAACTCTTTTATTAGAGGTATTCTATGACTTTTCTTGATAAAAGCATGCAATATCCAAATATTGTTTTGATGAAAAGTATAGAAAATTCTAACTGATAAGTTCGCAAGTATTCTTAATTCATAAACATTTTTTGCAACCCTTTTAGATCGAGGAGGCCTGATTTTTTCACCAAACTCATCTAAAATTTCAAGAGAATTTATAATCTTTGAGACCGTAGAGTCATCAAATGACAGCAAGAATGCTTGAATATCGTCTCTTAGAAATTTAACCCGATTCATAATTTATGATTATATCAAACTAGAACAAAAAGAAAAACCTCCCAGATGGGAGGTTTTTCCAGTTTATTTATAATTTTTTATACTTTTGGAGGCTCTTCTTTGAAGTCAGCGTCGTGAACCTTCGGCTCTTCTTTCGGTGTCTCAGCACCAGCGGGACCAGATTCAGGTTGAGCTTTAGCTAACTCTTCCCCGATTTTAGACATTTCAGATGAGAGCTCATCGGTGGTTTTCTTGATAGCGTCAAAGTCTGTGCCATCTTTCAGGGCGCGGAGAGCTGTGACTTTCGCATTCACTCCATCCTTCACACCATCTGAGATTTTACCTTCAGCATCTTTCAATGCTTTCTCAGCTGTGTAGATTATCATCTCGGCTGTATTCTTCACATCCACGCCTTCCTTTTTCTTCTTATCTTCTTCAGCATGCATTTCAGCATCAGCTTGCATCTTCTTTATCTCATCTTCTTTGAGTCCTGAGCTTGCTTCAATCTTTATTGATTGAGTTTTACCTGAAGCTTTATCCTTGGCAGTGACATTCAAAATACCATTCGCATCCACATCGAAAGACACTTCAATCTGGGGCATACCTCGAGGTGCTGGTGGCACTCCGTCTAGAATAAATCTTCCAAGTGAGCGGTTGTCTCCCGCCATTGGTCTCTCACCTTGCACGATGTGTATTTCTACACTTGTTTGATTGTCAGCTGCAGTAGAGAATACTTGAGATTTATTCGAAGGGATAGTTGTATTCCTCTCAACTAACTTCGTAGCCACACCTCCTAGTGTCTCAATACCGAGAGAAAGAGGAATAACATCAAGAAGAAGAACGTCCCGCACATCTCCTTGCAATACTCCAGCTTGCACCGCAGCACCGAGAGCCACGACTTCGTCCGGATTGATAGAGAGGTTCGGATTCTTACCGAAAACCTTCTTCACTTCTTCAACCATTTTCGGCATTCTGGTCTGACCACCCACCATGATGATCTCATTCATATCTTCCATTTTAAAACCAGAAGCAGCCATCGCTCTCTTCGTAATTTCTATTGAACGAACAATATATTCATCAGCAATAGCTTCAAGCTGAGCTCGAGTCATTTTCAATAGTAAGTGTTGAGGACCTGCGTCAGTAGAAGTGATAAATGGAATATTTATTTCTGTCTCTACTGCAGTCGAAAGTTCTATCTTGGCTTTTTCTGCTGCTTCATCAAGTCGCTGAAGAGCAAGCTTGTCAGAACGAACATCGACACCAGAAGTTTTCTTAAATTCTTCAGCTATCCAAGCAATAATCTTGTGGTCAATATCTCGGCCTCCCATGTGAGAGTCTCCATCTGTAGACTTAACTTCAATGACATCATCACCTATCTCTAGAACTGAAACATCAAATGTTCCACCTCCGAAGTCATACACAACTATCTTTTCATTTTTCTTTTTATTGAAACCATAGGCAAGTGCGGCGGCTGTGGGCTCATTAATGATTCTCTTCACATCTAGCCCTGCAATCATTCCGGCATCCTTGGTTGCTTTTCTCTGAGCATCGTTGAAATAAGCAGGCACTGTGATGACGGCTTCGGTAATTTTCACTCCGAGCTTGGCTTCGACATCAGCTTTAATCTTGCCCAATATCATCGCCGAAATTTCTTCTGGACGCATCCATTTATCACCAATTTTTATTTCTACTCCACCATTCGCTCCTTTTTGAATTTTAAAAGATGCATTCTTCAAATCTTTTTGCACTTCTGGGTCTTCGAAATTGTGACCCATAAAACGCTTGATACCATACACAGTATTTTCTGGATTGGTAACTGCTTGACGCTTGGCAAGTAAACCAACAAGTCTGTCACCATTTTTTGCAACAGAAACAACTGACGGTGTCGTGCGAGCACCTTCGCTATTTTCTATAATCTTTGGCACGCCTCCTTCGATGAAAGCAACTGCCGAATTCGTTGTACCCAAATCTATTCCTATTATTTTACTCATACGTTTTTATTTTTATTAAACTAATAATTTTTATAATAATGTGAAATAAAAATAGTCTTTAAGAAATGCCTTGCGCAGGAGCTTAGAAAATAAAAATAGTAATCTATTTATTATTTTCTTGAGCGACGAGCAGTTCGCTGGGTAAGCTTGCCCAGACAGATTGCATTTCGGGAAGAGCTATTTTTATAGAACAAATCCAATTATATACTACCCTTTTATTTTTAGCAAGTTTTTCGTGGTCGCGAAATACTTGTCAAAAAGTAATATATATTATAATATATGGGTATGGTACTCAAGCCTGACTATTCGAAGAAAATACTTAAGATTTTAGGCCAAAAAATGGCTGTTTCCCTGCCCGAAATTAAAGATAAGGTATTGAGTCCCAACGACTGTAAAAACCCAGCTTATGCCATCACACGCTCATTAAAGGGACTCCGTGAGGCTGGGCTTATAGAACAAATATCTTCTCCACAAAATGATTATGCTCGTCTGACTAAAGAGGGCAAAAAGAAAATGCATAGTCTGGAATTGGACAATGACACTACTCTAGTGAACACCAGTTGGGACGGATTCTGGAGAATTATTTTACTTGATTTGCCTGAAGATAGAAAAACAGAGAGAGAATCTCTGCGTTACTTGCTTAAAAAAGCTGGCTTCGTTTGTTTAAAAAATTCTGTTTGGATTTCTATTTATCCTTATGAACATTTTTTTGTAAACATAAAAAAAGATTTAGAACTCACGACAGAGATGATGATTATTGTAACTGATAAATTGGACGAAGAAACAAATCTCACTTTTTTAAAAGCTATCAAAAATACATAAAATATAAAGACGCTGTATCCGAATATTTAAGCAACTTCTTTCATCATCCATTCTTTGTATACTCTATTTATTCTACGAACATCCAATCCAGCAATAAGCGGAGTTGAGTAACTATGATGCTTGGAAATGAGTTCCGTCACATCATCTAATTTCGACTCGAAGGTGGTAATGATAATCATCACTTGTGAGATTTTTTTCAATGCACCATTCCAATGATACATCGACTCAATTGGCCAATAATCTACACAAGCTCCCATCTTGTTGTCAATGATAAGCTTACCCAAACCTTCCGCTTCGTCAGAAGTTGCGCAAGTTGTATATATAAATAACATAAATTACAACAATACGCTATACTACGGAGATTTCGACCTTTACTCTATTTTACCACTTTTTTAGAAAATCAAGACATCTTTTTATATTTCAACCTCAAGATTAAAATAACAACTGCAAAAGTCGAGATAACTGCCCGAATCCCATAAACCAGTGGCAATAAACTCATAGTTCGCAATGGTTCAATGACACCAAGTGCCGAAGCCGCAGAATCAAAAGACCACATACTTAGGGATTCTGTATTAACTTTCGCTTTCCATAAATGAATCAAAGTTGGCAAATAGGCAATAACAAAAATAGCTTGAATAGTGAGATGGGTCAAAACATTTTGACCGCTTAAAATCCACATAATAAAAACAATAAAAACTGCCAATAAGCAACTCTCTTCAAATTTGTTAAATTGTTTATTTGTATCTTTGTGAAAGATGATTGCAATAAATATAATGAAAACAGCAAGAGTATCGACTAAATTGAAAGCATTGGATAAAAGTCCTGCAACTCCTGTCTCTTTATAATTTGTAATTAAGCTAAGAATTGTAGCAAATACAAAAAACAACCACGTCGCTAGCACTGGCTTTACTCTCCCCTTTTTTATTTCTTTAAGATAAATAAAAAGATAAATTACAATACAAACGATCATTAATATTTGAGGTATATATCTAATCATGGAAAATATCTAATAAACTTCTTGCTGGTAGCATTTTTCGCAGTAAATTATTTCTGGTCTATCGGTAGAAAAGGTGGTTTTAAATTCTATTTCACACTTTTCTGTTCTGTGAAAATGATTTATTTTATCACACATACACTTTCGCTCCCATAATTTCATAGGATTCCTTTTCTTTACGCGGTCATAATGTCTTTCATTAAAATGTTTTCTTGGTAAAGGAACATTTAACTGTCTTAGGATTTGAAGTTCTGATTCAGTAATTTTATAGGATCGGTTATTTTCTTCGTCCTCAATAACTTCTTTCAGAATTGAGTCATCAACATCTTTTATGTTATCAGGCAATTCAGAAGATTTCCTCGTTATCTCATGTTTATTAAATTCTATTTTTGTCCAATTTAATCCTTTTTTTCCTGCCTCTTCTTTTGACAAGGGCATATAGCTGTAAGCCAAAGTTTCATTATATCCAAAAAAAGAAAGTTCACTTGGAAAAAATTCTCCATATTTGTACACTCTCCCTTTCTTATCCACATACGGCACTTTATCCATATGTTGTTTTATTTTTGGAATCAGTTCTTCGTATTCTTCTTTAGTATATTGTTTGTTAAGAATGCAATATCTCTTATGTTTCAATCCGATACAGCCAAATAAATCATCATTCGGTGCCACGATGTGATAAGAATATTCAATGTTGGAACCTTGTGCCCAACAATCTATTGAAAACTTTATCATGCTCTCGTTGTCTCCTGCACCCATGCAGTCATATATAAATCTAGCATTACCACCCCAAAAGGTCATATCATGGGAATCATAAACTGGTTTCAGAAAACAAAACTGACAGTTCTTGCAGTCTTCTAATCCAACTGAATCAAAACTGTTAAAAGAATTCTTTGATTCGTACAAATAACCACCAGAAACATTATTATTCCTTGTTCCTTCCATGAATTTCTTTGGGTATTTCAAATTTTCCTTTTCAAATTTATTAATTAATTTAAGTGTAATCATATATGAACCAACATCGTATTCTTTAATTTTTTCTTGATATTCTTCCTTAGTATATTGTTGGTTAAATATACAATAAGATTTATTTCTTAAATTGAAGCAACCAAGACAGTCATGGCATCCCCTAAGGTTTTTTGAAAAAGAAACGTTTAAACAATCCTCACAATCAATGCTATATATTGTTCTGCTACATTTCCTGACATTTACACATTCAAAACATAGTTCTGAATTGTCACACATATAACAATCCAGACACCTATTGCTGTGGTTTGCAAAAGTTGTATAAACACAATTTTCTGAATATTGAGTATTGGTAACCATAAAGCAATTTCGGTTGTAAGTCCCCATCATAGTATATTCGCTGTTTACCAAAGTTGTGTATTGACTTTGCATGGAAAATTGAGGCACCTTTTTCATTAATTCTTTAAATTGCTCAAAAAAGGGTTTAGAAAAATCATAATCCTGGCCGTAAGAAATGGCATCCCAGTCGTCCGCCCACCATGCTTTGGGGGAATAAACAGGAGTTTCGAAGTGTTCTGGAAATAAAGAAATACACCTTTCTCCTGTCTTGTCGCATTTGCGTACGTGAAAGTTACGATCGTTTAAAAAACTCATTCTTCTTTGCATCCTGCATTCAGGACAAAAGGTTGGCGCTGGAACTTGCATTTTTTTATAAAATCCAAAATCCTCACTATCTATAATGAAATCTCGTTTGCAATTTTGACAAATTTTATTTTCATTTTTATATTCCACTTTAGTTAAGTAAAGTATCTAAATTTAATACACTTCTTGCTGGTAGCATTTTTCGCAATAAATTGTATATTTCTTCTGATCTTCGGGTTTATATGATGTAAGTATTTTATCACCACATTTAACACACTTTCCATCCCAAAGATCACGCGGATTTCTTTTATTCATTCGAGATTCATGTCTACAGTTGAAACATTTTAAAGGAAGAGTTAATCTATTCTTTTTGTAAAAATTAATTTCGCGATTTATTAATTTGTAATTCTTTTCGCAAGCCTCACAAGTAAGTACTTCTTGCATTAATTCATCATTATATTCATCTGGATTTTTAGGTAATTCAGAATATTTGATACTTCCCTGGCCTTTTGTACTAGGTATATCATCTTTCCATCTGAAACCTTGCGCCAGGGCTTGCTCTTTTGTAAGTGGCATATATTCACTAACAATAGATTCATTATAAGCAAACGGACTCATCCATGAAGGGAAAAAACTACCCCACTCGCTATTTGCTTTCATGTGTTCAATAATTTTTTCTTTTAAAATACCATATTCTTCTTTTGTATATTGTTTATTTAAAATACAATAAGATTTTTTTATTAAACCTGAACATCCAAATAAATCGTGTGAGCTATAACAAAGATTTGAATAGAAAACATCGTGTGAATCAATGACTATCTGCGAACTAAAAATTTTATTTCCAAGAGACGTTAATACTTCACAAGATTCCTCTACACCGGAGATACCCCCACAAAAAGATGCATCATAACAATCTACGGCTTTTTGTATTGTAAAGCAGTATTTGGAATCTTCACCTCCTTTAATGTCAAAAGAGTTAAAAATATTATGGGAGTTATATATATGATTTCCAGAAACCTTATTATTGTGTGATCCAAAGAAAAAGCGTTGCGGAACCACCCTACGTAAATCTTCCATTTCTTTTAAAATAAATTCTACGCTGGATTTTTCATTAAGTGGGTGTTTAATAAGAAATTTTTTGTATTCTTCTTTTGTTACTGGCTTATTAAAAATCCAATAAGATTTATTTATCTGTCCAACACAACCAATGCAATTTAAACAATTTCGACAATCAAAAAGTCCTACTGAATCAACGCAACTTTCACATTCTTGTGAATAAAAAAGTTTAGTACTTCCTAAACAATCAATACATTCGTAACAAGATTCACAGTTAAAAATGTATAAATTATCAACTGATTCTCTGGATTCCCAAACTATATGACCATAGTCGCACTCCTCATCATCAACACATCCAAATATTAAATAACAATTTTTAGAACTTAATGCCATATTAGAATAATCACAATTTACACTTTTAGTATTCATTATTGCAGGATGTGGAACAGAATTAAAAAGTTCCAATAATTGGTTAAAGAATGGCGTACCAAAATTAATTTTTTTTCCATAATCCATAGCATCCCAATCATCACTCCACCACTCATCAATATCATAAACTGGAAACTTTGCTTCTGGGTTATACATAGAGACAATCATTTTACCAGATTTACTAGAAGGTCTTTTATAAAGAGTTTTAAAATTTCGAAAAAGTGTACGCAATTGCTGACGACACTGCGGACAAATTTTCGGTGATGGAACCTTCATCTTTTCATAAAAATTAAAATCTTCCACCTCTATCGTGAAATCTTTTTTACAGTTTTGGCATATCGTAGATACTGAGCCTGTCGAATGTATTCGGTTTTAATTTTTATTATTCATATTATTTTTATACATATATCTTGCTATCGCTAGTTATATGTATTTTAGTACACTTCTTTATTATAACAACTTTCGCAATAAACTTTTTCTATACGGTCAGGAGCATAAGAGGTTTCAAATTCATTCTGGCAATCCTTTTTCATACATTTTCGGTGCCAAAGTTTGCGTGGTGACCTCAAGTCAAATCTTCTTTTATAGCGACAATCAGGACACAAATGAGGAATAGGAATATTCTCTTTTCGATAAACAGAAAGTTCAAAAGGCACAATATTGTAATTTTTAATGCATCGTTCACATTTTAGAACTTCTTTGACTATGTTATCTTTTACATCTCCTATTTTATCCGGCACATCTTCGGGTTTCATGGTCTCTTTCCCGAAAATTCCCGGTATCTTATCTTCCCACTGCCAACCTTTGGCTAAAACTTCTTCTTTGATTAAAGGCATATATAAATTGGCAATCGTTTCGTTGTAGCAAACAGGCGCTATCTGAAGAGGGAAAAACTCCCCATACTCCCCTGTTTTCTTCATGTATTCAATAATTTTCACTTTCAATTTTTGATATTCTTCCTTGGAGTATTTCTTATTAAAAATCATATACTCGCCCTTCTTCACCGAAATACAGCCAAAAAGATTCTGCGAATTTTGACAAGTATCTCCATATATAACATTCATATTGTCATAGCAAAGATGACAAAATTGACAGTTTGAAACTCTTGTACATCCTTGAACCTCGTAAACTAATTCAGACTGAAAACCAACATGTAAAAGGTCATAAGAATCTTTAACCTCAGAAACAGAAGAAACATACTTAGTATTTTCAAGATGATCTGAATCAAAACAAATTTTCGCATTCTTGCTATTAAATAATAAATTACCAGTAGAGTTTATATTTCTTTCAGATACAATATATCGATGAAGTGCAAGGTTTTTTTTCATTTCTAAAAAATCTTGATAAAGACTATCGCGGACATTCAAAGAACCCAAATTAAAATCGGCAACTTTTTTATAATATTCTTCTTTCGAATATTGCACATTTTTAAAACAATAACTTTTATTTCGTAAGTTAAAAGATAAAAAACATTCGGTGCATCCATGCATATCGTAACAGTAGTAACAACTTACACAATCTTTTAAAAGATGACCAAACTGACACTGATAAGATCTCTCCATGTCGACACATTCATACAAACGCTCTCCTGCTTCACGTACGTAAAGACAATCCATGCAATCTCTAGATTTTAAAACCCATGTGCCGTAGAAAACATTTTCACTGTCCGTGGTGGAAAATGACAGGAAGACATTTTTATTATCTAGGGCATGGTTGGTATATTCGGAATTAATACTTCTTTTGTTAAGAAGCGCCATACGAGGAACTTCTAATTGAAGTTCATGATATTGCTCAAAAAAAGGACGGGAAAAATCAAAATCTCGGCCATATTTAGATGAATCCCAGCCATCTCCCCACCAACAATCATTGCAGTAAACTTTAAAGGGCTTATTGGAAGAATAAATAGTTACTGTACTTTTGCCACATAAATCACAATTTCTTCTGTATAAAACCCGCTCATTACGCCATGCATAACGACGAAGTTGTCTACACTCTGGACACCAAGTCGGCGCAGGCACTTTTATCTTTTCGTAAAAATTAAAATCCTTACTCTCAATGGTAAAATCTTTTTTACAGTTCTGACAATTTTTTATTTCTTGTTTCATTTATTTTACTTATATTTCTGCGATAGCAGAGTTTTAAGTTATTTTAAATTTCAATATTAAGCTATGTTTTGTTTATAACACTCTTCGCAAGCGATTTTTTGATAGCCCCATTCAGGCGGATAATAAGCATTAGTATCTTTATGACAGTAAAAACACCTGTAAGGGAAGTTTTTAATTATTGCAACTTTTTTCATTTTATCTAAAATTCTTTTATCAAAATGAAGACGCGGTAAAGCAAAACCCTTATGTTTGTGGAATACATATTCTGCTTCGGAAATGTTAAATCGATAATTTGTTTCCGGGCAAATGAGCGCTTGAGTTGATATTTCGGGACCGGTATCTAAAATACTATCGGGCAAATCATTGGTGGAAATACCGTCGATTTGTGATAGATCTTCTTCAGACCAATAACCCCCTTTTCGAAGCACCTCTTCTTTTTTGGTTTCGGGAAAATATATAATTCCGTTGGATAAATTATAGGGACCGGTGCCGAAAGAATATGGGAAAAATTCTCCGTACTCTTCCCTTCCTTTCATATCAGAAATAATTTGAGTTTTTAATTTTTCGTATTCTTCTTTACTATATTGCTTATTTAAAATACAATATTTATTTTTCTTTAAACCCACACAACCAAAGCAATACTCTACATCTTTACACATATCCACATACTCTGAATATTTTGCGATGGAACATGCCGAATGCTTAAGCGCATAACCACCGTCAACAACACCATTATTGCCAGATAATTCCAGATTCCAAGAAAAACTCATATCTATACAATCTTTTGACCTCAAGCCACGTAAACAATTCCGGCAATTCTGTGAAAATTCCCAAGAAAAAACATTTATACATTTGTCACAATTAGTCATATAGTTACCCACAGATGCCGTGCACCGTAGATTTTGATTTTCCCTGTGTATGGCTTCTTCCTTTAGAATATTTCCAAATTCTGTTTTAAGAATATCCAGATTTTTATGCGAATCCATTTTTATTTTTTTTAGTTCTTTTTCGTATTCTTCTTTTGAATATTGTTTATTCCTAATACAGTACTGCTTATTTCTCAAATTCCAAGACATAAAGCATTGTTGACAATTTCTACAATCGAACAGAAAATATGAGTCTATGCAATCCCTTGAATTTTGTGAAAAATATAAATTGAATGAATCATGACATTCTAGGCAACTATAAGAAGATTGCAAATTAAAAGAATACACTATATCAAAAGAGTCTTTAACTTTTATGCATCGATAACCATAGTTTAAGTTTTCACATAGATCCATTGAACGCGATAGATAAGAATTCTTACAATTCCAGACATCGTCACACCAATCACAGTTAGTATTATTTTGGCCAATCTGATGTGGCCTGGGGACTTTTTCCTGAAGTTCTTTTAATTGGTCAAAAAAGGGTCGACTGGAATCATATTCCTGTCCATAATCCATCGGATTCCATTCATCACCCCACCATTCATGAGATTTGTATATGGGAAAACGTAATTTATTAGGAAGAACCGTTATCAGACTTTCCCCCGATAAATCGGATACACCTTTTCTGAATTTCCCAAAAATAGAAAATATGAAATATTGCTTCGTGCGACAATTAAAACACTTACTTGGAACCTTCAATCCAACTTTTTCATATAAAAGTAAATCCCCTTCGTCTATGACAAATTTTTCGTTACAACTGGTACAGATTTTATTTTCTGTCTGTATGCTCATGGTACTCATAGACATTCACCCGCGCTGGGCGGAGCACTCGTCCACCCAATTTGTAACCCTTCTGTATAACTTCGGCCACTTTGTGATCTTGTTCTTTTTTGTCAGTTGCTACCATATCTATGGATTGATGAATACTAGGATCAAAACTCTCTCCTATTTCACCAATTGACTTAACTCCATATTCTTCGAAAATTGCATCCATTTGGGCATGAATATATTCCACACCTTGCCGCCAAGCAATGTCTACTTTCCCCCATGTTTCTTTGTTGGAAAAAGCTATATTAAAACTATCAAGCACAGTCAAAAATCTAGATAAAATATGTTCGCGCATACTTTCAGAAAACAATGCTTTTCTGGCATCTTCTTCTTTTTTATAATTAGCAAAATCTGCTCGCTCTTTCTGCCAGCCATTTAGATATTCTTCTTTTTCTTTCTGGGCTAACTTCAAAGAGCCCCGCAGTTTTTTTAGAGTTTTCTTTAAATCTTCCTCGCCGTCGTCATTAAATTCAAATTCAACAACCTCATCTGATTCAGCAGAATCATCCCGAGCAACGTCGAGGGGTTCGCTCATTATTTTTTTCTTTTTC
>ERZ1292625.3304-Hain-H41-01um-R1-3304-length-13337-cov-8_pt1 | contig 13337 bp, 15 predicted proteins | sample MGYA00564400_ERZ1292625 | MGnify/ENA primary metagenome ERZ1292625 (study PRJEB36523, sample SAMEA6512639) | groundwater metagenome | collected 2019-01-08 | study: AquaDiva: Metagenomics assemblies of 32 groundwater samples | reverse complement strand
GTTTTTACTTCCCTCGTAGGGAATCCCCGCCATTTATGGCTGGGGAGGATGTCAAGTTTATTTTGCAGTACTGTTTTTGTTCAGAAAAGTTATTATATTCTTAAATAAATCTTAACACCATGAAGAAATATGTTTTTAGAAAATATGGTCCTAAATATCAAAGTTTTTTTACGTCAGAAAAGAAAAAATTAGTTAAAGTTCTTGGTTCGCTGGCAAAAATTGAGCATGTTGGTTCAACCGCAATTCCTAAACTAGGTGGAAAGGGTATTATAGATATTGTTGTCGGGGTTTCAAAATCTAAGATGCCAAAAAGTAAACAGAAATTAGAAAAAGCCGGTTATGAATTTCGTAAAACTGCCAGCACTAGCGAAAGATTATTTTTTAGAAAAGATTATTTATACCAAAGAAAAAAAAGAAGAGTTCATCTACATCTCCTTAAATTTTCTAGTCAAGAATGGAATAATTTTATTTATTTTCGCGATTATTTATTGAACCATCCCGAAGCAGTTAAACAATATATTAAAATTAAAAAAGATGCGGTGAAGAAATCTTTAGGGGATGGTAAAATTTACAAAAAATATAAAAGCAAATTTATTAAAAATATTATAAGCCAAGCCAGATAAAACGTTTACAACTCATCAGAATATTCTGGGTGTTTGGTACACAAATAATGCATATATAAAGTAGTAATGCGCTCTCTTGGTATTAATTCGTACTTTAATCCTGCCTTATCAAATGCTTCCAAATAAGGTTCTTTAGAATAAAAGTTGATTAACCGCAACCGAGGTCAGTGATCATCGCCACTAACCCTTGAACCTTTCCACCATTTTGTTCCGCTAAGCTTACTTCAATATCTCGAGCTTTTTCTCTTTCTTGTTTTGAAGCAAATTTAAAATAAGGCATAGGTAATCTTAAATAAAACGAATTTATAATACTTATGAAAACCAAAACGGGATTAAAAACTTAAATAAAAATTTTTAACTGTTAATGTTTCGGTCAATTCTCTGGCTCGGTCTTTATCAACTGCATAAATCACCTGTAAATGCTGTTTAGCTAACTCGATGCTTTTTGGACAGTCAGAACTGCACGGAAAATGAGAAATTAACACCAAATCCTGCTCTCGTTTAGTTAAATTAGTAAAAGGGTTTTTTGGCGGCAACTGTAAATTAACTTTTTGTTCATTAAAATTACGGCAAAAGAAATCCACACAGCAGGAAGGATAACCTAACAACAAACCTAAATCTTTATCGTTGTTCATCAATTCGTAATAAGCAGCTAACCAAGCTTTTTGTTCATCTTTAGAAATATACACAAAATACATTCCCACTCGAGAATCGGTTTCGGGAATCCTAAAACCTTTATTAGAATATTTTTCTTCGTCAGCAAACAATACTTTAAAATTTGATTTGATACAATACAGATTATTTTCCTGGCAGAACTTTTCCACGGCTAAAAGTTCTCGCTGGTAAAAACCTTGTCGGACCACTTCTTTAACGCCATGTAGGAGAAATAGGATTTCCTGCGCTTTGGTTTTAGAACCAAAGATAAACGACATTTTTTTAAGCATTTAACTTAGATAAATCAGAAAGTTTAAATGTTTTTTGGGTTGGATTCTCTGCTAAACTTTTGTCTACTTCTTTTGCCAAAACGTTTTTATATTGGCGTATAAATGAGTTATAAAGATATGGATGAAAAACCAATAAAAGGAGACTTTACGGAAACAACAGAAGATCTAACCGAAGAAGTTGAAGTAGAATTAGAAGTAGAAAAACGTGAAGATCCTACTGAAAGATTTATGCAAGCTAAAGAGGATTTAGAAGACCTATTATCTAAGGGAGAAGTAATCAAAAAAGTAATTGCGCTTGATAAAATAAATGGATTAACCCTCACTTTTAATGGCTGCCCGTTAGTTTATAGTATAAGACAGCTGCAGGAAGATCCTAAAACTTATTTTCAAGAGCAGCGTAAAGTTCATGAACGATGTGCTCATTTTTTAAAACAAGCAGTATCTAAATCTAAACTTGTTAATCCCAATCCAGCGGCATTATCAATTATTTATTGGACTATTCTGGGCAAAACTGCGCTAGTAAACAAAATATATCTGGCGAGCGTCGAGGTTGCTTTGTACAATGTTTTTTCTGAAGGAGTACAGTTGGGAAATCACTTTTTTAAAAATTTCCCAGAGTATATTACTCCAGAAAAAGAAAAATACGAAACTTTATTTGATCATTACTTATCCACAGAAGAAACTAAGCGAGACCATGCCGTTTTATTAGAACAGACCGCATTAATTAGAAATTTAAGTTCTTTCGTTCGAGATAACAAAGAAGTACAGTTAGTGGTTTTAGGGAATTATTTAAACCAAATATACCCTGCAGAATAATCTCGAACAGCAGGTTTATGCAAAATTAAATAACTCCAGATCAGATATAGAAATTTCTTTCTGCGCCAATTCTAAATAAAGTTCTCTTTCTTCTTTGCCCTGACAGATTAAATTTTGTACGAATCGGAAAGAAATATTATGCAGTCCGTTTTCTGCCGGACATTCAGTTATTATTGCTGCACTTAAATTAGCAATATTTTTTTCTTTAATAATCTTCATCCACAGCAACGAAAAAGCATAAGCTTTTGCTTCTTCGTCGTGAAGATTAGGCAAAGTGGGCGTTAATACATGCCCCAACTCGTGGCCAATGGTTAACATTACTCTCCCCAAAGAATCATTCAGGATAAATATCTCCGATAATAAGCCAAACGAGCTTCGATTAATAGATAATCCAATCGTGTTTGCTGCCGGAGCTAATTTTCTAAAATTTTCTTGATCAAGAATACTAATTTTAATATCGCTTGGAAAAGGCCGATCAAAAATATTTTCAAAAGCTTCTTCAATATATCCTCTTACTTCTGCTGCTTTACCAACAAAAATGCTGTTTTGCCCCGGTTTAAGAAAATTGTCAGGAATGAAATGATATTCTGGCTGAAAGGTAAATAGATTATACGGCGATTCTTTATTTGCTTCTTGATGAGAATAAGTGTGAGTGAAATCCCTTAATAATCCTATGGAGCTGGAGGAAAAGGAAGGGGAAGAAGAAAAAGAAGATGAAACGCAACAGGCAGAATAGTTTTCTGTTTGTGTATAAACAACGGAATTACTGACTGCAGAATAAAAGGTTTGTTGAGAAGCATGATAGGTTAAAGCGGGTTGATAATTTTGCACCATTGATTCTAAACAACAATCGCCGTTATTATTACTGTTACTTGCTCCACTATTGGCAAAGTTGTTATAACCATAACTGTGCGGCATTTGATACATATCTTAAAGAAAATGATTTTAAAGAATATAAGCTTTTGTAAATAAGTGGGACAAAAAAATCAATGCGGATTTATTCTAAAAAATTAATTAGCTTTTCCGGGATTGGGTTTCTTTCCAAAAAGATTTGAAGAATACTGTTGAACCAGTTGTTCAGACCTAACTTGTTCGCCTGCTTTTAACCCATTCAAATATCCGACTACCTTTAAAGCAGTTTCTTCTGTAAACAGATTAGAAGCATCAAGTAGCTGGGCAAAATGATTTGGGGTAACTAAAGCAGCATAAAGAGCATTTATTACTTCCTCTGCATCTTTCTGATCTGTAGCAGGGATTTCAGCGAAACTAATCCGTTCTCTTGCAGGCAAACCGCCCGTATAAGGTAATTGGGACAAACCCCACCTCAATCCTAAACCAAGATGTTTCTGCCATTCTGTAGATAAAAGAGCAGCAGCATACCCGTTTAATCCTTCAATATATCCCTGAACTAAACCCTTTTTAATAAAATCGTCTGGCACTAAAGCATATTTGAGATCTAAAAATTGTTGTCCAGGAGTAACTCCGGTTTTTTCAAAAAAAGCCTTCGTTTTAGAAGCTAATAAATTTAATTTTTCTTCTTCTCCGACCATTAAGTCTAATCTGGTTTGCTCAGCTAGGTTTCGGGCAATCATTTGTTCTAAAGTTTTTGGTTCTTCAACTTTATTTCCGCTAGATATAGTTTTAGCAAGTTCGCCAAGTTCAAATCTATTGGCATTAATTACCGCTTGCTGTAAACAACTAACAATTTCTTGTTCAGTTGGAGAAGTATACCTTCTTAGGAGAACAAAACTTAACAAACGCGTATTTTGTTCGTCTGGAAGTAACCACGCTTTGGAATATAATCCCCCATTATAAAGAGTATTATATCCAGGTAAAGTTATTAACTGGTAATCTTTAATTGCGTCTTGAAAAAATTTAGTTACTAAACCGGTTTTTCTATCTTCTCGTTTAGTTGTTTGTGCTTTTTTTAAGACTTCAAAGACAGAATAGCCTTCCTGCACTAAGTCAGCTGCATAAGTTATAAAACTTAAATTCTTTTTGGCTTGAGTAAAAGTTGTTTCTTCAGTTTTTACTGAATCATTAAAAACAGCTCCCCTCAGCAAAAAATCGGTATATGCCCTAAACAAACGAGACATACCTTGGTAATCTGTAGCTTGATATAAATTAAGAACTTCTTCTACAAAATCGTCTTTGTTTACATCTTGCAAATGCGAACTGCTAGTTAAATTTAATTTTTCAACTAAATCTGGTTTTGTAGACATGAGTTTAATTGTTATTTGGTTAAATTAAAGGCCATAACCCTTCCGGTCTTTTTCAATCTGATTAATGACCGCTTGTAAAGATTGAGGATCATCGACCAATTCTGCTTCCCAATCGTTCGGACCAAGAATTATCCTTCGGTAAAGAAGATTAACACCTTCTCCACAAGCATAATCAGAAAATTCTGGAACGGGAGTGCTGCTGGGCGCAATGTTGTATTTTCTTCTATAAGCGTCAACAAAATCTCTGATTGTTTTAAAATCAGCTTCCATTTCGGGTGGTATTTTCATGTTTATTTACCTCATTATCTTTCTAAGGGTTAAATTAAATAGGAATTCTATTTATTCAACAGTGTAATCTTTAAGCTTGTTCTCTTTGCAAGCAAATTGTTGCGCCAGCTGCAGAGCCATATCAATCAAACTTATATCGGGAACTATTTTAGCTAATTCAGCACGATCGAGCAAAGCACCATTTTCAAGGACAAGATCAACAGTATTATCGCAGTTAGTATCGACATAAATTGTTGGCGGAATTCCTAGCAGTAAACCACATTCATTATTTTTTGTTCTTACTACGTAAGTTGCAGGCATGGTAGGAACGCCGGCATTATAAGCACCATCTTGTAGATCGATTTTATCACAAATGTAGGGCCAGACAAATTCTGTTGGCTCTTGTGGCTGTTCTTTTACTATTTCTGAAGGTTTAGCTTCTTCTGCCGGCTTAACTGCGGTAGAATTAGCACAACCTAAACTTAATGCTGCTACTAAACTTCCCAAATGTAAATATTTATTCATTTTTATGCCTCCAAAATGTAATCAGTAATGTTAAAAAATAATACAGCAAGCCCTTTTTAAAAGTTATTAAAGAAAGTACTCTCTTTAGGTGTTACTCTTTAACAGTAAATACTATAGAAATATTTATAAACGGGCTGCAGCCAGGAGTTAATATGCCCAATATACCTGCTTATTTAGAACAATTTACACAGGCTAACTTAGAAGAGATTATCTTACGGGACCGTTCTTTAGAAATTATTAAAGAATTAGCAATTGACAATCTATGCCTATTGGAAGGAATAAAAAACGGAATAATTGACTTGGGTCAGCCACTAAGCGAGAAAGAATTAAGAACCTTAGCCGGAGAAGTGGAAGAAAAAGTTAAAGATTTTCTTGGTGTCTCAGAAATCAGCCCTTATCAGGTTTCGTACAATAAATTCTGGAATGGTTTTCCAGACATAATTGATATTGGCGTTGGTGTATATGCGATTGCGGGGGGAACACTATCTGCTTTTTCTCCAAACAGGATGGTTCCCGTACTTGGCTGTACTGCCGGAGTAATTGCAGCAGATTTGTTAACAAGAGGCTGGTTTTACTTACACAGAAAAAAGACAGGAGCTAGCTATAATTACATAGAGAAAAAAATTTATCTGAATAAGGAAACACCACAAAAAAGCGCCGCGAGTGGTTTAGCTCACGAACTTACCCACCATATCACACGCGACAAATGGGGTAAACTGCCGAAAGAATTATGTGCTTTTGAGGAAGGGCTTGCTCGTGGCGCAGAACAGTTTTATATGTATTCATATTGTCAAAAACACCAGTTTGATGCAGGTTATTTGATTGATTGTTTAAAGATACTTAACGAAGATTTATTCGTTGCTTATTTATGGGGGTGTTCCCAGCGAGGAAAAAAAATAGAAGGGTTTGAAGTAGCTTTTGAAAAAATTGAAAAAATGCCCCCCAAACGCAGAACCCATTGTGTAGGTACTGCTGCTTTTGCGCTTCTTGAACAACAGTACGACCTAACGCTATATAGACAAATTTTTAACGAAGAACTACATCTTTAAAATGAGTGAACGTAGAGATTAAACTCGAACCAAATTAACATATTTTTTATTATTAAACCCGGTTATGCTCTCTACAGTAATTTCTAAAATTCTTTGTAAAGCTTCTTCAGTATTAAAGGCATTATGGGGGGTAATAATCACCTTTTTCTTTTTTAATAAGGCTAAATCTTCAGCAATAATTTTTCGTTCAGCTTTTTCTAAATGCCCTTTCTTAATTAACTGGGTCTCTTCAATCAAAGCTTCTTCCTCTTCCAAAACATCTAAAGCCGCACCAGCTAATTTTCCTGAATCTAAGGCTTTAATTAACGCGGCAGTATCAATTATTGCGCCTCTGGCTGTATTAATAAGGTAAGCGCCTTTTTTCATCACGGAAAATAATTTTTGATCTACTAAATGATGGGTGTGCTGATTGTAAGGCACATGCAAGGTAACGATATCTGAAGATTTAAACAGATCTTCTAAAGGAACATACTCAAATCCCAATCTCTTAGTTAATTTTAAATCTTTACAAACATCAAAAGCGATTATTTTCATTTCAAAACCACGGGCAATTTTAATTACATGCCGGCCGATTTTTCCGCAACCGACTACCCCTAACGTTTTTCCCTGTAAATCAAATCCTCTTAAACCAGTTAAATCAAAACTGCCTTGTTTAGTTCTTTCAACTGAATCAAGAATTTTTCTGCTTAAGCACAATAACAGGGCAAAAGTATGTTCAGCGACGGTATTTTCACCATATGCCGGAACATTACAAACTTTAATATTTCTTTGTTTACAGGCCTCTAAATCAATATGGTCAAAACCAGTACTCATGGTGGTAATCAATTTAAGATTAGGAAGCTGGTTAATTATTTCTTGATCAATTTTAGAATGAATATGGGTTACTAAGATTTCAGTATTAATATATTTATTAACCGTTGGTAAAGTTAACCTATCGGCTGAAAAAGAAAGCAAATCCTTGGGAAAAGTTTTCTTGAAAAAATCTATTTCCCAAGGCTCAACCTCAAAAAAGGCTATTTTTACCATTACGTTTTAAACCACGCTTATCCAATTATTATTCTACTGGATTGAGTAGTCATAATTCCATCAACAACAACACATTCTCCTGGCTCTTCAAAAGTCCAAGAGAAAGATTCGCCAGGCAGGAAAAATTTGCTTTTGATATTACGGCAATCGCGCACGCCAATAATCATAGCTTTATTTAAAACAGATCCGGTACGAACATTTTCCCAAACCACGGTGTCACCAGCATTAATAGTAAGTGAAGATTTGGAAAAACCTTCGTTAGTCATTTTTACAATATGGGTCTCACCAGTAGATATGTCTGCAACTGCTCCAGTAGTTAAGGTTCCTGCAGTAGTAGTTGTATCTGTAGCTGCAGTCGTATCGGTTCCAGCTGTATCTACAGCATTGCCTGCTGTATCTGTAGTAGTTCCGTCGGTGCTTGTAGTTGTTCCTGCAGTCGTATCGGTAGTTGTTCCATCGGTACTAGTTGTTGCACTAGTATCAGTACAACCGCCAGCAGTAGTACAAGCTCCAGCAGTAGGACAGCCAACTGCACCAGCTACCGTAGTTGAACATGCACTGGTATCTGTAGTTGCTCCTGCAGCCCCACTATCCGAACAGCCACCAGCAGTAGCACAAGTTCCAGCATTAGGACAGGCACCAGCAGTAGCACAAGCACCTGCTGCGGTAGAATCTGCAGCTGTTCCACCAGCAATATCTCCTGCGGCAACCTTCTCTTCAACTACCTCGGCTTCTTCAGAAGCAAACAGAGCAGCAATATTTGAAAATACTGACAGGAAAGCAAACTTGATCTTATTAAAAAATCCTACTGCTTTATAAGTTATTTTTTCTTCTTTCAACGCATTTAATAACGCTGTAGGTGGAGAAGCAGAACTGACAATTTCTTGTATAACTGCTTCACTAGCATAAACATTAAGAGTAGGTTTAGCAACTCCGCTGGAAGTAACACTTTTTACGACTTTATTTTCCATAACCATGCCAAAAACTGCTTCATTGCTATTATCTAACTTAATGTGAAAATTTATTTGTTCATTGCCAAATAAAGTTCCCAAAGCTCCGGGAAGAGTCTTTCCTTCTAATTCCGTTAAGCTTTCTCCCCAAGCCTGAACAAAGCCGCTTTCTGCAAAAACAGAAACCAACATAATCAAGAAAACTGCCACAAAAACCATTATTTTTTTCATAGTCTCAAACCTCGCAATATATTTGTCTTTTTTATTACTTTATTTTAATCGTATTTATTTTTATTTAAACCCTATTTATTTTTTATATTTATTATCATTTACCTTGTTTGTATACTTTTTATTTACTATCTAAGCAGAGATTATTTGGTATATAAAAAGCTTTGTTCACTACTTTAGAATACTAAACCGAAACATTTATATAGGGGTGCCTATTTTAGAGTAGTAAACATCTATCACCTCTTTTTCCCCAGCCAACTACGCAAGTGGTTGGCCAGGGGTTTATATTCACTAAATTCTAATTAGATTTAACAAGTAAGCTAAAATTAGTAAAATTTTCAATTTTGAGGAATTATAATTAATAGGCAGACATCCTTTGTTTTCTACCTAAAACTTTATAGATTCTTGCACGATTATATCTTTGTAACATGATGGGGTAAATATTTACAACGGTATTTATTGCAGCACCAACCGCAGCACGTTTATAATCTCCGTCAGCAAGACAATCAATCGTGTCAAATAATATAACACCACCAAAACCGACGTGAATGCTCTCAAAAAGTCTCGTAACCTGTTCCCAAAGTCCTGCAGAACCCCAGCTGTTTATTAGTTTATAATCTGGATCGGCTTTTCTTACAAGAGCAGCCATATAATCTCCATTAAACATAAATTTTTTGAATCGTTTTACGCCTAGTGCTTCATAAACCTTGCCGCTTTGTTCAAATGATTTCGGTTTAAAATATAAATCTGAGACATAAAGTGCAATATCTCCTGCTTTGTGCCAAAAAGACTCTTTTTTTTCTGGAACTTTATCTACTGAGGTTAGTTGTCTTTCTAAATCTGAAGTATTTTCTATTTCAGTTGTCAATGCATCCAATTCGTGGGCCATAAAAATTAATTTATAATATTTCTTTATAAGTCTTTTGGTTATTTTACTACCATCAAGATACAACGCCCAAATCTAACTTTGTTTTAAATACAACAGAATTTATTTCTTTTTCTTGGGTTTCTTTTTCCAAGAATTTGCAGTAAAATACTTCGGCTTAATCCATACGAAAAAAATAACAACTAGTGCACCAGCAATAAAACCTTCTAGCCTAAATACAAATTCAGGATTAAGAACAGTGCTGGGTACTCCACTAGAAACTTTTTCTAAAAACTGTTTTTCTTCTGGGAAATAAACTCCCAAATCGCTCATCTCTAAAGCATATTCTAAGTAAATGATAGTTGCATATTTGTCTTCTTCCTTTAAAGAAGTAGCATATTGAAAATAAGAATAACCTAAGATTGGAAATAAGCCTTCATTGCTGTTTTCAGCAATAATTCTCTCTACTGCTTTAGATTTGCTGTTAATAAACTCGTCATAAAAATCTAAGTCCAATCCCAAGGTGCTTAAAATAGCATTGGCTTCTCCTTTAGCTTGGATGGCCCTAATTAAACATAAATCATATTCTTGTGCGTCTAAAGCTTCTGTAGCATAATCTATTTTTTCCTTAATTCCTTGAGTGAGCGCATCACCAATAAAAATACCTACATATTGTTCCCGTTCTTCCGCTTCAGAAATTTTTAGCATACAGGATTCTTTTAATTTATTTTGATCTAAAACTAATTTTTTTCCATCCATGGCAAAGAACTGCATCCAAGACAGAGCAGAAAAATATCTTTCTTCAGCATAACTATACAAATTCCGTTTTTCTTCAATCGTTAATCCTGGTTCTGAGAACGTTTCGATTTGGGTTTTAACATCTCCTAACCGTTCTTTAACGACCATGATTGTTTGTAAGTCGGAGATAGTTTCAATCTTTTGAGAAGTTAATTTTAATTCTAAATCGGTAACTTTCTGCTGTAAGGTCAAGAATAACTTTTGTAGGACGGGTTCAGTTACATTTTTTTGATCATAATAATGTGATTTCAAAAGAATATTCAATCCAAAACAATAACTAGCAGCAGTATAATATTCTCCTTGTTTAGTAGCATTGTCGGCTTTTTCTTTCCTTTCAGCAATAGTCTTATTCATATCGACATCAATTAAAATTCGGTTTTGTCTTAATTCAGTTTCAATATTTTGTGCCCGTTTACAGAGAAGACTTTGCAGGCTGCTCATAATCTGGTTATATTCTGGATCCATAGTTATCTGTATATCTTTATGATTTAAGTCTATCCCGGTAAAATAAAACATAACTTCATCTAAATCCATTACTTCAATAGCTTCTATGCTTAGGTTGTTTTTAGCATATTCGATTAAATCGGATTGTTTTGAAGGAAGGGTTGTATTTGTATCAGGAGTATTTGTATCGGTAGCATTTATATTAGTAATATTTGCATTAGTAATATTTGCATTGGTTATATTGTCATCAGTTGTGTTGGTAGAAGTAATATTACTCTCACCTAAAATGCCTTCAACTTTTTCTTCCTGCATCTTTCGAGCGCCTTTAGCCACCAATACTTTTTTGAGGCCTGCTTTTGCTGCGGCTTCTAATTTTTCTTTGATTCCGCCCACTGGTCCGATTAATCCGCCAGAATTAATGGTTCCAGTAATAGCAATTTCTTCATCGTAATCTAAATCAAGAACAGCAATAGTCGTTAAAGCAGCGATGGCTGCACCGGCACTTGGTCCGCCGATAATATTTGAATCTGCTTTGATAGTATAAATAAAATCATATTTATTGCAATTTAATTTAAAATGATTACAGGCAATCTCCTTGGCAAAACGAGTAGAAAGCTGGGTGTCCATTTTAGTTAAAGGGAAGGTTTCCAGAAAAACTCTTCCGGAGCCTTCTTTTAATTCCAGATATAAATCCGCTTCACTACCCACATAACCGCCGTTTTCTTCGCGCACAGCCAGAAGTTTAAGATGATATGGTTCTTGAGCTGCAGCTAAGGCAGAAACTTGAAATAAGAAAAACATGAACACGCACAATACAATTAACATCCGCCCATTCTTTTTCATAGTTAAAAACAATTATTCTTTTACTTTTATCTGCTGCATTTCCCTACACTTAAGGCGGACTTTCTTTCCGTCTTTTACCGCCTGCAGCATGATGTCTTTTCCTAAAATTTTTACTTCATAATCGTCTCCTTTATATTTAACGATATCTCCTTTCTTAAATGGAACCGCCCTAAACAGAACAGTTATCCGATAAATATCCCTGCCGTCTTTTTGACTATATAAAGTAGAAGTGATTTTATTTTCACCGCCAAACTGTTCCTGTAATTTTCTGCCCAAGGCCCTAGTAAAATTATCATCAGCCAAATAAATGTCTAGCCCATTTTTACTTTCTACTTCTTTGGCGATGTGAATCTTTCCCCGATCAATTTCAGCATAGACAAAATCCAACACAGTTGAAGAAATATTCCTTAGTTGAAGTATTGCCTCAAAGTAACTGAAGTTTTTACCTTCGATTGAACGGACCATTTTTTATAAGAAGAAATATCTCTTTTTAAGCTTTCCTAATAAAGGAAGGTAATAGGTCAGCTTGCACGGCACGATTATTTTTGGCTCAAAAGTTAAACTCGAACAATCTGATTTAAGCACAATTTGCCAAAAATGTGCCTCCATTGGCAAAGCAGACCTATTACTTACTAATAAAGCAACCTACCCTTTAACTGCTTTCCACCATTGCTGTAAGCTTCTCTTGTAATCAAAATCCCCTGCTCCGCTGGTTAAAGAAACCACTGGCTTTAATCCGCGTTTAAGCATGCAGGCTTCATACTTTTTTATAAAAGTAAAATGATTCATCTTAGCAATTTTCCCTAAAGCAATTTTCCCAGAAGTTATCTCCGGAGCTAAATAAAGAAGAGTATAAACCATGTGCATGCCAATCGTATATTGCGGTCCAGAAAAACAAGCAGCGAGATCTAATGCATCTGGTTCGTTAGTTTTATTAGCTTCTCTGAACAGTTGCCGGTCTAAATTAAGCGCCGCTTTTCTGGCGTCTTGGTAATACTTAAGGAAACTGCTTTCACTAAACTGAATATTCCTGGCAGCATAGTTATGAATAAATGTAGCCAACCCCTCGGTATGTAAGTGTAACACAAACAAAAAAAGCAATCTGCGAAGATTAGGTAAATTTGTGTTTTGCAGCTCTTTAGATATCAGTTTCTCCATTATTTTATTCATTCGTTCAGCTGAATCAACAAGCTTTGCTGCCCATCGCGTTAATTGGTTCTGCCAAAAGTGAGTTAACTCGTGCAATATACAAGAATCAAATTCTTTAAAAGTTTGAGCTCGGCTGGGGTCGATATGGATTCTGGGTTTTCCATCGTACAAGTCCCCTAAAAGTACATAAGCTATAGGGGTCGTTTCAGTTGGATCTTCTTCTACTATGAAATATAATGTATGAAAAAATTTAGCTACTTTTCGAATTGAGCAGATTTGAATAATCCACTTATTATACATCTTGACGTAGTCCGGTTCTTTACTGCTGACATAAATGTGCTGACCATTTATCTTAATACGATCCGACATTTTAATGCAGACATAAATGTGTCGGCCATCTATAATATGTCCTTCATATTTCTCAAACCAAGACATAATCCCTATAATGAGTTTAAAATTAATAAGTATTTCGGTTGAGAAAATTAAGGGGGTTTCATTTATTTCTAATCTATTTTGTCCTTACGCGTTCTTTTCCGTAATACTTCAGTAACCTGAAGCACTTTTGAGTATCTCCTGCATTTCCAACAA
>ERZ1292625.3303-Hain-H41-01um-R1-3303-length-13347-cov-9_pt1 | contig 13347 bp, 19 predicted proteins | sample MGYA00564400_ERZ1292625 | MGnify/ENA primary metagenome ERZ1292625 (study PRJEB36523, sample SAMEA6512639) | groundwater metagenome | collected 2019-01-08 | study: AquaDiva: Metagenomics assemblies of 32 groundwater samples | reverse complement strand
CAGAGACGGGGCTTGCCCGGCACCTCGCATGTCTCGAATTTTATGTTACTTCTTGCCTACTGCAGCGGCGTCGTTGCGAAGATCTTCTGGAGATCCTGATCATCGATGCTGTGCGAGCCAGCCAGGCCATGGACGTGGGCAGTGGAGATCATCGCCGCCCCAGCTTGCGTCGCCTGCCCAGGCCGCTCATCCCCGGCGCGGCACCGCCACGCACGAAGGAGCCAGCGGCCCGGATGTCGGAGCGGTACGCGAGCAGCACCACCGCCACCGAGAAGATCCCCACGCCGATCGCACCGTACTTCGCGATCTTCCCCCAGTCGGTCTTCTTGGGAGCCTTGTCGATCAGCTCATCGAGCTGCTTCTGGGTGCAGTTCCCCGACTGCACGCAGGCCGTCATCTGCTCCACGGTCCTCGCGTAGTCGGAGATCATCTGCGCCTCGCCCTTGAGCGAGGAGGAGATGAACCAGCCGATCGCCACCGCGGAAGCCAGGATGGCCACCACGATGACCACCGTGCCGACGGGCGCCGGAGGGATCTCGCCCAGGCCGCGGAGCCGGGCAAGCCCTGCCACCTGCGCAGAGCTCCCCAGCGAGGCCCGCGGGAGCCGGCCGTAGTCGCCGTCGCTGATCACGTCCACCGTGCCGCTCTCGTTCGCCTCGGAGATCAGCCGAAGGACGAGGTCCGCGCGGGCGTCGCCCTGGCGCTGGTAGAGGAAGTTGTAGACGAGGTAGGGGAGCTTGAACTGGAACGGGGGCCCGAGGATCGCCACCGGCACGCTACCCCGCGCGATGAGCTCGTAGCTCCGGTGGGCTGCGTGGAGCACCTGCATCACCCGCTGCATCTGCTCGATGATGGCGGTGATCGTCGCCTCGGGCGCTCCCTCGAGGGAGGCACCTCGGACCCGCGGCTGGCGGGAAGCCGTCGCGATGAGCTGGTAGGCCGCCTGCACGCCGCGGCTGACGTGGAGCACGAAGCCCTGGAACTGCGAGGAGAGCCCGAAGAAGTCGATGATCCCGGAGGAGTAGCTCGCGCCCGCACCATCCTGGACGACGGGCAGCATCCGGCGCTCCCCAGGGTCCTCCTGGGCGAGCTCCTTCAGGTAGTCGAGGGCGCTGAGAGGGCTAGCGTGCGTTCCCACGGCGCAGCACCTCCAGGGCGTGGCGCAGCCCCATCTTGCGGACGATGATGTTGCCCCCCTGCGACGCCACCGGCCCGGTGACCCGACCCATCAGCTTGTCGTGCGGCCAGAGCGTCGTGTGGAAGACCACGCCGGCGGCGAGCCGCTCCGCAGCGTTGCGGCACTCCGGGGTGTTGCCCTGCCCCGCGAAGACCGAGAGCAGCGCGTCGTCGTGCGCGATCCAGAGGTAGGGCGTGATCGGCGACTGCGGCGAGAGGAGCTGCAGCGCCACCTTCATCGGCAGCTCCTCGTTGTTCACCACCAGCTCGAACGGCTCCGAGACGCCTGCGCTGCTCGGGGGCGTGAACGAGAGCTGGGTGACGGCGGGCACCGCCCAGGGGACCGGCGTGACCTCTCCCGCGAACCCGATGAAGGAGTCCGCGAGGAGCGTGGCCGCCGCCGAGAGCATCCCGGCCCGGGCCAGCTCCTGAAGCTCCGGAGGAAGCTCGCCCTTCTCGTCCAGGTGAGGCAGCCAGGGACGAACGCCATCGCGTCCGAGCCTGGGCCCCCGCGCGAAGCCGTCGGCCATCGGCTACTCCCGGCCGCCCTTGGAGATCAGGGCGCCGACGAGGATCACCCCGTAGCGGGTGCTCTGCCCCACCACGTTGGTGTTGGTGTCCTGCAGGGTGGCCGTCATCTTCGGCGTCTCCCCCGCCGGGATCACGAAGCGCGGGACGCCGTTGTCCCCGAAGACGAGCGGCTTCTCGAGGATGTCGGCGAGGTAGAGATCCTCGTTCTTGGTGAACGGGATCTCCGTGTCCTTGAGCTCCAGCTTGATCCGGCAGTTGCGCGCCTTGATCACCACCCGGTCCGCGGCGAGCGGGTTCATGTTGCCGACCGTCGCCGGCTCCGAGGCCCAGTTGGTGAAGCCCAGGAAGCCGCGCACCTCGCGCACGTCGAAGTCGAACCCCGTGGGGATCACGTCGTCGTCGGAGGCCGAGGTGGAGGCGGTGGAGAGCGCCACCATCAGCGAGAGGACGTAGGGCCGCACCTTCGTGCCCTGGCCCGAGACGTAGGCGTCGGCGATCCTGCGGACCTCCCGCCAGTAGGCCCCGATGTGCCGGAGGCCCGCCACTGCGGGATCGAGGGTGCCCGAGACGAGCTGGGTCAGCCTCTGGTTGTTCTGCACGAGCGCGCCGAGTGCGGTCTTGAGGTCCATGGGTGCCTGTCCTGCCAGCGTGGTGGAACTGCGGGTGCTGAAAACGGACCGCCCCCCTCACCTGCGATGAGGGGAGGAGGGCGGGTGGACTGCGGCTCCTGCGAGCCCGGTGCGACTAGACGCCGAGCGGCTTCTTGATCGTGCCGTGCAGGAGGAAGGTGGCGTTCATCCGGGCCGACAGGGTCGGCATGGTGGTGGTGGTCTGCCAGGTCTGCCCGAAGAAGGTCAGCGTGGCGTCGAGGTCGATCTTGTCGTTGATGTCCTGGGTCTCGGCCAGGAGCGGCGCTGCCGCCACGGACGGGATCCCGCAGGAGATCGCGGAGAAGTTGTTCTCGGTGCTCACGCCGTACAGGCCGTAGCCCGACGGGTACTTGAACCCCGGGCCCTTGCTCACGAGCCGGGTCCCGAGGAGGAACTTGATCGCCCCGTTCTCGTAGATCGCCGCCGTGTCGTCGCCCGTGGAGGGCGTGCCGGCGTAGATCTGCCGCACGTAGAGCCCGATGCGGGTGAGCTTCAGCTCGTGGTGCGAGGGCACCTTCTTCTGCGAGCCGTAGTTCTGGTGGTGGAGGTTCTTGTTCGTGCTGGTGTCGAACCAGCGGTACTCGAGGCCGGCGGTGAGCAGCCCGGTCGCGGTCTCGATGGTGTCGAAGACCGCGTCCTCGAACGTCTCGTTGGCCTTGTTGACGACGCCTGCCGAGGGGATGAAGAACTCGCCCGGGCGGCCCGGGACCGGAACCATGTCTGCGCGCATCTTGCTGCTCCGTGTAGAAGGTGGAACTTCAGGTCCTGGGTGCTACCGGGTGGTGCGGGCGAGCCGGGGCCAATCCCCGACTACGAGAGGAAGCTCCCGAGCGAGGTCTTCCGCTCGGTGGTCACCCCGAGGCCGTTGAAGCCGCCGCCGGGGATGGAGGAGGGGCCCGAGGTGGAGAACCCGTCGAGCGACTGGCCCGGGTAGGGGTTCCACTCCTCGGTGGAGACGCCGAGGAGGTTGTCCCCGTCGTAGTCGCCCACCGCGCCGCCGCCGAGCTGCGGGAGGAAGTTGTTCGCCGTCTTGGCGATGGCCGAGCCGATCAGCGCGGCGCCGAAGCCGACCCCGAGGCCCTTCACCTGCTTGGGGAGGAACTTCACCATCACGAGCGCCCCGCCGACGCCAACGCCAGCGAGGATCAGGCTCTGCTGCCACCAGGGCCGCTCCCGGAGGAAGGCGACCCGGTCCATCACGACGCCCGCGCCGATCGCGCCGCCGGCCGCCCCGACGCCGACGATCGCGAGATCCTTGATGTCGTCGGTGAGGTTGGGCATCCCGAAGAGGCTGTCGATCGAGTGGGCCAGCTTGGCAAGTGCGCGCATTTCAGACTCTCCGAGGGAGGGAGAAGCACAGCGTCGAGACAAGACGCTCTCTCCATTGGTGGCGTCCTGTCAAGCCATCAACTTTATGTTTTTGTTATGCCTTTATGCGTTCTACATGGCAGAAGTTACGCTAAATATGGATGAGCCACGCGGCACCCTTTGAAATACAAGAGGCTCCAGCCTTTCGACTGGAGCCCCAGGAAGCACTTCGCGACGGCCCGGAGGCCCTGCAGGGGGTGCTCACCCCGACTTGCGCACGCCCCTGCTAGACGCGCGCTGCGTTCGCGAGCTTGGTGGCGCGGTTGATCGCCCACTTCAGGCCGCCCTTCGACAGCGGCTTGCAGCCGTGGACCTGCATCCGCTTCGCGGGCTTCACGTAGCGCTGCAGCTTCTTCGGGATCCGCACGTCCGGGCCCTGCACGCCGACGCACGCCTTGTTCACGCCGCGCGCCTTGCCGGTCCAGACCTTGCCGACCCGCTTCTTGCCCTTGATCACCTTCGTCAGCCTCATCGTCTTCACCACCTTTCGCTGTGCGGCTCTAGCCGCCGTGACTGCTACGCGTCGCGCGCAGCTCGAGCCGCTCCATGCGGCCCTCAATCTTTGCCTGCTCCAGCTCCATCGTGACCACGCGCCGCTCGAGCCCCTCGGTCTTCGTCACGTGATCCCGGATCACCTCGCGGAGCTCCTCCATCTTCTCCAGGACCTCATGGAGCTGCTGCCTGATCGCCTCGAAATGCTGCTTCACGAAGTAGATCGTCGTGCCGCCCGTCAGCACCAGCATCCCCGTCAGCGCCGACACCGCGGTGGCCCAGAACCAGACCGGGATCGCGTTGGGGTCATCGACAGAGGGGAGAATCGCCTGGGCGAGCATCGTGGTGTCCATGAGGCTCCCCTACTTGATGTCGAAGATCTTGAAGCGCTGCACCATCTCGGCCGGAGCTTCCCAGCCGCAGGGCTTCTCGGGGACGGTGGGGTCGAGCGAGATCCACTCGGTGGGCTCCCGAGGTGGCAGGCCCGTCTGGAGGTAGATGTGGCTCCAGGTCTTCGCCCCCTTCTGCTGGATGATCTTCATCCGCACCGGGTGCCCGACGCTCTCGAGCATCGCGCCCAGGAAGATCGTCTGATCGTCGCAGTCGCCACCATTCGTGACGAGGTTGCGCTCCGCGGAGCTGAAGGTGTCCGCGCGCAGCATGTCCAGGGTGTAGCGCATCGCCACCTGGGACATCCGCGGATCGATCGTCGCGTTGAACAGCCACTCCACCTCGCCCTTGTAGTCCTTCGGCGCCACGCACCACTCACCTACGGAGCCGGGGTCGAGCGGCGTCCCATCGCTGGCGCACTTCTGCGCGAGGATGCGCTTCGCGGCCTCATGGATCTTGGGATCGAGCCCGCCCTTCTTGATCAGCCTGGCGATGACCTTGGCCCGCGCCTCGATGGGCCCGATGTCTCGGAGGGTCGCCTTGGTGTGGCCGGGGAAGTCGAGAAGGCCACCGCGCCGCCGCGGGTCTCCCGGGGGCATCGAGCGAGCAGACTCCTCGGGACCCTTCAACGAGTCGTCGGAGGTGGGCGCGATCGAGCCGGAAGAGAGAAGCCGGCCAAGCAGCCCCGCTCCCGTGAGGATGTACCCGCCCGCGATGACGTAGTCCCAGCGGTTCCGCGCCATGAACGGAGGCTAACCCAAATGCAAGCCTCCCTACTAGGGCGGCATGGCTCACTTTTATGTTACTTCGCGTGGAGCCGAAGCGCGCCTGCCAGCCACTCCAGCTCTTCAAGGCAGTAGGCGCTCAAGATCAACGTACTCTTCCCGAGTCGCCGCGCCGCCCAGTCCACCTGGCGACAGAGATCGAAGGCTCTTGCCTCCCACGACGTCATCACCAGCACTACCGCCCAGAAGGTGAGGACGAACTTCCCGTAAAGGAGGATCTTGCTCCCGCCCAGCAACATGCGGAAGCCCATTGCACGGGACACGCTGACCTTCCCGCTGCCCCACTCGGCCTTGAAGAGCTCGAACCCGAGCCCGAACCACTTTGCTGCGTGGGCGTTGCAGTCGCGCACTCCCGCGTGATCACCCTCGTGCAAGGAGAGGCTCGCACCGATCAGCGCCTCCCGGCACTTCGCTGCGCACCCCTCCATCTCCTCGGGCAGCGTGGGGCGCACTGGCTACCCGCCCACCATCGACATCAGCGCGGTCAGGGCCGTTCTCGCGCGCTGCATCCACTGGGCCTTGTCCTCCTCGGAGAGCTCGGCCCAGGTGGTCCCGGGCTTCGCCTCGGCCTTGTGCATCAACTCGGCCATGTGGGTCAGGAGCTGCGCCGACTTGAGCAGCGCGCGAACAGAGGCCTGCAGGCCCACGCCCGCGCCGAACCGGAGGAGCCCCAGGAGGAGCTTGGCGTTGGAATCGGTCGCCATCAGCGGACTCCGGTGATCTCCTCCATCAGCTCCTCGTCGGAGGTGGGCGGGGGGAGGTCACCGCCGAACTCCGGCTCGCCCTCTTCCTCGTCGCCCTCGCCCAGCTCCTCATCGAGCTCCTCCTCCGGATCGGGCTCTGCGGGAGCCTGGGCCTCGTCGGCGGGAGCCTCGGCCGCCTGCTGCGGCTCTGCGGGCTCCTGAACGCCGTTCCCCTGCTTCTCCCGCTCGGCGGCATCCTTCGCCACCTCGGCATCCCACTCGGCCTGCGCCTTCCTCTTGCGCGCCATGTCGGCCGCCTCGAGCCGGCGGTAGGCGCCGACCACGCTGGCCACCTTCTTCTGCGTCGCCCACCTGCCGTAGCCCGCGAGGCTCATCAGCTCGGTGAGCTTGGAGATCAGCCCGGCGTTCTTCTTCGCGAGGTCAGCCTTCGACGTCGGCGTGGCGAAGAACGGCGCGAACTTCGCCTTCACCTTCGCGTAGACCGGATCGCTCTCGTTGTTGGTGAGCCCCTGCATCAGGTCCCGCAGCGCAAGCGCCACCTGCTTGTCGTCGGTGGCCTGGAGGAGCCCCTCGATGCCTGCCCGGACGAGCGGGTCCAGGTCGGCGCGGGTCGCTGCGTCGCGCTCTTCCTGCATCTGGGCGCGGCGCTGGGGGTTGTCGGCGGCCATCCGCGCCGGGATGACGCCGCGGGCCAGGGCCTGGCCATCGGTGACCCGCTCCACGATCTCCGGGAGCTTCTCCACCAGCGTCTTGCCCAGATCGGCGAGGACCTCCCAGCCCGAGGGTGGCCCTTCGCTGCCGCGCCGCTTGATGGGGTCGAAGCCGAAGTGCTCCCCCACGGCCTTCACCTTCTCGAGCGCAGCCAGGACGTCGTCCTCCCCGTCGCCGGCGGTGAGCTCCTCGATCTTCGCGGTGAACTCCTTCTTCAGGTCGTCCATCGCCCGCTTCACGTCGTCGCCGCCGCCGAAGGCGTCTCGCATCGCCTTCATCAGATCGACCTGCTCCTTCATCGCCGCCATCGGCGACTGCTTCGGCTCGGGCTCCCGGGCCTTGGGCTCCTCCCGGTTCAGCGCCTTCTCGAGCTGTCGGGCGGCCACGTCGGCGATCCGCTCCCGGAACGGGTCCTTCTCAGCGGGAGCAGCCGGCTTCTCCTCCCGAGGCGCGTAGCCGGGCAGGCCTGCGAGCCGCTGATCGATGGCGGCCAGGGTCTGCCGCTGGATGTCGGACGCGATCTTCGCCGCTACCTCGGCGGCCACCTGCGCCATCTCCTGCTCCGTCGCCGGAGCTCCCGGCGACTTCACCCCGTGCGCCCGCAGCGCGGCGTTGACCGCATCCTGGAGGCGAGCCTTGTTCTGCTCCTCCTCGGCGATCACCTGCTGCCGGATCGTCTGGTAGTCCTGCGCCAGGCCGCCAGGGCCACTGGTGACCGTGGGGATGAGCGGCTTCGCGCCGGTCCCCGGCACGTCGATGGTCGCCGTCGAGCGGTGGCCCGGCGAGCCGTTGGGATCGCAGACGGTCACCAGGAAGGTCACCTCGGTCTGCCCGGGCCGCAGCTTGTCGAGCTGCGTCGGCAGGATGTCCTGCGCGAGGAAGGCCGGGATGGAGCGACGGCTGTGGACCGCCTCCGCGGGGAAGTCCCCGATGTAGGCCGGATCGCTGCCGGGCCGCGCCCGCTCCACGCGCACCGAGTAGCCGCTGGGCAGCATGTTGATGAGGGGGTTCGGCGCTCCTGCGCTGCGAGGTGCGGACATGGCGGGCTTCTCCTGGGGCGGCGGCACGACGGCGAGATGAGGCTGGCGCGGCGCGGGCTCGGGCGGCGGATCCTGGGGCGCGGCGGGCTGCAGGTCGGGGCTCTCGTCGCCCTCCGTGCCATCCTCGGCACGCTCCTCGTCCTCCTGCCCACTCTGGGCCTCCAACGGCCCTGCAACTGCGGCTCTCCTGCCGCGGCGGGAGCGACGCACGGGCATCTCCAAAGAAGTGACGACCCCCTTCTCCCGCATCCACGCGACGAAGTTGATGATCCCCGCACTGCGCGCGTACCGCTTCGCCTTGTGGAAGGGGGCCCAGAGTCCAGCCTCGAACTTCGTGCGGAAGAAGTCCGGAGGGAGCGTACTCATCTCCATCCCAGCCTCCTCGATCGCAGTGACGAACTCCTCCATGGCCCGTCGCCACTGACTGCGGGTGTTGGGCAGCAATCCCTGGGGCCAGCTCAGGTTGGGCGGGAGTGCCTCGAGGACGCTCTCGAACTCCACAGCGAGCGCTCGCAGCCCCTCGTTGGGCACCGTCGTCGGGCTGAACCGGAGATTGCTCATGGGTCAGACCAGACCCCCCATGAGCTTGATGACTTCCTTCTCCTCGGCCGTCCTGTCGTCGCTCTTGCCCGCCCGGATCATGGGGTCGAGCAGGTGCGCGCCGCGGGTGTCGATCAGATCCCCCTGGCTCTTGTGGTGCTCGTACTGGCGCTCCGAGATCGACTTGCGCATGGTGGTGGTGCGCATCAGCGTGAGAGATGGGGCGAAACCGTCCACCTCGAACTTCAGGATCTCGTAGACCCCAGGGTGCTCCTTCACGATCTCCTGGACCGCAGCGGCGGCGACCGGATCGCTTCCCCGGATCTCCAGGCCTGCACGCGCAGGAAGCGCGTCGAGCTGCGCCAGGTAGACCTTCTTGAGCTTGCGCTTCCGATCCCAGTTGATGGCCTGCTCGAACCAGCCCATGGTCAGCTCCTCTTTCCAGCGGAAGGGCCCAGCGCACGCGCCTTCTCTTCCGGCGTCATCGCGCTCACGAACTTTGCGGGGGTGATGAGGATCCCCGCGGTGACGTAGGGGATGTAGCCGTTGGAGTCCTCGGGGCCCGTGCGCTTCAGGTAGCCGCGCACCTCGAGCTTCCGGCAGCCCACGACGCTCTTGGCCTTGATGTCGGCCTCGCTCATCCCGAGGGAGAGGTTCTGCCACCGCACCACGTTCTCGTGCTTGGCGTTCGGGATCTGGCCGAACAGGGCGGTGACCGCGAAGAACTCGTCGTCATCGAAGGTGGAGATGTCGAACTTAGGGGGCTCATCCACCGGAGAGCCAACGAGTCGGGGGTCGCGCATGGAGGGGGAGTGTGCCCTCCCCCCTAAGCAATTCAAGCATAACTCTGCGCGATCGACAGTACAGAGCCATCAAGCTAGCGAGTGATGGACTCTTTTTCGGTGCTGGGTGCGTGGAGTTTCTGCCACGCCCGATCCAGGGCCCGACGCAACTGCTGCTCTTCGGCCTCTGGAGCCCCGATGCCGATGAGGTAGATCTGCGCCTGCAGCAGCATCCAGTAGGTGCGCGCCGCCGGGCTCACGGCAGGAGGTTCGCGGTGACCACCACGCCCATCTGCTCCACGGCCTGGCGGGTCACCACCTGCCACTCCAGCTCCTCGGCGGGCCGGTTGTAGGGGGCACCCTCGGTGCGGCGCGCTGCAGGCCTCGTCAGGGCGTGCGGCTCGGGGAGCGTGCGCAGGAGGGCGCGCAGCTCCTGCTTGCGTTCTGCGGTCAAGGGAGAGCCCCTACGTGCCGGCGGCGAGCCGGAGCTGCCGCACGGCCTTCTGCCCGAAGACGATGCGGTTCAGGTCGAGCTCCAGGATGAGCGCGAGCCGGATGATGGCGTCGAACCGCGGGTTCGCTGCTGCGTTCTCGATGCGGCTGATCGTGCCCAACGCCAGCCCCGAGGCTACCGCGAGGTGGCGAACGCTCCAGTTCTTGGCCGTGCGCGCCTGCTCCACCGCGGTGGCGAGCCTACGGCGCTCGTCGGACGAGAGCTCGTCAAGGGCGGCCCCTGCGTCATCGGGGAGGGTGGCGGGCTCCGGAGTGTCCATACCCCAACATCTTGGGGGTCGAGGGCAGATCCGTCAACTGGAATCGATCCACTGGCCATCAATCCGCACTAGCGGTGAACGACTCTTGGCGTTTTCAGGTTATGTCGAGCAGAACACCAGTGTTCTACGCTGCAATTTCTCTAGATGATAGAGATGAAAGAACTCTAAACCGGCAATGTGTGACAGGGCAAAAGGTGACCTACTCGCCCATCATCACTCATCTTCCTGGTCTCACTCCCAGTATGCTGTCCCACACTGTCACAGATGGAAAAGCCCATGTGTGACAGGAGGTCGTCCTTCTAAGTGTATGGTTGTATTAGTAGTAGTAGTAGTAGAGAGTATGTCTGTCACACATGTCACAGATATTTCCTCTATATATAAGAATCTCAGTGAGCCGACCCTATCCTCCGGGAGTTACTCATGGCGCACATGGTGCAGCAAAACTATCCTACATCCTGTAAGCAGAACTGTCCTACATCACTATCAGGAGCTTAGCTCTGTCGTTTGATCATCATCATACCGATCGAAAAAACCTGTGACATGTGGGACAGCGAGGAAGAAAATCCCGAATAAACTATTGCAACCACGAGGTTGGCGGGTCGGTTGCCTGTCACACATGGGCTTTTCCATCTGTGACAGTGTGGGACAGCATACTGGGAGTGAGACTGGATAGCCTAGGGAGTTCCGGCCTCTAGCTGCGATCCCGGCCTGTCACACATGGCCCATTTGCACTTCTTGCATCTGACCCTTTTTCGGGTTTTACACGGTAGAACGCTGGACAAGTGCCCATTGGATTTCCTGCAGGTACACTCTGTGTGCTGGGTCTCTCACCGGACCGGGATCGTTCCACGGGAGACGCACCGCTTGTGGGAATCCAGGCCCTCAAGCTCCAGCGAGGCTCCCGGCTGGGCTCGAGGTGCGTTACGCTCGCCCCTTGGAGGCGCACCATGGGGATCTTGAGCGGCATCGTCAGCGGCGGTCAGACACGAGCTCTGGGCTCCTTGCCCCCCAGCGAGGCCCACAGCTTCCTCGTGGGGCAGTGGCAGGCCGACATCGACAGCGCGACCGGCGGGGGCCCCGCGTGGTGGGGCTGGATCTGGACGAAGTGGGAGCCCATCCTCAAGGCCGCGAAGGTCGCCAAGAAGAAGTACGAGAGCATCACGCGCCGCCTGGTGAAGCTGGCGCGGACCGGCACCTACGAAGGCGATCCCGAGGGCGAGATGGGGCGCGTGGTCCGGGCGGTGGAAGCCCTCGATCACGCGCCCTGCGATCCTCTTCTTCAGTGCTGCCACCTCGTGGCGCGTCACTTCAACCACCTCTTGTTCTTGCGGCGTTCGAGCAGTTCATCCACGCCGAGGCCCAAGTCGTAGCGTTCCTTCCACCACGGCTTCACCACCGCGCCGAGGAAGTAGCCGGTGCCCGTTCCGAGCCCGTAGAGCAAGAGCTGGAAGATCACGAACCCGAGCTTCTCCGTCACGCCTAGCGAGTCCCACATGGAAGCCCCCTCTTGCTACTGCGACCCAGCTTCGTCCTCGAGGATGGCGGGTGCGCTGTGGAGCCCCTCGTCCTGGAAGACGGAGTTCTTGATCGAGTAGACGTTCTGGCGTCCGTTGAACCAGCTCGCCTTGATCGTGAGGTGGTAGTCGTTCGTGTAACGATTCAGCCAGCCCTGCTCGGCGAAGAGCCGCCACACCTTCCGAGGGTCCATCCCCGCCTTGGCCAGCACGGGGTCGATGCGCTCGGGGACGAACCGGGTGGCGTCGTGGTGGATGGTGCCGAACACCTGGCCCATCATCGCGCGGCGCGCGCCGACCTGCGCGTCGCTCAAGTCCCGGCAGTCCAGCATCAAGTTGTTGGTGTGGACGAAGGCGCGCAGCCAGTTGATCGCCTTCTCGTGGAAGGGGACTTCCTTCTCCGGCACGTTCTTCAGGATCAGCTTGATCGCGCAGTCCTTGGCGGCGAGCAGCGCATCGTTGCTTTCGATCTCCAGGAGCCAGCGCTCGGAGGTCATCTGGGCGAGAGCAATGGCGGCGGCGTAGGCGACGTGGTTGCCGCGGCGGCCCGTGGCCTCGGTGAGCTCCAAGCGGAGGTTGCGGTAGGCGGCGCGGAGCGTCTGCCGCTGCTCGGGGTCATCCACGATCTCGCGGAGCTTCTGCAGGTAGCGCCAGCCCGCGTGGCCATGATGCTGATCGGTGAACTCGTAGAGGTGCTCGAGCAGCTCCTGGTTCCAGTGGGCGGGCTCGTTGAACTCCAGCACGCGGTTCGTCTGCCCGCCGAGGTCGCTGGCGGGAACGAGCGAGGCCTCTCCCGTCGTCCGGACGAGCGTGCGCCAGTTCGGCTGGTGCAGGCGCAGGCCGCCGACCTTCTGCCCGCGCTGCCTGGGGGTCATCTCGCAGACCGCGTAGATCAGGCGGCTCGGGTCGATCGAGGCCACCTGCTTCTCGTTGTAGAGGACGGGGATCTCGCTGATGTGGTGGAACACCTCGGTCGCGGAGATCTCCGTCATGTTCATGGAGGCGTAGAGGGGGCTGATCTTGGGGTTGCCCCAGGCGCTCTGGGCGAAGACGGCCAGCGAGGTCTTCCCCGTCCCAGTGGTTCCCCAGTGGTCCAGGATGAAGGTGCGGAGGTTGAGGAAGTGCAGGAGCGGGGCGACGAAGGTGGCGCCGACGAGGAGCCGGCAGGCCCAGCTCTCCTCGCCGAGGCGCTTCCACATCGCCCTCCACTCCTCCCACTCCCCGACGCAGCCGAAGGTCTTGGCGACGGAGTGCCCGGGACGGGGATCGGCCTGCACCGCCGGCGGGAGCCCGACCCACCGCTCCCCGAGAAGCCAGCCCGTCTTGCCGTCGGTCTCGTAGCGGCCCGCGCGGTGGGCGACGTCGGCGATGGGGAGCGCGATGGCGTTGCGCTCCGCGGCTGCCGTCAGGAAGGTGCAGAGCTCCTTGGCGTTGTCGGAGTTGATCGGGAGGCCTGCGCCGCTGAGCTGGAGGAGGAGTCGCCGATCGAAGACCTGGCCCTGATCGACCCAGACGTGGGTGCTCTCGCCGTTCATGGCGGCGTAGCTCAAGCGCACCAAGGGCTCTGAGGTGTCTCGGATTTTCCCGAGACCGCTCACCCAGATGGAACGGGGGCTGAGCTGCTGCAGGTTCTTCCAACGGCCCTGGGGGACCTTCTCGCTGGGGGAGGGCGGTGGGACAGGGAGGATGCCGTCAAGGCGAAGGAACACTCCGTCCTTCCAGACCTCGTATCCTTCGGGGATCTCGGCGGTTCCTACCACCTGCACGTCGCCCACTGCCCCTCCGCGAACCCAGGATCTCTTGTAGGTGGGATGTGTTCCGCGGCCGACTCTGCCCGATCTCGGACGTTCCGCGCAAGAAGGAAAACAGTCACATCCTGTGGAACGATTTT
>ERZ1292625.3302-Hain-H41-01um-R1-3302-length-13348-cov-23_pt1 | contig 13348 bp, 17 predicted proteins | sample MGYA00564400_ERZ1292625 | MGnify/ENA primary metagenome ERZ1292625 (study PRJEB36523, sample SAMEA6512639) | groundwater metagenome | collected 2019-01-08 | study: AquaDiva: Metagenomics assemblies of 32 groundwater samples | reverse complement strand
CGATCACTCGATGAAAGATAACTCCGTCATAAAAATTCTTGTTCGCAAGCGTTATAAAATTCTCAACTGCCTTTGGTGCATCTGCATCATAAGTCTCAAATACGATTGTTCCTTTGTTGGTCTCAAGTGTGATTGTATGCATAAGATTTTTTGTTGAAGTGATAATTTGTTCTGAGGGTGTTGGTTCGGGTGAAGCTGATTGGGATGCTTGCTGAGCTGATGCTGAATAGAAATTATTGTCTGTCGAAATCGGAGGCGACGATGGTCTCATCATATAAAGCGCTCCAAGGATCACAACTAAAATAATAAGTGTATATACTTTATTCATAGATTAGAGATTATACAATTCCTTCGCGGTTTTTACTACTTTATCAATGGCTTCGGGCATGGTCATATTGAGCTTTGCGCCTGCGGCACTCTTGTGTCCCCCACCACCAAGTGCGACAGCAAGCTTTGAAACATCAAACTTTTCAGGATTTCGCGTACGCATACCTACGCCAATTTTATTTGGTTCTTTTTCTAAAAGGTTGATACCTATCTCAAAACCAACAACTGATTTAAGGATGTTTGCGATATATGAAGCTGAATAATCCTCTTCCTTGATACCATTTTGTGATAATTGATCAAATGTTACAGATGTAAGAGCAATTGTTCCGCCAAAAAATTCCTTCAATGAAGAGAGGGCAAGCCCCTGATATATGAGCGATTCCTTCCTATTGCTATTTTCCATTATAAAAATAACTTCAGAAAAATCAGGTGCGAGTGCGGCAAGTTCTGAACCAATCCTAATAGTTTCAGCGCTTGCACTGCGATACTTGAATCCACCAGTATCGGTATATATACCCATAAAAAGATTGATAGCGATATCATGATTCAGCCTTATTCCCATTTCATTAAAAAGATCAAAGAGAAGCTGTCCTGTCGCAGGATACGAAGAATCGACGCAATTGATTGTCCCGTAATTAGTATTACTCACATGATGATCGATAACAATCACCTTCATGGTGTCTGGAAAAACAACATCTGTTTTGAACGAAATCATCTGCTTGGATGCGGAGTCTTGTGCAATGAACAAATCAAAATCAGACGGATTTATCTCGCTATAGCTTTTCTTTACAATAGTATCAACCCCTGGAAAAGCAAAAGATTTTGGAATTGCACTATCCCCCTGAATCAGGGTTACTTTCTTTCCAAGCTGTTCGAGGGCAAATTTCATAGCTAAAGCCGATCCAACGCTATCTGGATCCGGTGACGGATGACAATGAAGCAAAATGCTGTTCGCCTTTTTTATTTCAGCGAGAATTATCGGCGCCTGTTTTTTTATGATTTCTGACATGTTATTTGAATATTACGGGGATTTTTATCTGATCATCATTCTCCGGAAGGCCTGACGGGTTGTCTTTCATGAGTATGAGAATACCTTTCTGACCCTTTATATAATTATTAAACTGAAGCGTCCCAAGGAATGGTACAAAGTCCGCCGTCATCCATTCTCCTTGTGCACTCGCATGGCCAGCCGCAATTACATTCCCATATTCATCCCTAAGTTCAATCGGAAATGAGCCCTCAAAGAACCAATACCCTCGCGCGCGCCCAGCTATGCTTAATGGCGAAGATATTTCGTCGTTATTCAAAGGCGAAACGACTACTATGAGCTCTTCGTTATCATCAGGCTTTATGTTTATATCTGGTAGATCGAAAAAGTGTGAAAAATACGTCGCAATTCCTACGACGATGACTATTGCAACAATAATGACGAATGTTCTTTTCATAAAGCGATTATAGCACAAGACAAATTGAGTTGATGCAATACCTCTTACCCGTCTTCGTCGGTCCATCATCGAATACATGGCCGAGATGCGAATCGCAACGAGCACAAACTATCTCAATCCTATGCATCCCGTGATCATTATCAGGAATCTCTTTGACCGCGCCTGGAATCGCTTGGTCAAAACTTGGCCATCCAGTTCCTGAATCGAATTGTGCATCTGATGAAAAGATAGGATTATCGCACGCCATGCATTTATACATGCCATCTTTTGTCTTGTGGACGTATTTTCCTGAGAAAGGGGGTTCTGTATATTTTTCTTTCATGTTATTTATAAATATCTGCTAATAGGTCTGCGAATTTTCTTTGAACTTTCTCAAGTTTCGGATTAATGATCACTTGGCAATACGGCGCATCCTTGTTTCGAGCATAGTAATCTTCGTGATAGCTCTCAGCTTTGTAGAATTTATCAAGTGGGACAATCTCAGTAACCGCCCCGTCGATTCCTTTTACTATTTTCTCTGCGTTTTCTTTTTGTTCAGGAGTTGTATAAAAGACGGCTGAACGATATTGAGTTCCCACATCATTACCCTGCCTGTTAAGTGTTGTCGGATCGTGTGAGCCAAAGAAAACAGTAAGAAGGGTTTCGTATTTAACAAGTGTTGGGTCAAATTCTATATAAATGACCTCTGCGTGACCTGTATTACCACTGCTAACCTGCTCATAAGTCGGATTCTCAATTGACCCACCTGAATAGCCCGGCAGTACTGTAGTGACGCCTTTGAGCATCTTAAAGACCGCTTCCGTGCACCAGAAGCAACCTCCTCCAAATACGGCTATTTCCTTATTCATAGGCTAAGTATACACCGATTTGATTTTATCTAAAATGTGTGTTAGTTTAAAAAATAGGCTGGATCGGTTATCCAGGACCTCAAACAAATAACCAATACGGACAACGACTGAACATAAACAAGACAATGAAACGATTCATGACTCACGCCACAGTATTAACTGCGGCTTTTCTCACCACGGCAACCATCGCTACGGCGGCAACAATCACAGTGTATCCCTCGATTGCGCCTAATGCCTTCGGCTCGCCAAGCTACGCCGCCTATGTCAACAATGCGACGACCGCACTTTACAACGGCGCGTCAGCTGGCGGCACACCGGGTCTCCCGACCTATTACCAACAGATCTCTGGCTCGATTAGCATCAGTCAGATGATCGTCTCCGGTTTCCCGAGTTGGAACGGTTACGCAGATCCTGGAGTCGTCTTCGGTCCAGCCTTTGCCGCCGAACTTGGCAATCGCCCGCTCATGGGACTGAAAATTGACAAGGATGGCGGACCGCAATTCTCCATTGGGCAACTTGCGTTCAATCAGACATCAAGCGACATTGGCAACTACCTCGGCTTCGGTTTTGGTGCGGGTGCGTACAACTACAGTCTCGATTACGTTGGCGTCCTTTTTGGACTTGACGGCGTCTGGGGCGGTGGAGACGACACATTCATCACGTCCGGCTTGAATTCGCAGCTCGTGGATGGCCTCGTCGGTCGCGGCTCTGGGAATGCTCCGGCAGTTTATCTGACGGACCCCGGCCTTACAAATCAGGACAAGATTGATAACGCGCTCGCTTACTTCACCGATCCGTTCTCTGTAACCGGAACTTATACGCTCGGCGCAGACACTGGTAGCGGCACATTCAACGTCGTCCCTGTTCCCGAACCGACTTCCATGTCGCTCGCAGCTCTCGGCGGTCTTTCATTGCTCTTTGTTCGCCGTCGGCGTTAACAGCTCTTCAGCATTTTAAATCGGAATCAAATTTCACAGTCCCGTAGAGACAGCTCTACGGGATTTTCTTTACGCAGTTTTTGCATATTCCGAAGAATTCGAGTGAATGCTCAGAAATAAATGAAAATTTTTTTGAATTAGGGGTCATTTTTTCAAAATTGCAGGTTTCTATCTCCTCAATAAATCCACATTTATCACACACAATGTGGTGATGGTGCTCATTCCTGATCTCATAAAAAAAGGAACTGTCCTTCAGGTTGAATTTGTCGACCAGTCCTGCTTTTTCAAAAGATTCAAGCGTGCGATACGCAGTCGCAAGATCGATTCCCGTCTTTGCCACAATCTTTTCCGCAGTCATTGGGCTCTTATGCTTATGCAAAGCCGATAGAACTGCAAACCTCTGTTTTGTTGATTTAAGGCCAAGGTTATTAAGCAGGACTGCTATGCCCTGTACTTCAACGAGTTTCGAAAAATTGAGCTTGGTCTTGATTGCCTTCATTGAGGGCATTATATTCTAAATGAGAATGACTTGCAATTAGAATCACATGGGTGTATAAATACTGTATCGTAAATGAGAATCGTTCTCATTTAGAATTTAACTACATTTTAAACAAACAAACCCTGCATGTTGCTCTACATAATCTTAAGCTCCACTGCAATAATGCTCGCCTCGCTCATCGGCGCCGTCGCTGTCTGGAACCGGCTCGGCAGCCTCATCGAAAGAAATCTGCACTACCTCGTCAGTTTTTCCGCTGGTGTTTTTCTTTTCATAGCATATGGACTGGCACAAGAAGCAAAATGGAATGCATGGATCCTGGTTGGTGCTGCAACTTCCCTGCTCCTCTTCAAGCTCCTACCTGATTTTCACCATCACCACGATAGCGAACATGATGACCACAGCCACTCGAGCATCGACGCACGCAGAGTGGTCGTCAGCGATTCTATCCATAATATTGGAGATGGGGTCCTGCTTGTTGCAGCATTTTCGATCAGCACCGCTCTCGGATTTGCGACGACATTAAGCATCTTCATCCACGAGGTCATTCAGGAAATCTCAGAATTCTTCGTGCTCAAACAGGCAGGATTCGCGACGAAAAAAGCGTTGATCATCAATTTCCTGACATCATCAACGATCCTCATTGGCGCAATCGGTGGATATTTCCTTCTTGAAAAATTCGAAGCGATCGAGCACCCATTGCTCGGGGTCACTGCAGGAGCATTCCTCATCATAGTCATCCACGACCTGATTCCACACTCAGTTAAATCAATAAAATCAAAAAGACATGCCTCTCAGCATATCTTTTGGTTCTTCCTCGGAGCGGCCGCCATACTCATAGCAAGCGCTCTCATCCCTCACCTCCACTAACCTAACTAGTCTACGAACGTAAGCGCCTTACCCTTCTTGTTCGCTCGTCCTGTTCGGCCAATTCGGTGAACATAGTCATCGTACGTAGCTGGAATATCAAAGTTGATGACGTGAGATACGTCTGGAATATCGAGCCCTCGAGCAGCAACGTCTGTCGCCACAAGAATCTGTACCATATTTTCCTTGAAGCCCTTAAGAGCTCGCTGTCGCTGGCTGTGATTCTTGTCTCCATGGATTGATTCAGCCTTGAATCCCTTTGCGATGAGAGCCTTTGAAAGCTTTTCTACGCCATGCTTTGTTCGTCCGAAGATAATTACCTTATTGAAATCTTCCTTTGCAAGAAGTTCTCCGAGAACATCGATTTTATTGAGCCCGCGAGCAACACGAACGATATCCTGTTCAACATTCTTTGATGTATCTCGAGTCTTAACTGAAATTCGCACAGGTTCTGTGAGGAATTCTCCGATCATTCTCTCGATTTCATTCGACAATGTCGCAGAGAAGAAGAGCGTGTGTCGAGGCTTCGGCATACCGGCCATCAGATATCGCATGTCATTTACGAATCCCATGTCGAGCATTCGGTCTGCCTCATCAAGCACGATCGTAGAAAATTCCTTGAGATGAATCGCCTTTCGCTCAATGAGATCCTTGAGTCGTCCTGGAGTTCCGATAATGAATTCATTTACGTAACGAAGTTCAGAAAGCTGCTTGCCGATGTAGGCGCCTCCGACGCAACATACAGAGAAAATCTTCATTCCTGGTGTAAAGCCGATAAGTTCGTTCTGAATCTGAATAGCAAGCTCTCGAGTAGGAACAACAATAAGAACTTTATTCTTTCGATTTTTCAAAACCTTATCTATGAGGGGAATGAGAAACGCAGCAGTCTTTCCTGTTCCTGTATTTGCGATTCCGACGATGTCCTGTCCTTTGAGGATATGAGGAATGGACCGGTCCTGGATAGGAGTTGGCAATGTGTAGCCCTTCTTGATGATTCCAGCCTTGAGGTTCTCCTCGATCTGAAAATCAGCGAACTTGTGATCAGGAACGAAATGCTCGACTTCTTCAGTGATAGTCGCCTTATTGATGAATCGGCTATGAGAAATATTCTCGCCGGCTGGCCCGCGATTATGGCTTCGTGATTTGTTGTGGAATCGAGCTGGTGGTCTTGAACTTGAACCGAATCTGCTAGGTCGAGAATTAGAGCCGTAACTTCCTTGTTTCTTATACATAAATTGTTAATGAATATAATATATTAAAATGATTAGAATGTCAATATATTGGCTACTTCTGCCGCAATGACCTATACTGTTGATATGAACGAAATAATGAAATCAGAGTGGTTCTTCTTCATCTCTTCAACCGGGTTCATAGTCGTCGGTCTGCTTTTGAGTATCATAATGATCTACATCATACGAGCGCTCCATGCATTCACTTCGCTTCTTGAAAAGATGGAGGCTGAAGTCCAGAATCTCGGTACGACAGCGCAGGAACTCCTTGAGGATTTCCAAGACAGCTTCATTTATCGAATGATATTCAAGCCACGTCGAAGACGCATTAGCAACAAAAAATAATCTCAAGCAATCATGGCAAAGAAAAAACAAAACCATACAAAAGCAATTGCAACGGCCGGAGCAGGGATACTCGCGCTTGCAGCTGCTTCATACTACCTCTTCGGTCCAGAAGCCAAGAAACATCAGAAGAAAGTGAAGGGTTGGATGATCAAAGCAAAGGGTGAAATAGTCGAAAAGCTCGAGGATGCAAAAGATATGACAGAACCTGCATATCATGCTCTTGTTGACTCAGTCACAACAGCTTATCTAAACAATGGAAAAATCGCGCGTGAGGACATCGTAGCTTTTACTAAGAATCTCAAGGGGCAGTGGAAATCAATCGTGAAATCAGCAGTTCCAAAGAAGGCAAAGGCAAAATCAAAGAAGAAATAAAATGTACGATGTAGCGGTAATCGGCGGGGGTGCCGCAGGAATGATGGCGGCTGGAAGAGCGGCGGAACAGGGACTCCGCGTTATTCTGCTTGAAAAAAACCCAACTCTCGGCGTAAAACTTCTCATTACCGGTGGGGGCAGGTGCAATGTTACCAACGCACAGTCTGACGTGCGTGTCTTCTTAAAAAAATATAAAGATAGCGACAAATTCCTTTTCTCTGCTTTCTCCCAATTCGACGTGCAAGGAGCATTGAACTTTTTTAATGAACGGAATATGCCCACAAAAGTCGAAGCCGAGAACCGCGTCTTCCCCGTCAGCAATAGCGCTCAATCTGTTTGGGATGTGCTTGTAGAACGCATGAAAAAAGGAAATGTAGAAATTAAAACGAATGCAGTGGTAGCGGGATTTGAAAAAGAAGGAAATAAAATTACAGGTGTTCGACTCAGGAACAAAGAAATAATTGTTGCAAAGAAATATATCATCGCCACAGGAGGAACTTCACGACCAGAAACAGGTTCTACTGGAGAAGGTTTCGAGTGGCTCAAAGATCTTGGGCACAACGTTATTCCATCGAATGAGGCGTTGGTTCCGATTGCCCTAAAGGATTCATGGGTCAAAGCCATTTCTGGCGCGACTTTACAAGGCATCAAGCTCACAACATTTCAGAATAATCAGAAGCAGGAAGTCCATAAAGGCAAATTGCTCTTTACCCATTTCGGCATCAGCGGACCAACTGTGCTTAATATGAGCAAGGACGTGGGCGAGCTTCTCAAATACGGAGAGGTTGAAATCAAACTCGATCTCCTTCCATCAAAGGATCATGGCGTGCTCAACGCTGCTCTTCAGGACCTTTTCAAATTGGATGATAAGAAAAAGATTAAGAACTCTTTGAACTCGCTCATTCCCTCTCCTCTCGTACCAGTCGTGCTCAAGTTTTCGAATATAGACGGAGACAAAACAAATAACGGCATCACGCGCGAAGAGCGCTTGAAACTTATTGAAACAATAAAGGGCATACCAATGAATGTTAGTAATCTTCTGGGCTCAGACAAAGCAGTCGTTTCATCTGGTGGAGTAGATCTTACTGAAGTCGATTTCAAGACAATGCAATCAAAAAAGATTGAGAATCTCTATCTCGTCGGTGATGTTTTAAATATTGACCGGCCATCAGGAGGCTACAGCCTTCAGCTTTGCTGGACAACAGGATGGGTTGCGGGGACTAGCGCTGCTAGCCAATAAGTTTTAATTTTTCTCCCCTCTCCATCTGCTTGATCTCCCATTCCCTTTTCATTGCCTTGCTTTTTGTCCTAAATTTTTCAGAGTAAACAAGCTTCACTGGCCTACGAGCTTTTGTATATTTTGCCCCAGTCATTGAAACATTGTGAGCTAGCACTCTTTTCTCAAGATCGTTTGTCGATCCAGTATATAAAGTCTTATCTGAGCATTTGAGGATATAGATATAGTACATAAATTAAAAAACAACCGCCTGAGGGTTATATCAGACGGCTGCTTTTTATCTTTTTCCCTTCTTAGCTTTCTTTGCGTCGAGACGTGCGTGCTTGATCGCCAATCGCTTCTTCGTCTTGTAAGACCGGGAAGTCTTCATATTCGTGCTTGCGCTTGCTCTTTTTGCCATAGATTCACATTATACACTTATTCTTTATTTTTCCAAATCAAGCGTGTCGTCGATTCGAATTTTCGCTACGAATTCCGGTACGTGAGAAACGAGAATCATCGCGCCTTTGTATTCATTCAAAGCCTCAGCGATAAGTGGAAGGTGACGGAAGTTGATGTGGTTCGTCGGCTCATCGAGAATGAGAAGCCCTGGTCGCTCGATAACGAGACGTGCAAAAGCCACAAGGCCTTTCTGCCCTTCTGAAAGGCTTCCAACCTTCGTATTCATGACATCGCCGCTAATGAGGAACCCTGCGGCAATCGATCGCATGTCCTCTTCCCCGAGATCCTTTCGGAATTTCTCTACGACATCCATGAGAGATTCGCGAACTGTATGATCGAAATTCAACGTAGAAAAATCCTGTCGGTAATATCCAACACGAACGCCGTCAGAAATAACAGAACCCTTTCCGCCTTCAGCGATCGTCTGCAAAAGCGTTGTCTTCCCTATCCCATTCGGACCTTTCAAAAGAAGATGCGTATTCTTCTTCATCGTAATATTCGCCTTGCGATTCGTTGCTTCGTGATTCTTTATCACCTTGAATGAATTTATCTTAATGATTTCTCCGACAATTTCAGGCTGTGAAGGAATTTCAAAAGGCCTGATAGTCCTATCCTCTTTTCGAACATCAACAATCTCTTCTTCGAGCTCTTCTGCTTTTTCACGCATCCTTTTCGCGACGAGTCGCATCTGCCCTCCCTTGTGAGAGAAAAAGTTTGCCTTATCTTTATTCTCTTGGATTTCCTTTGCAAGCTGAGCATTCTTCATATTCTCTTTTTCGATTCGTGCTGAAATCTGCTCGACTACCTTAAAATAGTTCCCGAAATACTGCTCAATTTTCTTCGTGTAAACATCAAGATAAAGAACTCCGTCAGTAAATGAGTTCAAGAAATCAGCGTCGTGGGAAATGACAATAACAGTATTTTTGTAATTTTTAATAAATTGTGTGAGATGCTCGATACCTGCTTTGTCGAGATTGTTCGTCGGCTCATCGAGAAGAAGAAGGTCTGGCTGCTGGATGATTGCAGACGCAAGAAGAAGCCGAGCTTGCTGACCCCCAGAAAATGAGCGCACAATGCGATCATGGGGTGCATGAAAATTCACAACCTCAAGAACCTCTTCAATCTTCACATCGATATCATAAACCTTCTCTTTGAAACATCTCTCGAAAAATTCCCGCATCGTAAGATCGAGCTGGTCGCGAGGAATAACCTGCTTTGCTTGAGCAATAGATACACCATTAAAAATATTTATCTTTCCTGATTCCGGCTTTGAGGTGCCAGAAATGAGGCTGAAGAGTGTACTCTTTCCAGCTCCATTCTGTCCCATAAGAGTTACTTTCATTCCACGACGCACAGAGAAGCTTACCTCATTGAGAATAGGCTTGTTGTGGCCAAATTCGAACGAAACTTCGTCGAATGTGAGTAGTGCGTCGTTTTTAGACATGCACTAGAGCATATCATATTGAACTCGGCAATGCTATCGCTCTTAGCTAGGCTACCGGATTCCTGCCTTGAATGATCCTAATAAGGAACATTATAACTGCTACCACGAGGAGAATATGAATGAAAGATCCTAAGATATGAAAGCCTACAAAACCGAGAAGCCAAAGCACGAGAAGTATTATTGCTATTGTCGTTAACATGGTGAGTAATTATTAATTAGTAATACCAATAATTATGACGCGCCAGTTGCACAGTCATTACAGTGGGCTTGATTGATTCTCCGATCCCTTAAGTCGATCACGGTATCTAACGTATACGAATGAAGCTGAAAGAGCGATTATTCCGAATACAATGAATGAGATTATCCTGTAGATTTCTCCAAGACTCCAAATATCCACAACGACTTTGAATGCGGTAATAATGAAAAGTGTAAGTCCCATGTATCTGACCGTAACGAATCGCTTCGCGAATCCGATTGCAGTAAGCATCGCGGCATAGAGGGCCCAGAGCACTGAAACTGAGGTATTAGACCAATTCCTGATCTGAGTGTTCGTAACATCGCCAATCTGCTGTAGTTCGTAATACGCTGTTATCTGCGTTGTAAGCGCATAAAGGGTCAGGATATTCGCCATGAGAACGAATACCGAAAGACCTCTCTGTTGGATCTCGGTCGACGCACTACCATAGCGGTAATACATGAAAGCAATGGCATACGCCACAACCACCGCCATCATAATCATAACGAATGGTCCGTTGAAGAATACGACAAACTCAGCTGTCTTCCTGAAGGTTGCGAGATAATAAAAGAGATCAAAGAGTCCGCAGATATAAACCACGACTCCCATGATTTGGAATCCTCGACTTGAAGAAGATGAAGCAAGGATATAAAGAACAACAGCTTCGACGAACCACCATGCGGCAATCCATGGACCTGAGAATTCGATAGGCACAGCAACTGTTAGGAAGCTCACTGCAAGACCTGGTAGAAACACATTGAGAGTGCGGTCGCTTGAATTTTCCTTGTATGCGATAAGTGCGATGAGTATGTAGAAACCTGCAACAAGCACTGCACCGAGGCTTACATAATGCTTGTACTCAGGCATAAGCATCTGATAGCAGACAAAGGCAAAGCTGAGTGCTGTCGTCGTCATAACGAAATAATCTATCTCTACTGCCTTAGCCTTTTCAACAATGATTCTGAAAACCGATGAAGCCGTGAAAATCAAGAACTGAACAAGAACGAAAAGGAGCGTTGGAATAAGCATTTCCTTCGTGTATGAAGCAGCCATCCAAGTTCCGAATATAAACCATGTACCGACTAATCCGCAAAGGATGAGATTGGTCCATTTCTTGTAAAGAAGTATTCCGAGTATTCCTGCATTAAGAATGGTTATGTAGGTGAATGTGATGAATTCTCCAAGGTTTGTAACACCGATAAGAATCGGTGAAAGATACGCACCAATAAATGCTATATAAGAAAGAACGACAGTAGCATTTGCGATACTTAAGAAAACTCCGATAGCGGTAACCACAATCATTCCCATGAACGCGAACATCGGATCGACGAGGTGGTACAGCGCATATGAAGAAAAGACTGAAATGTAAAGTATTGCCAATCCCCCACCCATAAGCAGGTCAGAGTACTGCAAATACTTTTTTCTGAGAAACTGTCCCAATCCCATTACTGCAATACCTATTAATATTCCGATTGCAATCCTTCCTGCAGGTCCTACCCAATTATTATCAAAAGCGTATTTCAAAAAGAAAGCTACTCCGATGATAACCGCAGCAATACCGATTCTTCCGAGAATCCTTCCTGAAACCTCTTCGCTTGAGATGTCGGGTTTTGCAGGATCAGCGATAGGCGTGACTGATGCTAAAACAGGTGTCGATGCTGCAGGTACGGTAGCCTGTGCAGGTTGCGTGTCTGGCTTTGCGACTGGCTTTCCGGAATTTTTAATAAGATCCTCAAGCCTTCCAATACGATTGTTTTGATGAAGAAAAGCGACCAAAATCACTAGAAAAAATATAAAATACATAAATATAATGTTATGCATATAAGTATAGCAAATGATAAGATATCTGCATGACCAGCAAAAAGAAACTGTTGATAGCGATTGGAGCGATAATAATCATTGTAGGAGCATGGTTTTTCTTCTTCAGAAATAGTGAACCTGAAATAATTAACAGGAACTCGAAAGGCACAACCATAGTAGCTTTTGGGGACAGTCTCATTCATGGAGTCGGCTCGACAGAGGGTAATGATTTCATTTCCCTTCTCTCACAGCGCGTAGGTCAGCCTATCATCAATCTTGGAATAAACGGCAATACAACAGTTGACGGGTTGGCTCGAATCAAAAAGGCTCTCGATAAGGATCCAAAAATAGTCATCCTGCTTCTCGGAGGAAACGACTATCTCAGAAAAGTTCCTATCGAAACGACTTTTAAGAATCTTGAACTTATGGTTAAAGCAATTCAGAAGCAAGGCTCAATGGTCCTCCTTCTTGGGGTGCGCGGAGGATTGCTTACGGATATTTTTGCTGACAAGTTCGAAGAGTTCGCGGAAACGCACAAAGTTGCTTTCGTACCGAACGTTCTCGATGGGTTAATTGCAAAAAATAAATATATGTCAGACGCTGTACATCCGAACGATGCAGGATACAAAGAAATCGCAGACAAGGTAGAGCCTGTTTTAAGGATGCTTTTGAAATAAAAAAACCGCCGAAGCGGTTTTTTTGAGAAGCTTTGACTAAACCGTTGGCGCTGCTGGAGCCTGAGACTTCTTGAACTTGTTAAGTGCAAATTTTCCTGCACCACTGCCGATAAGCGCAACTGCTGCGGCGATTATTGCAAGGTGTCCAACGAGATTATTCTCCGGATTCTTGTATGTAAGAAATGTCGCAACGATAATTACAACTGTAACGAAAGTTGCGGCATATCGTGTAAAGAGGCCGAGCACAAGAAGAACTCCGGCAATCAGCTCTCCGTATGCAACGATATATGTGAGAACTGGCGGAATGTTCATATTACTGAAGAAACCGAGAATCATATCCATATGAGTGACCTTCATCCAGCCTGCGTTAATAAAAATCCCTCCGATTATGAGTCGTGTGACAAGTGATGCAATATCTGCCCGTGCGTTTATGATTTTATTCATGGTTATATTATTAAGCTGATTATTCGACTATTTTACCTGATTTTTCAGGATTTTCAAGGCTAATCAAATATGTATCAAATTTCTAACAATAAAGGCTTATGATCAGAAATTTCGTCTGATAAGACCTTAAAATCCTTGATCTCGATTTCTTTTGAGACAAACATGTAATCAGCAAATTTGTCAGGCTTTTTGTAGAACACTGT
>ERZ1292625.3300-Hain-H41-01um-R1-3300-length-13360-cov-8_pt1 | contig 13360 bp, 29 predicted proteins | sample MGYA00564400_ERZ1292625 | MGnify/ENA primary metagenome ERZ1292625 (study PRJEB36523, sample SAMEA6512639) | groundwater metagenome | collected 2019-01-08 | study: AquaDiva: Metagenomics assemblies of 32 groundwater samples | reverse complement strand
CATTCCCGTAGACCTTAGCAGTCCCGTAGACCTGAGCATTCTCGCAGACCTGAGCATTCCCGTAGACCACAGCAGTCCCGTAGACCTTAGCATTCCCGTAGACCCTAGCATCCTCGTAAACCTGAGCATTCTCGCAGACCTGAGCATTCCCGTAGACCACAGCAGTCCCGGAGACCAGAGCATTCGGACCTACATAACACCCTGGCTCTACCCGCGCGGTCTCCGCAACCCAACCACCCTCAGAACCGTCAGGGTTAATGTGACGGTGAGCAGGAACCATGCCTTTGCCATCTTGAAAATTAAACGTAGCCACACATATCCTTACTTTGGATTGTTCAGACGAGTCTTTAGAGATTCGATTGCTTCAGCGGCCCAGCGTGGGGTACGGGATGCGACGCCCAGGGCTTGATCCATAGCTTCATTCATAGCGTCCAGAATCACCTCCTCAGCATCTCGGAAGGCCGCCTTATCTCCATCTAGCCCCAGCTTGCGAATAAGGATGGCCGCGAACGTCGTAGGATCTTCAATCTCTCGCTGCACAGGCCTTTGCATACTCATTCTCCAAAAATCTTGCGAAGAAGTTCATCACGACGGGACTTCATGTTCTGTTCGGTTTGCTGCCAGGACAGGATCGTTTGGTCACGATTGTGACCATGTGAGTCGACCCTCTCTACCCAGTCTTGAGCATACCACCAATCATCCACTTTCACATGTGGCCTGTCTGTGGAAAAAAGCTCGGTAATCACACCAACAGTACCACAGGTATTATTCATACTTGGCTGCCAGCCGGGATCCGTATATTTGTTCGCAGGCGGCTTGGTCATGATGCGAACTGTATCACCCACCTTGAACATCGGATTCCTCCTTGTAGCGGTCACCCAGGGCAGTCCGTACGCGACCCTTAAACAGCTTGCAAAATCCAGTATCATTCATGCTCATGAAAGCATGCTGTACCGACAGTGACTTGCCCGCTCGCGTAGTGAACAATGCCGCAGGATACTCTAACCCACGAGATTGGATTGTCAACGCGAAATCCTTCTGTACCGGAATCTCGCGACATTCGTTGAAGACTGCCTCATGCCGAGCCACCGTCTCATTGATGATTCCGGCCACCGTATCCAGGTCCTCCTTGTACTCCGGGAAATGCGTGGTGATTTCCTCGTAGTCATTGGACTTGGCCAGTAGAATCAAGTTATTGATTCCCTGCAGCCCATCCTTAGCTCGGTGCAGCTGAACGTACTGGTCGCTCTTGATCTTCACCCGGTTGAAGTTGCCGTCCACCACCACGAAACCCTCCAGTTCCGTAGCAGCGTGTTTGTTGGCAAACTCTGCCACCTCAACTGCATTGCTGAATCGGTATGACTTGGGGATCGGCGCCACATTTCCGTGGATGCTGAGCCGCTCTTCTTGTAGGGTCTCGATGTTACGGATAGCCAGCAACTTCGCATAGAATCCATCATGGCGCACCACTACCATGTTATGGACAGAGCAGACCTCGAAAGTCCAGGTTTCATTCTGCGGCTGACCATCCAGAGCATCGCCTACACTGGTCATGCACCGTTCAATCAGATTCCTCCAGGTAATCACACCGGAATTGACAGTGTTGCCGCAAATATCACTAGGTAGCTGGAATCGAGTAGAATACTCAAAATTCCTAGTGTGCGGACTCCACCACCGATTGACCATGCTGCCATCGATCTTCTCGTAGACCCGAGAAGAATCCCAGTCAATGGGAGCAGCATAGTGCTCTGAGTGATTAAAAAATTTATTTAATCCCATGGCGATAACATCAAATGTCGCCGCATCCAGGATTAGCCCACGGCACACGTAGCCGTAAGGCTCCGTCCACTTCACCGAGATTTGATCGTAGTCCAGGATGAGGTGCTGACCGTCCGACTTGCCACGGATGCCATGCTCGGCCTCAAAATCAACCAGAGTTTTCCCACTACGCAGATAGGCTTGCGTAGCTTGCAGGGCATCAGAGATACTGAACATTGCTCACCTCATCATGTACAGGTAACTGCTCGCGCGAGCTTCACCGAACCGATCATCTCAACTACTGCACTGTACGCTGTCTGCCTGCTGCTTGCGCGCACAAATGCGATAGGCTCTAGGTCATCATCTAAGCATACCCACACGTTTGCCGGAGCGCCCCAGTAAGCACCTCCATCATCATAGCAGCCATCGACGAACCTCAAGCGGAATAAGCGGCAATGCTTGCGAGACCCCGTTCCGTAAGGACGACGGCCCATCGGCGCTCCATATGGGGTAGATACATTAGATAGCTTATAGCCCGGCACACAGCCTCCGTATTAGAGAAGAAATTTACCTACACTGCATTAGCAACTGCTGGTAGATAGTGTTAAGATCATCATAAACCGACTGCACCTTAAGTTCCCGTTGCTGCGCCTCTTCCCTCGCCTTCGTGTAGGAGCCCTCGGGAGCTGTCTGATAATCCCTGCCGTGCGGGCGCATTTCTGCAAGCACGGAAAGTAGGTTATGGCAGGCATCAGCCGCGGCCAGCACCTGCGTCATCAGGGACTCTTTTGAACTGCCATTCATGTTGATCTGGGGGGCCTGTACAATGTTACTCATAATGCGGCCTCCGAGTAGTCTCCTCAGGAAATTCTTCCTGAGTAGTGCAAATACGGAACTCGTGGTCTCCTGCAGTGCCCAGGACAGACCCACGTCCATACCTAGGTCGAGGGTATTCCTCCCCAAGCCTCTCAAGGGCACTTACCACTCCCTCACTACCAAAGACCTTGCGCACATCTTCGATGGTAGCCCAGTCGTAATACCACCCACCTTCCTCAGGACCACCATAACGGCGATCCTGGTGAGTTACAACCACAAAGAACTTCTGAAGCTTCTCGCCATCGGGGCACTCCAAAGCCTCGCGAGCAGTTTCAGAAATACTCGTCCGACCAGTATCAGGAATGTCAATCATACAACCTCGTCTCTTTTTTCGGTGGGAATCAGCCGAGCGCCGATAATCACATCCATCAGCACCGCACGGGCAAGTGGAAAGTATGGATTGGGCAAGCACATCTCGATATCACCTATGCGATGTAGGTAATTAACTACTGCCGTTGCACCGGCCCAGCGAGACAGAATCCGACTTCTGGTTTGTTGGTCCCTGGATTCCATCACAGCCCCATACGATTCTTGTAGGAGTCAACAATGTCCTTCGCATCCTTCAGCCCGAGACCAGTACGCGAGCGAACAAGCTTGATAGCTGGAAGCAGACGCCCAGCGCGAATCTCATCCTCCTCCTCCACAGTCACATCCCTATCGTGGACGATGGTAGTGAGTACCAAAATCGTATTCCTCACATCCAACTCGGCATCCATCAGCTCCACATCCAGGCCGCCGTTGAGAGTCTCGATCTTTCCGGTACGGATGTTGAGACAGATGATGTCCTTCTCTTCGCCGGGATGCATGTCGAAGCTCTCATCTGCCGGATCAACTGATCCAGTCACAATCAACATTTCTCGCTGAAAACAAACCACACTCATCGGCTGAACCTGACTGACTTTGCGAGTGAGTGCCTGCTGCGGGAGATTGATCTTCATTTTTTCCGTTCCTGTTCGTAGGACTTCGACTCCCATCATTACAGGGAGTTACGGCTACGGAGTGTAGCTACCGGCCCCATTACCCAGGGGCCGTTTGGGTTCTACTGTGGCAACCCACACTCCTTCACGATCAGCGCATCACATTCCTTAGCACCCTTCCGCTGAAAGCAGTTGGTGCTATCCAGGAAATCACGGACGCACTGCTCTCTGCGAGCACCCTCTACTTGCACCTGTACCTTGCTAATCCCAGCACGAGCGGCATCACCCACCTCTCTGGGATTCTGAAATGCAATAGTACCGGAGATACCCAGGACGAGACCGGTTACGAAAACAAGCAGACTTTTCATTCAGATGCATCCTCCAGTAGAACCACCATGCCCCAAAGGAACATGGTGGCAGCAAAGAAACCTGCGACGAAAATCACAGGCAGAACCTACGGCGGTCTAGACGATCTCGCCGCTCCAGGTATTCCAGTGTGACCAACGTCATCTGCTGGTCAGTACAGGGAGTGTCGAAGTCCTCTGCCTCCTGATTAACTTCAGCCTGAGCATCACTCAACAGCTTACCGCTAGACGTGCGAGTATCAATGAGGAGCTTCATCGCCCACCTCCTTCAGCTGCTTGATCTGACGCTCATCAAACACGCAGCCCTTGGGCCCACGGCACTCTCGTGCCTGAATCTCACTCAGATCGACGATGCCACAGTGTAGACTGGATTTCACGTCCAAGTCGGCAAATGGGGCAGCAAACTCCTGTGCCGCCTTCTTCTCCGAAAAGCCGTGCCAATAGATATTTCCTCCAGAATACTGATTGCGAATCAAGAAACAGAAGAAGTCACTTTGTTGTGCCATCTCACTTCCCCTGGAAAGCGTTAACCGTGGTGTGGATACCTTCCTGCACCCAGTCCTGACAGGTGGTACCGCAGAAACCCAGGGTACCCAAAATCAGGCAACACAGGATGAGCGGGAGGCAGCCGAGCAGATTGATGGTGGTAGAACGATTCGACATGACTATTCCTTTTCTCCGAACAGAATGTTTAGGAGAACCTGGTCTATCAGACGATGACTGAGGGCAAGGGATGCGCTTTGGCCGTACACATAGAAACCGCTCTTGGTATCCTTGTTACGACCAACGAACCCCGCTGAGACGGGCGGACCAAGAACCATCATGGCCTTGTGTTCAATCCAGGGCGAAAATACAATCATGGTCTCCAGGCCGAAGATCTCCACCACTACATATTTCGCGTCCATTTTCCTACCCCTCCTTCGGCAGCTGCACCGAAGCCGCCATGCGACGAAGCCCCTCCAGCGGAACCCCATGGATGTTCCGGCCAGCGTACTCCTTGCACGCTTCTTCCGTGAACTCACCCACCACCGGCATCTCGACTTCGTAGCCCAGGGCCTTCGCCAGCAGGATGTACGGCTCCCGATGCTCAGCCCTCAGGTTGGTGTTGTCCACGATCACCAGGTCAGTCCGGTTCGCCAGTGCCAGCGCAAACTTCTGGAAATTCCGCGCATGGTATTCCATCAGCTTCCCAGGGTTGAACCGGTAAACCCCACCTTCCACGAAGAAGTCATCCGTGGAGCAGATGACGTGCGTCTGACCAGTAGCATCCGCCAGACCCGCCATCTTCTTGGCGAGAGTCGACTTTCCGCTGCCAGGAATGCCCACGGGAAGAATCACCCTGTTGAGCAGAAGGAGCCCCGCACGGAGTTGCAGCGCGTCCGTAATACGACGCTCTGCCATGTCATTCGAACAAGTCAGGAGCGTGTTGGTGTGGGTAAACACCTTCAGCACGACCTGTCCGAAAGTCCGGTCCGGATTGGCCTTGAGCAGCAGGCCGAGAAGCTTGAGCAGATTGTCCATAACACACCCCGTTCGTGGGACTACGTTCCCCATCATTGCAGGGGAATACGGTAGGAGAATCCTACTGCCGGGGGATTGCGCCCCCGTTCGCACTATTTGTTCAAAACAATCTTCTCCAGGATGGCCAGCCTACGAGTTGCCATGGTCAATCGCAGGCTGACTGATGCTCCAAGAATAGAGAGTATGATGAGTGCGTAGGTCACTTGGCCAGGATGGCGTCCACCTTCTCCTGACCCAGCCGCTTCACGAACTTTCCAAGCTCCTTCTTGCCGGCGTTCCGAACCTTCTGCTCCAGCGGAACCGCAGCCGAACGAGCCTGCACCTCTTCCGCAAGGGTACGACGAGCCTGACGAACTGCGAGAGTCTTGGTGTACGGCATAGCGAAACCTCGTGCAATTACAGGAGCTTATCCCTGTGTGAAGCTGGAGGGGCTTTATAGGCTAACCCCAAGCCGTAGGTTTAAATGCCTTGAGCAGCCATAATAGCAGCAAGCATCGCTCCCCGCGCTCCCCTCTTTTGCTGCTTAGGGGTCATCTCATCGGCTTGCCTGGAAAGCTCCGCCTTCTCACGCTTGGCACGAGCTAATGCCCAGGCGGCACGTCTCTCCTTCTCCGTTAGCGACTTCTTAATCTTCTTCATGTTAATCTGACGAGGCAACAATCCTTGTTGGTTTATCACCGAACTGCACCCAGCAGTAAGAATAGCCGCCCAGCAGCTTCATCCTGTTGCAAAGATTCTGGTAGAAATACCGCAGGTTGGCCGCGGGACCCCAACCCTCTTTCGACCCACAGGAGCCAAATACGAACATTGTGCCGCCATTCACAGGCACGGGATACACGTGAAGCATACCCTCCGTGCTGTGCTCGGCGAGATTCTGCTGGTAGTCAAACCACTGCTTGTGAAGGAAGTCCTCACCCTCCTTCTCGTACACGTGGATGGTCAAGGTATCGTAGTTGATGGTTCCCATAGTTACTCCTTCGTGCAGGGCTTCGCCTGCTGAATGATGTGAAGGGCGAGCGTCATGAACGCGGAGATCTGATCCTCCCCACGTTCATCCATGGCCGCCTGCAGGGAGTAAGCCGCGCGCGCGCCACACAGGTTACCCCTCGCATCTAGATCGTATGGACAATCACAATTTCCCGCCCAGGAGACCTGACTATATAAGCCAGAGGCGATAAGGAAGATAGACAGTAGCCTCATGATGGCCGCCTTGTACACGTTGTAGTCGATGACGCTGCTCACTTGCCCTCCTTGCGATCTTCCAGGATGTTTTCGCGGATCATCACAGCCTCTTCCTGCTTAGACTTGCGGAGGCGGTGAGGGAAGCACTTCGAGCACTGACCACAGTCGCCGCAGTGGCCATCATCCTCGCGCTCAGCAAATTCCGCGTCCAGAAGCCACCGCATGGCCTGCGCGAAACGCTCGTTTGCGTCGGCTTCGAGCACACCCAGCACTTGATAGGTCACATCCGGCCCCTCCCCTTCCCACAACATGATCGTGTGATGCAGAGAGGTGGCTTTGGCGAAGTCCCTCCCTTCGATGTGGGGGCTGCCCATCATCGCCACGGAGAGCGTGCGATTTCCCAGCTTGAACCGGGTACTCATGCGGCCCACGTCACGCTCGCTCCACATCAGCCCGACACGCATCTCGATCTGCACAACGGGATTGAGAGACCTGCCCCCGCACGCAGGGTCGTGGATTGCGCCGGCCGTACCTTGCGGATGGAAGCACTGACATTCGACGATCTTCATGGAAACTCCTTCTCCGGGACTTGGGACCCGGTCCCTGGGGAATCCCAGGGAGGCCTTACTAGGGATTTCTCCCTAGCCCTCGGCTACCCCTCCAGACCCTTCGTCAACGTGTACTGGAAGGCCTCGACCGCCTCTTTCGCTTCGCGCAGCCCGGCGCCAACGCGCTCACAGTAGCACTTGATGGCGGGGATCTTCTTGTCCTGCCGCACCAGCTCTCGCTCCGCGATGTTGAGACCCGGGTCCTCGACCTTGGCGCCGGACCGCCGAGTGACGGTGATCTTGACATCGCAGGGCTCAAACAGATCGGAGCCCTGGCACACGCCCAACATGGCCCCGTCGGACAGGCACACAAACGTGTTGGCATGCCCGTAGCTCTGACCACGGAACGCTAGCTTGCCATCCTCGGTGAAGAAGGCATCTCCTTCCTTGAGGGAATCGAAACGGACGAGCCCGCTGTTGATGGCCGGCAGATCGATCTTCATCTCTAGCTCCTTCTGGGGCTTGGGACCCAGCGGAAGGCGGAATACCCTCCGGCGCATTAACCCCTTGCGGGGCCCCTCTGCATCAGCGATCCCAGGAACGAACGCCACGACGCTGGTCCTTCCAGCTACGGGAGCAGCGCACCATGATGTCGTCCCATGCATCGGGGAGATTGTGGGGTGCTCGGGCTGCCCGGACAAACTCCTCTACCTCCGGGTCAGCGGACACACGGGCCTCTGCCCGGGTTTTCGGACGACGCAACCAGCCCACGGGGACCTCCTGTGCGATATCGGATTCTGCCTAAAATCCTGATATCATTGATTAATCCGGGACTTGGGACCCGGTCCCCGGGAATCCCAGGGAGGCCTTACGCCCCGCAAGGGGCGCCCTCGGTCAACGACCTGCGGTGATCTCGCGGGCCGCGGCCCAACCGATCTCCGGCTGGATGCGCGTGAACGACTTCGCGCCCATTGCGGAGATTCTGTCCGCAAATTGCTGCGCCACGGGACCAGGAATCTCGATCATCGTGAGGAACACGAGGAAGTCGGACGACCCCTCGCCCACCGAGCGTGCATCGGCCGCCTCGCTGGGGCTGTAGACTCCAGAGAGCCAGATCGGGCCGCCGCCCTCCCGGATGACGAGGAGGATAAACCGATCACCCTCCTCGCACGAGGAGCCGAACTCCTCGGTGGTGACCTGTCGGACCTCAAGGCCGGCGGCCTCGAATCCAGCCCGCCGGGCAAAAGCCGCCTCTTCGGGCGACCGCGCGATCACTTGGCATCCCCGGAAATCCTCCGGGAGTGGGAGATCCCGGAGGATCATTCCCTCCCGCTCTCCGGGGTCCGCGAAAAAGTCACCCAGCGACTTGATGATCGCGAAACGGATCTCCTTCATACATACTCCTGCTAGCGCAAAAGCCCTGCGCTTGGGATTCCGGGACTTGGGACCCGGCCTCCGAGGAATCTCGGAAGGGCCTTACGCCCCTTGCGGGGCGCCCTCGGTCACTCCTCCTGGGGAGTCTGCGGGAGCTTGACCCAGCCCACGATTGGCTGGTTCAGCGGCACCCGGAACGTCCGGGACTCACCGCCATCGGTCAAGTCCGGGACCGTGCGGACATCCGCGAAGTTGAGGTGCGGGAGGACCCGCACGGAGGCGATGGCCCGGTGGCCCCCGCTGGGGAGCTGGATCACCGGACGATCCGCCTCCGGGTTGTTTGCCGCGCCCAACACCGAGGAGAGCGGGCGGGTCTTCGGCTTCCCCTGGGCCCTGGGCGCCTGGGGGAGATCGATGTGGCCGACGACACGAGCGGTGTTGTTCTGGGACATGACTAGCTCCTACTAGCGCAAGGGCCCTGCGCTTGGGGTTCCGGGACTTGGGACCCGGCCTCCGAGGAATCTCGGAAGGGCCTTACGCCCCTTGCGGGGCGCCCTCGGTTAGCGACGGGCGGGTAGCCCCACCCCCAGGCGCTCCTTGCGCCAGAACATGGTTCGGCGGATGATCTCCGCCAGGATGTCCGTCCGGGGGCTGTCCATGCGGGAGGCTGCCTCCACCAGGACGAGGACGGGGACGGACTTCTCGGAACGACGGATGGTGAGGGGCATAGCCTCAACCTTTCTTTGACCCGCAGTCAAGGCTAAGATTGCGGATTTGTTGATGTTTCCGGGACTTGGGACCCGGCCTCCGAGGAATCTCGGAAGGGCCTTACGCCCCTTGCGGGGCGCCCTCGGTCAGACCGTGGTGAGGTACCACGGATGGCGGCCGGGGGCCGCCTCAAACGCGTTGCGCTGGGGATACCCACCCAGCTTGGTGAACTTGACGGGCACCCCGTCAATCTCTCCTTTCTCGTCGATCATCTCAAGGATGATCTCTTGCGCGTAGATGGAATCGCCAGCCCGGCACTCCATCGGGCCCAAGTGATCAACACCAAGCGCCTTCAAGATTCGAGGAGGAAGGGACTTCGTCACGCAGCACCCATCAGAATCCCTATAGCGAATCGCTATAGTCCCACGGCTTTGGACGTGGCTTAGGCTCCTTAGTGCAAAGCACCGATAGACTCCTACTAGTCAGTCTATGCCCCAGGGCTGTCCCTGGGACTAAGACGCTACCCCTACCCTGGACCACTTCGGGCAGTCAAGCTAGTGTCACTCCCCCTAGGGGGCTAGCTTCCTTTTGTAGTGATAGTTTTCCTTTAGGTGCCTGATGATACGTGTCACTTGCCAAGGCTGGCAGACACGCTAACGATGTAAGCAACCGCAGTTGCCAGGCATCAGAGTCTATCGGTGTCCCGTCTAGCTTATTCTTTAAGCCTTAACCTAACCATTAGGGAATAGACTAGGGCTTGCTACAATCGGGTTAGGCTGTAGACCTAACCGCGTTGCCGCTTACCCCTTTAGGCTAGGATGCGTGGCCTACTAATGCCGCGCTTCCCAACCCGTCCTAACCCCTTTCGGTTAGACGCTAACTTAGGGATTGCTCCCATAAGCTAGGCGGGTCACGTATTGCGCCGGTCTACTTTGACCGACATACGCACACGCTAACCCGTTAAGGCTAGGATGCGTGGGGGATTCCGGGGTATCTAGCGGCACCGTTGCCTAGCTGAGCTACCCGCTCCTACCCTACTGTGCTACCTAGTATGTTTGGACCGTGCTTTTTTGAAAGCCTGATCTACTAGGGTTGACCGGCGACCGCTTATGCGATCCGTCTAAGCGGTTTCATCCGCTTGCGCCTTTTCATCGGCGCACACTAGTATATGTTCGCACCTAGGTTTTTAAGAGCGGATCCGGATCAGATCCGCTGTATGTTATCGCACAGACCTACATGTAGGCGGGGGTAGGGGGGTGTGGGTCCCACAGCCATCGCTATCTAACTACCCAGTTAGAGTTAATCCTCTCCTACTATCTCCTATTATCTCTTATTATCTGCTCTCCTCTCTTTCTCCCCTTATCTGCTCCTCTCCTATCCTCTACTAGCGTATTTTCTTATCTCCTACCCTATATCTGCTATTATCTGCTAGTGTATTCTACTTGCATCCTTATTCTCTAAATGTTATTATACTGCGTAGGTAATAACCTCTATATCATTTTACCGTTCCCTAACTGGATAGTTAGTCTCAATAAGCTACTCCCTGCATCAGTATTTTACCTCATCAAATCTATAGAGATGCGTGGGTCTATAGGTTCCATTGCGTAATATTTGTGATATATATCTGGTCAGTGATATTTGCGTTAATATCTCTATTTTCTTTATAGGGTGATTTATTGTGCATCTATTTATATCGCGAGCTGTTCATTACGGTTTCTATCTAAGCATTTAGTGGAGTGATATATTTTACTGCTCTTGAACTTGGTAGTTAGCTTGCTTTTTTTGTTCATAGAAATAATGTGATCCGTCCAAATGGTGTTGTTGCTGGCTAACATGACAATGTTAGGGCTGTTTTTACGTTCGCCCGGCGTTAATTTGCTCAAATTAGGTAGAGGTGTTTGATGTCTATAAGTTATAGTGGAGGCCACGTAGCGCACCATGATTTTGCTATTGTTAGTAAATTTAAGAATGGTGAAGAGGGTTTGCTGGTGGGTTATGGTTCTGATGGTCACTTACGTAAGGCCGGTGATTGTTATAGGTTTGCGGGTTTGTTTTTAGGTAGCGGGGCTACCTTTGGTCAAGGCTTTGACGCTGCTGTTCTGGGCGTAACTTGGTTTAGGAGTAGATTTTTTGAGCGATGTGGTTTGGTTATTGGCGGAGATGTATATGCTAGGGATGGTTTGGTGGTTAGTGCTGGAGTGCACCGTATTGGCACATTAGTCTATTTGGATGAGAAATATGTAGAGGTGGTGGTATGTTGCGCGTAGAGAATGGAAATCGCCCTTTTACCTGGCGTTTTGTGAACCTGACCAGTTTTGAGCCTGGTATGATTATCAGTTTTTCTGATATATACGGTGGCGTATATAATCCTGGCTGCAGCTCTATAATGGGTGTAATAGATGATGTTAAAAATGCCGTAGAAGATACGACTGCTGGTAGCGGTCGCGTGACCGTTTGGAGTACTCCTGGTACCGTATTTAAAACGGATCAGTTTATGGAAGGCGAATACGTGTGTGGTGGCGAGGTGTATGCTAATTATGCCGGCTATATTACTGATGAGGTGGGGGGAGGTCGTGTTGGGTATGTCATAACCCCTCCGGATAAAGATGGCCTGTTGACTTTTGTACTGAATATCAGCAACTCCCCTATCCCTATTGTTCGGGAAGAGAGTGATTATAGTATATGGCCCTTGATTTGTTTAGGTGCCTTGGGTGCCTTAGGTACTAGCGTAAGGCACGCAGAGCGTTATCATAATGAGGTAGTGGAGTACTAGACTAATGCAAGCACACTTTACATAGTTGTCAAAATGCTTGACAATTTATACGTATTATCTTGCGGTGTTTTGAAGAGAACAAGCACTGGGAAAGTGCTTATATAGCCTGGAGCTTTAAGATGCTTTCTTAATTCTCTACCAATCCACTGTATGTCCGAGGTATTTAATATCAATTCGCCATCAACGGTTGCGGCATTTAGTTCGGACACCTTACAGGTCACTCCACTTGTACCGGCCAGTTCTCCGGATACAGTATACGTCAACTGTACTGTAAGATTTGGTAACTCATTTTCAATGTAAGATTCCCGGTAAGGAATGCTTAAAGAGCCTCTTATTTTTAGCATTTCCTTCCACTGGGTCAGCTTTGGCGCGATCTCTACTCGCACGCTCTCTTGAACATAACCTTCTCTTTTTTTTGATATAAGCTTATAGTCTTTAATTACGGAGATGTCCGATATCCAGATTTGTGCTGGTTCAGACCCATGAATAATTGAAAATCCTGGGTCCCGCACAATTCTAACTCCCATTTTTCTCATTAACCCAGCCCACGCATTTGGTGACCCAGTAATATTGCGTAAAGTACCCCACCAGAGTCCCCGGTAATTCTTCTCTCCAAAAAACTCCTCCGCTAGATCAAACGCCTTGTATACGGCATTCTCTTTAAACCCAAAGTGATCTGTTAATGATCTAATTAGGTACTCTAGATTACCCTGGTCTACGTTTCCCAGGTCAACTCCTGGGCCCGAAATGCTAACCATCCACCTATATGGTCTATCCGAAGCGAAATGGGACTCATTTAGATTCTCATAAAAATATAACCCGGTAGGGGTGCCATATTCATTTTTTGGATTCAGTCCTAACTTAAGAGTATCAGTATATCTAATTGCGGAGAGGGAAAGAGAGGCAATTGGGTTCCGTGCCCGAGCCTCCTCCAAATCCTCTTCTGTATGCTCTACTCTCTTTGCCTTCCTAAATAATTCCATATATAACTCTTACAATATTAGCATGCCCTACCATGGCAGCAGATTGTATGTTAGTATCTAACAATGGGCCATCTCCTCTACCTGGACTACGTTCATTGTCATACTGCTCCGTCTAGTATTAGTATCAATTGCTACTTTCATTTGCCTCTGTGTGCTATGTGGGAAAAAACCATTCTGTCCGTTGTGATCGACTCCGTAGTACGCATTCGACATCTACTGATGCGGCTGGTAGAGATTGGAGGTATCCTCAATGATTAATTTTCAAGATGGCAATGGTTTGGTTCCTGCTCACCGTCATATTAACCCGGATGGTTCTGAGGGAGGGTGGGTTGCTGAGACTGCTAAGGTGGAGAAA
>ERZ1292625.3299-Hain-H41-01um-R1-3299-length-13361-cov-6_pt1 | contig 13361 bp, 22 predicted proteins | sample MGYA00564400_ERZ1292625 | MGnify/ENA primary metagenome ERZ1292625 (study PRJEB36523, sample SAMEA6512639) | groundwater metagenome | collected 2019-01-08 | study: AquaDiva: Metagenomics assemblies of 32 groundwater samples | reverse complement strand
CCCCAAAAAGTTGCGATGCGCGGTCAGGTCAGGGTAGCTACCACTCAGTATCTGACCAATTTTCAAAAAAACCTATATTTTCCACTCCCATGAACCAATCCATTCTACTATCGCTATTACCAACAATGTGAACCCTGCAACTATTAAGAAGATACCTAGTACATCAAACATCTATTTCGTCCCACTTTCTACCAAAATATAAACTACTAAAGCTATCTCTTTTATCATCTTTCTACCACTTCCATATAAAAAAGATGACCACTACAACTATTATAAAGATACCTATTACTTCAAACATCTTCTCTTCTCCATCTAAAACCTATACTCCCACGGGCAAGAAAAGGCACCTCATTCGCCCCAAGAAGATACACGCCCACGTCTGCTCATCCTTACTCAAATAATGGCCCACATCTTCATCCATCAAGACGCTTTGACTCCCCACGTGCAGCCATCCTCCTTCCACCCTTTCTAACTCCCCCTCTCTCACCACCTTACAATCATTTGGGCCGCAACACCACCTTGTCACCTCCTGCTCCATAATCCACTGGGCATCACCATGCGCGCGCGCGCCAGCCCCCAACGCCACCAAGAACCCCAACCCTACTAAGAAGTACCTTATCATACCGGGGGTCCGGGCGACGGGATGCGCAAAAACATTATTTACTCCTTCCATCAAACTCTCTTTCTTCTCTCCCTCCTCTTCAATAAAATCAGCCGCCTCATCAAGCAAGTTCCACGCCGTCCCAATACTACACCCCTTATCCTCGGCGGCTTCTCTTAAGCGCCTCAAAAGCTCCCTTCGTCTTACCTTGCTCATTAAGAAGTACCCTGCATTACACTCCTTTTTAATTCCGTTCTTTCTCCATCATTTATAAACCTATATTCCCAGTATGTATCATACTCTACTGTTACAAGACGACGCTCAACATGCTCCCACCACACCCTTGTCCACCCCACATGTATAGGGTACCAAGCAAACCACTTCTCCCATACTTTATAATAATTCACCAATTCTTTACGCATTACACCTTTCCTCTTATCTTATCCAATTCCTCAGCATCTGTCCTTCCAAGAAGCAAACCTTCCATCTTCCTTATCTTCTTCTCTACTTCCTCTAATTCCTTAACTATCTTCTCTTTCTTACTCACCACATTTTTCAACTCCAACCGTAACACCTCAACTTTAAGATAAGCCTCCTTTAACGCCTTCTTCACCACCCCTAACTTTACACCCTCCCCCAAGAAGAGTACCTCTTCAGCACTCTCCTTTGCACTCCACCCCATCTCTTCCCACTTACCCGCCATCTTACTCTCCATTCTTAAGAAACCAAAATATAATCATTCTTAATCTGAGTCTTCACTCGCCACCCTAACGACATTGCTAACTGTAACGCCCAATCTTCAACACCATACCTTTTTGCCAAATTACTCTTCACCTCCAAGAGTATCACCGGCCGGCACATCTGTAGTGTCTCCATCGCTCCCTTGAAGACATGCCACTCGGCGCCCTCCACATCCACCTTCAAAAAGTCTATATTCAACAACTTAAAGCTATCAAGAGCCGCCATTGAAACATTTCCTCCCACCTCATTTCCTACATACCACGACCCACTATTTCCCTTCTCCTTTTCATCCAGCATCATTTTTCCCAAGCCCGCCCCATCACTCAGTGCCACATTAAACGCTTCCGCCCGTGGCGCATTCTTCTTCAAGCACTGAAAATTATCATAATTTGGCTCAAACGCCGTCACCCTCTCAAAAACACCCACCATCCTCCTTGTATAAAGCCCTACATGCGCCCCAACATCAACGGCGTGCCTCCTCACCCCGCATAAGGCCATCGCCTCTTGAATCTTCTCTTGCTCCCAATCCCCCTCCTTCTCCAACACAAAAGAGAAGTACGTGTCATCATCGGGCAAGAAAACGCCTTTAACTTCCTTCACTTTCCCTCTCCCTTAACCACCTCTCCACCTCCTTATCTACATCCTTTAATGCCTCTCCTTCCTTCTTCCTCTTCTTCTCTCTTTTATCCTCTTCAATCCTCTCCTTTTTAGACATAACCCAATCTATTACATCGCACCATCTACCTCCTCTAGCTGAAACATCAACTCCATTCCACTCAATTATTATTTGTATTGTATGCCCCAAGTCACGAAAAGTAAGCTTTAAGGGAACTCCTTTAAATTTTATTGTCTTCGTATCATAATAGCTAACTGCCTTATTAGGAGTGCAATCCCAAAGTTCATTACTTGTAGCCTCTTCCCAAAATCTGATATCAATCATTCTCTTCACCCTCTTCTGTAAAATAAGAGATGTCCCACGCCTTCCCCTTCCTTCGCGCTACATAAAGTGTCACTTGGGCACCCACAAGCGTACCCCCTAACTTATTTGTCATATTTTGTAATTGCTCCCACATACCCTTACTACTCCAATTTACTATCTTCCCATCCCACATTTGCACTACATGAAAATGATGTCTTGTTGCCCTACTCTCCCACCTTTTCCCCTCCCCTGGCAAAAACTCCTCCCCGTTTACCAGCCCTACCAACTCCAACTCTTCCAAGAAACGTAACACTGGCAACACTACACTCTTCGGCACCTTCGCGCCTAACACCCCAGCACGTTCCTCCACCTCCTTCACACTCAAATGCCCATCACCCTCCCCCAACACCTGTAAAACTTTCTCACGCCACCCTCCACTTGGTACATTTATCTTGTACCACTTCGCTACTCTTACAAGCCTTGCCTTCACCTTTTCCTTATCACCTCTCAACACCTTCAACACCTTTACCACACTCCCCACCTTCCTCCCCGCTCCCTTTCTCGCCCCACCTACACTCATCGATTCACTGGATAAGAAAGCCTAAAAAATGACATAACATCCCATTTAACAAAAGGATCATTTGCAAGGGGAATCATCCACCTTAAGTTATACACAACATTATCCGGTAAATTAGAGGCGGGCACAACAACTATTTGCTCCTTTTCCATTGACCTTACTGGTAAGACTTCTCTACTCTTCATAAAATAAAAGTTGCAAGTTCCAAGTTCATCTTCCAAACAACTTAAAAGCGTCCAGTCTTTTTCTTGTGTTTTTACTCCTGTCTCTTCCTTAAACTCTCGCACCATTGCTTCAGAGGGAACTTCACCAATTTCAACCTTACCACCAACACCATTAAGAAGACCCTTCTGCCACGCCGGCTTCTCTTTTTTTATTAGAACTACTTCATTCGTTGGCAAAAAAATACAAAATCCAACAACATAGAAAACCATTACTTTCACTCCGCTAAAACTTCAAACTTTGTTGTCATACCTTTGGGCACAATTACATAACCCATTGTCCAATCAACATCATCACCCTCTTCCTCAATATCAACAGTATGTGAAACTATATACATATCCTCTGTTTCTCGCAGTAACTTTCCAACTGTCTCGATAAGAGGCAACTTAAGATCACCCACTTGCTTTCGGCCTATCCACCTACTCCCTGTTTGGGCATCATGCCAATGTATCTTTACCAGCTTCATTTCCTACCCCTCTTCTTTGCATCGTATCTTAGCACCTGAATTTTCTTTATCATGGGGCGCGGAACAGCAACAAAGCCACATGTAAAGTCGTTGTCAATATCATTTATATCACGCGCCTCATCAAGTGTGTGCCCAATTACTAGTACATTCTTGTCTTCACGAAGTATCTGTCCTACTGACACAATTTTAGGTAACTTAATATATTTAATCGAATCTCTGGAAATCCACCTTGAGCCTGAAATTGTGTCACTCCATTCCACTCTAACGAACTTCATTTTACTCTTCATTTTACTCTCCATACTCTCTGATACACTTTATATAAGCAGCCTCCTTCTTTTTTCAACCCCTCATCCTTGGCACCAACTGCTCCAAGAAACTATATGAAAACGTCAAAACATTATACTTTCTACCCTTCTAGGGTACAACTCAAAATGGAAAATCATTTTCAAAAATTTTTGGGGAGAAGAGAGCTTTTTAGGAGTGTATGTTTTATTTTCTTTTTACGTCCACTTTCTGCCCTTCGCACTTGCGGTAAGCCTTTGATTCTAAAGGCAAATAAGTAAAACCATAAGAAAACATTTGACCTAAAAAAACATTGCAACTTTTGCCTCGAAAAGTAACCTAACTCCTTGATATAATTCAACAATAAAAACTATATGAAAATTCTTGAAAAAGAAAAACATATAGTTTCTGCCCTTTTGCCACGCTAACTCCTTGATTTCTAAAGAGATTTCCCCATGATGGCTTTTTTATTGTTTAATATCAATAACTTAGCTACTTTATGCTGCACTGCAACATAACTCGCCCACATGTTTTCCTACACAAAAAGTGTATAAAACCACCACTTTCCTATAAAATATATAATATTTTAACTTTGTATATAAATCTTATGAAGATGTTAACACTACTTCTTCTCTAGCCCTTCCAATCTTCTCTTTAGGCTTCTTAATACTTGTTCATGCCATTCGATATGTAAAGCATTTTGAAAAGGCTCATCGTTTAACCCCTTTAAAGCTTTCTCACCAATTGCAATATCTTTTTCTAAGTTATATTTTAAAGCAGACATTCTCTTATTAGGATCAAGTATATTTAAGTAATTAGTAATACTTTCATCTGTTTCTTTTAGCTCAAATTTTAAATCAAATATATAATCTTCAATGTTTTCTTTATAAGCATCTAAAATTTCTGATTTAATTTCAGAGTTAGATGCATTATAATCATATATATTCATATTATAATCTTCTAAAAAGTAATCAGAAGGTACTAAATCTTTTTTAGAATACTTTGTTTCCAAGTTTTTTATATATTTTTCATATTTTAGCTTAAGTTTTTTAGCATCTTTTAAATCTTGTTTATACTGTTCTTTAACTTTCTGCCCATACTTATCAACATTTCTAGGATCGCTCAACTCTTTTAAACTTTTTTCATAACTTTTGCTGCTATGTGAGGGAAAGAACTTTGAAGTAAACTCATCCATTTCGTTAAATTTTTCTCTAAAAACAGAAGGAAGTGTAGATTCATCATCTATTAAGTCCTCTGCTTTAAGCCTTCCTATCTCCTTCCTAGCAAAAGTAATAATCCTTTCTATGTCATCTAGACTAAGAAAAGGCAAGTTACTTGGTGAGGGCCTACCTTTTTCAAGTAGCCTTTCTATAGACGGTGGCTTAGGCAACAACTGTCCCCCTAACCTTGTTAAAAATCCCCTTCGCGTTTGTGGACCAATAACCTCTTCCACAACCTTGGAAAGAGGTGTCTCTTCCACATTTGCCGGCAAGTTGCTCTTCTCTTTTACTCTTGTTAGCGCTTTCTGGGGGGGTAGTACTTCCATCTTAGAAGGAGGCACATTCTCTGGTGCCATCTTCTGTGTCCTAAGTAAAGAAAAAATGCCCTTTCCAAGGCGAGGTAGTAATCCTAGCGGGGCCGCCATCATTAGCATCTCTATAACGCTTGGCTTCTTTTCGTGCCCTCTGGCTCGCGCTTGAAGACCTACTTGCTGATACTCATTATCAACCCAATCAAGAACTGAATCTATGTAAGTCTTCTTTAGCTCATCTTCTCTTTCTTCTTCCATGTGAGCCTTCTCTTATTTACTAACACCAGCTATCTTTTCCTTATTTCTAAAGTACCCATACCCCAGGTAGCCTGCCCCAAAGAGAGCATATAACTCTGTTGGTATCGCCTCTAGCCACTTCTTCACACCTTCGGTGACATCAACTGCAATGCCTGGATCATGCGCGAAGAGGATGCCCATTGGTATCGCTGCCAAAATGTACATATAAATAACGTACATAAACGATGGACGTGCCCTTGAGGTCCAGGGGTCAGGCGAGGACGCCTCGGCAAGAATTGCACTGAGGTTCGTCTTTAACTCTTCCAACTTTCCTGCTTGCTCCATTTGGAGCAACTCTAACTCTGCCCGTGCTTTCTGCTCAGGGTCAGGGAAAATTCGCCCTATTAACGCCTTGCCTAACTCAAACAGCCCACCAATTACTGCTGGTGCTACCAAAGATGCACTACTAGAATGCCAAGTAGTACGCCTAAACAAACACTAATAACATTATTCCATGTCAAATACTTCATCTAAAGTCTCCCTTAGTTAATTTACGCCAGGCAATTCTACCATAGTCTCTTCTTCTTTTGCAACTACCCCTTCAGCAAATGAGCGCCTGTTCAGCTCCTCTATTTGTGCCTTACTATAATCATCTGTCCAATACCACGCATTCTTCATTAACTCACTTTTATGCTTCAAACGTTTTCCTACACTTTGAAAAATGTCTCCTAAAATTTTACATGCATGACCAATACTAAATGCACGCACTCGTATTTCCTCACTTAAACCTAAACGTGGCATTCCTTTAAAGATTCGCCCCATCATAAAATGTCTAGGAGGCTTATCCTTCGTAAACTCTACACAGCGTGAGTACTCTCTATTAGTCCCCGGCTCAAAAATGTATGTCTTAATAACAGGGTTCCCATTAGTCGTCGCCACCTGTGCCTGCTTTATATACGTTTTCGGTAGCCCCATTTTGCCTCCTTTAAACAAATAGCTTCAAAATTACTTTAAATATATTATCCCATTTTAAAAATGGGAATTTTTTTTAGATTTTCAAGCCCTCTTGACGTGGCCTCTTACCCACCTTATATAAACTGAACACAACTTGGAGCAAAAAGATGCGACCGTCTTGGGACACCTACTTCTTAAAATTAGCGTTTGACGTTTCGGCCCGCGCAACGTGTAGCCGCCGTAAGGTGGGGGCTATTCTTGTAAACGCTTGTCACCAGATACTTTCTACAGGGTATAACGGCTCTGCAAGCGGTCTTACTAATTGTATTGAGCATCCCTGCTTAGGTGCCTCTTATGAAAGTGGTAAAGGATTAGAGTATTGTGAAGCTATTCACGCGGAGCAAAACGCTCTCTTGCAATGTGCCGATGTCTATAAAATTCATACTTTATATACAACTACAACCCCATGCCTTTACTGCGTGAAACTTCTTCTCAACACTTCTTGTAGTCGCATCGTTTCATCCTCACATTACATTGCGCACCATGATGCAGCAAAGGCGCTTTTCTTAAAAAAAGCTGGCACAGAATGGAATATTATAGACATCCAATAGAAAGAATAACATGGATGATTTGGAAATATTACTTACGGACTTTTTAAAGGAGAAGAAGAAGGAGAAAAAGCAGAAGGAAAGTAAAGATCATCTTCCTACCATATTTGTAAAGCAACTTCTAGCTGATGCCTCATTAGAATTTTGGCATGATCCAGGAGATAACTCCTACTGTACCTACAAAACAAATAATGGTTGGGAAACGTGGCCTGTCTGCTCTGCTCGTTTTGAAGCCTTCTTGCGGGAAAGGTGGATTGCCTCCTTTGCTTCTATTGTGCCATCAGCAACTCTTGCTAATATACAAGAGGAGCTAAGTGCACGCTCCCTTCATGCCCACCTTTATGATCCACAAGTGCGTGTTAACTCCTTTAATGATAAAATCTATCTTACAATGGCCGACCCCTCTTGGCGCGTCATAGAAGTTGACTCTGAGGGCTGGCGCCTTCTTGCAAAAGCACCTTTTCCCACAATCAAGCAATCACACGCTGAAAGTTACCCAACCCCCCTCCCTGGCGGTTCTATAGACCTCCTCAAGAAGTACTTTCTTTATAATATGAATGAGGATACTTTTAAGCTTGTTATTGGCTTTATCCTCTCTTGCTTTCGTCAAACACTTGAATACCCAATTCTTGTTATTAATGGTACACAAGACAGCGGGAAGAGTACTATAACTAACATGATTCTCCGCATTGTCGATCCTTGTAAAAGCACTGCTGCGCGCCCGCCCACCAAGGAGTCAGACCTAGGTGTTTCAGCTATTCACCGCCACCTTCTTGCTTATGATAACTTGAGCTCTTTAAGCCCTGATATGTCTGATGCTATCTGCTGCCTTTCAACTGGTTACACAGCCAATTTAAGAAAGTTATATACAAATGGAGAAATTTACACCTATACAATTCATCGGCCCGTTATCCTTAACGGTATCTCAGCCCTGGTCCACCGTGATGATTTGGCACGTAGAACCATTGGAATCTACCTTGCCGCTAATGGGGGAGCAAAGCAACCACCTGAACTTCTTGAAAGAGAGTTTAGAACTGATCTACCGTACATCTTCGGCGCCCTCTTGGATGCCCTTTCTTCCTCTCTCAAATACGAAAGCAGCGTTAAACTTGGGCTCGTGGAGGGTCTACTAAGTGTAGCTAATTGGGTTGAAGCTTCTCACCTTTTTCCAGAAGGCAACTTCACACATATCTACAACAAAAATAGAGAAGCACTTTCTTTGATGCTTTTAGAAAGTGACGATCTTGTTCGCTTAATACTTGAAATGATGAAGGATAAGCACCACTTATATTGCACATTTGATTCTTTTGTGGCTGATGCAGTCTTCTATAAGAAACATCAAGTTAGTGCGTTGAAGTCGTCTGTCTCTTTCTTTAACCGTCTTGAGCGTATTAAACCGGGGCTTGCACGCTTTAAGTTAAATGTAGTAGAATTAGGTAGAGATAATGTTACAGGTGATAGAAGGTTCAGTATACATAAATGCGTTTAGAATGGGATAAAGTTGCGCAACGTGCTTCATCTTCTACCCTTACTGTAGAGGAAGAGCAGTTTGCCCGCCTAGTTGCTGGTGGCATTCCACAATGCATTGCATATCAAGAAGCTTTCAAGACAAATAGTAAGTATAGTGACACAAAGGCGGCTGACCCACGTATTAAGTTACGTATAAAAGAGATTAGAGAGGCTGTAATGAAAGACACAGAATTCGATGTTGCTCAAGTACTCAAAAGTTTTATGGACGTTTATGACGAAGCGCGTGAGTGGAAAGACCGCGCTAATGCTCTGCGTGCCTTAGAAAATGTGGCGAAGCATCTTGGTATGTTCGTCGCTAAGAGTGAAAATACCCTTACCGTTAATGGGCTTTCTAACGTGCCAAATGAGCTCCCTGAACAGCTAAAGCGCCTTGCCCACGCTGCTGGCGTTCAACTAATCTTAGAAGAAGAAGAGGAAGAGAGTGAACATAAAGACCTTACCGCTTAAAGTACCACTTCCCGCTAGAGGTGAAGCAACAGTCGTTCTTATAGAGCTTGACGCTTTTGAGCGCCCACTTATACGTATTGCTCTTGTCTCCACTGGTGAAGTAGACACAATTTATGAAGGACTTCTCAATGACGAATAATTATGTACAAAGTATTAATCCTTATCCTGGCACTATTTATCCATCCCCACAATATTTTCCACCGTGTCCTTATGTGCCACGTCGATGTGAGTGTGGCCGTCTCTTAAAAGATTGTGAGCGAAATAAATACATGGAGGTAAAACATACACCAGGAGAAATTATATGGTATAAATCTAGTAATATTTATTCTGGACAAGAAGACGATAAGGTTTGTATAAAAAGTATTAACTAAAGATGGAAAATGAGCGAGTTGGGGAGCTCTATCAAGAACGCTTGATGCTTAGGGATAAGCTACTTCAAAAGGCTATCTTAAAGGCGCGAAGTAGCTTTTATCATTATGTGCAATTGATGGCCGCTGAAGTCTTCCCTGAAGGATACAAAGACGGTCGCCATATATGGGCCATTTGTGCACGCCTTCAAGCAGTAGCAGATGGTAAGTGCAAGCGCCTGCAAATCTTTCAGCCCCCCAACTCTTCCAAGAGTTCTCTTTCTTCCATCCTCTTCCCCTCTTGGATATTTGGTAAGCATCCTTACTGGCAATTCCTTGAAGTGTCGCATAGTGGCACTCTTGCCGAGGGCTTCGGCCGCCGCGTTCGTGACCTTCTAAGCGAGCCACTCTATAAGCGCGTCTTTCCTGGTACACAAATTCGTGAAGACGTTGCCGCCGCAGGGAGGTGGTACACCCAAAGTGGTGGCCAGTATCATGCTGTGGGTGCTGGTAAGAACATTGCTGGTATGCGTGGTAACATTATTGTCCTTGATGATGTTCTTTCGGAGCAAGATGCTCTCTCTCCTGCTGCCCGAAAGAAGATACGAGAGTGGTATCCTCAGGGCCTTCGCTCACGTCTGCAACCTAAGAGTGCAATTGTCGTGGTCAACACACGTTGGAGTTTAGACGATCTCTCTGGCTTTCTTCTAGATGAAGCTCAAAAGAATAAGAGTGCCGATCAGTGGGAAGTTCTTTCTATTCCTGCCCTCCTAGACGAGAAAAGTGCACATCTTTTAGGTTATGAGAAGGGAACCTCTTTCTGGCCAGAAAGGTGGTCAACAGCGGAGCTTATTCAAACACGCGAGAGTATGCCAGAGCACCAATGGGCCGCCCTTTATATGCAAAGTCCTGTCATCGCCGGTGGCAACATAGTAAAGCGTGATGACTTTCGTGTATGGAAAGATAGACTTTCACCTACTTTTGACTTCATTTTGCAGACTATTGATAGCGCAACAAGCACAAAAGAACGTTCTTCTTATAGTGTCATTCATACTTGGGGTATCTTTCATACACACGAGCCTGATGCAAAAGGGGCCGAACGTCGAATAAGTAACATGTTTCTCATACATAAGTGGCGTGACCGTGTTCTCTACACTGACTTACGGGATAAAGCACAAGCACTTTATGATAAATACCAACCTGACCTAATTGTTATTGAGAAACGTTCCTCTGGTGAGGCTCTTATCCCTGACCTTAACCAAGCAGGTATCCCTGTCTTCGCGTTTAACCCGCAAAACAGGGATAAAATGGTGCATCTTCAAGCTGCCGCCACTTACTTACGCAATGGACACGTATGGATTCAAGACAAAGAGTGGGCGTGGGAGACAGTAGATGAAATATGCAACTATCCTTCTGCCCCTCATGATGATGAAGTTACCTGCTTTTACATCGCGGCGCTTGCACTACGTGATAACTATCTCCTTGAGCACCGCCACAACCCTATTTTCCATGAAGAACCCCAAAAACCTCGTCAAACTTACTGGTCATAGCCCTTGAAATCCACAAAAAATGCACTATATGTTACAAAATGGCCCAAACTGCAAGGATTTATAATGTTCCCTGATTTTGTTGCTGTGTTTGTGCTACTTATCGGTCTTGCCTACTTTCTTTACTTTATCTGGCAAAAACTTCATAATAGAAAGACTGAAAATGAGTGATCTTAGCTTTATTACTTTGATGACTATACTACTATTAACGTTAGGTGCACTTTTCATATTGACAGCAATATTCTAATAGGAAAACAAAAATGACAGTATATAAATTTTATATTTTAATTGTTACTAGTTTAACTCTTGGCCTTGCCCTTAGTGCAATACCAAACTAATTACTTAAATAGGAACTTCAATGACAGTATATAAATGGTATATTTTAATTGTTACTAGTTTAACTCTTGGCCTTGCACTTAGTGCACTACCAAACTAATTACTTAAATAGGAGAAAAGAAATGACTAAAGTTAATGCGTGGTTCTTTGATGGTGAAGCTCTTCATGAGATTTATGGTACTGATCTTAATGGTGAGCCTATTGCTAAATTAGTTGCTAGATGGGATGAAGATGCCCAGAAGCTGCGTGCATGGAATGAGACGCCTGAAACGTCTCCACCTACTCCTCCAATGCCACGTAATGATGTGCTTTCTTCCCTACTCTTAGATAAGAGTTGGTTTACTAGGCGTAAGGATGGGGTAGTTGAGTATCGACATCAGCAATTGCCATCTATGCGTATTGAGTTTACTGTGAAGGATGTAGAGATACTCCAAAAGTGGCTTGTTGAGAATAAAGCGGAGAAGACTAATGCGTAGTATTCGCATTGCATGTGTTCCTAATACACCAGAAAAGCTGGGAGAAGTTCACTCTACCTCCTTGCCATTTTTGGAGTGGCTAAGTACACATAATAAGTCTTCAGCCGGGCATCTTATTTATGATATGTTATCTGTTCCTGGCCTGAGTAACCTTGTAGTAGTTGCGTATGATGGAAACACTAACTTCATCTTAGGGGCGGCCCTTGTTTCCTTAGGTGGTGGTCATGCTATTATTTCTAACATGGCTGTCATTTATAACAGGGCGCGAGCTGTGCCTGATATGCTTACCTATATCTCCCTTTTAGCACAAGAGAAGGGGCTTAAAGCCATAAAAATAGTTAAGACGTGCCACTCTTACGTTCTTACGAGTGCAAAAGCACAAGGGGCTACTATAGATAAGGATCAACCTGACTGGCTCTTTCACATGGACTTGAATTCTGACGAATAAAAGTGTACACTAAGAGGAGGGAGTTCTATTATGTGGATACGGGTTCAAACCTGGTCCTCTTAAGCTCCCTCTTTTTAGAAAGTAAAAAATAGTGGAAAGTGCTCTTTCACAATATCTTGATGTTCCCATCCCCTCTAAAGAGGGGGAGGCTTCTGCTCCTTCTTTAGAAGACGTTGATATTAGTGGTGCACCTCATAATGCAAACCTTGCCGAATACTTAAGTGAAGATACTTTAGTAAAAATTGCCAGTGATGTTCATCGTCGCTTCATTACTGACCGTGATTCTCGTACTGACTTAGATAAAGTAATTGAAAAAGGTCTTGACTTACTTGGTATTAAAGCTGAGGAGGTAAGTACGCCTTTCAAGGGTGCCTGCACAGCTACACTTCCCATTCTTTTAGAAAGTGCCGTTAAGTTCCAGAGTAAGGCAATTCAGGAAGCCTTTCCCGCCGAGGGCCCTGTCAAGACAAAAGTAATAGGTAAGTGGACAGAAGAAAAAGAGCAGGCGGCTCAACGCGTTAAAGACTTCATGAACTTTCAGCTTACTGAACAAATGGAAGAATACTTTGACGATCACGAGCGAATGCTTGTCTACTTACCTATTATTGGTAATGCTATAAAGAAAACATACTTTGACCCCGTTCTGGATCGTCCCTGCTCTCACTTTATTAGCATGGACCGTTTCCATGTTAACTACTATGCGCCCGACTTAGAACGAGCACAATGTTATACAGAAATTATGTACCGCTCAGAGAATGAGTACTTTGATGAAGTAAATGCACGCCGCTTTCGTTCAGTAGAGCTTGGCCATCCAGGAATGCCTGTCTTAAGTGATACTGCTAATAAAATTGATCGCCTTATGGGTCTTTCCCAACCTGGGGCCGACTCACCACAATATACTTTTCTTGAGCAACATGTTTACACACGCATTCCTGGCCTTGATAAGGAAGAACAGCCAGCGCCCCCCTACGTCATTACTATTGACGAAACATCACGCAAAGTGTTAAGCATTTATCGTAATTGGAGTAGCATTGACGTTCGTAAAAGAAAAATCTTATGGTACACCTCTTTTAAGTATGTACCGTGGTTTGG
>ERZ1292625.1241-Hain-H41-01um-R1-1241-length-31837-cov-8_pt1 | contig 13365 bp, 16 predicted proteins | sample MGYA00564400_ERZ1292625 | MGnify/ENA primary metagenome ERZ1292625 (study PRJEB36523, sample SAMEA6512639) | groundwater metagenome | collected 2019-01-08 | study: AquaDiva: Metagenomics assemblies of 32 groundwater samples | reverse complement strand
AATCGCCCTTGAAAAAACAGATTCCTTGGCCAATGACGGCAAGGTATTAATTTCTAATATATAAATATCTTTTGGGGTTATAATAAAATCTGATTTAGAATAATGCCTGCAGCCAAGCAATTTATGAATTTTTCTCGCTAAATCTTCTACCTCTTTCTTTGTCTGAATGCTAAAATTTGCCGGCAACATCTCTTTGGCGCTTCCTTTAAATTTTGATTCATAATCAAAAAATCCTTTTTCTTTATGGGGGATAATTTCAGCAATAGGCAAACTGTAATATTGCTCTCCCCTGAAATCATCTATGATTCCGCAGGTCACTTCTCTTCCTTTTATATATTTCTCTACCAATATAACCGGGCTATATGCAAAAGCAATCTTTATTGCGGATAGTAAATCGTTAAAATTATGAACAATATTTACGCCTATTGATGAACCGGAATTATTTGGCTTGACTGCCAACGAAGGCCCGATTTTTTTAAATATTTCCATGGCCTTTTTTTCCGGATAACCACATTTAAGCATTGCATAATGAGGCGGCACCTTAAACCCTTCTTTTGAAAGAAGACGATATGTTAACAATTTATTCGCCGCAATACTAGAAGATATTGAGCCAGAACCAGTAAACGGAATATTAAACATCTCCATCATCTGCTGAATTTTGCCGTCTTCACCATAATAGCCGCGCAGAGTGTTAAAAACCACATCAATTGAACGGGATATTTTCTCAAAATAAAAAGGTTTCTTGTCAAAATACCATTCCAAATCCTTGCTTAGAACGATATCATGGCCAATATATTCTTCCGGCAAATTAGAAAGAATATTCTCTCCAGATTTAAGAGATATAAATGATTCATTTGATGGCCCTCCTCTTATGATTCCAACTCTTATTAATGCCATATGCTTATAAATAAATATTTTTTAACCAATCAATAATCTTATCCATGATTGCCGGGTCTTCCCTAAAGATCATAGTGCCGTGCCCAGAATTTTTGAAAATCATTATTTCTTTATTTTCTGAAAATATAATATTGGATAATTTCTGAACAGTTTCTGTAGAATATTCGTCATTGTTTCCTCCGGCAACAAGAAAAATTGACTGGTCTTTTTTTAATTTCTTTGTCATTTGTTCTGTCTCAATACCTTTATAATTAAGACCGGGAGAAAGAAGGACAGATGCCTTTATGTCCGGATTTTCTGCTTGGAATTGCAGAGCCAGATTAGCGCCTATTGAAGCGCCTGATAAGGATATCTTGCCCATTGGAATATTCTTGTCAATAAAAAATTTTACCGCGCCTTCAGTATCATAAATGCTTTTCTGATGATCTTCATCAGAAAAATTTTGGAATCCTTGAGGACCTCCTCCCGATTCTCCATGGCCGCGCAAATCTATGGCTAAACATTGGAAACCAGCTATGTTTAATTTTTTTGCAAAATTATTCCAGCTGTCTTTTATTGCCGGCATCATATGAAGCAAAATAACGGCAGGAGCATCTGCTTTATCTGTCTTATAAAAATTGCCAGAGATTTTTACGCCATCAGAGGTAATCAAATTAATTTTCTTAAGCATATTTTTATTCTATCTTTCTATTATTACCATTCAATAATCTTTTAGACAGCCTAAAAACAACCCAAAAAATAATTGTCAAAATAATAATAATCTCCAGGGCATGATAAACGTAGGAAAAACCCTTTATCAATCTATTTATATCATACGAAAACCTGTATCCGAGAAAAAGATAAAGCGGGATATAAACAATGCTTGCTAGAAAATCCATCTCTATAAAAGAAGACGAGTTCATCTTTGAACTTCCTGCTATAAAAATAACAACAGGCCTAAAGCCGGACATAAATCTGCCGACGAAAACAGATTTCTTGTTGTGATTATCAAATAATTTATGCACTGTTTCCACTTTTTTTTTAGGCAGAAAAAAAGAAATGAATTTAATATTTAAAATACTTTCGCCATATTTTCTGCCCAAAAAAAATATTATGAAATCACTGATTATTATGCCTACTAAGATGACAACTGCTACGATAAAAGGATTACCGATATCTTGTTCTATACCAACTCCAGCACTCAAAACTATTATGTCCTCAGGTATGGGAAATAAGCCCACTCCTGTACCTAATAAAGCCAAAAAAGTAAAGATATAAAACATGTTTATTTACCAAATCTTCTCTGCTTGTTTCTAAATTCCTCTATGGCCTTTTCTAAATCTTTTTCAGAGAAATCCGGCCATAATTTTTGTGAAAAATATAATTCGCTGTAAACACACTGCCACGGCAAAAAATTGGATGTCCTCATCTCCCCGCTCGTGCGAATAAGAAGATCCGGGTCTGGCTGGCCGGCAGTATATAAGTAATTCCCGAATAATTCCTCGTTTATTTTATCAGGATTTATTTTGTCCTTTATTATCTTTTTAACAGCATTTAAAATTTCCACTCTCCCTCCATAACTTATGGCAAGATTAAGTATTCCCTTTTTATTGTCTTTGGTGTTTCTCGTAACTTTTTCCGCAATCTTTCTCACGTTCTTTGGCAATTTTTCTATTTCGCCTATAATGTTAAGTTTGATATTTTTTTTGCTGAATGTGGATAATTCCTTTTTCAAAAATAACGCAAGCAGCTTCATTAAATAATTTACCTCTATTTTTTCTCTTTTCCAATTTTCTGTGGAAAAAGCATAGACAGTGAGAATTTTAACTCCCATTTTATAGCAGGCCTCGGCAATTTTTTTAAAATTTTTTGAACCCGCCATGTGGCCTTCAATTGAGTTTAAATTATTTTCCTTTGCCCATCTTCTGTTACCATCCATTATGATAGCAATATGATGAGGTACTATTAATTCTTTACTCATTATTTATAAATTATATTATATATTGATTATACCTGCAAATTTTAATTACCCTACAACATATTGACAAATATTATAGATAGTGTATAATGTCTATTAAAGTAATTTAAGGAAAGTAGTTTAAAAATAAGCCATATTTTATGGCTTAAAATAAAGAAAATTTGAAATTGCTGCCTCGGGTAGCGAGAAATCCTTTCATTTGCTACCTTGAGTAGCGGAAAGGAGAAAAAAGATGATTTTCACAAAAGAAGTGGAAACGAAAGAAGAGAGATCTTTTTATTATTATACCCGAGAGAAATGGTTTGTGGGAATAAGAGGGCTGTTTAAAAAAACAAGCTTTGATACTTTTGATGTTCTTAATACAACTAAGCATTTCATTATTAAGAACAACGATAACTTTATCGGCGTATTCAGATTGATCACGGGTCAAGAATTACCGGCCTTGCATAATATTGATAATTTCCCCGCAGAAAGATGCGTCGAACTATCACGCCTCGTAATTACAGACAAATGTCCAGTATCAAGATTGGAACTGCTAAGATTTTTATATGATTTTTGCATTTCTTATAGATTCGAATATGTTGTAGGGGAAGCTCTTGACGAAGGACTTTGTGAAGCCTTCAAAAGAGTTTTCCCAAAATCAATAAGATGTTTTGGAAAATCAGAGATCAAAGACCCTGCAGTTCTTAAAAACAATTACTGTTATCCAGTAATTGTCAACATATTAAATATTGCAGAAAATCCGATATTTAAAAAACTTGGCAGATGAAAATTAAGGGTGGACTTACGTCCACCCTTTTAATATCTCAGATTAAAGGAATATTGCTCCTGTTATTGGTTTCTTCAACTCTTTCATTATTTTTTTGTATTCTTCTTTATCTTTCTTTTTCTGTGATTTTTCTTTCATCTCTTTTACTACTTTAGATGCTTTCATATTCCCTCCTTAATCCTTAATGTTCTCTAATATTCTATCTATTTATTATAATACAATATTCTAACGAATAGTAAACGAATTTTGATATATAATCATAAGAATAAAATTATGTCAAATATAAAAGATTAAGGCTTTCCGATAATTCTTGTGATCCATGATTCTATTTTCTCCGTTAAAGCATAAATCTTGGGATATCGCTTTGTATGTGTTTGCATCCATTTGCGCGTCGAGGATGAATAAATGGAAAGAAGAATAAATCCAATAATGAGAAAAAGAATCCCCTGAAAAAAAGGTAGCGCGAGGCCAAGAAAACCAAAAAGAATAAAAACAATTCCTATTATTAATACGAGTATCTTTTTAAATTTTTTTATCATGTTTTATTTTTTATCTATAGACCTTTGAATCTTTTTCTCAACAAACCAAAGAGCAATAAATATAAACAAGGTAAGAGCCGTGGCAATGATTGCCAAGGCATATAAGCCAAAACCGGTCGCCATACCAATGCCTGCAGAAACCCATAAACCTGCGGCTGTAGTAAGACCACTGATTTTTTCCTCTCTAAAAATAATAAGCCCAGCGCCTATAAAACCAATACCAACAATGACTTGAGAAGCCATCCTCAATGGATCAAAACTGAAATTCACGTATTGCAATGATACGATATTGGAAATAATAACAAACATGGCAGCTCCCATGCTGACTATAGAATATGTCCTCATGCCCGCTGTCTTGCCTGCCATTGACCTCTCAATACCCAAAGCGCCACCTAAAATAATCGCTAAAAGTAATCTTGTAAATATCTCTAAATTGGTTATTGTGAAATTTTCCATGTGATCATATTATAGTATATTGACAAACAAATATGAAGCAATGATTAATCCTCATGAAATCTTGGAAAATGCTTTTTAAAATGATAATAAATTATCCTAATAACAATCATCAAAACCACCATAAAACTTAAAAACATAAAGATCTTCCGTTCAATAAATAACTCGCTCGCGTAGACGACCCCAATGGCCACTGGCAACTGAACAAGAAATGTTATCAAGGAATATTTTAAAAAATCATATCGCAAAATGCCCAATAAATAACTCGGTATCTCATCAGGTATAACTAATCTGAAGAGCAAAATAAGATGAAATTTCATTTTATTGGAAATTAAATCTTCATAATAAGTGATTCTTTTTGGAGATATAAAATGAGACACTATCCTTCTTCCTAAATATTTTCCTATAAAATAAGCGGCTACTCCGCCTAAAAACCATCCGATTATTAGCAGTGATGATGTTATTAAATTGCCCCAGGAATTAATGGCAAAGGGCACAAAAAAGATGCTTGAGAAAAAGGAAAAAATAGTTGAAAGAGCTGCCAACAATATAAAAATGGAGATGCTTAAAAACGAATGACTACTTATAAAATAATCGGAATAGAGCAATGTCTTGCTTAAAATACCCTGTAATTTAAAAGAAAACCAAAAAAACAGAGCCAGAATTATTATTATGGCAAAGAATATTAAGTTCTTCTTATTTAAGAAATGCATAATTTAATTTTACCAGAAAAATAAAAAAGGCGCATTATTTCTGCGCCTTTAGAGGAATCTCTATTCTAAATTCTGTTAGAGGCTCTGTTCTGATACTTATATGACCGCCATGGGCCTCAATAGTAGCCATAACATTGGCAAGACCTAACCCCGTGCCATCGGCTTTCGTAGTCACAAATGGCTCAAAGATATCATTGATGTCATTCAGCATAGTCTGTTCTATCTTCTCTCCATCGTTTGAAATATTTATGGCAACAATCTGGCGGAGAGAATTTAATTTTGTTTTAACCCAAATCTTTCTGGCTTTAGCCTCTACTGCATTCTTTATCAAATCATCAATACAAATCTCCATTATATCCTTATCAATCTTCATATTTTTTCTCCATAGTATACTATCGAATTCATTGTTTATTCTCCGAATATAATTATCTCCGTTGCAATAAACTTTTCTCAATTTATTCAAAACTTGGCTGATAAAAATATTTATATTGCAATCATCGACAACTATATTCATTGACGACAAGGCAGAAAACCTTAAGACATCTTTGATTATCCTTTCCAGTCTTTCTATCTCATCAGAAATTATTTTGCCATATTCGTTAATCAGAACAGACCCTAATGGACCAGAGGAATTTTCTACACCATCACTATTCGCTTTAATTATTCGACTGGAAAAACCACCCAATACAACTAATCTATTCCTGATAGTGTGAGCTATTTTGGCTGATTGCTTTCCAAGCGAGATTAATCTTTCTTCCCTCTTTATTCTTTCATAATTTTTTCTTCTTTCATAATCTTTCCATAAAGCACCTGACACTAAATCCGCAATCTCTTTAATCTTAAAAACAATCTGGCCACGCTCTTCCTTTGAGATATGACCTATTTTGTCAAAAGCAAGTATACCTAATGGCTCTTTTCCAAAAAAAAGCGGAACAAAGAAAATCAATCCTATCCTACAATCATAAGCCATTTGCTTCATATAACTCATTTTTGGGTCAATACAAGGATTACCAATAACCACCGCCCCTTTACCTTTTGAAATAACATTCCTCAAATATTCTTCTCCTGTTTCCATATATAGTTTCTGACCTATGCCATGCCCTTCTTCTGGATAACCGGCCTTAATAACGAGTTCACCTCTCTTGTTTTGAACAATAAAACAAACTCTCTCGCAACCTGTTATCTTAGCTGATTCTTCGCAAGATATACCTAGAATATCGTGATAATTTTGGGCCAATACTAACTTTTTTGCCATATCAAACAAATTGATTCTGATATCCATTTTTATTCACCTCCTTTTAAGGTTCAATATAAAAATTCTGAAGATATAATACATTATTTTTAATATTTTATCAAGTATCGCTATTTTTTTAATAAAAAGGTTATTAAAAATATTATTGCGCTCACAAGAACAATAAGAGGCCCTGCAGGAAAACCGATTATTGAAAAAAGCGCAACACCCAAGATACAGCTTATTATCCCTATAAGCATTCCTCCATAAGAATATTCAAACATATTTCTGCTTACATTTCTTGAAGCAGATGCCGGAATAACAACCAATGCGCCTATCAGCAAAGAACCTAGAATTTTTATGCCCAGGGCAACAATAACGCCGATAATTACAAGATATATTAGATCATATTTTTTTACATTTATTTTTTGAGACAATGCCAAATCATCAGACAAAGTTGCCAAAATCATTTTAGGGAATATTTTTTTAAGGATTAAAAATATTATTATTGAAAAGAAAACAGAAATAACAACATCCGCAGCGTTTATCTTTGTTATATCGCCTATCAAAACGGTCTCCAGATCTCCGCTTGGTAATAATAAAAAAGCGATGGCAATGCTCGCTGCAAAAACAATGCCTGTTAAGGCCTCTGTATGAAGATTCGTACCTGTTTTAAAAAGCCATATCACGAGTATGCCTATCATCAGCGATATGAATGCTCCTAAAATTATATTGAAATTATATACAACAGCCAAAGCAACACCAGGCAAAGCAATATGGCCGACTGCATCCCCGACCAAAGCCATTCTTTTAGTAACCATTAAAGATCCTAAATACCCTGCAACTCCGCCTATAAAAACAGATGTTATTAAACTATAAAAAAATTGGCTGTCAATCATGAGTGTGGTCATAAAATTTTATTTCTCCCTTATAAAGTTTATCTATATTCTCTGGAGAAAGCGCCTCTTTGGGATTGCCATAGCATAATGCCTTTTTATTCAAGCACAAAACATTATCCGCAAGTCTATATACAATATTCAAATCATGCGTGACAAGAATGATTGTAATATTTATACTCTTTTCTATTTTTTTAAGAAGATTATAAATTGTCTCTTCTCCTCCTATATCTATACCCGCTGTGGGTTCGTCAAAAAGCAAAACGTCAGGTTTGTCTATAAGGCTCCATGCTATCATCACCCTCTGGAACTGCCCTGCGGAAATCATGCCCAGTTCCATCTTTAATATACAGAAGTCATTAAGTCCGACCGATTCCAAGGATTCTCTTATCTTTTCCATTGACGCACTCTTGAATTTAAAAAATTCCTCCACGCTAAGCGGAATTTCTTTTGGCATAGATAATCTTTGGGGCACATAGCCTATCTTTATGTTTTCTTTCCATTTTATTTCGCCCTCATATGGAATCAAACCTAGCAACGCTTTAAGCATGATAGTCTTTCCAGCGCCATTAGGGCCTACAATCATTAAATTTTCCTTATCTTTGAGATTTAAACTCACTCCCTCAATTATCTTCTGTCCACCAAGAGAAACATTTAAATCTTTTATTTGGAGAATAAAACCTGATGAATCTTTATTCATATAATTATAAATATTATATCATTCATACCTCAATGCTTCAATTAGATAATATCACAAAACAAAAAGCATGGCATTATTTAAATCACCATGCTTATTTTAAAATATCCTAGAAGAGATAGGGATTGACAGCAAAAAAAGAGATAATGTAAAAGAGACAATAAGAAATAATCGCTACTCCATAATAAATTCTGACCTTTTTTCTCGCGCTTTCTGTTAATTGCGTCCAAGTTTTTGAATTTATATAGTTTATCAATTTCTCATTCAATGAAAGTTCTATTGCAAAAACGCAGACAGAATTTATCAAAATCTTGGCCATGGCAAAACCAAATATGCCACCCTTATCGAGAAAATACATATAATAAATATTTTTCTCTTCAATCTCTCCAATTCTCATCCCTATAAGAGTTGATAAAAGATCAAGAAAGCAAATGGATATAAGAATCTTGCAGTATCCGGACATTTTTCATACCTCCTTTTTTATTTTTAATCTGGCTTTATTGTATCATATTATCAAATTTTTTCAACATTTTTTTAAAGGCCAAATTAACACTCTAAAAATTTTTTCATTTTAATAATTGTTCAACTTCTTTTTTGTAGTCATCAATATTTGGCTGATTGAATGTATTTATATTAAAAAGATTTCCTAAAAACATTGTCTCTGTCATCTTAAACTGCATAAACTGCCCCAAGGTATAAGCGGATATCTCTGACAGAATTATTTCCACAAACGGCAATTTTTTTTTATTGTAAATTATCTTCACTCCATTATATATTGCTTCCATTGTGTCATAAATGCGAGAAGAAAAATTTTTATTGTTGCTCCATAAAAAATAAGTAAACTTATCCCTTGGTCCGCCAAGATATAATTGCGCTACTGAATGCAAGTCTGTAGAACCGATTGAAACCGTAGGAGTAATGCCCGTATTGACTTTTTTATTATTTATATCTTTTTCCTTGCCAATGCTTTCTGCTAAAAGCTGTCTATACCACTTTCCCAATGATTCAAGTTCTGTATGAAAGATGAAACTGTCAGTTATGATTTTGCCGTTTTTAAAATTTAAAAAATTTATTATTGCGGAAAGAATTGCCGTATTTTCTAAAATTTCTTCACTGATGCATCTATCCCTCGCTTCTTTCGCTCCATCTATAAATTTCTCTATATCAATGCCCGCAACGCAAAGCGGGAAAAGCCCGGCTGCGGAAAAAACTGAAAATCTTCCGCCGATTTTCTCCGGCACAGACAAAGATGAGATATTTTTATCTTGGGCATCTTTAATCAAATTAGAATTAGGATGAGAAATCACAACCACCCGCTCTTTTGCATTAGTAAATCGCTTTTCTAAGATACCCATTATAAATTCCATATTAACCATTGTCTCTAATGTCTTGCCTGATTCACTTATAATATTTATAAGTATCTCTTTTGGTTCTCTGATTTTATTTTCTAAAAACTTTTCCAAACGGCTTAAAAATTCAAAATCATTAGTGTCGGTAAAAATAATCTTCGGATAACGATCTGGTTCCAATATGTCAAAATATCCATGCAGAGCGTCATAAACCGCTTTGGCTCCAAGATTTGACCCTCCAATGCCTATCAGAATAATGTATTTCAAATCTTTGCCAACTTTTTCATCTTTTATTCTTAACACATCACGCGCCACATCTCCGTCAAACGGCAAAATTATGGAACTTTCTGGAAAATCATAACTGCTAATCTGCGCCACAGTTCGGAGATGCTCCAAATAAGGCAAAGCCCTTTCGCTTGCCTTTAAAATTTCCTCTTCATTAATCTGACATGAATTTTTATAATTGAATTTCATTGCTATTTATTATAACAATTTAAAATGTGAAAAACCACTATGCCGAAGGCAACGGCGACATTAAGAGATTCTTTTTTGCCGCGCATGGGGATTTCCAAAACCTTATCTGATTTATTTAAAATTGATTTTGGCAAACCTTTTATTTCGCCGCCTAAAATCAGGGCTATTTTAGATTTTTTCAGCCCATTGGCTGATCCGCCTCGGGCGGAAATTCTATAGTACGGTATTGATTTTTTGCTCTGTTCAATAGAAAAAATTTTATATTTTTCTTTTTTTAATCTTTCGAGCAATCTTAGGATTGCTCGTGGTGAGCGTGTCAAACCATCCCACTCCACATATTTTTCCGCACCCAAAGAAACTTTAGTTAATTGCTGTCTTGGTTTGTTAAAAACATCAACAGGCGCAGGCGTAATCCCGCATAAATAAATTTTCTTAATCCCAGCCCCATCCGCTGTTCTGAATATTGAGCCCACATTCTGCAAACTGCGGATATTATGAAGAATTACAACAATTTCCATTAGATTATTTTATTATACGATTTTTGCAATTATCCACATCTCATTGACTTTTACAACCTGCTTGTTATACTAATAATGTCTTTCGGTTCTTCATAGAACCGTTATGGTTATACATCCTAGGGTTGCCCTCTTAATCGAGGGCGGCTTTTTTATTTGATAAGCGTCATAATAAAAAATTTCAACCTTGTCGGCATTAAAATTCTTTCTAAAATAATCTTTGAGGGTTTTATATTCAATAAATTTTTTCACCGACTTGACCGCGTTCCAGACATTTGAAGCGTCAATAAAAATATAAATTATATTCATAATTCTATTTTAGCACAATTTTTAACCAACCGGCATCGCATGTCGGTTATAAAAAAACCGTAAAAAAACCGAAGACGGACTTCGGTTAACTTTTTCAATTAATTTCAGTTAGAACGGTTAGGAAATTTCAAGAGTATGCCATTTTTCTGCTATCGCTGGATTTTGGTATATTCTAATAATAACCTTTAAAAAAACATTTGTGCATGACTCAGTGATGCACATTTGAGAAAGATCTACATTTTGAAAGATAAATCGAATCGATGGTCATAATTTCCATCCCAACGATTACATTTAGTGGGACCAGAATCAGGAATAAATATTCTTTTACCACTTTTTGGTTGACCAACTTGAATATGACACCAATGAACATGACCATCCCTGCATGTGTATCTGAAATCCTCAAAAAATAAATCCAAATCTTTTGCCAGACCAAGATTTTTAAGTATCCAATTCATTAATAAATTATCTTTGTCGCAAACATCAACGGCAAGTCCAAGACAATGTTTAGATTTGGGAGCAAGTGGATTTATTTTAGATTGTAATTTTGAATCTCTGTAACCAGAATTTATAATAAATAGTTTTCCATACGCCCCACGAAAGGGATCTAGTTTTGAAATTAATAATTGAAGATTTTTTGTCACATCGGGAGAAAGAGGCAATTTATGGGAATTTAACTCAGGAATTGAAAAATAAGTCATATTATTTAATATTTATGACTTTTTATTGTCTGTTTTTGATATTTTCTTGATTTTCAATTTTTCTTCTATTTTTCTCAATCTCTCATCTAATTCTTTAAAATTTTCATTGATTAGTATCCTAGAATCATTTATTATGTCTGTACCTTTAATTTCTTTAATCATAAGTTATAATTTTATTTATTCACAAGCATACCCGACAATATGCCATAATTAAATTAGTATTTGGCCCAGATAAATTAAAATCTATCTTGGCCTTTGTTAATACTTAGCTCTTACTCTTTCTTTTTCAGTTGTCCTAGGGTTTTTTCTTGCATATTTTTTTGTTGTAATTCTTCCTGTTTTTGAATTCCGGTAAATTATTTTGATTTTTTTATTCACTTTTCGCCTCATAATTCTTTAAAATTAAACTAATAATTCCGACCTTTTATAAAAATTGAAAACAAAAAAACGAGGTTTTTGCCTCGCTCGGTTTTTAAGATATTCTTTTATTTTTTAATATCTTCGCTTAAGCGAGGAAAAATGAATTGTTGTGTATATAAGTTATTGTTTTTGATGTACCCCTCTAGTCAATATCTCAATTTTAAATCTTGTTATATTATATAGGAAAAATATTAAAAGTCAACCAAATTATTCACAATCTTAATTTCCCTCAACAATTTTAATCTCCTCTTCTGTTAATCCATACAATTTATAAACTTCTTCATCAATTTTTTTGTCCGTTTTTTCTATTTCGGATTTTATAGAATTGTATTTATTAGAATTTTCTGGTGTCTTCTGTAATTCTTTATTTAAATCAAGTATTTTTTCGGCCAATTTTGCTAATTCATCATGTTTTGCTTTTTCTTCAGAATTTGAAAAGTTTATTTGATATATAGGTAAATTTTTTACATCATTAGGATAAACATGCAATCCTCCTCCTAATTTTTGTTTAAAATACCAATCAACAAGTTTAGAATTTATATTAGCAACCACATATTCTAATTGATATTTTTTTGATAAAGAAACTTGTTCATCTGTTATTGAAAAACTTTTTCTTTTAACATTTTTAAGAAAATGTGCAGGTACAGAAAGACTAACCGTATGTTCGGCATAATATTTATCATAATCAATAGTTGATTTTAATCTTGATTTCCCAGAGATATCCCTAACAATAATCTTTGGTGATTCAAAAAGTTCTTTAAACATTGGGTTGTATAATTCTTTTTCTTTGTAAATTAAATAATCGTTAGTGTAATTTATATCATATCTTTCTATATTCCTTGCATTTAACATTTTTTTACAAAATTCATTTAACGGTTCTTTTACAACATATTTTTTGACATTACCACTCCTAGCTCCCCAATTAACATAAAATATAGCCTTCATTTTTATAGATTTTTGTTCTATTTTTTCTATTAAATTATTGTTTTTATTATCTAATTCCAGACGAAACATATTTTTAGGTAAATTTAGAAAAAAAACTTGATCAAAAAAAGTTTTAGAAATTTGTTCAATAAATTGTGCTTCCTTATCATTCATCGCCTTTTTAACTAATACTTTATTATCTATGCTTTTATTATTTTCAATAACAATAATACAATTTCTAACCACGGCATCACCAAATATTTTAACATCGGATAAATCTATTATTTGATGCAAGTTATATTCTCTTAAAATTTTATTCCTAATTTTCTCAGCATAATTTTGGTTTAAAAAAGGATATGGGATTATAAAACTTAAAAAACCTTGTTTATTTAATAGAGATAATGATTTTTCAATAAAAATAGAATAAATATCAAATCTTTTTGTTGCACCTTCATATTTATTCATTAAATAATTTCTCTCATCCTCTAATAAATTTTCAACATTTATATACGGCGGATTGCCGA
>ERZ1292625.2272-Hain-H41-01um-R1-2272-length-18422-cov-5_pt1 | contig 13367 bp, 25 predicted proteins | sample MGYA00564400_ERZ1292625 | MGnify/ENA primary metagenome ERZ1292625 (study PRJEB36523, sample SAMEA6512639) | groundwater metagenome | collected 2019-01-08 | study: AquaDiva: Metagenomics assemblies of 32 groundwater samples | reverse complement strand
AGTTTAATTATAGTGAAACATAATTCTTTAAATTCAAAATAAGTGGTGGGGTAAGAAATGGAATTAACAATACTAAGATAGTTTGTTTGGAAAAGTTTATTGAGGAAATTGTATAATAAAGGAGCTATAGGGGATACGGGGGATTTAACAGAACTCATTGAAGTTTATGAAAAATATATACATTTTGACCGTCTTCTGTCTGATGCTGACTGGCTAGGAGTTGCAAATCACGTTTTTTTGATTTTAAGAAAGGAAATGTTATGAATACTATACCAGTAGAGTATTGAATTTACTTTTAAACAAAAGATACAAGGCCGATTATATAGAGAATTGAAAAATGTATATTACAAGAGATTTATCAAAAAATGTTGAGCATTGTTATACTCTATGGGTGGGCATAAAGCCCAAATGTAATGAAAAGATTTGGGATTTAGCATTAGAAGAATATGATAAACCAGATAAAGGTACTCTAATAGAAATATCTTCTTTCACGAGCCGACTATTTGAATCTTTTACAGGCATAAAATTAGAACCTGGTGGGATTACAGAAATATCATCTTTAACTATAACAGAGCCAAATGATAAAAATTAGATGCAAATACTGTAATAAGGTTAAATCAATAGAAGATATAAAATTCTTTGGTGGAGAACCTGCTTGTAAAGAGTGTATAGAAGAAAAGAAAGTAATACATAAATTGGGAATACATAAAGGAAATTTTGATACCCTCTCAGACTTATAAACCTTTATTTTATCAACAAATAGAAGTTATATCTTAATTATTTAATTTTAACTTGACATTTTAATTAAAAAGTAGTATAATATATTTATAAAAAAGGGGAGGAATGGAAATGCCAAACATAAATTTAGGCGATAGGGTGAAGGACAAAGTAACAAGTTTTGAAGGTATTGTTGTATCTATCACAAACTATTTACAAGGATGCAAGCGTATAGCTGTTCAGGCAGAACATTTGGGGCAAGATGGTAAACCAATAGAAGCATCGTGGTTTGATGAACCCCAGGTGGTATTAGTAAAGACGAACGCTATAGATACTGATAAAAAGAGAAAAAATGGCGGTGTAGCTTATCTAATAGACCCAGGCCGATAGAATTTATGCACACTCCCGCTTTTGTATTTTTCTTATTGTCTTTTTCTCCTAGTAGCGGGAGTGTGTAATTATATGGAAACATTCTGCAAAATAGAAAAGAAAAATCTTTTAGTATTTTTAAAAGACAGGGCTAAATCTTTAGGTCTTTCTTCCGAAATTATAAAACAGTGTCCACTTAATTCTAAATGCTTGTGTTTTAAGGGATTGCCGTGCAGTAGGAAACAAGAATGTTTTATAAAATATAAAGATAGAAGAAAAGCAAATACAAATTTAAGTACACAAGAATTAAATAAACTTACTAAACCACTTATCCACCCCGCTATTCAATGCGGGAAAGCCCAAACCAAAAGGAGATTAAGTGGGTAAACAAAAAACATTAAGTGATTGTTGTAAGTCTCTTGTTGAAATAGTATCATTAAAAGATTTTAATAATTATTATGGTGAAGATACCACAAATTATTATAGATGCACTAAATGTGGTAAGATTTGTGATGGTTCTGTCTTAACAATCAAAATGAGAACTCAATGTGAAACTTGTGGTAATGATAATGTTTTATGTTTGTTACATAATGATATTTGGGTATGTAAAAAGTGTTTTGTGCAGAATGGTAAAGATTGTGGTTATAGTGTTAAGGAATTAAATAAAGAGTGGGTAAGTATTAATGGAAAGAAAACTAGCAAGTATACAAAGAATTAAAGACCTTAAACCTATTCTTAATGCGGATAGAATAGAATTGGCAATAGTAGGGGGTTGGCAAACTGTTGTTAAAAAGGGCGAATTCTCAATAGGGGACTTGTGTGTATTCTTTGAGATAGACTCAATCCTGCCCGATAAGCCTGAATTTGAGTTTATGAGACCTAGAAAATCTATGGTTAAAAGTATGAAAATGAAAGGTGTTCTTTCTCAAGGGTTAGCTTTGCCTTTAATTTATGTTGGATTAAATAAAGATTTTACAGAAAATACAGATGTTACAAATATTTTAGAAGTAAAGAAATATGAACTTCCTATAAGTTTTAAAAATGGGGATTCGGCAGGACTTTTCCCTTCGTATTTAATACCTAAAACAGATGAAATTAGGGTGCAATCGGCTATGGGCATAATAGATGAATTGAAAAATAGAGAAGTATATATAACAGTTAAATGTGATGGTACAAGTGCTACTTATCTTCTTTATAATAATGAATTTATAGTTTGTTCTAGGGGTTTTATTAAAAAAGACGGTGATAATATTTATTGGAATATTGCTAGAAAGTATGATATAGAAAATAGATTAAGAAGTGTGTATAGGATAAATAATATAAATTTAGGTATTCAAGGGGAAATTTGTGGGGAAGGTATTGCTAAGAATAGGATGGGCTTAGAGGGGCATAAATTTTTTGTATTTAATGTCTATAATCTTAATACTAAAACATATTATGACATACAATTTGCTAATGGTATTGCTTGGAATTTAGATTTAGATTTTGTACCTTATGATTCTTTTTATTCCAAATTGGCTTTTGAATTTCCTTTTGATACAACTTTGGATAAATTGCTTGATATGGCTAAAGGCAATTATGAAGGTACTAATAACCCAAGAGAAGGTATAGTAATACGTCCTACTATTGAAGCCTATTCAGAAACTCTCAAAGGCAGAATGTCAATCAAAGTTATTAACAATGAGTATTTGCTAAAAGAATAATTATGGAAAAAATATTACCAATATTAACTATACTTTTAAACTTTTCTGCTGGCATTGTTTATGCTTGTAATGGGGATATAAGACATTCTGTTTATTGGTTTTCAGCAGGTTTAATAACTATAAGTGTTACTTTTTAGTTTAAAATAGGTGTATTAAAATGGAAAATAAACTATTCCAAGCAATTATAGATGAAGCTAGAAGATAAGATGAACAAAAAGATATAAACCGTAGAAGAGCTATCCGTGTATTGATTACGGATGATAGGGGGGTATGGGATAGCAATATCCAAGAAACTTGGGAGATGCAGGGTAAACCCTTAAATGAGCAACAGCACAAGTTAGTTCTTGTGCCAGCGAATAAAATTGATTACATGAAATGGTTAGAGGGGTATTTAGAACGGGGTGGTAAGATTACTCATGTTTATAATTATCCCTTTTCTACCCAAAGATGGTACTTAGCAAAACAATATATGAAACCTATGAGTTTTTATGGGGCTAAATCTTTTAATATTATTATTCCAAAAGGAATCCATTTAGAAAGGGATGGATGGGGGCATTGTGATTTATTCTTTATGGACGATTTCTCAGTTGTAGGAGGGGTGGTTTCTGTTTTTCAAGATATTAACTTTTTCTAATAAGAAGGGAGTGGTTAAATGAGGATAGAATGTGATAGTTGTAAGTGCATCTATTCACACGACTTAGGTAGTGTATTAGACTTAAATTATCAAGAAATTGTTTACGCTCCTAAGTATTACTTATGTTTAGAATGTTCTAGGGGGGTTATAGCACTAATTGAAAGTGGTAAATTGGGACATGACAAAAATGAGTAAACTTCAAGAAATAAAAGAGTTTATTAAATCTAATTGTATAAAGTATGGGGATTTTACTTTAAAATCTAGCTTAGGAACAAACTATTATATAGACTTAGCCCCTTTATGGGAAAGCCCCTATTCTCCTGACTTTGCATTGTCAGATTTTATTGATAATTTATATCAATTTGATACAGTATTTATATACGGGGGTGATGCTTATGGTTTAGCAAGTAAACTTGCTTTATATTCTCCTTATATAAGAAAGTTAAACAACGGTTGTATAATATTCCCCTCTAAATGGGATGTTAAAATAAAGAAGGCTTGTATAGTAGAAGATGTAACCGCTACTGGTGATACCGTAATGGAACTTATAGACCTAATACCAAGATATATAAAAGATATTACAGTATTGATATTTGTAAGCAGGGGGATAAGTCTTAAAACAATAGAAAAATTAAGAGATACGGGTGCTAAAATAGTGATTCTATTTAAAGCAGAAGAACTTTTGTAATTTTCTATGCGTTAAGAAAGTTGGAGATGTAAATGAATAAATTTAAATATCTGTTAGTTTTAATTTTAATATATGGTTTAGTAGGATTGGGTTGTGATAATAGTAAAAATATCTATACAATATCAGGGGTAGTTGAGAAAGTAGAATATATAGCAGAAGGTTCTTCTTTTAATTCACCTGATATAAAATATACTATTGTTTCTTTTTCAGATGGCCGTAAAAAGGCATTTAAGGGGATTTCTCAAGAACTTTTTTTTGCAGGCAAAGAAAATATTATTACATACAGTCATTTCAATATGTATAGTGGTGATAGAATCATAAAAGTTGAAAAAGTTAAACCTTAAATGTAAGTATGAAGATAAGTAAAAAATGGTTGAAACAAGCAGAAATATACAAAATATTTTAACGATAAATCTACAGAAGATATGTATGTATTTGAAACATTGGGTAAGGGGGGTATGGAATCTTGTATTTTTAATACAGATAGTAATATAAATGGTTTTGCAGTTGGAAAACAAATTTTAAATATTACTGTTAGTATGTGGAAAGAAGATATGAAAAATGGGTTATTATTCAAAAAGGAATTATATGATGATGGAACTTTTCCTGTATGGTGGTTAAATAAAGTTTTGAAGGGAGTTGATTAGATATAATAGGCTAAAAAGACTGAGCCTTAAACACAAGAAAATTTAATAATTATAATCTTGACAATTCTTATTTTATGTGCTATAATATTGGTATAAAAGTTAAGTTTAAATCATAGTATAAATTAAGAAAGGAAACAAAATGTCAGCTAATACCCAAACTATGTTTTCTGCTAGAGAAATGCCCTGGCATGGTCAGGGTGTTAATGTCCCTAATGAGGTAGATTCAGAAGAGGCATTAAGGCTTTCAGGATTAGATTGGGAAGTAGAGTTGCAACCTATGTTTGTTAAGCGGGAGAACTCTTATGTTGATGTGTCTTCTGCTTTTGTCATTGTTAGGAAAGATAATGATGCGGTATTAGGGGTTACGGGGAGCAGATACAAACCAGTTCAAAACAAAGAGGTCTTTAGAATATTAGACTCTGTTGTGGGTGAAGGACTTTTGTCTTTTCATACAGCAGGTGCTTTAGGAAATGGGGAAAAGGTATGGGCATTGTGCAGATTACCTGGAAATATAGGTACTGAAATAGATAAGATAGAAAAATTTATTTTGGTATCTAATTCCCATGATGGGAGTAAAACTCTTTCTGTGCTTATCACTCCCATTAGGGTAGTATGCCAAAATACGCTTAATTTTGCTTTGTCTCACAAAGAGTCTAATCTTTTTAAGTCTTATAAGCATACCCTTAATGTTTCTTCTAAGGCAATAGTGGGTGCAAGGGAACTTATAGATTTGGCAGAAAAGGGTTTTGAGTCCTTTGAACATCTAAGAAAAGACCTATCTTCAAGACCCTTTTCTAATACCCAAATGGTTCAGACCATTTTAACACTATTAAAACCAAAAGACATTCATAAAGTAGAAGACCTTAGCCCTAGAACAATAAGGACTTGGAAAACTATTTATACCTGTTGGGAAAATGGAAGGGGTGCAAATTTAGAAGGTGTTAAAGATACAGCATGGGGTGCTGTTAATGCCTTTACTGAATATGCGGATTGGTATCAACCAGTAAGAGATGTAGCTGGCTCTGTACTGTTTGGTAGTGGTGCTAGACTCAAATCAGAGGCTTTAGAGAAAGTATTATCTATATCTAATTCAAGTGAATTGAAGTCAACAGAGTTTGATGATATATTCTTCTCATACAATTAAAGGAGGATGTTTGTGGACAATAAGATAACTGCTGATTTGCTTGGTAAGGCTGTTAGGGTAGGAGATAGATTACTTCTAATAACAGATTATGGTCTTTGCGAGAGAGATGTCTTGGATATTAACCTTACTTTGAGGGGGATTCAACTCTTGGAAAAGTACTACAAATTTACCCAAAAGGTATGGTATAGCTTTGACGACTTTGGTAGTGGTAAGAGGTTTGTAGCTTTGGCAATTCTGCATAGCAAAGAAAAGAATACTTTTTGTTGCCATGACTATAAAGAATATAAGATTGGAGAGGAAGTTTGTGTGAGAGACCGACTAAATCCCGTGGGATTGATTAAGGGTGAAATAGACATGATAAATACTAGGACTGGTGAAGTTAGAGTTTTCACTAGTGAAGGGGGACTGTTTTGGACTAATGATAGATACACAATAGTAGAAGATGAACAAGGCCAGTGAAATAAATCAAAATGATATACCCTGGTTGTAAAGGACAGAAGAAAATCACTGGCCTCGGCTGTCCAGGCTCTAGATTGAAATCTTTGATATAATTTTCTTAACGTTTGGAAAATTATACTTGACATCCTCTCTTATTTTTGATATAATATTGCCAAGAATAGTGGGAAAGAAGAATAAAATGGGAGCGAATCGGGAACAAGCATGGGAGCAGTATGGATGCAAGTGTGGGAACAAGTATTAGAACAAGTAAACAAATATGAAACAAACCAATAAACAAATAGAAGAGCAAGTGGAGAGGCAGGTAGGGGAACCAATAGAGAGGCAGGTAAGGGAACAACTGTGGGTGCAAATATGGGTGCAGGTAAGGACACCAATACTTGAACAAGTGCAAAGGCAGGTAAGGGAACAAATAAGGGAACAAGTGTGGGAACAAGTGTGGGAACAAGTAAACAAATATGAAACAAATAAAACAACAAGTATGTGAACGGGCAGGAGAATATGAAACGAATCAATATACAGATGTGGAAACGTATTCGGGGGCAAGCGGGAGAGAAGTAATAGAACAAATATGGAGACAAGTAAAGGAACAGGTAGGAGAGAAAGTGGAATGGCAGGTATGGGAACAGATGGGAGAACAGGTATGGAGACAAGTGGAGAGACGGGTTCGGGAACATATACGGAGGCAGGCACGAGAGCAAATAGAGGATCAAGAAGAAGAAAAAGGTAGTGAGTTTATTACCTTTGTGGGAAAGGAATGTTAGGACTTAAATAAAAGGAAAGAAAAAAGAATGGAAAAACAACCACGGCTTGAACGTCTTTCAGAAAAGCAAGTTAAGCAATTAGATGTCTATAGAGAAAAATGGATAAAAATAGGATTGTCCACTAAGCCAGTTAGTGAGGCAAGAACAAAGGAAATAATAACTAATTTTTATACTAAAGTTTTACTGAAAGCACCGCCCACTGAGATTATTATTGCAAGGTCTCCCTTAGAGGCATGGAACATTGTCTGTGAGAAATTTGATGTTGATAAAACTGAGCTAGTATGGTCGTATCTTGGCGGGAATTTTGATGCTTACCTCTTTTCTATGTATGATTATTTAATGGAAGTGTGTGGAGTAAAAATTCCCACAAAAGAATCAGCCGATGCTTATGAGGCATATAAGGCCACTTCGGAATTATCTGGAATTTATCCTTCGGATAATTTTTGTGTAGTATCAAAAAAGTGTACGGAGATACATTTAAAAGATGGAAAATTGCATAGGGACGGAGGCCCTGCTGTTTTGTATGAAGATGGTTTTGCTTGTTGGAGTTTAAATGGGGTACGAGTATCTAAAGAAATAGCGGAGACTCCTGATAGCAAGTTGGATTGTAATTTAATCCTGACTACCAAAAATGTTGAAGTGGGAAGAGAGATTGTCCGTAAGATAGGAATTGAACGGATAATAGATAAGTTAGGGGCTGTTACACTAGATGAGGATAAGGAACGAAGCTATACTTTGCTTCGGTTTGAGAAAAAAAAGGTAAATGGGGAATACCTTGTTTTTTTAAAGATGGTAAATCCATCTTTAGGATGTTATCATATAGAAGAAGTGGAGAGCAGTATAAAAACAGTCCGAGAAGCCATTCACTTTAGGAAACCAAAAACTTTACAAGACATTCCGATAGATGAAGAAAGGGGGGAAGAATATTATCAACAGGGGGATGTAATTATATGGCCAAAAGATGCTAAAAGTATTAAGTTTTGGCCTGCTGTTTTAACTTAATTTAATTTAGCTTCAAGGAAGGAGGGATACAACAATGAATCAAGGGGAAAAAAAGATTGTTAAGGGAGGCATATTAGCGGAAGGAGAATTGACAGGTCATTGTCATAGAGTAGACAGAGAGGTAATGGAAGAAGAAAGTGGAGATAGGATTTTTTGTGGGTCTACAGAAGTAAAACACGAGGAGCATAACCCTATTTTGTTGGGAGACAAGAACTGGGCAAGTGGGGGAGTGCGGGGGTGGGATAGTTGGGAGAAGGAAGTACAGAAAATTAGCGATTAACTTAAAGTTTGTCTGCCCCCCTGTTCCCCATAAATTTTTAGTTGTTTTTTCTGTTAGGAACAGGGGGGGGGGAGAGAGGGAGCTAGTTTTTATGTCCTTTTACAACGGAGAAAATAAATGAATAAGTTTTTTAATGTAGATAAGAGCAGTTGGTGGTTATATTATATAGAACAAATATATAAACAAATACTAGAACAAGTGGAAGGGTAAGTAGAGAAGCAGGTAAGTGAACAAATAAGGAATCAAGTAAGGGAACAAGTACATAAGCTGGTAAGTGTACCAATACTGGAACAAGTACGGGTGCAGGTAAGGGAACAAGTAAGGTGGCAAATATTGGAGCAGGTATGGGTGCAAGTACTGAAACAGGTAAGTGTACCAATACTGAAACAAGTGGAGAGACAGGTAAGGGAACAAGTGTGGGAACAAGTAAACAAATATGAAACAAACCAATAAATATATACTAGAGCAAGTGGAGAGGCAGGTAAGGGAACAAGTATGGATGCAAGTGTGGGAACAAGTATTGGAACAAGTGGAGAGACGGGTAGGTGTACAAATAGAAGAGCAAATAAGAAGGCAGGTAAAAATACAGGTATGGGTGCAAGTACTGAAACAGGTAAGTGTACCAATACTGGAACAAGTGCAGAGGCAGGCAGGGGAAAAGGTGGAGAGACAGATAAGGGAACAGGCGGAGGCTCTGGAACATGGTGTTTAGAGCGGGGCAAGAAAAATGGAGATAAAATAAGGAAGTTCAAATATAATTATGAAAGATTTGGTAGGGAATAAAACATCAGTTATATCAACAAGTGGCTTTCATAATAATTCAAGCCATAAAAGAGAAAGCTACGATTTTTATGCTACAAGTCCTATTGCATTAGAAAAACTACTTAAAATAGAAGAATTTAGTAATGTTTGGGAATGTGCCTGTGGAGTGGGTACTCTGTCAGAAGTTTTAAGAAAAAATGGGATACACGGAAAATCAAGTGATTTAATTGATAGAGGATATGGAGAACAAATAGATTTTCTTAATCATAATGTAAATTGGGAAGGTGATATTATTACAAATCCCCTATATAAAACATCAACACTATTTGTTTATAAAGCATTAGAAACATTAAAAGAGGGCAGAAAATTAGCAATGTTTTTTCCACAAAGGTATTTATCAAGCAAAACTAGATATAAACTTTTTGTGCTTAATCCACCTTTTATTGTTTATGCCTTTAGTGGAAGGGTAGGTTGTGCTTTGAATAATGATTTTAACTTGGCTTTTACTTCGGCTGTAGATTATTTATGGATAGTTTGGTATAAAGGATTCAAGGGAGAAACAAAATTAAAATGGATACTATAACATTTAAGATAACAAAAACATAGCAATAGAATAACAAAACGGAGAAAAACAAAATGAAAATTATGTACATACTTTTTATAACATCTTTAATAGCTAATGTAGTATTAAGTTATTTTTGGTTGTCTACCAGGAAGTGGTTCAGACTTTACAGGACAGATTTACACCTGCTAGGCAATAGGAAGGGAGTACCAACACATTTACTATAGGGATACTTAGTAAGGGGTATCCAATAAAGTTATGTTTAAAACATTTTCTTAACGTTAAGAAAATTACATCATAATATAGCTTTGCACTATAAAGGAGAACGGTAACAGCATGGACAAGGAAATACTATTGGAAAGAATTATTTTAACAAAACCACCTTTTAATAAACAACATCCCGACCCCAGTAAAAATTATGGAGTAGGTGCAATGTTAATATGGTTTGTCCTAAAAGGTGAGAAGGGGTCTTAGTGGAGGGTGAATACTCCAGCGTCTGGGTCTATGCTTGCGTGAAGGCCCAAGCTGGCCACTTTCTTATGGTACTAACAAGTTTATACTAATTTTTAACTTTACGAGGAGATAAACAATGATAGAAAGAGCTTTTGAATTCTTTTTGATTGGAGTTATGGGAATGGGGGTATTACTATGTTTATTTTTATTTGGAGTGTCCTGTTATGGGTTATACTGTGCCTTTAGTGCAAGTATAATTTTAGGATTTTGTGTTTTATTCTTAGAACCAGCCCCTCTTATATTAGGATTAGTACATCTTTTTACAAATATAGATTTGGTAGGTGAGATAGTAACTTGGTTAAATCTTCCTATCTAAACATTTTTGCTTCATTGAAGAAATAACAAGACTTAACTTCTACCTAGATAATGTTCTATAGGACTAAAATAATATGTAAGGCAAAGATAAAATATGTACTCCAAACTGTAAGAGATGGGGCAGATTTAGGAGAAAGAATTTGTTTTGAAGGATAAAAGATGAATTTTTCAAAAAATTGGAATTGGTTTTGCCCTATAGGGTAAAAAATAATGAAAAAATTGGAATTGAAAATGCTCTATAGGGTGAAAATTGGGGGAAAAGGGGGGAAAAACGGCAGTGTACTCAATGCGACAGTGCAATAAAAATATTGCGTGTACCCAGAGCCACAGTGCAAGAAAAACATAGCGTGTACTCAAATATGCGCATACTAAATGGCACACTGCACTAAATTTTATGCATTAAATGTCTACAAAGTCTACTATTCTACTATATCTACCAAGTTAGTAGACTATTTCTCCCGTCTCTGCAATAAAAATATTGCGTGTATACAGCGATACAATAGCAAATTGTATGCCAAGCGACAGTGTATCTTTCAGTATACAAAAATAATTAAATTATTGCAGTAAAATCGGCATGATTATTGCGAATACATTAGATATCTACTCCAGAAAATACCATGCCAAAAAGAAAAATAAATTAAAAATACATTTGACATAGGGATTAAAATATAGTATAATATTGTCAGTTGATAAGAGAAAAGGAGAGATAAATGAGAACTAAAAGTGCAAAAAAACAGGCCCTGATGGAGTATGAAATAATTGCAAAAATCATAAAGAAACTAGACTTGGCAGAGGAGGAAGGAGAGGAAATGGAAAAGTTAAGGGAACAACTGCAAGAAATTCCTCTGAGGGTCTCTGTAAGAAGTGGTTATCAAAATATCGGGGAGAAATTAGAGCCATCGGAGTATAATATTTTGCTTTGCATAGAAGGGCCTGCTGTAAGGATAACGGGGGCGTTAAATGAATACTTTGAGCCCTCTACTGCATCGCTTGAAGCACAAGATTGGTTTACCCCGTGGGAAGAAATCTTGTCAAATAAAATAAATTGTAAAATCCTTTTGGATTTTACTAGGCAATTTTACTTTGGGGGATAAAGAAAATGATTAAGATAAAACATACTTACTTTGTGGACGGGCAGGAATTGGAAGGATTTGAGTTCCATTTTGAACCTATTGAAGATAGCATTTTCTTTTCCCATACAGAAGTAGGTTATCTACTTAAATACTTAACCTCCGATGAGGCCCCTGAAAGTCCTAGAGAATGGGATAACTTTGGAAAAATGGTCTGTTGGCATGGGCGTTATAACCTGGGGGATAATCATAATTTTGAAACTCCAGAGGAATTTGAAGGTTGGATAAAACAAAACAAGAAGGAACTAATTATATTACCCCTATATCTCTTAGACCACAGCGGGCTTTCAATGTCTGCAAGGGACTTTAGCTATTGCGACCCTGGCCAATGGGATAGTGGACAAGTAGGCTGGATATATGCAGAGATTGGAAAAGAGAATCTTAGTAAAGAAGAGATTGAAAACTATCTACTCCAAGAAGTGAAAGTATACAATATGTATTTACAGGGAGATGTATATTGTTGTGTTGTGGAGACTTTCAACAAAGATAAAGAAAATCTTGATTATGATGTTGTAAGTGGTTATTTTGGGTATGATGATGCTTTAATGAACCTTAAAGAAATAGGAGATTGAATAAAATGAATCCCACAAAAAAAATCCTGGACAGTATGCTCAAAGAAAACACAGGTACTCACTTCTTGGATTCTGGCGGTACTTACGGAAGGGTCTGGGAAAAGACACAGGGAAAGAATTTTGAAGATGATAAAGAGGAATCTCTAAGACTTGAAAGGAACGGTAAAAATAAGTTGGGTATAGAGGTAACATTTTCTACCTATCATTTTTTAGCTAAGACCCTTGAGTATGCCCCAAAACTGCAAAAGGAATTTGATAGACTCTCCAAACGCCAAGAAAATCTAAGTCAAGATTGGTGTTTTTTGATTGAAGAGTTCTGTAAGTTAAAAATATGGAAGATAAAGGGCAGGGAGAATACTTATAATTTTGATAACTTTCTGGATAGGGTTTTGTTGTATACCGTTATTGAAAATGAGGAGGGGGAAAAATATATTTTCCTCCAGTTGCATGGAGGTTGTGATGTGAGGGGCGGGTATACTGCCCCGAAGATTTTTAAAATTTTGGAAGACGGGAATACAAGATTTTGGGATATGTCTACTGCCTCCATTTCCTGTACCAAAGACAGGAATCATAACTGGTTATATGCAGGGGAAGGGGAATGGTGGGTTGACGGTGGTAGTGTAGGAAAGCACCTTGAAGATTACGAAGCGGTAGAAGATAGTAAGGAAAGGGGGAAGGGGAAGGTATATATATCAAAGAATGATAAGGGTTATTGCCCATTGTGTGGAGGATTACTAGAAGGGGGGTATATGATAGGGTGAAAGGGACTACCTCATGGGTGAAGATATTAGAGATTATTATTACTGGGTATTTACTTATTTGGCTGATAGTAGCAGTTTTTTGCTGTATTGAGTAGAGGGAAGCGGGACCTGGATTAAGGATGGACGCAAACTCAAACATGCTCGCATGACACCACAATTCTTAAAAGGAGGAATTAAAAATGCTTACCGTAAAAGAAATATTGGGGTGGGAAAAGGCTGACCAGTGGCGTATCTCCCCGTCTGGACAATGGGTGAGTCTCGGAAAAGGGGTCAGACTGGGGAACGGGGTCAGTCTAGGGAACGAGGTGAGACTGGGGAACGGGGTCAGTCTAGGCAACGAGGTGAGAC
>ERZ1292625.3297-Hain-H41-01um-R1-3297-length-13377-cov-5_pt1 | contig 13377 bp, 12 predicted proteins | sample MGYA00564400_ERZ1292625 | MGnify/ENA primary metagenome ERZ1292625 (study PRJEB36523, sample SAMEA6512639) | groundwater metagenome | collected 2019-01-08 | study: AquaDiva: Metagenomics assemblies of 32 groundwater samples | reverse complement strand
CTGAAAATCGTTTCGCTGCTTAGTTTGCAGCGAAATAGTTTTTACGAGGGCATCAATGTTGGCTCTTATCTGTGTTAATCTGTGTAATCTGTGGATGAAACAGTAGTTAAGGTTTTGGGTTTTATCTGCGCAATCTGTGTAATCTGTGGATAAAACAGGTTTGTGGTGAAAGAGATTATGGATGTTGTGATAAAAGTTGAAAACCTGACCAAAGAGTACCGTCTTGGCACGATAAGCCACGGAACTCTCTCCCAGGACCTGCAAAGCTGGTGGGCGCGAATACGGGGGAAGGAAGACCCTAATTCCATTATCTCCCATCAACCGTCAACCCTCTCCGGCGACAATCCCCATTTCCTCGCTCTTAATGACGTATCTTTTGAGGTGAAAAGAGGGGAGATTCTTGGTATAATAGGGCGAAACGGCGCTGGGAAGTCTACTCTGCTCAAGATACTATCAAAGGTTACAGCACCCACAAGCGGGGCTGTGAAGATAAAGGGGCGAGTGGCAAGCCTTTTGGAGGTGGGGACTGGGTTCCACCCGGAGCTTACGGGGAGGGAGAACGTCTATCTTAACGGCGCCATCCTTGGGATGAGTAAAAGGGAGATAGATAAAAAATTTGATGAGATAGTTGCCTTTGCCGAGATTGATAAGTTTATAGACACCCCTGTAAAGAGGTATTCAAGCGGGATGTATGTCCGCCTTGCCTTTGCGGTTGCCGCGCATCTTGAGCCGGAGATATTGATTATTGATGAGGTCCTGGCGGTGGGGGATGCGCAGTTCCAGAAGAAATGTCTGGGGAAGATGGGGGATGTGGCGAAGGGCGGAAGGACGGTGCTTTTTGTGAGCCATAATATGGCGGCAATTTCAAGGCTCTGTCCGAAGGTGTTATTGCTTAATAACGGTAAGGTTGATTTCCTTGGCGATGTTAACGATGGTGTCGACCGTTACCAAAAAGTTGCGAATGTTCAAAAAGGGTTCGCAGATTTTGAATGTCAGATACTCAACAGGCAAGGGCCAAAGGAGGTTTCAAAATTGCTCGGTATAACTACCATGAACGAAAATTATGAGGTTAGAGGCGTTTTTAAAATGGGCTCAAAGGTAATAGTAAAGATTGAGTTTGAGATAGTCAGACTGATAGATAATCTTGAACTGACTTTCTATTTCCTGGGATTTGAGAATGCAATATATGGTGTTTATTCAAGTGTAATTGAGGGATACAGAGGTTTCAAAATGGGCAGACAGTCAGTAATGGTTGAGATACCTTCACTGAATTTGTTGCCTGGGAACCAATCCATAGGGGTCTGGATTGCCAAGCTTGGTATGTCTCAGGATGATCTTATCTCTCCTGCTCTTGAGATTGAAATAATCTCGGACGATTTATTTACAGGTCATCACGTGGATTATATGCGGTATAAACACTATGGTGTTCTTAGCAGGAGCCTGTGGAAGTCGGTCTGATTGCTTGCCAGCATGAGAGGTTAAAAAGTATATTTATTATGAATAAAACTATTGATGCAAATAAAAATAATAAAATTTTAGTTACAGGGGCAGATGGTTTTATCGGTTCCTATCTTACTGAGGAATTGGTTAAAAAAGGATATAATGTACGTGCCTTCGTTTTTTACAACTCTTTTAACTCCTGGGGGTGGCTTGATCAGTCACCTAAGGAGATCAGGGATTCTCTCGATATATTCTCCGGTGATATAAGGGATCCGCACGGTGTAAAACAGGCTATGAAAGGGTGTGATGTAGTCTTCCATTTGGCCGCACTGATCGCAATCCCCTATTCCTATCATTCGCCCGATACTTATGTAGATACGAATGTTAAAGGCACTTTGAACATCGTCCAGGCAGCGCGCGAATTAGGTGTGAAAAAGGTTGTACACACATCTACCAGCGAGGTATACGGTACGGCAAAGTTCGTTCCAATCACCGAGGACCATCCACTCCAGGGCCAGTCGCCCTACTCTGCCTCCAAGATCGGAGCAGACCAGATTGCAATGTCCTTCTATAATTCGTTCAACACGCCAGTCTCAATTATTCGGCCTTTCAACACTTACGGGCCGCGCCAGTCCGCGCGTGCGATTATTCCCACTGTGATTACCCAGATTGCCAACGGCAAGAGAATAATCAAGCTTGGTGCGCTGCATCCTACCCGCGACTTCAATTTTGTTAAAGATACAGTATGCGGTTTTATTGCAGCTGCGGAATCTGACAAATCCATAGGAGAAGTGATAAACATCGGCAGTAATTTTGAAATATCTATCGGCGAGACTGTGTGGCTGATCGCGGAAATAATGGGTGTTGAAATCGAGATCGAAACGGACATGGTGCGACTGCGCCCGGAAAAAAGCGAAGTGGATCGTCTCTGGGCTGACAATAGTAAGGCAAAAAAAATGTTGAGTTGGGAACCGCTGTATGCAGGCAGGGAGGGATTTAGGCGCGGCTTGGCGGAAACTATTGCTTGGTTTACTAACCCCGATAATCTAAGAAGTTACAAGAGTGATATCTACAATGTATAATATTACTAGTGGGCTCTGAGCAGATATGTCAGTAAACAAACGTCCAGTTATTGGTTTAATTCCGGCGCGAGGCGGATCTAAAGGGGTGGTGCGAAAAAACCTGAGAATGATTGCAGGTAAACCGCTTATTGCGTTTACTATAGAAGCCGCTTTGAAATCCAGGTATATTGATTACGTTTACCTCTCTTCAGATGACGATGAAATATTGTTGAGTGGCAAAGCTATGGGAGTGAACCTAATTCTGAGGCCAGTGGAGTTTGCATCTGATACAGCCACGGCAAATGAAGTAGTTATACATTTTTTTAAGGAAATTCCTGAGAAGCTTATTGAACAAGACCCATACATTGTTTACATGCAGCCGACCTCACCGTTGCGGTCAGCTCAGCATATTGACTTGGCTTTAGAGCAAATGGAAGAGCAGCATGCCCATACCCTTGTTAGCGTGGTGGAAATGGCCAAATCGCCATTTAAATCATTCTCCCTGGATGCCAAAGGTAGATTGCAATCCATTTTTGACGAGAAAATGTCAAATGCGCGCCGCCAAGATTTGCCGAAGACATATATGCCGAATGGCGCGATTTACATATTTCGTATGTCAGACTTTTTGGATAGAGCGGGGTTTCCTTCGAATGGGAGCGTACCGTTTGTGATGAGTGAGGAAGACAGTATCGACATCGACACTGAAGAAGATATCAGGTATTTGGAGTATGTCTTGAGAGATAAAAATGGCTGAATTTAAAATTGCGGATCGTTGGATTGGAGACGAGCACACACCCGTCGTGATCACAGAGATTGGTATCAATCATGAGGGCTCCATAGAGACGGCCATCGCCATGGCTGATGCCGCCATCAATGCCGGTGCAGAGATCATCAAGCACCAGACGCACATTATCGCAGACGAGATGTCCAACGAGGCGAAGCTGGTGATACCAGGAAATGCCGAAGTTTCGATCTACGAAATCATGGACCGTTGCGCGCTCTCCGAGCGTGATGAGAAGCGCCTGATGGAGCATGTCCAGCGGCGCGGCGCTATTTTCATCAGCACCCCGTTTTCCCGTGCGGCGGTTGATCGTCTGGTCAAGTTCGACATACCTGCCTTCAAGATTGGTTCGGGAGAATGCAACAACTATCCGCTGGTTAAATACATTGCCCGCTTTGGCAAGCCGGTCATCATCAGCACCGGCATGAATTCTATCGAGACCGTGCGGCCATCTGTCGAGATTCTTCGCAAAGCCAACGTGCCATATGCGCTACTGCACTGCACCAACGTCTACCCAACGCCACCTGAATTGGTTCGTTTGGGTGCGATGAGTCGTCTGAAAGAGGCGTTTCCTGATGCGGTGGTCGGCTTGTCGGACCACACTACCTCGAACTACACCTGTCTCGGTGCCGTAGCTCTGGGTGCATCAATTCTGGAGAGGCACTTCACAGATCGCATGGATCGGCCAGGGCCTGATATTGTGTGCTCAATGGATCCGGGCGCTCTGTCGGCATTGATTGAGGGTTCTAAAATAATATTTGCAGCCCGTGGTGGCGAGAAGGTCCCAGTTGAGGAGGAGGCCCAAACAATTGCGTTTGCATTTGCTTCAGTTGTGGCAATTGAAGACATCGAACCCGGCCAAGCGTTAAGTGAAAAAAACATATGGGTTAAGCGTCCAGGCGGTGGAGATTTTTCGGTGCATGATTACGAGCGCCTGATGGGGAAGGTTGCGCTTGTTACAATTCGTAAGGGTTTTCAGATTAAGAGGTCAGATGTTAACTTGTGAGTCGATATGCAGCCATTGAAGGTCATTATAACTGGGGCATCCGGTTTCCTCGGCAGTCATGTTCTACAGGTGCTTGCAGCACAACAGAATGTTGAGGCCATTGCAGTGACAAGGAAAGATATTTCTGGCTGGTGCAGAGTGTCCGATTATTCACAATCTCCAGTAGGAGATGTGCTTATACATTTGGCAGAGGACAGTGATCGTGCGCAGGTCGCCAAATCTGGTCAGGCATATGAAGAGAAAGCTCGGGAAACGCTTGTTGCACTATTAAAAAAAGGCTATCGTCGGGTAGTTTATATATCTTCTGCAGTGCTATATGGTGATGCGGATGCCTGGCCTCATTTTCCCAATGATCCGATTCGAATTGATGATGCCTACACGCATCTTAAGCGACAATCTGAATTAGCCGTACTGGAATTGTCCACAGGTGTTGTCGTGCGCCTATCTAACATCTACGGCCCAGGTATGTCACAAAACAATGTGATGAGTACTATTCTGAGACAGATACCTGGGACTGGCTCTTTGGAAGTAATGGATACGAGCCCAGTGCGTGATTTTCTCTGGGTGGAAGATGCTGCCGAAGGGATAGTTTCTCTATCCCTTCGGCATTTGAGAGAAGGTAATAAAGGGAAACTATACAATCTGGGAACAGGCATAGGAACGTCGATAGGTGAATTGGCCAGTATGGCTTTAGAAATTGCAGGACAAGCCGATAGACCAGTGGAAGGTAGGCATATATCAGGCCGTCAATCTAAATTAATACTGGATTTTTCCGATACAACGTCCGTTTGCGGATGGCGACCAAGAACATCGTTACGTCAGGGGCTCACTCGCTTGTTGCATATAAAGGAAGAAAGAACATGAACCAACGCACTATCGCTATATTTACTGGCAACCGGGCTGAATATGGTTTGCAATATCCTATTCTCCGGGCTATAGATCGTCATCCGGAACTGGATTACCGTTTGCTGGTATCAGGTGCCCATCTCGATCCTAATTTTGGCTGTACCTTGGATGAGATCCGCGCTGATGGCTTTCATATAGATGCGGAAATAAAGATCGAAATGGATGCGGTCTCTCTATTTGCTACAGCTCAAGCTATTGGGTCGGGCATCCTGGCTATCAGTCGTGTGTTGAATGATCTGAAACCGGACATGATGGTAGTTTATGCGGATCGGTTCGAGGGTTTGGCTGCTGTGATTGCCGCAAGCCAGATGAATATTCCTACCGCTCATATAGAAGGGGGGGATCTAACTGAAGGTGGCGCCTTGGATGATTCGGTCCGCCATGCAATGACCAAATTGGCTCACCTCCATTTCACTACTAATCAACAGGCGACGAACCGCATACTGGCCATGGGGGAAGAGCCATGGAGGGTTCATACTGTAGGGTTTCCCGCCATCGATCTTATTTCAGAAGGACGATTTGCATCAGCGCAAGAAGCTGTCGAGAAGCTCGGCTTGGATCTGTCTCGCCCGATTATGCTTTTCACACAGCATTCGGTGAGCACGGAGTGCAACCAGGCCGCCGATCAGCTTGCTCCCTCGCTGGTTGCGATAGAGCGCCTTGCCGCCGAAGGTGTTCAGACGATCCTTACCTATCCAAACAACGATGCAGGCGGTCAAGCGATCATCGAGCAATTAGAGGTTTTTGGCGCGGCGAGCATACCAGGCACCCAAGTTCGCCGTTCGCTCGGGCGGCACCTCTATCATGGAATACTGGCACTCGCGCGTGATCCTTTGCTGAGGGTCGCTTGTGTTGGTAATTCCTCCTCTGGTCTCAAGGAAACCCCGGCCTTTGGTTGTCCGACTGTAAATATTGGGTCGCGTCAGGAAGGACGGCTGCGCGGTAAGAATGTGCTCGATGTCGACTATGACGCCGATGCCATTGCTGCAGCTGTGAGGCGCTGCTTATACGACGAAGACTTCCGCTCGCTTTGCCGCCTTGCCGAGAACCCCTATTGGCTTGGTAATGCTGGCCCAAAGATTGCGGATGTACTGGCTACTGTACAGCTCGGCCAACGGATTATCCGTAAGCGTATGACGCTAAAAGGAGAGATGCACGATGGGTGGTTTAGATAATGAGTGAAAAACCCCTTCTACCTGAAGCACCGCTGATGGAAGCGGTGCGCGCCATTGAGATAAGCCACCGCCGTATGGCAGTAGTGGTAGCTCCAGATGGTCGACTCTTGGGTACGTTAACGGACGGCGATATCCGACGCCATCTACTTGCCGGAGGCAGCTTGGAAAACCAAGTGTCGAAAGCCATGAACCCGATGCCTATAATTGCGGAAATAGGAAGCCCGGATGGCTACATGAAAGACCTGATGCGTAGCGGCAACGTAGTGGCACTGCCTTTGGTTGATCAGCAAGGAAAATTTCTGCGTCTCGTCCATTTGATGGATTTGGAGAAGGACGATAAGCAGATCAATACCACGATAGGTTTCCGCTTCGCGGTGATTATGGCTGGGGGAGAGGGGACTCGCCTGAGACCGTTTACTGAAGCTATTCCGAAGCCCATGGTGAAAATCGGCGGCGTACCACTTATAGAGCGTCAAATCAGGAAACTGGCAAAAGTCGGAATTAGCCGAGTTTATATTTCGGTCAATTATTTGAGCCACATTATCGAAGAGTATTTCAGGGATGGCAGTGATTTTGGGCTTGAGATATCTTACCTGCGGGAACAGGAAAAATTAGGAACTGCCGGCGCCCTTTCTTTGTTGCCTGAACATCCTGATGGCCCCATCATAGTCATGAACGGCGACATCCTTACTACTTCCGATTTTGACAGTCTATACGCCTTTCACATAACACATAGTGCTAAGATTACAGTTGCGGCGGTTGACCACCGAGTACATATCCCTTTTGGCGTAATACAGGCAAATGGTCCGTTTGTTACTGGCCTTGTCGAAAAACCCTCCCAACGGTTCCTTTGCAATGCCGGTATCTATGCTATATCCCCTGAAGCGTTGAATTTTCTGCAGGAGGGCAAGCACAGTAATATGACAGACCTTATCAACACTTGCATCGCAAGAAATCTACCGGTGGCCGTGTTTCCGGTTTATGAATATTGGAATGACATAGGCACCCCGGATGATCTGGAAAGAGCGCGTGCCTATTTCGCTGAAATTGAGGGTGTAGAATGATGGTGATTGTGTTTGCGCGCGGTTGAATCAGGTAGGTTTTCTTAAAAGCAGATAAATAGAGGTAGAAAAATGAACAAAACGGACTATGTAATAAGCAATATTGAGAGGATTTACTCTAAAGAAATAAATTTTTTAAAATTAAACAGGACTTTTGAATGGAAAAAACAAGCTGCCTTGTTGCAGAAACAAGCTGCCGCTCAAAAGTTAACAATTGAATTAGAAATCAAGAACTGCACTATTTGCAATAGTGACCATGTCGTTCCTTTTTGCACAGTTTATGATTATCCGTATTTTGAATGTGCTTCATGCGGACATATTTTTTTAGGCTATCAAATTTCTGATAAATCGATAATCGAAATGTATCAAAATCATTTGGATACCATTTATCTGGATAATGACTTATTTGATATTCGAGTTAATGATATTGCCATCCCAAAGTTAAATTTCATAAAAAACCATGCTCCTGCTGTAACAAAATTATTAGATATTGGCGCGGGTGTCGGCGAAATTGTAGCTGCTGCCGATAAAATCGGATGGCATGCTTTAGGTTTGGATGCTGATCCTGTTGAGGTAGGCTTTGCCAAAAAGAGAGGGTTAAATGTCGAACAGACTTTTGTAACAAGTGAAAACATTCACGGCATCGCCGAAAATTTTAATGTGGTTACATTTTTTAATGTAATTGAACATATAAAGGATCCCCTGGGTTTTCTGCGTATTGTTTCTGCAGCGCTAATTAAAAATACTCTTGTTTGCATTGAGGTGCCAAGGCATCCATCAATAAGTTCAATTTGCAATATAGCTTTCCCAAATATGGTTCATCGGCATATTTATCCGCCCGAGCACCTAAATATTTTTACTGAAAAATCAATGGAAATAGTGCTTCAGGAATGTTCATTGGAACCTGTTGTTATTTGGTTATATGGGCAGGATTTTTACGAATTAATTTCATGTGCATTTGCAGAAAGTAATATAAAGAACAGCATAATGGACAAATTTATCAATATGACGAATGAGTTTCAGAAAGTTATTGATAAAAATAATTTAAGCGATTTTATGTTAGTCTTGGCAAGAAAAATATAAATTCAAAGTCCCGGAGATTGAAATGGTTCAAGCGTATTTTGGCCTTCCTGAAGAAGTGATTTTTTGTAAGCACTGCGTGATTTCAAACCAGCGCCCAAGTTCAACCGTCGAGTTTACGCACAAGCAAAACGAAAAAAAGGCGACAATCGGCTTTGACGATGATGGTGTATGTGACGCCTGTCGTTTCCATGAGGTGAAAGAAAAACAGATTTGCTGGGAAAAGCGCGAGCATTCTCTAATCCAGCTACTGGACAAGCACCGCCGTAGCGACGGCGGCTATGACATAGTCGTCCCCGGTAGCGGAGGCAAGGACAGCGCCTACACTTCGCACATACTCAAATACAAGTACGGCATGAACCCGCTTACCGTAACCTGGGCGCCGCACAAGTACACCGAGATCGGCTGGAAGAACTTTGAAAACTGGATGCATGTCGGCGGTCTCGACAATATACTGTTCACACCCAATGGCCGCTTGCATCGCTATTTGACCCAGCAGGCCTTTCTCAACCTGCTGCACCCGTTCCAGCCATTCATCGTGGGCCAGCGCATTATTGGCCCGCTGATGGCTGCCAAGTTTGGCGTGAAGTTGGTGATGTATGGCGAGAATCAGGCTGAGTATGGCAACAACCCGGATGACAACTATAAGCCTACAATGGATCATAAGTTTTTCTCAGTCGGTAACCCGGAAGAGATGGTTTTGGGCGGCAAGCCAGTCAAGGACATCATCGCTGAAAAGCACTTCTCACTTAACGACTTTGCACCCTATATTCCACCCAGTGCGGACTACCTTGATAGCAAGGGTGTAGAGGTGCACTATCTTGGTTATTACCTGAAGTGGGATCCTCAGGAGTGCTACTACTACGCGGTCGAAAATACCGGCTTTGAGGCGAACAGCGAGCGGACTGAAGGCACCTACTCTAAGTACAGCAGTATTGATGACCGAATTGATATGTTTCATTACTACACCACGCTAATTAAGTTTGGTATTGGGCGTGCGACTTATGATGCAGCGCAGGAGATTCGTAATGGAAAGATAACGCGAGAAGAGGGTGTGTATCTAGTTCAGCAATACGACCAGGAATTCCCAAAAAAGTATTTCAAGGAATTCTTAGAATACATTGACATTAAGGAAACTGAATTCTTTGCGACCGTTGATCGCTTCAGGTCGCCGCACTTGTGGAAACAAGAACAAGGAGTTTGGAAGCTCCGACATACTGTTTCCTGAAGAAGAGCAGGCAGCATAAACAGAACCACTTGCAACTATCGGTCGGTAAGGGAGCTTTTTGAATATTCGCTTAATTGCACGGCTCGATATCAAAGGGCCAAACCTCATTAAAGGTATCCATCTGGAGGGATTGCGCGTCATCGGTGATCCTCAAGAATATGCTCGGCACTATTACGAGACGGGGGCCGATGAGCTAATCTATATGGATATTGTCGCCAGTCTTTACGGGCGCAATAATCTGATCGAGGTCGTCAAGCGCGCCGCCCAGAATATTTTTATCCCTATGACCGTAGGCGGCGGCGTGCGCTCGGTGGATGATGCCAATCAACTGCTGCGCTCCGGAGCTGACAAGGTTGCTATTAACACCGCAGCTATAGGTAGACCAGAACTAATCACTGAAATTTCCCGACGATTCGGATCTCAGTGCATGGTGCTTTCGATTGAGGCCAAGCGGGTAGGGGAAAATAAATGGGAAGCTTACACCAACAACGGTCGTGAGCGCACCGGTATGGACGCGGTGGAATGGGCCAAAAAAGGCTGCGAGTTGGGCGCGGGGGAAATATTGCTGACTTCGGTGGATCAGGAGGGCACCCGTAAAGGGTTCGACATTGCATTGGTGCGTGCCGTTGCTGTTGCCGTGCCGATCCCGGTAATTGCCAGCGGTGGTATGGGCACGACGGACCATTTTGTGGATGTTGTTCAGGAAGGGAAGGCTGACGCGGTGGCAATGGCGGACGTCCTTCATTACAATCGCCTTAGTATTAGTCAAATTAGCAAGGCCGCTTTGGCAGCGCATATCCCGGTGAGGCATTTATCATGAAACCCTGTGTTACCGTAGTAGACTATGGTATGGGCAACCTGCTAAGCGTTGCACGCGCGCTGGAATATTGTGGTGCGGCAGTGAAGGTGACAGAATCTCCCGATGTCATAAGCACTTCATCGCGGGTGGTACTGCCTGGCGTGGGTGCCTTTGGCGATGGTATGGCAGAATTGTGTCGTAGGGGTATAGATGAAGTTCTCCGAGAAGTGGCCGCTAAGGGTACGCTGCTGCTTGGAATATGTCTCGGCATGCAGATGTTGCTGGATGAAAGTGAAGAGTTTGGCTTAACCAGGGGTTTGGGTCTGATTCCTGGGCGGGTGGTGCCTGTTCCTGCAATGACGGCAGACGGGCAGTCGCAAAAGATCCCTCATATTGGCTGGAATGCCTTGGTCTTGCCCTTGGGACGCGAAACTTGGAAAGATACACTCCTGCAAGAGGTTAAGCTGGGTGAAGCTGTATATTTTGTCCATTCCTACATGGCCCTACCATCTAACCCTGCTCATCGTATCGCTGACTGCATCTATGGTGGCGTAAGAGTGACTGCCGCCATCGGTCGAGACAATATTTTCGCTTGCCAGTTTCACCCGGAAAAAAGTGGGGAGGTTGGCTTGAAGGTATTAAGAAGATTTTTAGCTTGAGATGTTATTCATTTAAGAATGCTGGAGAGGTTACACTGAGTACTACGAATTTTATCATTTCAGCATACCAGGCACTCTGGGACAAGAATGTAAAGGATCTATACGTTGTTGAGCCTTATGTTTTTCATGTGCTTGAAAAAGAAAGCAGGCTTAAACAATACAATAACATTGAAGTGGCCCCTTTCAGCCGTACATCACGGGCGGATATTGATAACGTTAGCCGTTATGTTGACGCTAAATATAATAAATATATTGCCATCCTATCCACACGGCTTAATGAAATCCATGGAACAACTCATAAAGAATTTTTCTGGAAAAAAGCCCTTTCTATGGCCTTCATAAGGTATATAACAATTTTTCATGATCTGTTTGAGAAATGCGAGATGTATCTTGACGAAAAAAAACATACAGCAAATATCCTGTCTGTAGAATCTTATTGTATACCTCTGGACTTCGAAGACCACCGGTACTTCTTTCAAAACACAGGCTATGGACAGGAACAGATTTTCAGCATATATGCAAAACTCTTTTATCCCGGCGTATTTCCCGAGATGCAACAGTGCCCGGCGCAATTTGATAAAGAAATTACACATTCCGGGCTGAAAAATAATAAAGCCTTGACTGCAATCAATAAAATTAAAAATATGGTTAGGGGATTTATATTATCGTTGTTAAGAAAAGCTAAGGTTTCGGAAAAGGATATAAAGGTCGGAATCGTCGGGTCATACTTCTCGGAAGAAAATTTTGCCAAACTAATCAATAATAGCGATTCCAAAATATATCCTCTTGAGTGGAGTATACACCTTGATCACGAAGATAAGGATATCTCATGGGATGAGAGGAATCGCCTGGCGGAATTCGATCCCGATTTCGATAGATTCGATAAATTCTTTTTTTCCACGATGCCATACTGTTTGCCAAGGGTCTTTGTCGAGCATTATAATGAAATTGAAAGCAGTTATTCAACCTTGCTCAACGGATATTCCTCATTGCAATATATAGTAAGTGAAGGGTGGATCAGCGATACATTCATGTCTATATTGCTGGCATTGGCACAGGAGAAAGGCATAAAACATGTAAACAACGAACATAACTGTTTTTTCCATCCTTTTGCCGGAAGTTTTATTTCGCATGTGGTGGATATGTCAGACATTTTCGTCACGCTCGGATGGTATGATCCCAATATCAAAGGGCTTGTCAAGGGAGCATCTTTATTCCCTTTTTCGATAAAAAACGATTTTAAAAAAGAATGCAAAATACTATATGTCAGTGCGCCAGCCAATGTGAAAATGCCGCATTATTCCTCCGCATGGGGCATAGACGAGGAAAATGCTGTAACACATCTTGATTTCTGTAAGTCTTTCTTCAAAAACTTGAAGATAGAAACTTTGAAGGAGTTGGTCTATAGAGCATACCCGAAAACATGTATCCCTTTGCTTAGTTATGATAAAGAATACATGCTTTCACCTTATCTGAATCAAATAAGATCTCTATCGAATACTTCCGAGCCTTCCAAGGTGCAAATGTTAAAATCAGACATGGTTATAATAGATTATATCTCTACGTCATATATAGAGGCCCTGGTTATGAATATACCAACCGTATTCTTCTGTAATAAGGATGCATATTATTTAAACGATAACTACCTCGATTTCTTTGATGTTCTTATAGATGCTGGAATTTGTCAGACCGATCCCGTGCAAGCTGCTCATTTTGTAGAAAGCATCAAGGATGAACCTGAGAAGTGGTGGTCTAGTGAAAAGGTACAGGCAGCACGGAATAATTTTTTGAACCGCAATCTTGGGAAACCGGAAGATATGATTGAATATCTTCTTGGTTTGATAAGTAGGTGATCTGGGCATTGAAGGATTATTTCGGACGAACCTATGCTGTTTAACTCTACCCAATTTTTTATCTTTTTTCCTGTTGTAACAGCCCTCTATTTCCTAATGCCGCACAGATACCGTTGGGCGCTACTCCTGTCTGCAAGCTGTATTTTTTATATGGCGTTTATCCCAATCTATATACTCGTTCTTTTTGTCACCATCATCATCGATTATCTTGCGGCAATGCTGATTGAGAAGTCTGAAGGCAAACACAAGAAGCTTTTATTGATTATAAGCATCCTATAATGGACCCCCATTTTAAGACAGAGTAACTTAGTGGTAATATAGCCTGCCG
>ERZ1292625.3296-Hain-H41-01um-R1-3296-length-13379-cov-13_pt1 | contig 13379 bp, 25 predicted proteins | sample MGYA00564400_ERZ1292625 | MGnify/ENA primary metagenome ERZ1292625 (study PRJEB36523, sample SAMEA6512639) | groundwater metagenome | collected 2019-01-08 | study: AquaDiva: Metagenomics assemblies of 32 groundwater samples | reverse complement strand
TTGCGCAGTTCGGCCACGGTGGCAGCCGACAGTCCCTTGGCCTTGGCCACGGTGGCCGCTTTGTCCGCCGCCTCCCTGATTGACTCCTGCCGTATCGTGAGGATGCGTTCAGCCGTTAACTTGTCTGCACCGGCCAGGTCTTTTAACGTTCTGGCCAGGAACATCATGTCCTGCGGGGTGGCGGACTCCAGATCTCCGATCGACTGATACGCCACGGTGCGCAGCATTTCCGCGAGCAGGCGGCCCACATCGCCTTCCGGCTCGGCCTGCAACTTGCCGATCCACACCTTGGCGACTTCCTGCGCTTCGCGGTATTTCTGCATCTGGGTTTCGGCGCGTTGCTTGTAGCGCCCCACGGCGCTGCGCGAAATTTCCGCGCCCATGCCAACAAGCAGGGCCACGATGCTGTCGATGGTGGCCCGTCCCTCGCGGATCGCCCCGTCCACCGCTTCGCGCACGCGCGGGTCGAGCCGCTTGATGCTGGATTGGCGGCCCATTATGCGGGTCTCAACCGGGCCACACCCGGCACACGCGCGCGCCCTTCGGCCACATCCAGCCCGCGCTGGGTGATGCTGGCATTGGATAATTCGCGGCTTTCGCGCAAGCTGAGAAGCCCCTGATCGGCCAGCCAGGCCAGTTCGCTCGCCACCTGATCGGCAGAAGGTGGTGGTAGCTCGCCCTCGGTCATGCAGGTGTACAGAAAATATTGCCCGGACTCAGATCCGGGCAGGCTGGCCAGCAACTTTAATAACTCCAGGCGCCAGGCTTCACGCATCTTTTCCGGGTAGCTCATCACTGCTTGCCTCCGGCCATCATGGTCTCGTGAATCAAATGCAGGGTGCGGTTGGTAGCTTTAAATTCGCCTTCCATCCGGTTCATGCAGGTCGATACATCGTTGATCTTTTCGTACAGCTTCGCGATGTCATTGTGCGTCGGCGCATGCAGCATGGCCTCCTCCAGGTGCGCCACGCGCACACTTTGGCCCTCCAGGCGCGCATCGACATCGTTCTGCAACGCGGTCACGCGGTCGTTGGTCACGCGGTTTTTATTGGAGATGTACACGTAAAAACTGGTGCCGCCCCATAGCACGAATTGCAGCGCATCAAATGCCAGCCGCATGGTTTCATTTTCCATATTTTTTCAGCCCTCTCCTGTATTCGGCATCCTGAGCGCAATCGACGCAATGCTGCACGCCCGGTAAAGCCCTGCGGCGCGCGGCGGGAATGCGCTCGCCGCAGCCGTCCGCCTGGCAGAAGCGGGCAGACTCGCCCTGCGGCATCTGCCGCCGCAGTTTGGCCAGCGCATCGCTGGAAATTTCCTCGATGCGCTGCGTGGCGCGATCTACATCATCCACTATCTATTTCCCCCAACCGTACCAGGCGCCGACCATCGCCGACGCATCGTTATTCACCGGCGCGTGGCCGCCGAATGTCTGGGTGCCGGTGAGCATTACGCCGAGCGTGATGTCCCGCACATTGATCACGCCCTGGCGCAGTTGCACCATGCCGCGCTGGTCGCCGTTGGTATCCAGCCCGGCGTAGGCACCGATATCGCCGCGCGAGGTAAAACACAGCCAGCATTTCGGCAGCACTTCCACGTAGGTTTTTATCTCGCCGGTGGCGCCGTCCGCGACCGGCACCACGCGGTGCGCGTGGCCGTCATTGGGCACATCCACCGCATCCGCCACGCGTTTCTGCGGGTTTTGCGTGACCTCATCCGGCAAGTGCAATTTTTTCTCAATTTTTTTCGGATAAACCCGCAGCGGTTTTTTCAGCTCGAACCCCTCGGTAGTGAGGTGCGATACCGGCCACGATTTCACGGCGGGCAGCGCCTGGCCCACGGGGTTGGCCGGTTCCTGGTGTTTGAGGTGGTAGAGCCAGCCTGCGATCACCAGCGCCGCGAGGAGGGTGGCGAGCGCCTGCCAATGGGATGCCAGCCAGATCAGGGGTTTTATCGGTTTCATGCCAGCCCCAGGCATTTATTGGCGTCGCGCGCGCGATCCGTCACCAAGCCGCGGCAATTGTTGCGGCGGTCGCGGCAGTCGCGCCCGCGCACCGTCGCCCGCCAGGTGCGCATCGCCTCGCAGGCGGCGGCGTAATCCGCCTCGTCTGCGGCAGCGTTGAAACGCGGCGCGATTTCGCGGCACACGGCCCCGCCCCCGGCGTTGTAAGCCAGGCTCACCAGCGCGTCGAACTCGCGCTGGTACAGCGGCGCGGACACGCAGCGGCGCACCGCTTTCGCGTAATTATTTTCCAGCGCATCCAGCATAAAAACCAGTTCGCGCACCGGCTCGGTTTTGGGATACATCTCGCCGGTGGTGCGGCCAAACCCCTCGGTCGGCACATCTCCCGGCACCGGGATGACCGGATGATCGGTGTAGCCCTCGCGCTGCACGGTTGCCACCAGCAGCGCGGCGGTTATGGCGATTCCGGCCGCAGCCTGGCGCGGGCTGATCATTGATCCCCCGAGGGGGCAAACACATGGCCGGGCAGCGGCGCCATATCGGCGCGTAGCCAGGCGGCCACATCGAAACCGGGACCACGCGGCAACTGTTCGACAGTATCGAATAGTTGCCCATCCGCCACGCGTGCCTGCGGGTAGCGCTCCTGCAATAATTTAATGTTGTAACGCAGGCTGGACCACTGCGCGATGGTGAATTGATCCGTGCCGATCAGGCACACGCCCAGCGACTTTGCGTTATAACTCTGCACGTGCGCGCCGATCTCATCCAGGTGGCGGCCGGTGTGCACCGCGCCATTGAGCGTAATCACAAAATGGTAGCCGATGGCGTCCAGCTCCGGGTTCTGCAACGCGCGGAATTCGGCGGTGCGGTGAAAGCCGCGCGCGCGGTGCCAGGCGTTGATGTCGGCCACGGTCTGCGGGCGCCCGTTGGGCGAGGCCGCGCAATGAATGACGATGAGGTTGATTGGCCTGCCCTGAGCCGGACGAATGGGGCGGGTCATGCCGCATCCAGTGTTTGGCGGCGCGGCATCCCTGCGCTAGACTGCGAATTCCCCAACCCACAATCCACAGGAGCCGCGCCAATGAGCCAGGAAGAAATCAACACCAACGTACAGGAGCGCCTGCGCGCGCTGGAAGCCACGCAACAGATCACGGCCGCTTTCCTTTTCGCGGCAGCCGAGACCCACCCGCAACCCGAGCGCCTGCGCGCTCAATTCGTGAAACGAAGCGAGATGCTGATTTCCGGGATGCTGGCGCGCGAACTGCAGGAAGACTGGATAGACGCTGCAAGCGCATTCCGCGAAGCGCTGCTCGCTGCATTTTCGCCGCCAAGTCCATGAGCAGAGTGAAGTTGCCGTAAGTATTCATGCCACCATGATGCGGGTGGCCGGGGGCGGGGTTAAGGCGGAAAAGATTCCGCCCGGACGGGCCGGGCGGAAGTAAAACAGCTTATGCCGGGATGGTCAGGTTGTCAAACACGGTGGCGTTTTTAACTCCATCTCCAGCCGCTCGACATCGCGCTCGCACAGCTCCAGCAGGTCGATCACCGCAGCGGCAAGGTTGGCGGAATGGTTGACGTTATCCATCACCGGCCTGGCTGCCTCTCCCTGCGGCAGCGCTTCCAGCATGCACGAGGCCACCGCGCGCGCGGCGCTGACGCGGGAAGAAAGGTCGTACCATGCGCCGGGAACACGGTCAGGGCTGCACATGATCGCCACCCCCAAGCCGCCGCTGTTTCATGGCTGCCAGCCCTTTGCGGCCCGCTGCCGAGAGCGCCGGGTTGGTCTGGTAGTCCACCAACCCCGCCGCCGCCATTTCGCGCAGGTTGGCGCGCACGTATTTGGTCTGACAGCACAGCAGCCGCGCTATTTCGATCTGCGTGAGCTTCATCTCGTAATAACGCTTGAGCTGCTCCCAGACAGGCATGCCGCGCAGCGCCAGCGCTTTGAGGCGCTCGAGCTGCAGCGCTTCCACCTGGCCGGGGCGCACTTCCAGCGGACGGCGCAGAAAGGCGGGGATCTCCTGCCGCGCCACTTTTTCCATCTGGATGAAGTAACGGCGCGCCTGTCTGCCTTTGTCGTTCCCTTCAACAATGGCTAACTCCTTGGCCATGTCCAGCGATAGGTGGTACTCGGTCTTGGGTTTGCCGAAACCATAAGACCTATTCGCCAAAACTGGCGAATAGTCCTCGCCCTCGGTAAAACCGTACTTCTCGATACGTTCTTTGATCCAGTTGGAAAAGTCCTTGCCGACCTCCATGACGGCGTGCAGATCGCGGGCATTGACCAGGGGTTGGATTTCTCCGGCCAGTTCGCCGGTAATGGTGGGGATGAGTTGATTCATGACTTTGCTCCTTTGAAGGGAAAACCCACGATGGCCGTGGGCGGCCGGGAGCTTCAAACCCGGCAAAGTCGGGCGGAGTAATTCCCCTCTCGGGTATTGTATTCCTCGCACTCCCGGCCATCGAAAACGATGGGCGTAAAAAAACCACGACTACGGGCGCGGGGTTCCGCTTTGCACAGTGTTTGAAGCACTTGCACGGATTTTGCGCCTCATTTGGAACTGATGTCAAGATATCCTGCCAATTGGGCCGGGGCTCAGTCTGTCAAATCAAAGCACACCTGCTTGCCGCCCACCGCAGCCAGTGCCTGCGCGAGCTGAGGCGCAAGACTGGTGGCATTGATGATGGTGAGCTTGCCGCCCGCTTCTGCCACGGCGGCGGCCAGCCGCTGCAACTGATGCTGGTTGAGCTTTCTGGCATCCACCAGCAGGCTGGCGCCTGTTTCGGCCAGGGCAATCTGGCTATCGGGTAATAGGGTCATGGCGCTCTCCTTGGGTAGTTTTCCTGCGCGGCTTCGCAGGCGATCACGCCTGCGCCGGTGATGTTGAGCTGGTAACCGTTGCGATGCACGTGGCCGGTCTCGATCAGCACGCCCAGGGCAAACTCGATATCCTGATTCTCCATCGCTTCTTTCAGTTTGGAATCCGCCAGCCAGCCGCGCTTGGGGTTGGTTTGACGCACGCTGTATAAAATCTCCAGCACTTGCAGGCGTTGCTTGGCGTTTTCGTTCATGGCTCTTCCTTCCATCAAAATAAATTGTCCTGCCCGTCATCTGCCTCGACCCCGGCCAGGATATTGCGCACCTGGCGTTCGACGAGGTTGTATTTCAGCGCCAACTGGCGCTGGCTGAGTTCGCAGTACTCGGCGCGGATGCTGGCATTGCGCACGGCGATTACCGCGGCCCGCGCTTTGGGAATATCGAAATGCTCCTCGCCACCGAAATTCTCCACCAGCTTTAACGCCGCCGCATGCCCGACTATCTTGACCAGCGGATGATCCGGATCAAAGCGCGCAGGCACATACAGCCGCACCCCGCTATAGTTTTGCATCAGCCGCAGCGTGGCTGGCAGCCCGATCAACCCGGCGATCTCCTGCAGGACGCCCGGCAGCAAGGATTCATCAAGCCCTGTCCTGAGCACAGTCGAAGGGCCTGTCCTGAGCGTTGCCGAAGGGCCTGTCCTGAGCACAGTCGAAGGATCAGCCACTGCGCTTTTCCTTGTAGGCCAGCGCGGCAACGATCTTGCGCAGTTGCGCCGGGGTGCACCACTCCACCCTCTCTACCTTGAACATCTGCTGGCTGATGCCGTTGGCGTAGCCCCACGGCAGCCCCATGACGGTGAGCAGCGCGCCGATCTTGCCGATCAGCGGCTCTTTGCCGGTGGCCGGCGCTTTGGGTTTGCCGCGCCGCACATCTTTTTTCCAGCCGCGCGACTTGAGGTGATCCAGCATATTTTTGCGCCCGGCCCAATCCAGTTCTGCGGCGGAATGCACGCGCGCCACCGTCCACAGCATGCTGCGATATTCGCTGCCGGGATTTTTGTCCCTGGTATCCATGCCGAGCTGCTCCGCCGCCATGTGGATCATGGCGAGTTCGCTTCTGCGCAGATCAGGCGCGGCGCGGGCCTGTCCTGAGCCGTGCCCTGAGCCTGTCGAAGGGCCTGTCGAACGGGGTTTCATTGTTTGGCTATGCCCTGATCTCTGCCGCCGCCACCCGTGCGATGGCTTGCAGCGTTTCGTACGACAGCGGCTGCGGCAGGTGAGATTTGGCCTGAGCAATCCGGTCCAGCGCGGCCAGCGCGTGGTCGCGCTGTTTTGTCAGCAGCGCGATCTGGCCGGCGCGAAGAAATTTTCCGTTCATCACGCCGCGTCCTTCTGCTCGAACGGCGTGATCACGAAATCTTCAACCCCGGTGACTACGGTGATCCCGGCCACGCCGCGCACTGCATCCGGCTCGTTGAGGATCGCCTCTTTATTTACCTCGTCTTTAGTGCGCACGAACTTGCCCAGCCCCAGCCGTTTGAGCGCCTCGATCACGGCCTCGGCGCCGCGCACCGACACCGACGGCGGGCGCTGCCGCCACTGCACTTCGCCGGTGATGAGGTTGGCGCTTTTTACCCGGCCGCCATCGGTCAGCTCGGCGCGATGGGCCTCGCAGTATGCCTGCACCCCATCCTGCAATGCTTTGAGCTGCTCGCTCAGCGCTTCCAGGCGCGGCTGGAAATTCTGCGTGATGGCGGCGATGGCATCATTCATTTCGGTCGTGGCGCGCAGCGACTGGCGCTGCAGGTCGCCGATCAGGCGCACATCGACCGCGACAGCTTCTTTGGTCTGCGGCACGCTGAGTTGCGCTTTGGTTTTTAGGCGGGTAACGGGTTTTGCCATGATATTTCTCCGGTTGTGGGTTAAATTTTCGCCCCTGAAGGGGCTCCTACATTACGTTTTTTTCTCCGTATTCTCTGCCGCGATTACTGCATCAATGAGATCAATCACTTGAGTGTATGCGGGCGTCCAGAATTCCCTGCTCAACCCATCGGAATAGCGGCCATCACCTATCCATTCGCGAGAATTGATCAAAGCTCGCAGTAAGCGGTTCCGGCTCTCCCCATTCTGAACTGCGAGCTTATCGCGCAACGGGGCAAGCCCGGATTCGTTCAATACCGAAAGTTCCCATGCCGCGTGATTCATTTCGCCGATCAGGTCGATTAATTCCAGATCATATTTTTCAAGCAGCGGCAAAACGGCTTTTGTGATTTCTTCGTGGATGTACATTTTTTGCTCCTACGGCTAGGTTTTGAGGTGAAGTTGCCCGAGCAAATCGGGCAGCGGGATTTTGCGCAGCTTGGATTCCAGCACCAGGCTATGCATGGCGCGGCTGCGCAAAAATTGGCAGGTCTGCTCCAATTCCTCGGCGGTTTGCGCCATGTAGTAGCCTGTTTCGGGGGTGCCGCAGATAGCGTAACCCTCGCCACGCAACTGGCTGATGTATCTGCGCACATGCCGCTCGCAGATGCCGTTGCAAAACGCGAGGCCTTTGACCGAGATGCCGCGATCCTTGCCGATGCGGCAGGTCAGCGCCACCAGAATGCGCCTAGCGATCATTTTCCCCTCCTGCGGTTTTGTGGATAAATTGTTCGAGCTGCGCGCGTATGGCGGCGGGCATTTTTTTGCCTGGCCCTTCGACGGATTCGACAGGCTCACCGCAGGCAGGCTCGTTGTTGGCTGGGTTCGCGGCTGAAGCCGCTCCTACTGGCGCGCGGCCGCTGCGCTGGCGCTCCTCTGCCTGCGCCTCGGCCCTGGCCTCGGTTTTGTCGGCGTACCCGGCGAGGATGGTGAGCAAATACCCATGCGATTTGAGCGGCAACGTGAGGCTGTCGCGTTTTGCCAGCATCTCCTCGATCCCCTGCCGCCACGACTCCACCGGCGCCGCCCACAGCCGCCCGTTGCGCTCAAATTTGCCGCTCTGGATCAGTGGCAGCAGTTCGGCGAGCAGCGAGTTGACGCGGTCGAACGAGAGCTGGCGCCGGGCCTGTCCTGAGCCATGCCGAAGGAGGGGGCGGAACAGCGCCAGGTATTGCACCAGAGCTTTGCCCAGCGGCGCGGGCAGTTGCAACGCGGTCATCACCGCTTCGCGCGCACCCTCGCCCGCAAGCAGCGCGTCCAGGCTCATCGCGGCGCCGCAGGCGGGGCAATTGAGGCGCATCAGTGCAGCCTCTTCCCGGCCGGTTCGCTGCCCGGCGGCGGGAGAATGTGATTGTCGCGGATGATTTGATCCAGCAGCGCCGCCACGGCGGCATCATCGCCGCCGACTCGCGCCGCGACCAGCAGCGCCAGCAGATCGCCCAGCTCGTGCGCCGCGCGGGTGGTGCTGTGCAGCGAGTCGCACAGCCGGTCGCGCAGCGCCGAGATGGATTCCAGCATCGCTGCCAGATCCGCCGCCTGCGCATACACCAGCCGCAGTTGGTCGCGCAGCACGGCCTCGTCGAGCGTATCCGGATCGGGAAAATTCAGCGCAAATTTCATGGTTGCCTCCTGATCACGGTGCTGGCACCAAAACCATATCTATTTTGGCGGGTGTAGAGGCATTTCACCCCGCCCGCATCGGGCTGTACCACGGTGGCGAACAGTTGTTCCCCGGCCTGCGCGGGCGCGCAAGTGGCGGAGAGGCGCGCGACCGCATCCTGGCTGGCTGCCAGTTGCAGCCGCACGGTAGTCAGCTCGCGCTGGTGCTCGCGTTCGCGGTTGCCTGCCCACGAGATCAGGCCGATCAGCACGGCGATGGCCAGCACCGTGAGCAGGCCGCGCAGGCCGATACACGGCTGCCGGGTTGTCATGCTGCGCTCCCATCCAACATCCGCCTGACCGTCCATTGGACAATCACGCCGTTTACCAGCACCGCATAAGTGCGCGCGTCCTGGCCGTCGCAGACCGCATGACAGATCTGTTCCCCGCCCAGCTCGCGGCACGCAAGCGTTGATTTCAGCGTCAGTTGCGCGCCAGCCGCAGAGACCGCAATGCTTTTCACCTTGCAGCCGCGCCGCGCCAGCATTACGGCCGCGCACTTGGCGCGGGTGAGCGCATCCATCACGCCTTGATTGGCCAAGCCGATTGACGGCGCATCGATGCGGGGGAGGCCGGGTTTATTCATAGCCCAACCCCCGTGCGGCGTTTGGCGGCGCGCCAGGCGCACGCCCAGGTAAAGCACAGCTTGAGGTCAGTCCATAACCGGTATGCCAGCGCCAGCGCCTGCAGTGATCTCATGATTTGCTCCTTGTCTGGTTGTATTGACAGCTCAGGCAGGCGCGCCAGTGCTTCATCGCGCGCGGGCTGCTGGTCGGTGCCTGGCTGGTATGGTGGCTCTTGCATTGCGCCGGGGTGATTTCCGCCCCCAGGTGCGGGCAGACCATCCGGCCGTAGACCTCGAGCACGCGCGCGGCGATCTTGTCGGTAGAGGCCGGGTATTTGCCGGACATCACCAGGCTGATCGCGGTGCGCGAAATGCCTATGGCGGCCGCCACTTGCGCTTTGTTGCTGGCAGCGACAGCCGCTGTGAGCAGGGTCAGCCACATAGCGGCACCTCCTGCTCAAGGTTCGGGTCGTAGAGTGTCTGCCTGGCAACGCGGATCACGGGCGCAAGCGGGCCGGTGTTCTTCTCATCAGGCAACCACCAGCGCATGAAGCCGTTGGACGTAAGCGCTGTTCCGGCCTCGCGCTTCGGCAGCTTGACCAGATAGCCCGCGCGCTCCAGCGCCCGCAGGTATTTGCCGATGTTGGAAGCGATATCCTTTTCGCCGCCTTGGGCTACCAGCATTTCCAGATCCGGGATGCTGAATTTTCGGCGAATGCGGATGGCGCGCCAGACACGGGCGCGCAGATAGTCTCGCCACACCCGCGTTCTCGCCTGGCCGCTATTACGCGGGCCTGAGCGCAGCGTTTTACCTGCTGACAGCGCCTCTTTGCCCGCTGCAGTGAGCCGGTAGCAACCCGGATCGGTCAGTTCCAGCAGGCCGTGCTTGCGCAATTTACGCGCGGCGTTGTCGACCTGCTTGTCATCCAGGCTGGTGAGCGCAACCAGCTTGGCGCCGGTGATGCATTCCTGCGGCGCGGCCTGGCCGATGGCCGTTAATAACTGTTCGGCAATCCAGGCCATTTAACGCTCCTCCCCTGCGGCAGGCCCTGTCCTGAGCAAAGCCGAAGGGCCTGTCCTGAGCAAAGCCGAAGGGTCAGGGCGGGCTGACGAGCGCCGCTGCCATACTGCAGGGTCAGGACTTCGATCCCAATTTTCCAGGATGAGGCGCATCTGTCCGGCCGCTTCCAATTCGGCAGCGGCAGGTGGCAGGGGTGGGCCGCAGTCAGGAACGCCAGCGTTGGTTTCAAGGTAGATGGCCATGTTAACGCCCTCCCGTTTTGAGCAGGCGCGGGCGGGTTGACTGCCAGTCCAGCGTCAGCGGGCGGTTGCCCATGTCCTTCAATTCCACCCGATCCAAGCCATTGCGGCGCCCTTCACGCTCCACCAGGGCGATGGCGTTCATGACTTCACGCATCCGCCCCTTGCTCTGGCGGTGTATTTCCAGCACCAGCTCCGGCGCTACCTCGACTTCGCATTTCTGCCTGCACGCCAGCAACACGTCGTCCGGCGTGGCCGGAGCGAAGGTCACCACATGCGCCACCCGGCTGCTGATCTGCAGATAGCGTCCGATCTTGGCCTGCACTTGTTCCATGCCGACCAGCACCACCACTACTTCGGTGAGGTCGGACAGATCCCGCACCGCCTCCAGCACCTGCGCGTGGTCGCGCATGCAGTGCTCCACCTCGTCGATCACCAGCGGCGTCTGGTTGCGCCCGATATGCCCGGAGATACGCGCAAACACTTCCTTCGAGCGGCCGGAGGCATCCACCTTGAGATGCTCGGCCAGCTCGGTCATGAAATAGCGCGGCGTCCAGCCCACCTTGGCGCGCAAATAAGCCGCTCCGGATTGAATCGCCCACTGGTCGACCGTCTCCGATTTGCCGTATCCGGCCTCGCCGGTCACCAGCAGCAAGCTGGACTCCATCGCGCCGCGCCCTTCGACTGCCGCCAACCCCTCCTGAAACCGTTCGTAATTACTGGTTTTGACAAATACGTTTTTCACTTGTAGACTCCTTTTGCTTGGTTGTTGCAACAAAAGGCCGGGCGGTAATTGACGTTACCGCTCGGCCAACTCTTCTTCGCTCCTCAGTATTTCCTGCGCTTTTTCTGCATCGCTCCCCGCCCACACCAGCCCCTCGTAGGCAAACGGTTCCAGCATGTCGTGGTACTGCCATCCCCTGACATATGCCAGCAGGTCAGCGGCATCTTTGCGGGCCCAGGCATCCTTGTTTTTCATGAGCCAGCGGTATTTCTGCATGTCGCTGGTGAACCACGGGCGCACGCCTGCACGCTCGGGCAGCGGAGCGATGTTGGTTTCTGGCATGGTTTCGCTGCGGGTTATGTCGAGCAGCCCGGCATGCTCTATCTGCAGCGGCGCAAGCTCGGCTGCGGGCTGGTACTCGATCATCTGCTGCGGGTTAAGCTCGGCCTCGGCTTCGTCGATCTTCACCTGCGCGCGCTTGATGCGGCCGGTAGCACGCTTCTGCGCGGCCTGCGCGCTGAATGATTCGGGGAAGTAGCTGCGCTTGTTGGCCTCGAATCCGGCCACGCAGATCAGGCGGCCATCCTGGTCGCGCACCCAGATACGGCTGGCGTCGTGAATGTCATAGCCGACGCGCGCCGTTTCGCCGTGGTAATGCTCCAGATTCTTGTCGAAATACAGGTTGCCGAACAGGCGTATCTCGCCCCGGTTGACCTTGCAGGTCTTGTACGGGCGGAACAGGTCGTCCGCGTCTTGCGGCTTTACCGGCGTGGGTTGCCAGCCTTCGGCAATCGCTTGCGCCCAGGCTTCGTTCGGCGACTGGTGCCGCTGCTTGCCATCTTCGCCGCGCACTTTCGGCAGCCCCCGGTGCGGCCGGTCGTTATAGGCATCGACCTGCTGCTGGCACCAGCCGACGAATTCCTGCCAGCCCATCAGGTGCCGCGAGGTGCCGCTGGTTTTGATGTCGGCGCGGGTGAGCTTGTAGACTTTTTGCCGCGCTTCGGCGTCCATTGGCGCGCCCATGTAAGTGGGCAATGTCTTGGCGCCCCGCACCCAGATGGTCTGGTGCGAACGTTCGATGATCCCGCGTGCCTGCGAGTTGTACGGCAGGCTGTGCGTCAGCTCGATCCCCAGGCGTTCCATGAACCCGGTGGCCTCGTCGCCCATCGCTTCATTCTTGTAGCCGGAACCGTTATCGGCATAGAAAATAGACGGGATGCCGCAGTTTTCGCAGGCGTTGCGCAGCGCATCCAGCACCGCCCAGGTGGATTCCGCCAGCCCCGCCGACCAGCCCACTGCCTTGCGCGTGGCAATGTCCAGCACGGTGGTGATCTCCGGCCTGAACGCCTTGCCGTGCGCGGGATGCGCGACCTCGGCATCGAAGGTATGACCGTCTGCGGTGTAGGCATCCGGCCACATCTGGCTGGTGTCGCGCCGCACGAACGGCAGGATCGTTTTGATTTCGCGGCTGCCCATGCGTCCGCGCTGGATCTCGGTCTTGCTCATTTTTTTGAGGAACCGGTTGGCGGCGGCGTAAGACGGCGCGGTGATCGCGGGCGGCAGCGTTGCCGGGAGCCGCTCGAGGCAGTAAGCCAGGCCCGGCTTCTGCGGCTGCTGATAGAGGCCCAGCAGATACGGCGCCCAGGCCGGGATGGCGGCAGCTTCGCGCGATTTTGGTGCCAGCCGCACCCATCCGCCCTGGGATTCATTCAGCCAGCGATACAGCGTGCCGCGTGACAATGCGCGCTGCGTGCCCGCTTTCGCGTTGGCGACCGTCACCAACCGCTGCAGGTGCGGCGCCAGGCCGCCTCTTTCTGCCAGATCGATGACCATGCGGATCGCGCGCTCGATGCCGCCTGCTGCCGCCAGCCGCCGTACTTCCGCGCAGATGGCGGCGCGCGCATCGGCTGTCTGCCGCTGCCAGTCTTTGAGTTCTCCTGAGTTGATGGGGGTGGCCACGGTTATCGCAGTGGCGGGCTGGGGCAGCGGGACGACCGGGACTGCTTTAACCAGCGCGTGCAGTGCACGCTCTTTGATGAGCGACTTGATGTCCTGAGGCAGGCTATTGATTTCCCACCGCATGGCCGGGCGGCCACCATTAGAGACATGTCGTGTCGACTTTGGCAGTTTGCCGTTTTTCACCCATTGCTGGATGGTTCTCTCCGTAGTATTGAGCGCAGCCGCCAGCTCCCTGACGCCGACAGCATTCATTTCCTCAGCGCAGGAGTAGTGGCTCTTGATGGCGCTCATCACACCTCCTCCGGGTACTGGGATGACCGATGACGCGGTTCTGCGGGTTTCTTTGTGGATGGGAAATAAATCTGGAACCCCCCGTTCGGGCTGCTTTCCAGCATCCCGGCCAGTCTGGCTGCTTGTTTCGGGTTGTTTTCCGCCCACTCCAGGATGATCCCGGCCGGCCCGCGCACTGACTGCGAAAACCTGCCCAGCGCGGAGTGACTGATGCTGTA
>ERZ1292625.2910-Hain-H41-01um-R1-2910-length-14779-cov-5_pt1 | contig 13382 bp, 12 predicted proteins | sample MGYA00564400_ERZ1292625 | MGnify/ENA primary metagenome ERZ1292625 (study PRJEB36523, sample SAMEA6512639) | groundwater metagenome | collected 2019-01-08 | study: AquaDiva: Metagenomics assemblies of 32 groundwater samples | reverse complement strand
TCGCTCCCCAGAATGACAGTCGATGGTGTTGTCATTCTGGCTTGTCCAGAATCTGTTTTGATTCTGGAGTCGCTTCGCTCCCCAGAATGACAGTCGATGGTGTTGTCATTCTGGCTTGTCCAGAATCTGCGGTTATTCTCGTGTAAAGATCTTCAAATGACGAGTTAAATTTTTGAATCATTTCTAATTTGTTGGCTCTGTCCATATCTTTTATCTGCTTTTCTCTTATGATTGACTGGAGTTGACCTTCGACTATTTCATAGTAAACAAGTTTATGTAGATGATATTTTTTTGTAAATCCTTCTATTAGTTCTTGTTTATGTTCATAGACTCTTCTAATTAAGTCATTTGTAACTCCAACGTATAAGGTGGGTCTGCCGTTTGCCATAATGTAAACGTACATTGCTTTAATCATTGGCTCGATTCTGGTGTCGCTTCGCTCCCCAGAATGACAGGGCTTGGCTGGTTACTTCTTCTGCCAGCTCCTTTCCGGCTCGACTTCGTCTTTGAGGATCATTTCGACTGCGGTCTTGTGCCAGGGGATTTTAGTGATGTGATAGACCTCCTTAAAATATTTTATGCTAGACGAGGCTGCAGGTACACCTTTGGTTTGAGCTAGAGCGTCGAGATTGTCTGCAACCTTGACGAGCCTAGCCTCAAGAGTTTTTCTTTTTCCATATTCTCGGACTAAATCCGTAATTTCTCTGTTTGACGGAAGATCAGAAACTAACCATTTAAGACCTTCCTCTTCAATACCGGCAAACGCACCTTTGGCCATACCTTTAACGAAGGTGCCAACATCTCCAACGATGGTTTCGGCCATATCGTGGAAAAGGGCCATTTTAATGGCGCGATCGACATCGATATTTTGGCCTTCTTTTTTCATTTCGATTGCCAAGAGATAAGTGAGCATGGCAGTTGCCCAGGAATGGGCTGCGACTGAATCTGCTTCATTTCTTTTAAATCCGAGGGCGATGAATCCCTGACGTGGAAGTTCCTTGGCCCATTGCAGAGTTAGAAATACCTTGAGGATTTTCTTAAGAACGTCTTTTTTCATATTTCTTAAACTTGTTAAAGGCCTAATTCGTCTGAATGGTCTTGCATCGATTTTAAAGTAATCTCAACAAACTCTTCTAGGGGAATCTCTAACTCTGTTTCGCAGGTTTTGATTTGGTCGCGATTGACGGCAGCTGCGAAATATTTATCTTTAAGTTTCCTAAGTACCGAATCAACACTGACTGACTTTAATTTCTTGTCCGGTTGGACAAGGGCTGCTGCGACGATTAGTCCAGTTAGTTCATCAACTGCGTAAACAGATTTTGCCATGAGTGTTGTTCTTGGTACCTTGTCGCAATGGCCGCGGATGGCATCAATTATTTGTTGGTCTGCTCCGTTTGCTTGCAATTTTTTAGAAGTTTGCTCGGTATGAAGTTCCAGTGATTTGCCAGTAATTTCATAATCTGCGTCATGCAGCATACCGACTATTTCCCAGTCCTCAATTGTTAGATCCGGATTCTTAACTTTGCCGGAAAAATAATCATAAAAGGCGGCCATAGCAAAACCAACTGCTAAACCATGCTTTTTCATATTAGGGGAATTTTTGAGTTCGTCTAAAATTTTGAGAGCTTCATCTTGCGTCATTTTTTTGCCCTTTTGGGACGGAGCGTTGGAAAAAGAATCACGTCTGAGATGTTTGGAGAATTGGTCATAACCATAATCCATCTATCAATACCTGGTCCAATTCCAGAAGTTGGCGGCATTCCATATTCCAATGATTCCAGAAAATCTTCGTCTATTACTTGAGCCTCAGGATAGCCAGCTTTCTCTTTTTCTTTTTCGCGTGTCCATGCATCTCTTAATGCTTGGGGGTCGTTCTGTTCTGAATAGTTTGTTCCCATTTCAAGGCCGGCAACATAAATATCAAAGCTTTCGACAAATCTCGGGTCGTCTGTTTTCTTCTTGGCAAGCGGGTAAAAATCTGCCGGGTAATCATAAACAAACGTCGGTTGAATGAGTTCGTGGGTACATTTCTTTTCGAAAATTTCTAAAAGAATTTCGCCATCTGTCATGTAATCATGAACTACAATGCCAAGTTTTTTGGCGAGTTTTGTGGTTTTTTCCAATGTATCAATTTGTTCAATTTTTACACCTGTGTATTTCTTGAATAAATCTGCAAGTTTGATTCTCTGCCATGGACGTTTGTAGTCGATTTGATGTCCCTGGTAGGGAAGTTTTGTAGTTTTAAAGACAATAAGAGCAACATATTCAAACATTTCTTCTATTAAATTCATATTATCCATGTAATCTGCGTAAGCCCACATTGTCTCAAGCATTGTGAATTCCGGATTATGATTTTTGTCCATGCCTTCATTTCTAAATGTATGGCCGATTTCGAAAACCTTTTCAAAACCTCCGACAATCAGTCTTTTGAGGTAGAGCTCATTGGAAATTCTAAGGTAGAGATCGGTATTTAATGTGTTGTGATGAGTCTTAAAAGGCCTGGCTCGAGTCCCGCCATAAAGTGGTTGAAGAATAGGCTCTTCGACTTCAAAGTAGTCCTTTTCCTCGATTAAAAATTTGCGGATGGCATTTATGATTTTTGATCGGTACTGGAAAGTTTCCTTGACTCCTTTGTTGATTATTAGATCCAGATATCTTTTTCTGTTTCTTTCTTCGGCGTCTTTGAGACCATACCAAGTCGATGGAAGTGGCCGGGTGGATTTTGTGAGTATGCTTAAGTCTCGCGCGAAAATAGTTGTTTCTCCGGCTTTGGTTTTACCAACCTCACCTTCGACTTGGATAAAGTCACCGATGTCCAAAAGAGTCAGTAGTTGGTAGTTGGTAGTTGGTAGTTGATCTTTGGAAAAGAAAACTTGAATCTTGCCGGATTCGTCGACTAAGTCCATGAAACTTGATCCCCCATGACCTCTAATAGCCATGATGCGGCCGGCTGTTGAGACATTTTTCCCTTGAGATTTAAGACATTCAGATATCGATTGTTTTTTATTGCTTTTGGCAGGGTAAGGATCAATCTTTAACTTGCGGATTTTTTCAAGCTTTGCGAGCCTCGCGCGGCGAAGCTTATCGAGTGGTTCCATGGTGATTTAGAGTATAAGGGAAATAGAATTAGCTATCAACTTGAAAAGCTATGCTGCTAACTGTGCAAACTGTCTCGGGTTATCGTATCTTGCAATAAACTTACCTGCTTCTTCTTCAGTGCCTTCTGACACTAAAACCTCTAGCTCTTGAGTAAATTCTCCTAAAGATTCATCCAGCCTGTCTGGTGATGTAACTCTGAGTGTCCCATTGTGGACACTGATTGCATTTTTTTCCAATAAATAATTAAAGCCAATAATCTTGGTTGACAAATAAGTGGAGAGCACAGAGGGTGCTTGTATTTCTCTGTACCATGCTACTCCCCAAGCACAGGATGTGGGAATAAGCAGTTCCCAATCTTGCTGACTTATTTCTTTAGCGATTAATTCTTTTGAAACATAAATGCCCAGTGTGTCGCAATATAATTCTGAGATTGTTGAATAGTGTCTTTTCAATCGCTGTTGATCACCTGCTCTTCTGATTAATGGATGGGAGCTTTCGTGAGCTAAAAGCTCAATCCTAGAGATCCCTTCCAGATAGTCCGGGCTGGCCTCACGGCTGGCCAGCCAAATGGATCGAAGTGCTTGCAGTCTTTGAGCAAACCTTTCATGGAACGAAGGTAAAAAAATTGTAATTTTCGAACCATATTTTTCCCTCCAATCTTGTTGGCATGGCAAGTTATTCGCGCTCCAGCCTATTGATGCCAAGCCTGTGAAGATTCTGGTCCTGTCGGCGCGGACTTTAATAGGACTTCCCTGCCAATTGTGGGCTTCAACAAAAGCATTTACAAATCTTTGTGATTTGGTTGTTTCCTCTCTGTCTATGACTCCTGTCCAGGCTAAGTAAGCAAATTTTCTACTCAGTAGCCTATCTATATACCTGTCATATGGACCTATAACGATATCAATTGTAGGCTCAGGATTTGAAAGCCACAACTTCTCACTTTTTTCGTAGTCACCATCCAATAGCGACTGCGCCCTTAAGTTGAGATATTTTTTGAAATCCTCATCAGGACAGGCTTGAGCGGCTTGGATTAACCTTTCGCTGGCAGGCGTCAATAAATCACGATACTCTTGATGGTAAGGAACTGCTGTTAGTGCGCCACCGCTATCTCTTTTGACGACTGTATATTCTGAAAGTATTGTTGGGTCTTTTTTTGAAGCTTCTTCTATCTCCTCTGGTGCAATGTCGGGTGGGTAAAAATTAGCGCCTAGATAGTTGTCATTCTGTTGCAAGGCATAGATAGGAGCTATCGTGATTGCCGCCTCAATGAGTTTGGCTGAAAGTTCTCTTTCTTCAGGGTTGATACCCTCAAGGGCAATGTCTAATCTTTTAATGAATTGAGATTGCTCGTTTTGAATTCTCTCTATCATGTTAAGAGGTGATCAAGAGTATACGAGAACGTCGCAGTCCTCGTCAATTGCATTGACTGCGGGCCTAAAGGCTAGGAAGGAAAATTTGGCAATTAAAAGAACTCTAGACGGCTAAATTGATTTGGCTTAACCATTCGGGAGATTGAGAGATCCCTCTTGATCTGAATTGAGGTTTAGCAAATAAATCTTTCCAGACATTGAACTCTTGAACTGGAGTCATCGGTGATTCAAATATTGCTTTTAGAAACTCTCTTTTACCGTAGTACGAGAGACTTTGGGCATAAAGGCGATGCAGATAAAAACTATAGCCATAGACATACTGATAAGCTTGGAGTTTGGGATTAGTGGTCCTATGTTCTATTTCACGCAAAATTACCTCCTCTGGCTCGGTCGGTAAAAATTGCCAAATGTAATCTTTAATTCCGGCAATTTTTTCTTTGGAAAAATCTGGAGAATTAATCGCCACATGGACGTTGTTGTAAACTAATTGCCTTAAATAATCTAATTCCAAAGCTAACATTGATTCCTTGGGAAGTCTTAACTCGTCCTCAAGGAAAAACGGTAAGGCTTGAGCTACTCCTTCCGAAATAAACTCCTCTGGTTCAAAGACAGTCGTAACACCAAAAATAGGCAGCAATTTTTTTTGAGCAATTCTTTCTGCCCTGACTATCATTCCACCAAAATGGGATCCAATCTCATGCACTCCCATTATGGGTGGTTTACCGCGAATCCATCTTAAACGATGGCTGGGGTGATTATTAATTTGTAAAATAAATAACTGGATATCGCCATCAGTCCAATTAAGCCAATAGGCATCTTTCTGGACAACTTCAGTTTTATAGGAGAGTTTGTCTCTAATCTTATCATCCAAAACATGCCCTAAAATCACCAAAGTCTGATCACCAAAAGATTTAATTTCTGTGGTAATTGCGTTTGAGTCAGTGATCATCAGCGACTTAAAAAATTCTTGAAGACTTTCTGCATCATACCTTTGACATCCTGCCTCTCTTAAGATGTTAGCAACTTTTTGTTTTTGCTCATCAATTACCCCTTCAGGTATCTTGGTAGGTCTAACTCCATCAACCTGATAGATATATTCAAAGGGGTCAAATGCTTCACCGTTGATTCTTCTGGCATAAGCGTGCGATGCTGCCAGTTTGGCCAGAAGATAATCTTTCTGTCTCCCGGACGAAAAGCGAGTTTGATCTGTTTCTTTTAGATATTCTTCAAGCGTACTGAGCACTAGTGCTCTCTCCGCCTTAAGTGGTCTTCCTAGAAGGATTTTTTTGCCTGCCTCGTATTCAGGAGAATAAGGAGCCAGATCAAAATCGATAATCGAACCGGCCCCATTTTTTTCAAGAAGGTCCCACTGCCTGTAAAAACCACGCAGTTCGCTGGATAAACGCTCTTCTTCGGGGCTAAAGTGCTCCTTGGCAAAAAAACCGAATAATCTCTCTCCCACTGGCTGATTATAGAGAATCGACATAGGTATTACTGATTATTACAACAAAACATATATTATATATCTTTATAACAACTTTTCCAAGTTTGGCCTAAAGTATTCAAATGTTTTCAATGAAGCATGTTTTTCTATAAACTTTCTAGCATCTTCATAGGTACCGATAGCTAAAATTCTTTCAAGGGTATCACTGAGCTCATCGATGGAGACAAAAAGCTTAGTAAAGTTTGGCCAGTAAAAACCTCTAGACTCTCGTAGGGCACCGCTTTCTAAAAAGAAGTTTATCGCGATAGCGAAACCTTGAGCATAGTGAGTGACGCCTGGTTCTCTAAGGTAAGTAATCCACCAAGAAAAAGCTTTGGCAATAAACATCACCATTATTGCTTCAAGTTCCTTCTGACTGATAACGTCTTTTAATAGAAGAGACCCACAAGATTTAATACCATAAACCGATGCGGCAATCTCATCAAAGATCGGAAAATACTCTTTTAATCGTCTTTCTGCATCTCTATATCTTAGAAGAGGGTGAGAAATCTCGTGGAGATATGAATTTCTAAGTGATCCTAACTTTAAAACAGGTACCGGATATCCTTTTTGGAATTTTTCTTCAAACACGGCATGGAATATTGGGTGATATTCTTTATCAAATTTTTTTTTAAAAGAAGGTTTAAAGATAGTAACTTCGGAACCATGTTCCTCCATCAAATTAACATCATTAGGAAGGTTGGAACTAGTAAACATGAACTGAGCGATTAAACCTGAAAAGAGGAGAGTATCATCAACTCTAATCTGAATTTTGTCTAGAAAATCAACTTTTTCTGATGGAGTCAAAATTTTTCTTCTTGCACTTACTATATAATTTTTGAACTTAACAGCGTCTTCCGTTAAAATTTCATCCCAAACACCAACCCAAGCTTGGCAGGAGCATTTAGTGAAAAATAGTTGATCGTTATATCTTTCAATGGGACCAATTACAAAATCTATCTTGTGGGGTTTCATCGTAAGCCAATAAATTTGGGCAGCGTCATAATTTCCATCAAGAAGTGCATTGGCCTGAACACGAAGCCCGCTAGCGAAATTCTTGTTTTCAGACATCTTAGCAGCATCTTTTATCAATCTAGCCACTTTTTCTAACTGAGATTTATATTTAACATGATAGGGCACAGCAATTAGTTCTCTGTTTTTCCCTCTTTCTACTACTGTGTAAGGAGAAAGTATATTTGGATTTTGTTTGACAGCTTCAAGAATTTCTTCCTTAGTGACATCGTGTGGATAAAAGTTTGCACCAGGATATTGGGGATTTTCTTGTTTTTCGTAAATTGGAGCAATGGCTTCGGCCGCCTCAACGAGCTTGTCAACTACCTTTTTTTCTTCAGCGGTTAGCGACAGGTTTTTGACTTTAAAGTGTACTACTGCTCTTTTTTTCATTTTATCTCTAAAACTTTAATTTTACTTTTAACTGGTCCAACCGAAACTTCAATTGTCTCTCCGACTTGGAGGCTTAAGAGAGCTTTACCAACTGGCGATTCATTGGAAATTTTTTGGGCAGCAGGGTCTGCTTCCATCGAACCAACAAGGGTAAATTCGTGGACTTCGTCATTCATCTCGACCAGAACTGTTGAGCCGATGATGACGAAATCGGTCTTTTTGGGGGGCTCTATAATTTGGGCTTTTTTGAGGACTTCTTCAAGTTGAGTAATGCGCAGTTCAAGAAGGGTTTGTTCTTCTTTGGCCGCATCGTATTCGGAATTTTCGGCCAGATCGCCAAATTCTCTGGCTCGTCGGATACGCTGGGTTATCATGGGTCTTTTGACGTTTACCAGGCTTTCGTATTCAGCCTTAAGAGCTTCCAGGCCTTCTTTTGTTAAGATAAATTTTCTGGCCATAACGTGCGGCATTTTTCGAAAGAGACGTCAATTCTACTTCTAATACGACATCAGGTCAAGCAGAGATCTCACAAAAAAAATGGGTTTGATATATAATTGGGCAGAAATGTTTGGCTCCATCGTCTAGCGGTCCAGGACACAGCGTTCTCAGCGCTGTTTAGAGCCATGCCGCTTTCGTCTAGCGGTCCAGGACACAGCGTTCTCAGCGCTGTAACACCGGTTCGACTCCGGTAAGCGGCACAGAGATAGATGGCTCTAAATAAATTGTATAATTGATGAGAATAATTTCAGCCTGCCTTTTATCATTAATGCTTCTCTTTTCGCCCCTTACCAATGTTTTTGGTCATGGGCAGCAATTTTCGTTCCCGAAGGCAAGCGAGGGACAGATACAAGAGGCAGAGGCCAGGCTGGTGCCACTGAGATTTTTGCCCTCTCACCCACTCCATTTTTTGATTCTGACAAAAGAAACCTTGCAGCGCTTTTTGCAACCTTCTGCCGCCACTCGAGCCGGTTTTGATTTGGTACTTGCCGGCAAAAGAATTAAGGAGGCTTATCTTTTGACACAATCGGGCGATTTTGAAAACGCCAGTCATGGGCTTTTCAACTATAGCAAGCGTCTTGATAAGTTAGTTTTCCAGTTTGAGAAAGCGCGATCTCAAAATCAGGAAGTGGTACCACTGGCAGATAGAATCGCTGAGGGTCTAAAGGATCATGAAACATTGCTTTCGGCAATCAACCAGAAGTGGCAGGGGCAAGAAGACGCTTATGATTTCGACACCAATTTGGCGGGGGCAGTCTCGGCATTTTCAAAAATGGCCTTGGCGATTGATAACGTTCGCCCGGGACTTAAAGACAGATTTATGCTAGTAGTAGATAAAGGAACGGATGACGTAATTCTTCCTTATGTTAGTCCACCTGTTTTAGAAGCGTCGCCGTCGGGAAAACCCAGAAGAATAATTTTCTAGAGAATTAGACTAGAAGTGGAATGAGGAGAAGTGCGACGATGTTGATAATCTTGATCATGGGATTTATCGCCGGTCCGGCGGTGTCTTTGTAGGGATCCCCGACAGTATCGCCGGTGACTGCTGCTTTGTGAGCTTCCGAACCTTTGCCTCCGAAATTACCAGCCTCGATATATTTTTTAGCATTATCCCAAGCAGCACCTCCGGTTGTCATGGAAATGGCCACAAAAATACCTGAAACAATCGAGCCCATTAAAAGTCCTCCTAAAGCAGTCGTGCCAAGAACAAAGCCGACCACGACCGGCGCAACTATCGGAACCAGCGCGGGGACAATCATCAGTTTCAAGGCTTTTTTGGTTACGATGTCGACTGCCCTGTCGTACTGGGGGCGAGTCTGGCCAGTTAAAATTCCAGGACTGGCGCGAAATTGACGTCTGACCTCGTCGACTACCGCTCCTGCCGCTTTTCCCACAGCCTCCAAGGCAAATGATGCAAACAAAAACGGCAATGATGCGCCGATTAGAAGCCCAATTAAAACTTGGGGGTCTGAGAGCGAGAACTCTACAATTAGCCCTTCGGCTTGGAGCTGTTGAGAATAGGATGCAAAAAGGACCAAGGCTGCCAAAGCAGCCGAGGCGATGGCATAGCCCTTGGTTATAGCTTTGGTGGTGTTGCCGACCGCATCTAAGGGGTCGGTGACATTTCTGACAGATTTGGGCAAGTTGGCCATTTCGGCAATGCCGCCGGCATTGTCGGTTATTGGACCATAGGCGTCGATTGCCACCACAATTCCAGTTAGGGAGAGCATGGAGACCGCGGCGATGGCGATTCCGTATAGGCCTGCCAGTGTATGGGCGGCAAGTATAGCAAGGGTGATTATCATAATCGGCCAAAATGTCGAGCGCATGGCTAGCGCCAGTCCAGCAATGATATTGGTAGCGTGGCCTGTTGTTGAGGCGGCGGCGATCTTTTGCACCGGGCTAAATTTGGTGGCGGTATAGTATTCGGTTATAAGAACCATAAAGATGGTGACGGCGATACCAATTAGGGATGTGAAATAAAGATTCGTAGGATCATAGATACCGTTGGCATTCATCATCATGTAGGTGGCGGGGTAGAATCCCAGGGCTGAGATGGCCGCGGCGACGATAAGGCCGACGTAGAGTGCTCCCATGATGCTCTTATTTTTGGGAAGTTTGACAAAGAAAGTAGCGATAATGGTAGCGACAATGGCCACACTGCCTAGAACTATTGGATAGAGTATGGCGCCAAGCGAGCTTGGGAAAAGCAGAGAACCGAGAAGCATGGCAGCAATTAGCGTGATCGCATAGGTCTCGAACAAATCGGCGGCCATGCCGGCACAATCGCCAACGTTATCGCCAACGTTATCGGCAATGACAGCCGGATTTCTGGGATCGTCTTCAGGAATGCCGACTTCGGTTTTGCCAACCAAATCTGCCCCGACGTCGGCGGCTTTGGTGTAAATGCCGCCACCGAGTCTGGCGAATATGGAAATTAAAGAACCGCCAAAGCCTAAACCAACGAGGCCAACTAAATCGCCGGTAGCGCCAAAGTAACCGCTAACTGAAAGCAGCGCGAGTCCAGCGACCAGAAGGCCGGTTACCGAACCGCCGGAAAAAGCAACGGCAAGCGCGCTTCGCAGTCCTTTTTTGGCTGCCTCAGTTGTTCTGACGTTTGCGCGAACAGAGATATTCATGCCGATAAAGCCACAGACTCCCGAAGCTATGGCGCCCACTAAAAAGCCAATGGCTGTTGAGGTGGATATTAAAAGTGCCAGGGCAATAAAAATGACGATAGCAACTGCTGCGATGACCGTGTACTCGCGGGCAAGATAAGCGCTGGCGCCTTCGGCGATGGCATCGGCAATCTCGCGCATTTTGGGGGTGCCGGCAGGCTTGGTAATGATTCTAAAAGAAGTAATTACGCCATACAAAATAGCTGCTGTTGCAGCAGTGAGGGCGAGGGGCAGACCGAGTGCGGGATTGATGCTGGCAAGATCCACAGTTTCAGCTGATAATACAAACTTTACTTAAAATTTGCAACAGAGATCCTGAAACTAGTCTTCGACCGTGAGGTCCTCGACTCTGAGGCTCGGACTCGAAGAGCTCAGACCGAATCGGCTCAGGATGACCTTAAAGGTCAATTTGCTGGCGGGGGGACAGAAAAAGGTGCTGGTTTCTTTTCCGATTTAGGTTCCTCTAGCTTCTTTTCTTTGGGCAGAGATCTTGTGAGTGCGACCTTTAAGACTTCATCCATGTGCTCGGCAAATATAAATTGCAGGTCGCGTTTGACGTTTTTGGGAATATCCTCCAGATCTTTGGCATTTTGTTTGGGGAGGATAATGGTGGTAAGTCCTGCCCTGTGGGCTGCTAAAACTTTTTCTTTGACTCCGCCGATCTCTAGAACCCTGCCGCGCAGTGTAACTTCGCCAGTCATACTAACTTCACGTCTGGCGGGAATTTTGGCCAGAGCAGAGACAAGTGCGGTCGTTAAGGCGATGCCGGCGGATGGACCTTCTTTAGGTACGGCTCCTTCAGGAACATGGATATGGACATCGGTTTTGGCGGCAAAATCTTCTGTCAGTCCCAAGACTTTGGCCCGTGAGCGCACATATGACATGGCAGCTTGAGCCGATTCTTTCATAACATCGCCGAGCTGCCCTGTTAATATAAGTTTACCGCGGCCAGGCATCAAAGTTACCTCGACAAAAAGAATTTCGCCGCCAGCCGGTGTGACTGAGAGGCCTGTAGCCATGCCGACTTCATCGCGCGTTTCAGCCAGCGTCTTGGTGAACCTGTAAGGACCTAAATATGTGGGTATTTGCTTTGGTGCAACACGAATCTTTGCAAGATCGCGTTTGGTGGCAAATTTTTTGGCGATTTTTCTAAAAATCGAGGCGATTTCACGCTCAAGTTCTCTGACTCCGGCTTCGCGCGTGTATCTGGCGATAATTTCCTTGATTGAACTATCTGTGAGTTGGACTTTTTTGTTGTCGAGCCCATGGGCTTCAAGCTGCTTGGGGATCAAAAACTGTTTGGCAATGTGGAACTTTTCTTCTTCGGTATAACCTGGGAAGCCGATTACCTCAAGTCTGTCTTTCAGAGCCGGAGGGATCGTGTCCAGAATATTGGCAGTTGTAATAAACATGACATCGGAAAGATCATAAGGAACTTCCAAATAATGATCAGAGAAGGCATTATTTTGTTCCGGATCGAGTGCCTCCAGAAGTGCTGAGGAAGGATCGCCGCGAAAGTCCATGCCGATTTTGTCGAGTTCGTCAAGCATAAAGACGGGGTTTTTGGTCTTGGCATTTCTGATCCCCTGGATGATACGGCCAGGCAGCGCGCCAACATAAGTACGACGATGACCGCGAATCTCGGCTTCGTCATGGATACCACCCAAAGAGACTCTGATGAATTTGCGCCCCAAGGCTCGGGCTATTGATTTGCCGACGGAAGTCTTACCAACACCGGGTGGACCAACAAAACAAAGAATGGGGCCCTTCATTTTGCCGACCAATTTGTGAACCGCTAAAAACTCCAATATGCGCTCTTTAACCTTGGGCAGGCCGTAATGATCTTCGTCTAAGACTTTGGCTGCGAGATCAACACTAGTGGTCTTTTTATCCTTGACTTGCCAGGGCAGTTCAACGAGCCACTCCAAATAGGTGCGAACATACGAAGATTCCGGGTTATATGAGGACATCTTGGCTAGCCGGGAGAGCTCGCGCTCGGACTTTTCCCTGACTTCATCGGGCATTTGGGCGGCTTTAATTTGCCGTCTCAGTTCAGCGATGTCTCTGCCGTCTTCGTCTTCTCCCAACTCTTTTTCAATCGATTTCATCTTTTCGCGTAGTATGGCTTCTTTGGTGACTCGACCGACTCTTTCTTGAGTTTCGGTATCGATTTTTTGGGAGATCTCGAGAATTCTAATCTCCCGAGTCAAAAGCTCTGAAAGGCGTTCGAGTCTGGCTTTAGTGTCAATCATCTCGAGTACTTGTTGCTTGTCGGATGTTTTAAGGTCAATTGAAGCGGCGACAATGTTAACTAACTGATTGGGGTCATCTGTTGAGAAAATGTGGATTGAGGATTCAAGTGTCAGTGTTCCGCCAAGCTCGCCATAACGTTTGATCTTGGCAAGGATATTTCTAAACATGGCTTCTATTTCTTCAGTGCGTTGAGAAAGTTGAGGAACTTCCTCGACTTTAACTGCTAAGAACGGATCGATTTGGGTAAACTCTTTGAGATAAACGCGGGACATTCCCTCTACTGCCAGGTTGTATTCGTTGTCGACTTTCCAAAGTCGACGGATTAAACCGACTGTGCCGACGGAATAGATGTCGTTTGGTGCTGGGTTTTCGATGCGGGGATTTTTTTGGGCAACGAAAACTGCCAGCCTGTCGGAATTGTAAGCGCCATCAAGACCGAGTTTAACTTTTGGGCGACCAACGGTTATGGGAACCATCGAGGAAGGGAAAACAACAGTATCTCGAAGCGGGACTATGGGCAACTCGCTTTTGATTCTGGGTTTTTGCTGATCTAAGAATATAGCCATTTGACTTTAAGTGCAAACCTGATACGGTTTT
>ERZ1292625.1525-Hain-H41-01um-R1-1525-length-26916-cov-4_pt2 | contig 13384 bp, 8 predicted proteins | sample MGYA00564400_ERZ1292625 | MGnify/ENA primary metagenome ERZ1292625 (study PRJEB36523, sample SAMEA6512639) | groundwater metagenome | collected 2019-01-08 | study: AquaDiva: Metagenomics assemblies of 32 groundwater samples | reverse complement strand
CATCGTCACGCGCGTGGCCTACGCGGTCATCGCGGGATTCATACTCGAATCGGGATTATGGTATCTGCGCGAGAGCGGGAACCTCAAAAGCATGGACCTCTACCCCTTCTCGATCGGCAAATTCCTCGTGCAGATAGTGCGTTCGTTCGCGGCGGATATCGGCGGCGGAACGTTCCTCTTCCATCGCGAGGTCATCTTCATTACCGCGTACTATTTCTGTCTGTTCATGATGATATACACGCTCGGCAAGGCGGTGTCGTCATTAGCGCGAAGCGGAGAGGCCCATGAAATTAAGCATTAAGGGGCTCACCGCATCGCCGCTTGCCAACCGCGGCAAGGTGATACTGTCCGATATCTCCCTCGGGCTTGACCCGCATGAGATACTCTTCGTCGTCGGACAGAGCGGCGCGGGAAAATCGACGCTCATCAAGGCGATATTGAAGAACAACGACCGCCATGTAGTGCACTCAGGGAACATCGCCATCACCTCGGATGCCGGTGATCATGTGGATCTCCTGAACGAAAGCGCGTCCGGGCTCTACACGAAGAACGCTCGCGTCATCGGAAGCCGCTTCGCGCGCCACCTGAAACACCTTGAGAACGTGCGCAAAAAATACTTTGCCTACATTCCGCAGAACTTCCATGTGTTCCACAAGCTCGTCCCCGTGATAAAACAGATATACAATGAACCGGCACCCGCGCGCGGCGTGCTCTCGTCACTCGCTGAGACGGCGCGATTCATACTGCCGTCACGGGCGAGCGCGCATAAAGCCGAAGTGATGCGCCTGTTCAAGGAAGCGGCGCTTGAGCTCGACTCGCTCACCGGGGATACGCTTACCATACGCAACAATGAGCGGCTTTTCACGGGAAAATTCCAGGACGATTTCTCCGTCGGACAGGTGCAGCGACTCTTCCTCTCGAAGATATTCAAGAAAAAGGGCCGCATACTCATCGTCGATGAATTCATCCGGAACATCGACCCTGATACCGCCGACATCATACTCGACACGCTCTTCGGAAAATTAGCCGACGGCTATTTCAACTCCTCTATCATCATCAATCACGATCTCGATTATCCGAGCATACGCAGCCTCCCCGACCGGCTTGCCGGCACGAAATGCACCGCGAGCGTGGTCATCATGTACGGCGGGCGCATCGTGGAGCGCGCTCACCTTTCCGATTTTCTCGCGAGCCGCAACATAAAGCATTACTACGCGCAGCTCTTAAGCGATTCGTTCTTCAACAAACGTCTCGACCGCGGCGAAGCGGTGTTCACCTGCGTCAATACGTCCTGCACGAAATACGAAACATGCACGGTGAAGCTCGATATCAACGAGTGCCCGTATTATCTCGACAAGCAGTACTGCCCCTATTTCGCGAAATGCAGCACCGAGGGCGCGAAGCAGTGCAGTGCTGTCGAAAATTTCGTCTGCCCGTTCGATGAGGGCATGGTGCGTACGGCCCCTGTGAACGACCCCTCGCTTGCCCTCGTCATACCCGATCATGGCGGCACACGCGGTACGCACGCCGCGGGAAAGCCGATACTCACGCTGGAACACATCGATTTCCGCTACGGGAACAATGAGCGAATCTATGAGAACTGTTCGCTCACTGTACATGAGAACGAATTCATCTTCCTCTCGGGGAATTCCGGTGCCGGAAAATCGACGGTGGTGAAAATAGTCACCGGTCAGATAGCGCCCGAGGGCGGCACGGTCACGTATTCCGACGGCACCGTCTATTTCGAGGACGGGCGCTATATCCATAACAGGCGCATCAGCCCCTATTTTCGCTACATACCGCAGCTCGTCAATGAATCGTTCGGCAATGCTCGCATGACCGTCGCGGACTACCTCACGCGCTCGTTCCGCTACTATAGGAGCGTGTACCGCGGGATGGATTGCCCGCCGATAACCGATGCGCTCATCGGAGAGAAACTCACCTTCGTGAACCTCGACCGCTCCTTCCTGACGAAAATGCTCTCGGAACTCTCCGGCGGCGAGAAACAGCGCCTCGCGATAGCGCGTCTCCTCTACTGGCCCGCGGCGATGCCGCCGAGCGTGTTCATCTTCGACGAAGCGCTCACCTCGCTCGATGTGAACGTGAAATACAAGCTCCTCAATCTCATACTCGACGTCGTGTATTTCGGGCTCAAGGTGAGCATACTCATGATATCGCACGACAAGGAGACCGTCGGCATCATCCGCGATGAGATGGACCGGCGCGGCGGACTTTTCAGCCAGTACGTCGTCAACAGCACGGCTAAAAATCTCGATAAAAAAATATGAACGGGAGGACATCATGAATCACCTGAGGATCATCTGTGCGGGGGCATTGCTCGTCATCATTTCCTGCGCCACACCGCCGGTATGGCGGGAGGTGAACGGCGTGCGCCGTAATCTCGCCGAGGGCAACAACTATATCTCCGACTGTGCCGTACGGGAGTCGCGCGATGACCTTTCAGAGACCGTGACGCTCGCGCTCGAGGCGGAGAACGCCCGCAATAATTTCCGCTACGAGGGGGACAGCCGCTGGTATTATATGCAGGTCGATGAGAACGTCTACGCGAAAATAGCCGCCGCCGATGCGGACGCGCGGCATATCATGCTCGGCAGAACGTTCGTGTTCGCGGACGTGTACATCGAGAAGGGAAGGCACAGCGTCGAAGCGATACGGTCGATAACGAACGTGAAGACCGCAGCGGAGGACATACTCTCCCCGGTATCCGTTGTCGTCAAAAAGCTTGCCGTACCGCCCTCCGGCACCAACGCCGATGTCAACAATGAGCATCGCTTCTTCATCATGTACCGTGTGAGCGATCTTACCTGGATAAAGTCGACCAATACGAGCGTCGGCCGTACCGAGCTCATACGGAAGATGTTCGATACGAAGATCGCCGGCGAGGGCTTCTGTACAACCGTGTTCGATTTCGCAAAGTCGCTCTACGCCGCGAAAAAGTACGATACGATCGATGCAGTATCGACCTATCTTACCGCGAACGTGAAGCGCGATGTGAACGATGTCTATCAATCCGATAAAAGCAATCCCTTCCGGAAGAACAATGCGTATTACATCAACGCGCTCGCGTTCTGGCGGCTCGCGGCGTACGCGAAGGAGCGTTCGCTCTATGCGTCCGCTGCTCTCGAGTTCAAGCGCGCAATAGCGAGAACACCCGATCATGAGCGCATGGTGAACCAGAAGTATGCGCTCATCGCGGGAATGCTCGCCAGGGACGCCGAGGATATGGCGGCTGACACAAAAGGGGCGATGCTCCGCTTCCACCTTTTCAACCGCTCGAAGATCTCCGATCTGTCGGAGTTCTAGCCGCGGGGCCGCCAATGCGTTCTTTCGGGATCGCCGTCTGCCTGTTCGCAGCCCTCTCTCTCACTGCGGACGTTCAGAAGGTCGGCGTCATTACGTTCCGCGCCGATACCTTCACGGATGAAACGGCGATAACTTCGTTCAACGACACCCTGTCCGAAGAAATGGACAAGGTGTTCAAGATATTGTTCGATTTTGAATTCTCCTACGCGCCGATACACGGTCCGTATCCCGATGCCGCGCGGGCTATCGCCGCCGGTACAAAGAACGGCTGCCAGTTCCTCGTCTATGCGCAGTTCGCCGTGAGCAACGGTGCGCCGAACATAAGCGCATATCTCGCCGAAGGCCAGCGTATCGTCGGCATGACGAATATCGCCGCCGAGAACGCTAAAAGCGCGGCCTATGATGCCGCCATGTATGCATGCGATATGTTCAACGGCGCGCTCATCGAGAAAAAATACAAGCGCTCCGAGAACAAATTGTCCGAGGCGCAGCGCGCGGCGATGGGACGGAACTACAAGGAGGCCAACCGCCTCCTCATGCAATGCGATCAAATGGACCCGAAAGTGGCCAATCTCCGCAAGGAGCTCGCCGTCATTGAAGCAGAGGAAAAATACCGCGAGGCGAAAGAATCGTTCCAGCGCCGGGAATACGACAAAGCGCTCTCCCTCCTCTCCGATGCGCGCGAGCTTACCACCGATGGCGCGGTAAAACGGGAAGCCCTGGAGGATGATATACGCTTCCGCCGCGGTGCCGAGGATCGCTATCTGCAGGCGACGAACGCCTTTGAGAACGGCAGTTTCGATGAATCGAAACGCATCGCTACCGACCTCCTTGCCGCGGACAGGGCGGAAGCGAACCGCTATAACGAGCTGATACGCCGTTCCGACAACGAGTTGCGCTCCGCCGAAATTTTTCGCAGTGCCATAGCGCGGGTTGACGAGCGTAACTATAGCGCCGCACGCGACCTCATCGGGCAGGCACGCGGATACTCCAGCCGCGATGCAAAAAAGTACGATGAGCTCGATAGCCGCATCACCCGCGAGATAGGATCGGCGGAACGATACCGCCGCGCCGAGGAACTCATCCGTGAAAGCCGCTATACGGAGGCGAGGGAGCGCATCGCCGAGGGAAAGGACCTGAACAGCGCTGCTGTGGGGAAATTCGAGGAGCTGGAAAAACGCATCGAGGAAAACGTTCTCCGCGCCGATGCACTGTTCACCCAAGCGACCAATGCGTACCTCAGATATGATCATTTCGCCGCGAAGAACCTCCTCGGCGATGCGAAACGGCTTAACCGCGATAATAGCACCGCATACGAGGCCCTTGAACGGCAGATAGAGAACGAGGTGAGTGCCGAGGACAAATTCCGAAAAGCGGAGGGTTCGGTCGAACGGCGCGATTATTTCGGCGCGAAATGGCTTCTCGGCGACGCGAAAAAGCTCTGCCCGCGGAAACTGGATGCGTACGAGATACTGGAAAAGCGTATCGCTCGTGAAGAACGTGCGGCCGAGAATTTCCGTATTGCCCTGTCATCGGTCGAGACCCGCAATTATACCAATGCGCAGAAACTCCTTGTCGATGCAAAACGCCTTCATCCTTTGGATATACCGAAGTTCGCGGAACTCGAGAACCGCATCACAAGCGAGCTCAGGGCGGCGGAGAAATATGCGGCAGCCGAAAGCTTCATCAAACGGGATGTGTACGACCGTGCACGAATGCTCATCGGCGAGGCGCAATTCCTTTCGACGCGGGACAGATCGCGCGGTGATGAGCTTACGCGGCGCATCGACAACGAGATCCGTGCGGCGGTATGCTACCGCGATGCCAGGGAACTTGTCGGACAGAAGAAATACTGGGATGCACGGACGAAACTTTCGGAGGCGCGCGCGCTCGGGGTGAATAACACCGCATCGTATGAAGCGCTCGAAAAACGCATCGCTCTTGAGGAGGGCGTCGGCGATAAGCTTCGCCAGGTCGAATCACTCGTTGCGAACAATGAATTCGCGAAGGCGAAGACGATAATCGCCGAGGCGCGTGCCGTTCGTACCGGCGCTGCCGACCGCGCATCGTTCTCAGCAATGGAGGCAAAGGTGCTTTCCCGTGAGCGCGCGTATACCGCGGAGCGCAGGGTGCTCTCATACATCAATGCGCACTCCTATGCGGATGCACGCGCACTCTTGTCCGAGATACGGCAGACACGAACGCTCGATACGAATACGACAGCGCTGCTTTACGGACGGCTCACCAATGAGGAACGCGCGTGGTCGGTGTTCCGGCCGTCCTATCTCCTTGTCGATGCGCGCAGGTATGAAAAGGCACGTACGGCGATGAACACCGTTGTACGCGTATCGGATGCCGACAGCCGCCGATTCGATGAGCTCACCCGCCGCATCTCGGATGAACTTCGCGCCGACGACCTCTATCGCGACGCGATACGGCTCCTGTCCAACCGGTCGTTCGCGGACGCGCGTCGTACGATGGCCGAAGCACGAACGCTCAATCCCCGGGAGGGATGGCGCTTTTCCGCTCTTGTCACGGTCATCGATGCGGACGAACGGTTCGATGCGAAGTATCGTGAGGCTCTCGCATTCGTCGACGGGGAAAAGTATGACGATGCCGATGCCGTTCTCGCAGGGCTCATCAAGGCGAACCCGAAGGATATGGTACGCTATCGCTCGCTCTCGGCGCGCATCGGCAATGAACGCTCGGCGGCGGCGAAATACGAGCGCTCGCGTTCGCTCATCGATGATCGCGCCTATGAGAAAGCACGCACGCTCCTTGTCGAAGCACGCACGCTCCATGCGGACAAGGCGTATCGCTGTGATATGCTCGAGCGCAGGATCAATGATGAGATCGCAGGTACGGCGGCGTACTATCGCGCCGTTGACGCGGTATCCAACCGCGGTTTCTGGTCGGCAAAATGGTCGCTTGCCGACGCGCGAAAGCTCAATCCGCGCGATGAAAAGAAATACAATGTGCTCCTGCAGCGCATTACGCTCGGGGAAAAGGCGGATGAGGCCGCGCGAAAAGCGGAACAGGCCATCTATGAGAGACGATATGCGGAAGGGTACAAACTGCTCAGGGAAGCGCGCGGCATCGATGCCAACGAACGTCGTTATTCCGAGATAGAAAACCGTATCCCCCCCGCCGAACTGGCAAAGCTCAAGCCGAAGGCCCGCGCGAAATGACGTTCGATTGACAAGCGTTCATGCCGTCCGTATAATGACTTCATGCTCCCCTCGTGCTATCACATCCCCGCTCAAGCGCAGAGCAAACGCGACTGGGCATCGCTCATCGAAGCGCGCGGGAACGTCTTTTCCTTCCGACAGAACGCCCCTGTCGAGATGTACCCCTACTATGTGTCTTACGATGGCCCGCGAACGATAGCGCCGCATTTCCACGGCTTCCTTGAGATAGAGCTCGTGCTCTCGGGCACATCCATCGTTCATATCGGCGGCAGGGAACACCGCGCACGCACCGGCGACCTCTTCTTCCTGAACGATCTCGAAGAGCACCGCGAGATCATCACCGCAGCGCGCATGGAAAAGCTCATCATCGGTTTTCTGCCGAAGGTCATCGATGATGCACTCACCGGCAGTACCGCGGACGACCTCCTCGGGGCGTTCCTTCTCGCACGGCCGTTCTCGGTGAAGGCGGGCATCGTGCATTTCCCGGACGATGCCCTTGCACGCATCACGAACGCGTGGCTTTCGCTCATCCACGAATTCTCCGCCGCACGGCATGACCGCATCTTTCACCTTTCAACGCAGTTCCGTTCGCTCCTGTCGCTCATCATTAGTACCGCCGGTCTTGCAGCAAAGAGCGAATCGCCCATGGCCCCCGTGTTCGATTATCTCGCCGCGCATATCGCCGAACCGACCAATGTCGCGAAGGCCATCACCTATTCGGGATTGAGCAAGAGCCATTTCTATCGGCTTTTCCAGCGTGCGTCAGGGATGCCGGTGACGGCCTATGTCAATCAGGTGCGCGTTGAAAAGGCGAAACGTCTTCTCTCTGCGACGACACTGCCGATACCGCGTATCGCCGCCGAGCTCGGATTCACGGATGCCGCCTACTTTCACCGCGTGTTCAAACGCATCGCCGGTATGACGCCGGAAGCGCTGCGTCGAGCGGAAGCGATACGCCGATCGGCTGCGACACCTATGCCATGACGCCGGGAACTATACGCCCACTGCCACGTCTAACGATGACCGGAGCGTGATCAATTGCGCCCGAACGATCATCAGGAGGATCTCTATGAAACGTATGCTTCTCTGCCTGCTCGCCGGTGTATTGGCGGGAACGCTCTTTGCCGCGGACACGAAAAAAGACGAGACATCGGGTACCGCAGACAAGAAAAAGACCGAAAAATCCGAAAGCGGTGAACACAAGCGTCCCGACATGCAGACGCTCACCGGCATGGCCGAAATGCTCAAGCAGACGCTCACGCTCACCGATGAGCAGTATAAGAAGGTGAAGGATCTCGCCGAAAAAGGCCAAAAGGAATTGGACGCCAAGAGCGAGGAGCTCAAAAAGTTCGTCGAGCCGCTCGAAGCCGAACGCGCGAAAGACGCCCCCGATATGGCGAAAGTGAAGGACGGCATGGAAAAACGGGCGAAAATGGCATCAGAGATCGAGTTTCTGCGCTTCAAATTCAATGTCGACTGCAAGCCGATACTCACGGCCGAGCAGGTGGAAAAATGGAAAGAAATGCGTAAGAAACTGGAAGAGCGCATGAAAAGCGCCCGCGAAAAACATAAAGAGAAATAATTCGACACCCTTGGTCCGCCGTTCGCCCTTTCCGGCGGCATTCCGATAATTCCCGGGATAACGAAGCATGGCTTTCGTTATCCCGTTTTTTATGCTCGGCGGAGGGGACGATAGTACACTGCAATGGGAAACGGCTACCCGCCACAATCCTGAATTCCATGGTATACTGATGTCATGAGAATGCATGTACTTTTCATCCTTGCTGCTATCTGCGTAAGCGCCGCCGGCATCGAGGAATCCGGTTTTCGCATGGACTGGACAGGCAATGCCGGATTCTCCGTCGCCCAGAGTAATACTGTCATTATCGCCAATTCACTCCTTCTCTGTATGGAACCGCCTTGGAAAAGCCACTGGTATTACGGTGCGAAACATGCCCCGCTCGTCACTCGCTCGGAACATGGGCTTACCGTCGCCACCGACCCGGCGAAGCCATCGCCATTCGCCGTCGAATACCATCGCATCACGGCGGCATCTCCCGATACGTTCGCGATAGCGGTGCGCGGCATTCTCACGGAGAACGTAAGCGCCTTCGTTACGCATGTCGTTGCGAACATACCCGAAGCGGTGATGAGCGGAGCGAAGATGGCATTCGACGCAAAGACCATCGATCTGGCGGCATATTATGCAGGAACCATGCCCGATTCTCCTCCATGGAGCGTCTGCGAGATACGCTCACCGAAGTGTGACATTACCGTCACCGTCAAGAAGGGCAGTAAGCTCATCATGCAGGACAGGCGCGAAAAGCCCTATCTCGGCGCGAAGGGTTTCATCATCATGGAGCAGAAAGCGGTAACGCTCTCGCAGAACGATGTGTACGAGCAGGAAGTATCGTTCACCGTACGTCAGAAAAGCACTATGGCCGCTGCGGCAGCTTCGGAGATACCGCCGGCCGTGCTCAGGACGAAAGTCTTTTTCGGTACCGCTGATGAACGCCCGCTTGAGGATATCGTACGGGCGGAATCGGCGTACGGCGGGAAATTCAGCTGGGACGATTACCGTACGCTCCTTGCCGAGATAACGAAACCGCAGTACCGCGTGCTCACCGTGCGCGATCTCGTTACGGATACAACAAAGGATACAGTCGTCATCGGCATGCGCCACGATATCGACAGCCATCCCGAAAAAGCGCTTGCGATGGCGAAGCTCGAGCATGAAGCGGGCATACGGTCGACATACTACATCCTTCACTCGGCAACATATTACGGCGATGTGAAGAACGGCATCATCGCCCCGAACGCGGCGATACGCGCGCTCGCGAAAAAGCTCTCGGATAAGGGATTTGAGATAGGCATACATACCGATCTTTTCAGCATGATGTGGAAATATCAGTTCGACCCCGTTGCGTTCATGAAAGAAGAGATAGAGCGATACCGCACGCTCGGCATCACCGTTACGGGAGCGGCGGCGCACGGCGACGGCACCGTCATCGGTATGGGACTCAACAATATGTGGATGTTCTCCGAGTTCGGGAAGAAGGGACATATCGTGACGAACGGCGTCTCCTATCCGTACGGCATGCATTCCACCGCCGACTACGGACTTTCGTATGAGGCATACCTTATCAAGCGCGATGTGTCGACCGGCGATATCGACGGGCGTTTCAAGGACAAAAGTGTCGCCGATCTTGCCGCATACCTCGCGTCGCTCACACGGGGCACACGGGTCATTATTCTTACGCATCCTGAGCATTGGGGAAAACCGCAATGAGAAGCAATATATATCATCCACGAGAACAGCGATTTGCAACCCGCTGTTCCACTGCTGTACGGAGGCAACCATGAAACACGTGATCGCGCTCATCATCATTCTCACTGCATCGATCTTCGCCCAGGGCGACTGGAAATTCGAAATGGCCAACCGCAACGACGGCCCGACGGTCACTTTCAAGGAGAACAAGTTCAGCATGGGAACTTCGTTCGTCTGCGTGGAGAAAAGCTGGAAGACGCAGTATTTCTGGCTCGCGAAATTCCCCGTTAAGACAACACGCACGGCATCGTCGCTCCTTATCACCTCCGACCCTGACAGCCCCACCGATTTCTACATGGACGAATTCCGGTTCGAATCGGTTTCACCCCAGTCGATACGCATCGTCATCGACGGCACGCTCAAGGTGGAACGCGATGCCATGCTCGAATACATTCCGCTCGCAATACCGGCGATATTCATGGAGGATGCACGCGTTGAGAACGAAGGCGGCATGGTGATGAACGTGACATCATCACTTTCCGAAATATCAGCGGAATCGAAACGGCTTACCATGAAAAGCAAGATCGGCACGATAGTCATCGAAGCGGTGAAAGGCCCCGGTTTCACGATGGTCGACCGCCGTGCAAAACCGTACAAGGGCCGCGAAATATTCATTTTTCCGGTATCGACGGCGCCGTCCATCGCGAAGGGCGAGCGTTTCTATCATGAGATGACGCTTACCGCATCCGGCGATTTCAAGAGCTTCATCGCGCTCCCGGCGGTGACGCCGCAGGGCGGATCGATCTCGCTTCGCGCACCGATGTCAGTGCAGAAACGATCGCTCAGCAGCGAGATATTCCCGAAGCCGAAGAGCGCATCGATATCCGGCGGAACGGTGATGCTCCCCGCATCGCTCGGCATCGCCATCGAGAACTCAAAGAACACGGCGCGCTACGCATCGCTTCTCACGGAGCTCTTTACCGCCGCCGGTATCGCCCGTACGGCAAAGCCGGAAGCCGCCGGATTCATCACCGTGAAGAAAGCGGCCGCGCCGAACGCTTCATCATTCGATTATCACGAGATATCGGTTAGCAAGTCAGGCGTCGTCATCAGCGCGAACACGCCGGCGAGCATTTACTATGCTCTTTCCACCGTAGTACAGCTCTGTGATGAGAGCGGCGCCATTCGCATCGGCACCGTGAAGGACTGGGCGGATTTCCCCTATCGCAGCATACATCTCCTTGCCGACGACAACTCGCTCAAGCTCCATTCGCTTTTCATCAGGAACGTGTTCGGCCCGCTCAGGATAAACCGCATACTCTTCGAATGCGAATACGCGAAATGGCCGAGCCATCCGGAGCTCCATCAGGCATGGGGCATGTCGATGGACGATATGAAGGAGCTCATACGCATCGCCGAAGAGCATTTCTTCGATGTCGATCCGCTCTTTCAGACCTATGGACACAGCGAATATCTCTTTAAGAACAAGGCGAACATCGATATCGCCGAAGACCCTGGAATGCCGTATGCGTATAACGTTTCCAACCCGAGGACATACGAGATAATGAACGAACTCTTCGCGGACATGCGTACGATATTTCCCTCGCCGTCATATATCCACATCGGTCATGATGAGGTCACTATGCGCGGAAAGTATCCGAACCGTCCGGAGAACATGAAGCTGTCGCTTGCCGATCTTCTCTGGAAAGACATGCAGTTCTATGAAGTGTACGCGAAGAAGGAAAACCTGTCGCTCATGGTCTGGCAGGATTATCTCAACGGGCGTTCGCATCCGGCGCATCGCGAGGAACTCCTCAACGTAGCGAAAAAGATGGATAAAAGCGCGATGATAGCCGTCTGGGATTACCGCCCCGCGGCGGAATTCCCCGAGGTCGATCAGTTCCAGGCCCTGGGCTTCCGTGTTATCGGCGCCACCGGCGAAGAGGATGTGAACAACATCATCAATTTTTCACGCTACGGGAAAAAGAAGAACATCTACGGCATGCTCCATACCACGTGGACAGGATACAGCGGCAATGCGAAGTCGATGTTCCAATACGCAAAAAAGATGTGGCCGTATGTACAGGCGGGCGTATCGTTCTGGAATGCGTATACACCGGCCGTCGATTTCTATACGCCGTCGTTCGCCGTGCGCGGTTTCAACAATGTCGTCGCCGGGATGTATCCGGTACGCTATTTCCCGCGCGGCGGTGAGACGGCAGCACCCGTAGACCTCTCCGCGGCGGCTGATTCTTCATTCGCTGAGCCGGGCGGTTTCAGCGCCGGAACGTTCACGACCGAATACGGCATGCCTTTCTTCTTCGCGGGAAGCGGATCCGCGGCGGGCATTACCGTTACCGAGGAGAAATCGCTCACGATACCGGTCGGCAGGCGTGCAAAGGCGATATCGTTCCTCTATACCAGTCTTCAGACGGACGTTGCGATGAAGGAGATCGGCGCCATCAGCATTGAGGGGGATACGTCGGTCAAACAGCCCATTGTCATACGCCGCGAGATCGGCAATATCGTCATGAAGCTTCTCATGCCCGGCGATGTCGAGAACGGAAAACTGCTCACGCGCAATGCTCGCGAGGAGATCTATTCCGTCGCACAGCCGGTGTATTCCTCCGGCGGGAAGCATGGGCTCTGGCAGTACGACATGGCCGTCGGCGGCATGGTGAAGTCGATAACGCTCACTGCGGCGAAGAACATGGGATATGTGATCGCGGGCGTTACGATCGTAGAGTGAAGAAGCACAGGGCTTCAGCCCCGTGTAAAATTTTCAGTGACCGCGGTCCTGCCCGCGGTATCCGTAGAGGAGCGGTATCACCTTCTTCCATACGCCCTTTTCCTCTTCGGTGATATCGACCTTCTTGGTGAAGTCCGTGCTGTCGATGAATTTCCGCGACGCATCGCGCAACTCGCGGTATTTTTTCAGATGGTATTCATGGAACCATTTCGGCATGCCCCATGTCTCTTTCTCGAGCATGGCGTAATGCGGCACACAGAGTCCCGGCGATGAAAGAAAATCGCGCTTAAACGCATCATCCTCGAAATAGGCGGCCGTCGTCGAGAGATACTGCATTTCCATGGTGCGCTCATTCACGCACATCTTGCATTCCCCGCGCTTGATGCCCTTAAGCGATCCCTTCGCAAGCGCTTCGATGGCGATGTCAAGAAGGCTTTCATGCACGATGGCAATGCCGGCACCGTTGGTATATTCGAGGAATTTATGCGCATGATCGTTGCAGAAACCGAACGTCGTATTGTACGCGGCGCGGAAGAATTTATCGGTGAGATGCTCATAGACGAGCGTGTTGAAGTATTTATCGCGGCGGTCCTTGATGAGGTGACAGACCGGGCATTCCGACGCCTTGAACGTCTCGACAAGCTCGAAATACGGTATGTGCTTTTCGCGCTTCATGCTGCTATTATACGCCATGGGACGATTATAGCAAACAAAAAGCCAATTATCGGTACGATGCTCTTGGTATCACCCTAATCGATTCGATAATGACAGCCGGCGCTCACACGGTTGTCATTCGCTGCGGACGCGACCGCACTCGCCGTCGTAAGCGCGTTCTCCAGCTGCAGCAGCGAGCGG
>ERZ1292625.3294-Hain-H41-01um-R1-3294-length-13385-cov-4_pt1 | contig 13385 bp, 19 predicted proteins | sample MGYA00564400_ERZ1292625 | MGnify/ENA primary metagenome ERZ1292625 (study PRJEB36523, sample SAMEA6512639) | groundwater metagenome | collected 2019-01-08 | study: AquaDiva: Metagenomics assemblies of 32 groundwater samples | reverse complement strand
TAATGACCGCCCGATTGGGCGTGGATCTCGGCGCGACCTGGCTGCGCGCCTGCCGCGCAGCGACCGCGAGGCCGCGGTGCTGGCGCCGCTGCTGCGCGGCGCGGCCTGTCTGGAGGCTCGCGATGCCGATGGACGGTAGCAACCGACACGAACGACGCCGAGCCGCCGCGCTCGCGAGGAGCCGACGATGAGCAGGGAGCGGACGGCAGGTGGACGCGACCCGTGGCGCCCGGGATCTGGCGCGGAGGTGCAGGCCGTGACGGACGAGGAGATCGCGAGGCTGAGGGCGCTGTGCGAGGCGGCGCGGGCGGTGGAGAGCCGGATGGCCGAAGGGGTGCGGCTCGGCGCGGGGGCCGTGGCGCTCGACGCGCTGCGGGAGGCGCTCGCGCGGGTGGAGGCGCGGCCGGTGGTGAAGTGGGGCACGTTCGACGGTCAGCCGACGGCGTCCGTCGGCGAGTGGGACCTGTGGGTGCGTGAGGCGAAGGGAGGCTTCGAGTGGAGCGTCTTCGGCGCAGACGAGAGCGCGACAGGCCGCGCGCCGTCTTTCGCCGCCGCCAAGGCCGCCGCCGAGCGCGCAGCGGGGCTGCGATGAGCGACCTGCTGACGGCCGCGGTCCGGCTCCTCGCGGTGGACCCGCACGACGTGTGCCCCGGCGAGTGCGAGCACTGCAAGGCGCGGACTGCGCTCGCGGGGGCGGTGCGGGTGGCGCGCGCCGAGGGCGACGATGTGGAGCGGCTCACGCGTGAGCGCGATGACGCGCACGAACGGATCACGAGATTCGAGAGCCTGCGTGACACGCTGCTCGGGAGGCTGGGCGAGAGTGCCCGCCATGCGGTCGCCGCCGAGGCGAAGGTTGCGGGGCTCGCGGCGGCGCTGACGAGCCTGCTGCCGCACGTCTACACGGGCCTCGGCACGGCATCTGACCGCATCCGCGCCAAGGCCCGCGACACCCTCGCTGACGCCGCGCCCGTCCTCGCCGCGCACGTCGAGGCGGCGGTCGCGCCCGTGCGTGCGGAGCGGGACCGGTACCTCCTCGCCTCGCAGACGCAGGGCGCTGACCTCGCTGAGATTGGCCGCATCTGTGGCATCCGCGACGACGAGTACCCGCTCAAGGCTGCGCAGCGCGTCGTGTCGGAGCGGGACCGGCTGGCCCAGCAACTCGCGGGACTGGAGGCTGGCATTCGCGATGCGTGGAGCGCGCTCGCGCACGCGGGGCAGGACCTCGACGTCGACCGCTTCACGAGACGCTTCATGCGTCCGCTACGAATGGGCGGCACTGCGGCCCTCGACGCGCCGGTGAGCGTGATGATGCCCGAGGCTGTCGCCCGGCTGCGTGCCGAGGCCTGCACGCATGAGGGCCTCGGCCTCCCCGGCTGCATGACGTGCGACCCGCGCCCCGTGAGCGAGGGCGGGCCGCCGGACGTCGCGCGCTGTGTCCATCCGCCCGGATGCGTGTGGTGCGCGTGGTGTGGCTTCAGGGCGGCGCCGCGGCCGGAGGTGGTCGAGCCGGCGGTCGTGCGCTGCGGCGTGCCGGGGTGCTCGTCGGAGGTGGATCCGTGAGCGATGCGGTCGATGTAATCGCGACGTGCGAGGGGTGCGGTCGGAGCGCCGTGATCCGCCATCTTTGGCGCCCGCGCCTCTACACTGTGCGCCAGTCCGACCGCGCACAGACCGTGCCCAGCACATGCGGGCTTGTGCGCGCGTGCGCCTGCGGGGTCTTCCGGTGGCGGCTCGCCGTCTCGGCGGGCTGGGTCGCGAGGTACGAGACGGGTTGCACCAGAGGCCACCGCAGTTACATCGCGACGGTCGACGGCGTACAGCGGCCCCTCGTCGCGTGCGTCTACTGCGACGCGCCGCCCGACGTGCACGTCACGCTGTGCAGGGCAACCGGGGACGCGGGCCGCGACGAGTTGTGGACGCGGGTGGTGTCGTGAGCGACGCGAAGACGAACCCAGGCGCGCGGGGCACCGGCTACATCGCGTCGAGCGAGGCCGGCGCTGAGTTCCGTTCGGCGAGCGGCCTCCTGCGCTGGCTGTTCGCGCAGCGGCGCCTGCAAGGGCAGAGCGTCGGTGACGGTGGCGGGCGAACGACGGCGCACGCGCTCGACGCGAGGCTGGCGCGGTGGACCTACGCAGCGAAGTGCCTCAGCGATCTGAGCGCGGACCAGGCGCGGCTCCTCGCGCTCGTGTTTGGCGAGGGCATGCGAGAGGCGACGCTCGCGGACCGGATGGACTGCTCGGAGCGCACGGTCGGGCGTCGCATCCGGCGCGCGGTGTTGATGGTGCGACGGCGGGCGCGCGAGCTCGGGCTGCTCGAGGAGTGATCGCGATGGACTACCGCTACCCGCTCCCGCCCCGGCTCCGACGCGGCACGCCGATCGTGGTTGTGTCGTGGCTGACGGTGGCGGAGGCGGCTGCGGAGATCGGGCGGAGCGTCAAGACGGTGCAGGAGTGGTGCCGGACGGGCAGGCTCCGGCGGGTCCGGCGCTCGACCAGCGGCCGCCGCCCCGTGCTTTTGATCGCGTCCTGCTGCGTCCGGGCCGAGCAGGAGACGGCGCTGTGCGAGTGCGCTCCCGAGGGGGCGACTTGACGCCTGCCGAAAAACCGGTGATCGTGGTCAACGCTGCCCCTCGCGCGCGCACGGCGTTGATGGCAACCACCCCACAAACCTGAGACGACGCGAGCAGCGCCTGCCGCATCGAGCCGCGCCGGCACTGCCGGGCGCCTGCGGACGCGACTGCCGCGCACCGTCTCAACCTCTACGCATGGAGTAGCGCATGAGCGGCGCCGACAAGGGCCGCGAGCGAAGCCAGCGCGGTGGCAACGCGAAGCCAGCGCGCAGGCAACACGACTGGATCGCGCTGCGGACCGAGTGGGCGGCGGGCGATCTCAGCCTCCGCGCCTTTGCCGCGGCTCACGACATGGACCCGACGCTCATCGCGAAGCGCGCCTCGCGGGACGGCTGGGTCGCGGCGCGCGAGGCGCTGCGGGGCAAGGTCGCGGCCGGGGCCGAGCGCAAGGTGGTCGCGCATCGCATCCGCGCCGAGTCGGAAATCGACGGGCAGGCGCACCGCGCGGCCGGTCGATTCGCGCGCACGGTCGGCGCCCTGCTGAAGCGGGCGACGACGGGCGAGGCGCGGGTGTCGCTGGACGACGCGCCGAAATTGAAGGCGCTGGTCGAGACGCTAGAGAAGGCGCACCGGCTCGCGCGCGTGACGGCGCATCTCGCGCCGGAGCCGGTCGCGCAGGTGGTGCAGTCGCGTCAGGTCGTCATCGTGCGGGGCGTGGATGCAGACGGCCTCGAATACGTCGAGCGACTCTCCGACGCTGACAGTGGACCTGCGGGACTACCGGCCGACGAGGACACAGGGGGCGTTCATCCGCAGTAGGGAGCGGGTGCCGGCCTTCTTTGGCGGGTACGGCTCGGGCAAGACGCGAGCGGGTGCGGAGAAGGCGCTGCGCAAGGCGCTGGCGAACCCGGGGGTGGACGGGCTGATCGTCTCGCCCACGTCGCGGATGCTCGCGCGCACCAGTCTGCGGACGTTCCTGCAGATTTGCCCGCGCGAGTTGATCACGGGGCAGCACAAGCAGGAGGGATGGATCGAGCTGCTCGGCCACACGCGGATCTTCTATGGCTCGGCGGACAAGCCGGGCTCGCTGGAGGGTCCGACCGTCGGCTGGTTCTGGGAGGACGAGAGCCGGCTGATCAAGGCAGAGGCGCACCGCATCGTACTGGGCCGGCTGCGTGACAAGCGCGCGCCGAACCCGCAGGGGTGGCTCACCACGACACCCGCGATGGGCTGGCTCGAGGACGAGTTCGGCACGGGACGGCCCGGTCGCGAGGCGTTCCATGGCTCGACGATCGAGAACGCCTGCAACTTGGACCCGGGCTACATCGACGACCTGCGCCGCTCCTACTCGCCCCGCCTCGCGAAGTCCCTGATCGACGGCCAGTTCTCGGTTCTCAGCGGCCAGGTCTACGAGGAGTTCGACGACGCGGTCCACGTGGTCGAGTGGCGCTACGACCCGGCGCTCCCGCTGTGGCTGTCGTGGGACTTCGGCGTGCGCGCCGCCAGCATCCTGTTCGCGCAGGAGATCGGCGACTTCGGCGGCAAGGCCGCAGACGGGCGGCGGCTGCCCCCGCGATCGCTGGTCGTGTTCGACGAGTTGCAGACGGAGGAACTCCCGACGATGCACCAGATCCCGCTGGTGCAGGCACGGCTTGCGGAGTTCGGCAGGCAGGCGCGACTCCCCGGGCCGGCGCCGGTGTGGCAGTTGGTGTGCGACCCGGCAGGCGCGGGGCGTGATCAGGCGACCGGCATGAAGTCGGTCGATATGCTGCGGGCTGCCTTCCCGACCGAGGGCGGCCGGGAGTTGGTGCGGTACGAGACGGCGCTACAGGAGCGCCACATCCCGACGCGGATCGCGCGCGTCTCGGGCGCGCTGAAGCCGGTCGAGGGCGAGGCGACACTGTACATCGCGCGGTCGCTGGTGCGGCCGGACGCGGACACGCGGGCGGGGCAGGTCGCGGCCCGGCGCGGGATCGTGAAGTCGCTGCGCGGCTCGACGTACCCGGAGAAGGCGGGGCGGCGGACCTCGGATCGGCCGCTGGAAAACGAAATGGAACACGCCCGGGATTGCATCGAATATTTGGTCGTCCGAGCACAGAACGACAACCGCCGCGAAAGCATGAGCCCGACGAAGTTGGTCCCTCGCCGGAGGGCCTGACGCACGAGCGCTGGAAGGCGACGATGACGGTGACGCTGCCAGACGGCACGGACCTCGCTCCGGAGCACGGGCGAGCGGTGCAAGCCTTCCTCGAGCGGCTCGGCGCCCATGTCGGGAGGTTCGGTCCGCCTGCGACCTACCCTCCGGGCGACGACCCACTGTCGCCCGAGGCCTTCGTGATCGAGTGGGATCGCGCGCACTACTCCTGCTCGCTCTATGTCTTCCCCGACGGTTCCTTCGGCTACTTCTGGCGCGATCGCGAGCGAAACATCTACGCGGGCACGAACGGCGAACGACTTCAGGAGATCGACGGTGACCTCGCCGACCGCATCCGACTCGCCGCCCTCGATTCCTGACGCCGAAGGTTCGCGAACAGCGGGCGGACGCTGCGTCAGGCGGCGCGGTCCTGCGAACGGAGAGCGACGATGCATCTCGGGACGCACACGCTCAGGCTGTCGCGCTGGTGGGTCGCCTGCACGGGCGCCGCCGAGGCGTGGCGGGGCGACTCGCACGTGTTCGGCTCGCGCCTGCTCGGCCGCGCGATCGCGGTCCCGCTCGCGTTCGCGTGGGGCCTCTGGCTCGGCCCGCTGAGCGTCGATCTGGAAGTCGTCGGCCCGCCGTGATCTACATCCGCACCCCGCGGCTGCGCCTCGCCCAGCGAACCTGCGCGCACGCGGACGCGATCGAAGTCCACGAGCAGCGGTGCCGGCCGCAGCGCCGGCCCTGCGTCTGCCGCTCGCACGTCCAGTGCTCCACCTGCACCGCCCGGATCCGGTCGCGGCCGTGCCCCGTGTTCGTCGCGTTCGACGGCTCGGCGTGGTGCGTTTTCGAGCGGGTCGCGGCGTAAGAGCGGCGGCAGGTCCGGGGGAGGTCAACTGCATGCCGAACCTCGCAACGACAGTGCCGCTGCCGTTGCCCGGCCCAGCCGACGTCAAGCGCTGGATGACCGAGGTCAACACCGCGCGCGGTCCTGGCTACGCGAGCGCCGTCTCGATCTCGCTCGCGCACTACCGGCTGCAAGGGCAGGCCGACGCGCGCCGCGAGCTGGCCAAGGTCTTCGCGAACGCGCACGATCGCATGAGCGTCATCACGCTGCCGTTCATCCGGAAGATCGCGGAGGAGACTGCGCGCGTCTTTGGAGGCGATGGCGAGACGTTCGATCTGCTCGACCCGAGGTCGGGCGATCCGGTCGACGGATGGGCGCAGGTGGTCGAGGACACGAACCTCCGCGCGAAGCTGAAGATCATCAACCGCCTCACCCGCGTGGCCCGGCGCACCTTTGTCCGGGTGACGTGGGACGCCGCGCAGGAGCGCGTGCGGATCACGACGTGGACTCCGGACGCGATCTGGCCGCGGTTCGCCCCTGACTCCTACGACCTCGATTCGTGCCACGGGGTCCTGCTCCGCCTCAGTGACGTGATCGACGCGAAGGGCAAGCCCCAGAAGCGATGGGAGTTCTGGAGCCCGACCCAGAACTTCATCGTCAACGAAATCGGAGAGACGTGGGTCGCGGAGGAGTCGGGCGGCAAGAACCCCTACCGTTACGACGATGGGACGCCCGTGGTGCCGATCGTGTCTTTCGGGGACGAGGACGACGACGCCGGCTACTGGCTGTCGCCACGACAGGACTGGATCGACTCCCAGCGCGCGCTGAACGTCGGCGAGTCCTCGCGGCTGCACCTCTCCAACGTCGCCGGCTACGGGCAATGGGTGGCGGAGCGGAACGAGGACGGGCAGGCCAACGACTGGGAGGACGAGGTCGAGACCGGGCCCGACGGCCTGGTCAAGGTGCCGCGCGGATGGACCCTCCAGAACAAGTTCGCGCAGGCGGACTTCAAGGGCCTCGGGGACGAAGGGGAGCGCCACCTGCGCGTGGCCACCTCGTTGAACGGGCTGCCCCCTGGCAGCGTGATCGGGGACGCCCGGCAGGCCCCGAGCGGGTCGGCGCTCCTGCTCGAGCGGCGGCCGCTGGACGAGCTGCGGACCGACCAGACCGCGAACTACAGGGAGCCCGTGCAGCGGCTGCTGGAGCTCGTCCGGATCGTCCACAACCACCACTGCGCGGACGGCGCGGAGATGATCGGCGTCCCTCGCTGGGTGCCTGGCAGCGCGGGACTCCCGCCGGACCCGGAGTCGCAGCGCCGGATCCGCGAGGCCGATGTGCGGCTCGGAGTGGCGTCTCCGGTGACGATCCTGATGGAGGACCGCGGCATTCCGCGCGCAGAGGCCGAGAAGCTGGCGGGGGAGTGCGCGGCGGACAACGCGAAGCGGAACACCATGACCGCGATCGGCGCCCGGCTGGTGATGGGCGGGGCGGTGGTTCCGACGGAGCCGGCGGGTGCGCCGGTCGTAGCAGACGAGCCGGAGGCGACCGTGGACGACGGCACCGGCCCGATCCTCGGACCCGACGGCGAGCCCGTCAACTTCTTCATGTACGAGATGGACGGCGGCACCGTCACGATCAACGAGATGCGCCGGGCGAAGGGGCTGCGGCCCGATCCTCGGTTCGGGACGATGACGCTGCCCGAGTACAAGGCCGCGAACCGCGAGATGTACGCGACGGCGACCACGACCACGACGGGCGGATCGGCTGAGAAGATCACGGGGTTGGCTGAGCCCGTGAAGGCGTAGGACGCTGGGAGGCGTGCATGTCGTGGCTGATTTCGCTGCTGTTCGTGGTGTTCAACTTCTGCGCCGGAATCTTCGGCGCGAGCCGTGACGAGCGCGGGCGCGTGGTCGAGCACCGCGTCTGGGCGCACTGGTCGAACGAGAACGAGGATCGCGTCACCCGCACGAAGGGCGCGCCGTACCGTGGGCGCGCGTGGCTCTACGCCTTCGGCTTCACGCTGGGATTCGAGTGGAATCTGTGGTCGCGGTCCTGCGGGATCTCCGCGAACATCGACGGATCCGGCGGAGGCGATCACGACGTGACGCTCGGCGTCCGGCTCCCGCCCGTGGCGATGTGGCTCTCGCTCAGCGGCGCCTTCCGTCGCCTGCCCCGATTCGATGCGTGGTGGACAGCGCGCTACCGCTACGGCTCGCGCACCGTCGAGGCGTCGATCCACGACGCGATCGTCTGGTGGCGGATGTGGACCGACCCGAACGAGTGGCACTCCAAGACGCCCCGCTGGCGCGAAGGGAACTTCAAGCCGCTTGACGTGATCCTCGGCCGCGAGCGCTACCGAGAGCAGACGCTCTCCGAGCACGACGTGCTGATCCCGATGCCGGAGGGCGGCTACCCTGCAAAGGTGGCGCTCCGGCTCGACACGTGGGCCCGCCCGCGGTGGTTCGCGAAGTCGCTGCTCCGCGCATCGGTGGATGTGCCGATCGGGGTTCCGCACCAGGGCAAGGGCGAGAACTCCTACGACTGCGGCGAGGACGCGCTGTTCGGCTGGGGCGGCCCGTGCGCGACGCTGGAGGGCGCGATCGCGAGCACCGTCGAATCCGTCCTGAAGAGCCGACGCCGGTACGACGGCGACGCGATGGCGGAGTACCCGCCGCCCGTCGCGAGGCAGGCGCTGCACGACGCGCGCGAGGCGGCACGGGCGACTCCGCCCCCGGCGGCGGTCGCGTCGTGAGCGACCCTGTGAAGTGGAGCCGCGCCAACGCGCGCGATGGCGACGAGGCTGCATCGATCGGCCGGATGTACGTCGAGGTCGCGGAGATCCGAGACGAGAACGGGCGCACGGGCCGATTCACCTACTGGGTGGAGTTCCAGCCGCGGGAGGAGTTCACGTCCCTCGACGCAGTCAAGGTCGCGGCCGAGGCGTTCGCGCGAAACGCGATGTCGCGGCACACCGAGCCGGCGGAGGAGCCCGTTCGACACGCTGCAACGCCCCTTGGCGGGCATGGAGTCCTGACGATGAATAGCGGACAGATCGGCTACGAGGCGTACGCGAAGAGCACCGGCGGGAAGACGTTCGACGGCCGCGACATGCCGACGTGGGCGCAGGTGCAGGAGCGCACCCCGCACATCGCGAAGGCGTGGAACGACGCGGCGGCGGAGATCGCGCGCGAGGCCTCCATCGACGAGCGGATCCGGCGCTCGATGACGGACGAAATCAAGGGCGGCCTGAACTTCGGCGAGGCGCTCCACGCGCTGAAGAGGTGGAAGCGCGTCGCCCGCGCCGGCTGGAACGGCAGGGGCATGTGGATCGCCCTCACGCCCGGGAGCGAGATCCCCATCGAGGCCGCTCGCGCGGGCGCCGCGCAGCACCTCGCGATCGCGCACGAGGCCGAGAAGCGCGTGCTCGTCTCCAAGGCGGACGGCTCCGAGACGCCGCTGCCGCCGGAGCCCATCCGCATCGGCGCGCACATCGACATGAAGGCCGCCGACTGGTCTCTCGTGATCGGCTGGCTCGCCTCGCAAAGTGATCTTTTGGCTGAGGACTGGTACGTCCTCCAGTGCCGCCGCCTGACCGGCACCACGCAGTCCTGACATGCCCGTCTCCGCCGTCGAGGACGCCGCGATCGAGCGCCTGCGCAAGGAACTGGAGCGCACGCTCGACCGGCAAGAGAAGGAGCTGCGCCGCCTCGCCGCAGTGGTGAAGCGCGGCGGCACGAAGAAGGCGACGCTGGCGGCCGCCCTCGCGATCGGGGACAAGCTGGCCGACGCGCTGGAGGGCATGGGCTCGACGGCGACCAAGGCGTTTCGGCGCACCGTCGGCGCCGTGGTCGCGGAGGTCGGCGCGGAGCTGGCCGACATCGGGATCCCGCCGGCGCTGTCGGAGGTGGGCGAGACGACGCTACAGGCGCAGCTCGGCACCGCGATCGACGACATCGCGGAGCGGACCGGGCGCGGTGCCCGGACGGCGCTGCGCGAGGTGATCACGGAGCAGCTGCGCGGGACGGTGGACCCGGCCGACGCGATCGAGGCGGTGCGCCGGCAGCTCGGCCAGACCGTCGCGCAGGTGCTGACCGTCGTCGATACCGCGACGATGGGTGTCGACCGGACGATCGTGCTGGCGCAGGCATCGGACTCGGGGTTCGAGTGGTTCGGGTACGACGGGCCGTCCGACTCGCTGACGCGGCCGTGGTGCGCGGAGCACATCGGCAAGCGCTACCGGGACACGCAGATCGCTGCGATGGACAACGGGACGGACCTCAGCGCGGCGGCGTTCGGCGGGGGTCACAACTGCCGGCATCGCTCGGTCATATTGGACCCAAGCGAATTGAAGGACTGGCCGATCGGCACGGCCTGAAAACAAGTGAGGGCGCGCCGCGCTAACGGCCGCCCTCGTGGTCAATCCCCGAAGGTTCAGAGGTCGGACGGGTGCTGGCTTTGGACGGCGAGCAAGTGTCTTGGCGGATACGGCAAGTTCATGAGGTCAAAGACGCGCGGGAAGACGATCCTCGTGACGGCTCACCGCATGTCGTGGCTGATGCACAACGGCCCGATCGCGGACGGCCTGCTCGTGTGCCATCGCTGCGACGTCCGCAAATGGTCGACGCCGCGCAGAAGGGTCGCACGGCATCGGGTGACCGCAACGGTTCGCGGGTTCGCCCTGAATGCCGCGCGCGCGGCGAGCGGCACGGAAGCCGAACACACCCGGAGAAGTTCCCGGGAGGCGATCGGCGGAGCCCGGTTGCGCGTCGGCGCGCGGGGTAGCACCCTGACGCGATGAAGCCTCCCGGCCAGCCCAACTTCCGCGGCATGTTCGACCTCCGCACGGACGCCGCCGAGTGGCGCGAGCAGCTGGCGCAGATGCGACGTAAGGCGATGCACGTCGTCAAGGACGAGGCGCCCACCACTCTCACGGTCGCACCCGCGGAGGCTCCCGATGGCGAGCATCCGCATCCGCCTGCCGACGCGCAGCGACCTGACGAAGATGCTCAAGCGCCCGATGCAGGCCGTGGCCGACAAGGCCGTCGCGATCATCGTGGCCCGGACGGCGAGAGGGATTGACGCGAACGGCGTGCCCTTCAGACCGTACACGCAGGAGTACCGCCTCGCGAAGGTCGCAAGCGGCCGCAAGGGCACGCCGGATCTCACGGTCACGGGCAAACTACTGGCGGCGCTGCGGCGGCTCACCGTCTCGCCCGACGGCAAGCACGCGACGATCGGATTCGAGGGCCAGCATCGAAACGCGCAGTTCCTGACGGCTGGCAAAAAGGCGTTCGTCTCCGACCTCGCGACGAAGCGCACGCTCCGAAAGAAGCGCACGAGCCGAGTCACCCGCGCCAAGGCCGCGCTCGGGACCACGCCCTACGCGGTGCTGGTGCCGTCGCTGAACGCGCGGCGGGAGTTCTTCGCGATCCGGCTGGCGCGGGAGCTCGACGTGCTGGTCGCGGTCTACCAGCGCGTGCTCGACGAAGAGATCCGGCGCGCGAACCAGGACGGCAAGAAGTTCTGATGGGCCACCGCCAAGTCCGACGAGCATCGGAGCGACAAGGACAGGACTACCTCATGCAGGTGTGGGGCGAGGACGCCCGCATGTGCTCCATCCGGCGCGTCTTCCGCAGCCTCGACTACGGGACGCTTCGGAGCTACGCCCCGCGCGCCTTCGCGACGCGCTGGGTTCGCTACCGGAACGCCATCCTCGGGCCGTACCTTCGCGCGCCTCGCGACACGTTCGACCGCCGCCCGCCAGGCCGCCGCTTCCGAGTTGCCACAGGCGGTGGACCGGGCGGCGCCGGATAGTACCGCCGCACCACCACCCCGCGCGGACCCCGATGGGCTCGCGCACCACCGCTGCCACAGCAGCAACGCAGACGCCAGGCGGATGCCTGCGCGAGCGAATGGCGCACGGGCGATGCCCCGCGTCGAGGCACCACCATGGACCCCGTCCCTGCCGTACCCGCCACCGCAGTCGTCGCTCCGCCCGCCCCCGCCCCCGCTCCGGCCGCGGCCGCAGATCCGGCCCTCGCGACCGCTCCCGCCTCCGCGCCGTGGGCTGGCGCGCCCTCCGAGCCGGAGTGGAAGAAGGTGACGGGGGCCCTGCACACCGCGAACGAGGAGGCGAAGAAGTACCGGCTCGCGGCGGAGGCCGCCGAGAAGCTGAAGCAGGACGCGGAGAAGGCGCGACTCGAGGCGGCCGGGGACTTCAAGGGGCTCTTCGACGCTGAACGCAAGCGCGTGGAAGATCTCACGGCGCGGACCGCGAAGGTCGACGCCTACGAGGCGGTGATCAAGCGTCGGCTCGACGCGGCGCTGGCGGTGATCCCCGAATCGCAGCGGGCGAAGTTCGCGGCGCTCCCGCCCGAACTCGCGCTCGACTTCGCGGAGGACTTCATCGCGGCCGCGAAGGCCGCCGCGCCGCTGGCGGCGCCCGCGCAGCCGAAGGCGCCGCAGACCACGGCCGGCGCCCCGGCGGTGACGACTCTCGCGCTCGACTCGATGTCGGTCAGCGACCGCCGCGCGCACCTCGCCACGATGACCAACAAGCAGAAGCGCGACCTGCTCCACGAGCGCACCGGCGGCGCATCGTCAGGGCACGGGCTCGCGCGCGACTGGAGCAAGTAGACCTGACGACACCGCGCCGCGCTTGACGGCGCTCCCAACCTGTGCGCTAATCTACCGCGCACGACGCCATGTGATCCCTGGATGGGGGTCTGGGCGGATGAGCTGCAGGGCCGGATGGCCCGCGCTCCCCTCCACACCTCGAACCCACCTTCCGCCCTGCCTCGGCAGGAGAGGATCACGCCATGGCCATCAGCACGATCACCACGTTCAACGACCTGCTCAACTCGGAGATCATCTCCGACCTCATCCTCGAGGAGGCTCGCGACCTGACGTTCATGCCCTCGCTGATCCTGCTGAAGGACATCGAGGGGCAGGGCTCGAACGTCTACAAGTTCCCGATCCTCGCGGCGCTCGCGGCGGCCGGGCTGACCGAGGCGAGCGACATGGCCAGCACGACCATGTCGTCCGACGCCTCCGGGTCCATCACCGTCGACGAGGTGGGCGTCCGCGTCGACCTCAGCGACAAGGCCGCCAAGCTCACCGGCCGCATCGACGTCGACGCCGTGATCGCGGCGTGCGGCCGCGCCCTCGCCACGAAGATCGAGACGGCCTGCTGCGCGGTGTTCACCTCCGCCTCCCGCAGCGTCGGCACCACGAACGTCGACCTCAGCCTCGCCAACGTCGACGACGCGCTCTACACCCTCAAGCTGGGCAAGGCGGTGTTCGGGAACCCGACCCAGCCGGGGAGCCCCTTCCAGGGCGTGAGCGTGGTGCTCCAGACGGTCCAGATGTCGAACTTCCGCACGGCGCTCCGGCAGGCGAACTACTCGTTCGACCCGCTCAACGCGCTGCTGGCGGAGGCCGGGAAGTTCGGCTCCGGCCTCGCGGGCGTCTACCAGGGGATGACCTTCTGGGAGAGCACCCTGGTCCCGGCGAGCGGCGACGACTTCGTCGGCGCGATGTTCGTCCCTCGAGCCATCGGCCTCGTGACCGCCGGCGGGGTCAGCGTCGAGCCGCAGCGTGACGCGAGCGCCCGGTCGACCGAGGTCAACGTCGTCCAGATGTACGGGGCCGGCGAGTCCGACGACCTCGCCTACGTCAAGATCCTCAGCGACGGCGCGTAATCCTCGGCAACGTCGTGAGCAGTCCCGCCCGCGCCATTCATCGGCGCGAGGCGGGGCGCTCGTCCGGGCTTCTGTGCGCGGGATCCCGGACGAATGCCCCGCCATTTCGATTCTCAAACCGAACACAGGGAG